>ERZ777305.9-NODE-9-length-305836-cov-49.163496_pt1 | contig 305836 bp, 264 predicted proteins | sample MGYA00374965_ERZ777305 | MGnify/ENA primary metagenome ERZ777305 (study PRJEB29328, sample SAMD00013331) | mouse gut metagenome | study: EMG produced TPA metagenomics assembly of the Metagenome analysis of fecal microbiota from mouse which was promoted...
TGGGTCCCTTTTCAATTGCTGTACCTGGGTCCCTTTTCAATTGTTAGATGCAATCTTACGGATGAATTCCTCCTCTTCCGGGTCGTAGGCAGGTCCGACTTGGAAGATGCCACCGAGTGCGTAACCGAGTCCTTCGACCATATCGGCTCCGGCTTCGATGATTTTTGCTGCGGCACTCGGTTCCTGTTTAGGTTGCTGTCGCATCGGTTGTGGTGTCGATGATACTGGCTGGGACTGACGGTTCTTGTTTCGGTCGAGGGCCATACAGATGACATTGTAAGAGCATCTGCCGTCGCGATCAATCTGCGAAGCCTTGAATTTCTGATCGTCTTTGATGTAAGAGAGTCCCTCGACTTCGGTAGAACCACGTCGGAATTTCTTCCTTACCGTTACACCTTTTTGTGCAAGTTCGCGCTGAAAAGTCGTCCAGTCTTTTGCCGATTTCTTAGCGGCTTGAACGGCAAGATATATCTCCTGACGTGTCTTCGAGCGTCCTTGCAGTCGCTGCGTTTTCACATGGTCTTTGTTCTCACCGTAGGTCAGACCGTACTTCTTTTTCATCTCGTCGCAGATTTCGTTGTTGCGGTAATACTCGAAACTGTCGCTAACACATTTGCCGTCATTGTCCACTCGGTTATAGACTATGTGGCAGTGTGGATGCTCTTTATCGAGATGCCGGGCGATGATAAACTGGGTGTTTTTGATGCCCATTTTATCCATGTATTCCAGCGCGAGTTTCACCATGAATTCATCGCTCATACGCTCCGCGTCTTTCGGAGAATAAGACAAAGAGATGTGTCCGCACCAGTGTCTGACTCTGCTGTTGAGATGTCGCTGACACTCGAAACCGTCAATAATGTCTTTCGGCGTGTCGGTCATCAGACCCTCGGAATAGAGCAAACGAGCCTCCTTGTTCTTCTCTTTCAGCGCAAGCGCATACTCCACACAGCCCGAAAAACAGCTGCCTTTAGTTATGCCTCCAATCATACGACAGTCTGGAATAAAGTGATTTTATTTCCTTGCTCAGACCTTTGAGTGCCCACTCGACAAGCTTAAAACCCGCTTCGTTGGCTTTCTTCGCAAGCTGATTCAGATTGTTGGCCATGCTTCCAATCTGACGCAAAATCGCCATATCTTCAGGTGTGGCTATCGCTGTAACCTTGGCGTTGAGCAGAGCGTGACGCCAGAAATCTGACAACTTTCTGCCGGATTTGCGACAGTTTTCCTGCACGGTCTTATACTGTTCTTCATTGAGCCTGACACTGACAACATAGGACTTGCCAGACTTTTCCGTTGCTCCCGGAGGAGACTTTTTTCTTCTTGTGAATGTCATTGTCTTTGGATTTTGAGATTCGAAATTGTGACCATCGGGAACGGACTCCAGCCGCCCGGTAACGGAGGATGCAAGGTCGGGAATGTTTACATTGCCACTACCTTGCTATCCTCCTAATCTTGACAGATTATCCGGATACCGGCGCTGCCGATGGCTTCGCCATTTCACTGCCTAAGGGCAGTGGTCAGAACGATTTACTGATTAGTGTGAACCAACTTTCATAGTTGGCGGAATTGCTGTCGAGATGCTCGTTGATGATGTGCTCGACGAAGTTGCTGACGCTGTAACCGGGTCCACCGAAAAAGCGGGCGATGCGCTCGACACGGTCAAACGTGTCGTTGCTGATTGCCACCTGATGCTTGTTGTCCTTGCCAAGCTTAATCAGACCGAAGTATGCCTTGCGGTAATCTTCGAGGTCGCTCTTGCGCTGCTTGGCGGTGGGTCGGGATGATTTGGGTTGAGCGTTGTCGCTCTGTTCAGCGATGGGCTGAACTTCGGGGGGTGTAGGATTTTCCATAGATTCAGAGAAAATTGAGTTGTTTGACATATCAGTCATTTCGGATGACTGAGGATTTGAAATTTTTGATTGAGCCATTTGATTCAAGTTTTTGTGAGCTTTCGCTCGGTTTGACTTCTTCGATGCCTACGAGTTCCAGTTGTAGCGCGTCAACGAGTTGGCGCAATGCCGGATTTCGTTGCATCATTTGTTCGAGTATGCCGTGTGGAGTTTGCTCGGCTATCAGGAAGTCCGCAATGTCGAGACCTTGTTCCCGCTGTTCATCGGTCGCCATCTGTTCAAGTTGTTTAAACAGACTTGCCTTTATTCCCGAATCATAGAATAGCGTCAGTTTCTTGCGCTAATCGTCAGTAGCGTTAAGGTCAGGAACCAGCATAACCTCTCTTCCTCGGAGTGCTTGGATTGCCTCGCGGTTGAGACAACTACACTTTCCGCCTGTGGCGAGCCACAAATATTGCGGGAGGTAATGAGTTGCGAGTATTGCAGTCTTCTCACTCTCCACGATAGCCACCGGCTTATCTCGGATATAAGGGAGCAGATGCTCACCGAAGAAACATTGGGTAAGTTTGTAGTCCGGCAATCTCAACACCGAGTGTACCCAGTTGATGTGCGGGAACGGTTCCTGCACACGATGTCCGGTCAATCGGTCATACAGCATAATCTTTCCGCCACGGACTTCACCGTCATTTGAGATTTGCCAGAATACCGTGGCACCTTGCCAATGCTTTGACGTGTCCACACGATACATCTCCATCAGTCGGGTTGCCTCGTCACTGCCGATTACAGTCGCCACGAAAGCGAACAGATTGTTGAGGTCATAGCCCCGCATGGTGGCCGCCACCATTGTATCATCAATCCTGTTCATCGGTAGTAACTTTGTTAGCGGAGTAACATGAAAGTTTCTGATACCAGCCTTGTCGTATGCGACGAAACAGGGTGTTGAGATTGCGGGTAAGGAACATCTTGAAAGTATGGTCTTTCATTCCGAACCGCTCGGCTATGCGGATACCGTCGGCAGTGGAAAACTCCTCGGTGAGATGCTCATAAACGGTGCGGTGCAATTCATTCAATTTCTCCTCGCTGATGCAGGTGAGTACGCTTAGTGCGTTGCCCCGGAAATATTCAGCTAATTCTATCGCGCCTGCCACATCGTCATCCTCGATGTCTGACGGATGTGGTTGGTCTTCGCTGACAGCCCAGCGGATAAGTCGGAGTATAAGGCAGAACCGGAGCACATAAATTTCGAGCTTGCAGAAGAAGCTGACCACGTTGTCGCTCATCTCCTTGTCGCATAGCGAGGCATTCTCATGTTGCCACTCATACAGTCTGCGCTTGGCATCCTGAGTAAACCGCATGACAGTGGGAATCGGCTCCTTATCTTCGTTGACTACACATTCCACTGAAAGAAGTCGGCAGAGTATGCGTTCCCATTCACGGTCGAGGTCATCGCGCACTTCATCTTCGTTCCATCTCGGTTTACCATTGCTCTTTGTCATCGCAAAGAGTATACGGTCAATGAAACCGTTGGCAGCTCTCTCGCCGTTGGCAAGTTCAGTGAGCAGACGTTTCTGAATTGTGCCGACCACTGAGATGAACGGACGTTTGATGAAGATGGAGTTTTGACAATTCTTTCGGTCAGACATAGTAGTGCTTCCGTTGAAAGCTGAAAGCCAGAATTGTTCTTCCGAGCCTGTGTTGTAGCGTGTGAAATTCTTGAACCATGCCGACAGCTCGTCAACCCAAAGGCATAGGCCACGTGGGTTATGGGAGTGAATGGCACTTAGACCCTCCTGCGTCACATCCGAAACCAGATAGCGCAGACGCTTCGGTTCTTTCGGTAATTCATCCAGTCCGGCACTGATACGTTCCTTGCGGCTCATTGCAATAGCCTGTTGGTATTCACAATGCTTCTTTTGAAACTCCTGATTGTTTTTCCAGTCGGCATTGACGAGCGGACGCATCACGAAAGTCAGAGGATGTGACTTGCAGTCTCCGGGGCGTCCGACAATGGCGATATACACGATAGCCGATTCCTGCCAGCTACGTTTAATCTCCACGCGGTGAGTATTGCCGATTGCCACAGATATGGCGGCAAGCATAGCTGATGCAGTATAGTCAATCGGGAAGGCGCAGGTGGTGTTTAGTTCAAGAATAATCCGTTGCATCTTTGCCGGAAATACATGAACAGGAAAGTCGCTGTCAGCCGACTTTGCGTGATTCATCAGCGCACTGATTACTGAGTCTGGAGTAATATTCTTTTCCATAGGCTCAGAAATTATAGCCCCCTCTGGGACGGCGTTTCATACCGGCAGTGATAGCCGCTGCGGTTTCGGCGAGAGAAGGGGCCGACGAGTGTTTGCGACCTTTCTCAATCCATGCGTATAGTTCATCCTCGTAGAAATAGAGGAGTTTGCCGCGCTTGTAGCTCGGAATGGGGTCATTCGGAGCTTTGATGCCGCGGTAGAGGCTCGAAAGTGACTTGCCTATTATCTGGCAAGCCTCTTTCGCATACACGAGTCTGCGGGAGGGTTTGACATTCTTGATAGGGTTGGCGATGCCGACCTTTTCAAGTATGTCGAGCACTCGGTCGAGTTTCTCTGAGAGACCGCTTACCACATGTGGCAGCTGGTCGAAAGTTGGTGTTGATGTTTCCATGTTGGTGCGGTTTAGAATTGTTTTACGGAAATAGAACCGCACTGATTGAAAGTGAGTTGATGGTGGTGTGAAAACACCTCAAAATAACCGGAAATAACCGTTTTAATAGCTCTAACCTATTGAAAATAAGGTCGCAGTAATTACAGATTTACACATGGTGATTTAGGAAAATATGGAGTGATTTTGCAGTTAAGATTACAATTCACTCTAATTGCTTAATCATCTCAAATGAACTATCATTAAAAAGTTGTAAATTTGCAGTATGAGAAAGAGTACAAACAAAAGAATGTCTAAGCATTGGCTGGCTTATGCGAATGCCTCACGGTGTAACCATTATGCTTCATTGAAAGAAACTGGATTCATCAGTTGGAAGAGAGAACGAAATAATTTTGCTATTGGGGATATTGTATATGTCTTCAGTTCAATAGAACGTAAGATTATTTTTAAGACAGAAGTTGTCGCTGAAGAAATGCGTTCAGACGGCAAGTATTGGGTTGAAACCCCGCCGATGCACATGACGTGGAGATTAGAGGCTGTAGAAGAATATATCGGAGATTCGCTTGATGAATCCACTTTGAAATTACATGGTTTCAAAGGAGGAAAAAGTCTCCAACATCCGATGTGTAATAATCAAGAGTTATTCGCTTATATAGAATCTCAGTTTGATAAATAATAAGCAATATCAAAACAAAATAATTGATTCTTTGCTCATGGAAGCCGGCAAATTTGACTTGAAATTGTCAAATGGCTGGTCGCTGTGTAGCTATATGTAGTATAAAACAAAAGGCGAATAGCCATGACAAAGTCACAACTATTCGCCAATACTTACTGGGGATGTCCCTATTATTTCCTGTTCTTCTTTTTTGCTGTCTCTTCCTCAGCCAATCTTTTGGGGATAATGTCAAGGTTGATGGTTTTATAGCGTTTATAGTGATCAAAGAGATAATTCATTTCTTTGGCACTCAGCAGAGGTATTCGGTCTTTGTCTGGGTTCCTGTCTGCAAGTTTCGCTATGATTGTTCCAACCTGCACGGTGCCAAAACTGTCTGCGAATACATTCTTGATGAACAAGGCAATATTTTCGCCCTTAAGTTTCAGAAATTTCCCGACATTATAGCCCAGATGTTTCAAGTCCTCTTTCGACAGGTGATTACTACGTAGCTGAACCGAATCGAATTGAGCTAATGGATTGACTGTCCATATTTTCGCGTTATTATGAAGTTTGTCCAGTTCGTGCGATTCCATAAACTGCTCCATGGTATGTGTGAGATAGGCACAAATAAACGACACTTGTTCAAGATTGTATAATTCTTCGTGGCGTTTCATTTTGTCAAATGCTTCATCACAACGTTGCTTTCGTGTCAATATCTCTTTGTGAGATTCTATATCGTCTTTGTGTTTCTCATAAAACTCGCAGATTGGAGCCATATCTTCAAGGTAATATACCGAGCCATCGGGTGTCACATACACATCCTGCTCAGTCTCTTCAATCAAAGTGGTCCCATCAGAATTGTTGTGAATCTCTTGAACTGATACTGATGAAAAGAAACCTACTTCTTCATCATATTCTCTCTTCTTTTTAACGCGTTTAATACCGTGGTCGTGGTCATATCGTTCTTCCGCAGTCATAGAGTCAAGATACTCCTTGTATGCCTCTTCAAGTTCGGCATCATAATCTCTTGAATCGTTATACGCTTTTTCAAGGAGAATCTCTTCATCAGATAGACCAATACCCACATAGGCTTCCTCTCCGTCTGAGAAACGGATATGACGCATATCGTCTACAACTTCCAAGACCTCAAACGGTGCATTGTCCATTGATTTCTCAAAAGTTGCATTGCTTTCTTCAATACCAGTCACACCTGAGTCGGCCCCGGAATATTGCGTCATTGTTACTGATGGCTCTTCAACTGAAACGTGCATTTCCTCACCGTTGGCAGTTTCAGCAATAGCCATGATTTCTCGCCGACGGAAAAGAGTTGAAAGACGGTTGAACACTTCCTCGATTGCCGACTGGAAACCGCAATAAAGACCGATTGAGAGGATAAGGAACACGACAAAGAGAACATTGCCGGTGAATTGGTCTGTGCCGAAACGGGTTATGGCGGCATGACGACCAAGTAAAGCCATGATACCGCATCCGGCAATCACAGCACTCCATATAAAAATTTTGTCCCGGGTAGGGGGAGCAAAGCTCCTCAAGCACTGGGGCGTATCCTTCATAAATTAAAAGTGATTTTTTGAAATTATCATCGCTTTTATAGACAATTTCACCCATATAATTGTTCGTGGAATATTTCCATATTTCATTCATCATATCAAAAATGTTCAAATAAGAATGCGATGGAGTCTCTAGAAAGGAATCTCCATCGTATAGTATAGTTTATTCGCTTGTCAAGCAGTCTTTAGATTGTCAGGAGTTTGACACCAAGTGTATCTGAAATCTTTGCGATAGTCCGTAGAGTGAAATTGTGTGTACCACCAAGCCAGCGTGATACTTCTGCTTCGGTCTCACCTATCTTTTCTGCCAACTGTTTCTGACTGATATTCTTTTCACGAAGAATCATATCAATTTTATCAGCAAGTGCAAACGACATATCAAGTTCTATCTTGACATCGTCCCGAACGTTAGAAAGACATTCATCAAATAGTTGAGAAGTCGTTTTCATGACTCAAATGTTTGCTGTTGATTTGTTCAGAATTAACAGAACTCCTTACTTATAGGATAGTCAAGGATACTCTTCTGCCAAGACCTTCAAAGATTCGGAAGAGGGTGTTGAGCTGGACATCAGCTTTGCCGTTTTCCAGCCGGGAGATATAGGTTTTCTTCGTACCGATACGCTCGGCGAGCTGCTGTTGTGTCAGCCCGGCTTTGAGTCGTTCCTCCTTGAGTGTCTCTGCCAGACAGAATGCCGCTGCGTCAGCATCGAACTGCTCACGCTCAGGAGTTCCGGGTTTGCCATATTCCGCATCAAGAAGCTCGTCGAAAGTCTGAGCGTTCATGATGGCTTCTTTTTTTGCTTTATCCATTTTCTTTTTCGTTGAAATATTCTTTCATCAATTTCTTTGCTCGCTCGATTTGTTGTTTCGGGGTTTTCTGCGTTTTCTTCTGAAAGCCATTGAAGAGAATCACAAGAGAACACTCGTCAAAGCAACAGAAGATTCGGAATATATTATTTCCGACTTCGACACGGATTTCATATAATCCGTCTGCATCTTCCATGTTTTTGAGGATGGTTCTTGGAACTCTATCCACAGTCCTGACAACATTGATACAGTAGTTTATCTTACGTCTTACTGCATCTGATTGAGCCACATAGAACTCCTTGAAGTAGTTCTTGTATAGCTTTATGGTTCGATTTGCCATATTCTTCTGATACAACTGCAAAGTTAACTAAAAAGTTTACCTTGGCAAAATTATTTGTAAGTTATTTCAATGAGATTGAGTTGGCGGCGTCGCGCTTTTTCTGATTCACGACTTCGGCGTAGATCTGAGTTGTGGCCACGTTTTTATGCGTAAGCATCTTGCTGACGGTATAGATGTCAGTACCGTTGGTTATCAGCAATGTAGCGTAAGTGTGGCGCAATCCGTGAAAGGTGATTTTCTTCTTGATGCCGGCATCTTTGAGCCATTTCTTGAACGGTTCGCGGGTATGGGCGCGACTCAGTTCCTTGAATACCATGCCGCGACCTTGTTCGCCGCAATACGACAGGGCTTCATCGCTCAACGGCAATGTTGCCTGAGTCTTGGTTTTCTGTGTGCGGATACGCATACAGTACCCACCATCGGGAGACAGCTCGATGTTCTCCCAACGCAGTTGCAGAATATCACTGATGCGAAGTCCGGTCATACAGGCAAAAAGGGAAGCGCGTTTCAGAACATCCACTTTGCAAGGGGTAGCGGCAAGGCGTTTCACCTCCTCGATTTCGAGATAGTTGATCTTCGGTTCCTCCCAGTCGATGCGGTCAAGGTAGTCATTGACGTTCTCACGGAGCCAGCCTTCCTTATATGCCAGTTTCAGCAGAGCGCGGAAGGTTGACCAATATCCGGCGGCAGAGTTGCGTGATATGATATTGCCGGACTGCTTCACACGAATTTTTAGGATGTATGTGCGGAAGTCGTTGCACAGTCCGATGGTCACATCTTTCATCAGACATCTGCCATTACAGAAGTCCTTGAAATGCTTATACACGATTTCCCACTTCTGATATTTCTCTTTGGTCTTGCTCTCGAAATATTCAAGGAAGTCAGCCTGCTTCTTAGTCCGGTCAAGAAATCCGAATTCCTCGTTGATGATTGCAAGTTCACGAGTTGCGCGGATGCCCCGGGCTTTGAGCATGATTTCCTCATTGTAGTCAAGCTCGAACTTGTCTTTCGGGTTGCCGATGAGGTATAGACCGAGGAACTCGCGCCGCGACATCTTCTTGATGTGCGGATTCCAGATGGGTGGGTAGTAGTCGAGGTAGAGCGACAGTTTGCCGCTGCGCAGTTTTTCTTTACGGAGAGTCACTTTAGTGATGGTTGCATATTCCATATTATTCTTTTTTAGATTTATAATGTGCAAAGGTAAAAGGTGGTTGTCAGGTGAGAAAAATCACCGGATTATAACTCAATCTTGGGATTGAACAACTCGGCTAACTCTTTGGCGTTCAGCTTGACATACTTACCGCAGCGCAACTTGGTTATCTTATATGTTTTCACGTAGTGATACAGTTGGTCACGGGTCAGCGAGTATTTTTCCATAGCATCTGCTACCGAAATAAACTCTACATCCTCTGCTGACTTGGCACCTTTTGCCACATCGAAGTGATATTTGGAGTAATAGACTTTCGGACCCTCTTTGCGCTTAGGAATACCGATTTTGGAGACCAGCGAGTAAATTGCCGATAGAGTCATACCATACTTGGATTGAATATCCTCTACCGAATACCACTCCGTAATTTCCGGATTCTCCTTTCTTGCCGAGAAAAGTCGGTCGATATGGCTTTTGCTGAAATAAGCCTTGCCCCGAAGAATGGTCTTCGGAACATTGTTCTCAGCAACCACTTTGTATATCCACGAATCCTTTACGCCATACTTCTCCCGGATGTCGGCACGGGTATAGAAATCAGAGATTGATTTGGACTTTTTCTCAGCGGACTCTTCCGGCACTGTTTCTTTCGGTGTAAGAAAATCAAACATAGCCTGAATGTCGGCTTTACTGATAAGAGTCTTTCTTCCGATTCTCGTCACTTTGATTTTACCTCGATTGATGTTGTCATAAATATATGTCCGGCACACACCGAGATATTGTGCCGTTTCTGTCGGTGTCAAGAAATCCTTATCTCTACTTTTTCGGTCTGGATTACATTGGATGGTCTCCTGATTGGAAAGAGCCATCTTCTTTTGCCTCATGCGCTCCTTGTATGAATGCTCAGCGCATCGCTTCGAGCAGAAACGTGTAACCGTCGTTTGAGCCATAAAACGGTTGCCACACCACTCACAGATTCTTTCAATTTTAATGTTGCTACTCATTTCGTTGGTGTTAATTTCGCCTTAATTTGTTCGTGCGCGTCCGTTGACGTCCGTCTACGTCCGCAAACCTCCACCACCTTGCTGACGCTTGGGGTGAAATGAGTCGCTGTCGTACAAAATCCGTACAAAATAGTGCATAAAAACGCCTAACACTGAAAGTCATCAGCATTAGGCGTTCTTGTAGGAGTTAAGTTTTATCGTTCAGTAACAGTCAATTACTGTTAATATATCTCATTGATAATCAACTGATTACTTGCCGATGCAGTGCATAGAACTATTTGTCGCTCAAAGGATTGCGGCGCTTCCGTTACAAAACCGCTATTCGGGTGCAATCCTCAGCCAATCTACTTTCAAAAATCCACTTCTCAGACCCCTCACGGGTCCGCTTCTTTGTGGGTACAAAATTAACGATTTTCAGCGGGTTTGTCAAGTCCGTAAGTGATAAAGCCCGCTATTGAACCGAGATAGACAATCTGCGAGCTGTCAGTTTTATCTTTCAAAAGTCGCTTGTCAATCTTTCCTGGATTATACATGACATCCTTTTCAACTTCATTGAAGTTCATTGTCATGACGTGGTCAAGGACGCAGTAACCGGGAATGCCAAGCTCGTTGACATTCGGCAACCATACTTCTGCCTCTAAGTCGCATGTTTTCAACTTGTCTATGAGTTCCGATACTTTCATAATTTTTTTCTTTGTAAGGTAATCTGACCGAAATGAATTACTATCCGACCGAAAATCTTAAAATTTCGGTCGGATTACATATTATTCGGTCGGATGGGATATGTTTTCGGTCGAATCCGACCGAAGTCGCCATTTTAATCCATCCCGACAGATAAGATTATCATTATCCATTTCAACTAAAAGTCTGCCCACAAACCTAAGTTGTTGTTCGCGTGTCTTATGAACCGGTAGAACATCTTTAAGGTAGTCATATACAACATCCCTCATTGCACCTTCTATTCCAGCATGTTTGAGAAGTTGAAGAACCATCTGCTTGAGTTTCTCTTTCTCTAAACCTTTTGCTTTTGTGTAGCCGGGCAGTTGTTTGGAGGCTTTGGCTACCCCAATTGATATGGTGTAGTTGGGTGCTTCGCCTTCAATCAAACCTCGTTTCAGCAAGTCTTGTGCAATTTCTTCGTCTATGCGATGGCCTTTCTGTATGGCATCGAGAGAGATACAGTCATGGAGTGTGAGAGTGTCATTCTCTTTAAGCAGTTTGGTGTAACGCTCGTTGATGGCGTTGCCGTAGATACGCACCGCGACCTCTTTTTTCTCGTTGTCAATCTCATAATCGGGCATCGGGAAGCGACGTTCCATCTGATTAGTGAACATCTTTTTTATACCACGGCTTACGGTGTCAATCATATTGAAATGCACCATTGCCTTACAAAGACAAGCGTTGCGGAAGAAACGCTGCGGTCCTTGTGTTTCAAGTGCATTCTCCAAAGTGCCGGGGATGAATGTTCCTCCATTGGCATAATAGAGGAATCCCGGATTTTCGACAAGGTTGATACGTTGTTGCAAAGTGTAATCTTCATGGGCTATGCAGTTATGTAGAGCCTCGCGAATGGTGTAGTCGTCATACTGCTTCATTGTATCTGGGAACAGTGTGCCGCCCGGCATCTCTCGCAAGGTCAGGTTGTGAATCTTAGCAAGAATCTCATCAACAGTCAGAATGAACGGCACTGAGAAATGCTCATAGTCAACAACCTCCTGCTTAGAGTCGCGTAACGTCCAAGTCACCTCAGCAACGGCCGGACGTAGTTTGCTGTCGCTGAACATCTTGCCAAGAAGAATTATAGCAGCCCGGCGCAATTTGCCGTTGACCATCAACTCACATTTGCTGAGAAATTCTTCGTCAGTCCATTTATTGACCTCCTCGACAGGAATACGGTTATGTACCTTCTTGAACATCTTCCGCGCCTTGGCGATGGCAACTTCATCAAGGTCATCAAGCGTCGCATCCGGAACAATCTCAGCCGACCAGTCCGGAGTTGGGGCTTGTCCGCGAATCTCATCCATTTTAGATTGATTCATTGGCTTAATGCTCTCCCCATCACGGCAATAAGCGATTCCTTTCCATGTCATCACGATATTTCGCGGCGAAGCCGGAATTTTGAACATAAGAATTCGTTTACCCTCAATCACAATCGGAATAATCTCCCGAAAAGTCAATCGGTCAGCAGTATGCTGAGAGAAATCATGCTTCAGATTATTCAGAGCCTGCTCGCCATCCTTGTATGATGTACCGACAATCGTGTTTTTCTTCTCGTCGTAGCCAAAAATGAGCCACGCGAAATTCAACCCACGCAGATTCGCCTCGTTACTCAACGCCGAGAAATACTCACCGAGGTCATCAAAGTCGAAGCTGCGCTCCGCCTTCTTGAACTCAACCACCTCACTCTCCTTATGCTGAATCAGAGAGTGAAACATGTCTGTATATTGGTTGTTGTAAGTCATAATAAGATTCCGGAAAAATATTTTGTATTAGTCGGAGAAGTTCGGTAAATCATAGGTCATCAGTGTACTCACGGAAAACTATTCTCATTTTTGCTTTCCAGTTATCAGGTACGTCATCCCAACTATTCCAATCCTTTACGAATAAAAACGCCTTATATGGTTTTTCAGAGAATGGTGCCGGATAGCCTAACTCATCTTCAACACAATTTTTCATCATTAGACGACAGTTTTCTGCTCCTCCTAAAGCATCCAAAATAGGCTGATTCATTTTCGCCGCTCCGGGAGTATCGGCATCTTCATCGTGAACTACAAATATATTTACGTTTAACGCTTTCAAATATTTAATGAAAGAAATCATTGTAGCTTTACCTGTAGCCTTGACAATCTGATATTTGCCTTTTATATCTTTTCTAACATTTTCGGGCATTGCATTAATCGTATGTCTGAAGACGATGTCCTCTGTATCCCCTTCTACGATAATAACCTTTTGGGCAAAGAATACACGAGCTACATAATCATCTATTTTTTGAATCATTTTAACTCGTGTCCGATCATCGTCATAAATAGAGCAGAAGGCATCACTTAAATTGAATGCTTTAACAGATGCGTATTCATTTTCGATAATCCTGAAACTGTTTAAGACTTGGGTGTTACCTTTAGATAGATCTATCATGTATGGCGAGTGAGTCGTGGCCACAATCTGATCATTTTCTGAGGCTAATTCGTATATAATATCTCTCATTTTTTCAGCAGCATTGGGGTGTAAGAACAATTCTGGTTCTTCAAAACCGATGATAACACCTCTTGACTTGGATGCTGCCAACATCTCTTCTCGCTGTTTATTATATCGTAGCAAAGCAAACACCGTCGCTCTAATTAATCCAGTACCTTGACGATCAATTGGCGTTTTTACATTGCTCGTAAGTGATGCGGAAAACTTGGCCTTAAGATTATCTGGTTTTGTTAACTCTGTATCTACGTTAATTGAGGCTCTATGAAATACGCCATCAACTACTCGATTTAGTTCACACATAAGTTTCCCAAACTCTGTATTAGGATCAGTAGTATCCATTTCTTTCTCTAATTCGGATAGAGCTTCTACTGCTTTCTTGTAATTGGGAGAGGCTTCTCTGACTTGGCTAAATAGCAAATCCAACAAGTCATGCAGTGTTCCAGACTTATCTGCAGCCATTTCTCCGCTTAACACGTCTGCTTTTATTTTTAGAAAGCGTGGCAATTGAGATAGCACATTCCCTGGAATACCCCCCGGATTTTCAAACCATTCTTCAACTTCGTTTACATCATATAAATCCGGACACACGTTTTCGAGCTCCTTTTTAGACGCAGCGTTTAGTTTCTTTGAGAGATCTCGACCGTCAAAATAACCGGGGTCAATACCTTTATCAATTAACTCCTGATAAGTAGAACAAGACGCATACTCACTTTTAAGTGTGATGGTATGCATCAAAATCTCTCGATGTGATTTATTATCTGGTGACAGTCGAACTCTATATCTAAAAGAATAGGATATATCATCACCGTTTCGAGTGGTAATAAGTCTTGATGCATTGAAACCCTTTTGTTGAACAATATCTTTGGGAACATTTGAAAATGTCCCCTCGATAATAATATCATCCGTATCATTTGTCAGTTCTTCGCCATTCTCAGATATATATTTTGAACGACAAAGACTATCTAATTTTTTTTCTGAAGTTAAGATTTCAATGGCATCCAGGGTTGTGGATTTGCCGGAGTTGTTGGCGCCAACGAGGAACGTGGCATCGGCAAGATTAATTTCGACATTATTAAGCTTGCGAAAATTCTTAATATGTAATTTTGATAGTTTCATTTAGATGCTTTTTATCAAAGAGTATATTGAATTACCGATAGCTTATAGCAAAATTATTGAAAATTGAATTCAATTCTTCATTGGAATTGGCATGAAGAACTTTTGCGCGAAGAAGCGAATTGGTCATATCAAGACGATGTAGGGTCTTTGTGTTGCCCGGTCCATCTGTAAGACGTATGAGTTGAATGCGACCGAATTGAGGTGCATTTACTGCATATTTTGCTAATCCTTTGGCTATGGCAAGATTATCGGTGTACTGTGAACCATGTGGTTCGAGGACATCAAGCTGATAGCCATTAGATGTTTTACGCACGATGATGAAATCCGGATACTTGGGTTTATCATCGTTGTCAAGTACATAAGGTATGCACAACGCCCAAGGCTTTCTATCCACATTTCGCAACCAACAGACAAAATCTGGATTTTGGCGTTCTTCGGCCAAAACGGCAGCTTCCCATGTGTTTAGTTTGAAGCGCGCTTTGCCAGTCCCATCAACATAAAGATGGTCTGAGAACAATTCACCATCTCGGTCTGTAGGGATAACAATATCATATGGTAAATTCCATATAAGTTCGCTCACAGGGTCTCCGTCTTTAGCGATTTTATCATATTTCTCCTTGACTCTTTGATCAGCGGTCAATATGTCTGCGCGATGTCTGTCTTTGAGTCCATGAAACTCTACAGCGGCCCATTCTTGCAATTGTTCGAGCTGATGAGTATCCCCGGCAAAGATGATGACATCAATGTAAGCTGCCAGCTCGTCATCGGGGGTTGAATAATCATCAACGTATTGAGGTCCAATTCCTTCCGAACCTAATTTAGATTCGCTAACATTAAATTGGCGGTCTATGTCTGAATCAGTCGTTGAAAACAGAGACTGACTGACATAATTGTCAATGCGTTCACCCATCGCGTCAAACGAATTTTGCGCAAGGCGAAATTCCATAACCTTCTTGACAAGATTATCATATTTACCCTCGCTCTTAAGCACTTGGATATATTCATAAATGAATCGTGCAGCGGTCTGTTTAGCCTCCTTAGCAGCAGTCATGTTTATACCTGATTGGCTCAATAGGCGGGCAAGATCAAACAGCGACCTCAGATAATTACTTACAGAAGTCTTTCGCACGCTATACGTCGAGTAGCCTTGAGCATTGATAAAGTCCAAAATGGATGTACGATCAATAATCGGAATAACTGGATTGGGCTGAACTGCCACTGACGGTGCAGTGTGAGAGCCGGGAGTCCTCGGAATATTATTATCAGTAGTGGACTCAGCCGTTTCTTGCGAAGGTGCTTCTTGATGCTGTGTAGTTGAAAGGGTATTCTGAACTGTAGGAATTTGTATGGAAGATGACTCTTGGGCTGTTTGTGGCGCAACAAGAATCTGTGCAGCTTGTGAGTTTGATGGATTAGCAGGATGTGAATTGCTGTCTCCACTCGTTACTGTCCATCCGTCACTTTGGGGCGCCACTGCTGATGCATTAGGTGCCTGTATTGGTCTCACTGATAATGTCTGTGTCTGTGAGGAATGTAAGCCTGATGCCGATACATCAGTGGGCAGTTCTCCACCTTCAATGTCTTTTAGTTTCTTTACTACCTCATCAACCGTATCTTGGTTGAAATGAGGGAGGAAAAGTTTAACCTCGTTTAGTGTTTCGTCAACTTGCACTCGCATTTGGAGCGGTGTACGTATCATTCTTCCAAGCAGCTGTGCGATATATGTGGAATCGCTTGCTCGGCGGAACGACATCATAGCCTCGGCACGAGGACAATCCCACCCGGTGCTCAGTGCATCCTTAAAGAATACAATCTTAACGCCTTCTTTTTCGGCTATCTTCGACGGCTCACAATATGGTATGCGCAGCGTGCCTACGGTGATGGGTGTTTTTGGAGAACCAAAAGCATGAACAATTTCACCTTCTTTGAAGTGCTTGCCATAACGCCCCTCAATCTTGGCGATGCAGTCAGCAATATCGGTATTGGAAATAGAATTCCCATGACCATTTTCCACCTGCACAAGCATTATTGGGTTGACATAGCGATAGTGCTGTTCCTGACAATACTGTGTCCAGCGATTCCACTTATCAATCCATTCGTCTGTGGCTGCTTGCAGAACTGCCATATCCTTATTGGCAATCTGTTCTTCAGGATACGCAATAGTGATTTTATCTTTTAGCAATCCAGACCGTCTAACCTCATTCGCAGGCACTTCATATCGATGAACAGTTGAATCAGTATTGCCCACCAACTGATTGAATCTACTAACAGTAGCACTCATGCCAAGTACTATCGGCATTTTAGACAACCCGATTTCGGAATCTCCAAGAATAAACTTCTGCATTATGGTGGTGGCTTTTCCGGCCTCACTGCCTTTTGCTCCACGATGCGCTTCGTCTATAACAAAATATAAATGGTCTCCTTTCTGCCTGATTGTGTTTTGAAGTGTCTCCCAAATGGTGTTGCTTCTCGTTTCGGAATGCTTAGTGAGATTCGACGATTTGGCAAGTTTTTGAGTATTGATAAAATATATTTTACCATCATCAAGAACATCTTGGTCAAATTCCGGGTCGGAGATGATGACGCATTGCCCAAACTGAAATCGGTCAGCTCGAAGCTCAATCTTGTCTTTTGACTGGGAGTTGAGTTCGGGGTCGTCTGAAAGCCATATTGTAATTGAATTCGGGTTACCGGTGTAATTTGCATCGCCGTAATATATCGATTCCAACAGTGCAGATAGTATGATGGTCTTACCCGCGCCGGTGGGTGCTGTAAATGAGATAATCTGATTCTGGCCAAATTGAACATAGTTCACTAATGCCATTTGGCAGAGTCTGCGAAGCTCGGTGAGAGCCTTCTCCTGAAATTGTTTAAGTTCTATGTTCATGGCTATCGGGTATAGTTGATTTTGAAATTGTCAAGATAGTCGCGGTAGAGTTGATAGCAAGTTTTAACTTTCAGCGATGCCAACATCTCTTTATATCCTTTCTCGGAGTCGGTAATGATGAAAGCTGCCTCAATCCCGGAGGTTGAGTTAACCTCTTTTTCAAAAGCAAAAAAAGCGTCTTCGTCAATGAGTACGGCAAATTTGTTTTCGCGCAATACGAGATAGGGAGGGAGAGAGTTTCCGACAATTTTCGGACACTCTCCAATCCCTCCGGCTTTTAGCCATAGCAACGGCAAGATTTCGCGGAACTGCCGGTTGCGCTCCACGGCTCTCTTGTCAAGGAATCCGAGATGAAAGAACTCCACATTGGCCTTGAATCCATCGGCCATAGGCAGAGTTTGGGGCTCTGTGGTCTTGATAGGACCGAGAAGTTCTCCTATTTGACGTTTTAGCGAGTTAAAGAGTTTGTTGTTCTGCGTCACGATAACGAATGTGCGCACATGCTCCGCCCCTTCAAGCTCGTCAAGCCAGTCGGCAGCGGCATTGTCATCAAGAAGCAAAGATATGTCGCTATCTTCATCAATGATATATCGCGTATCTTCAGCAACCTTGTTTTTGGCAATTTTACCCTCCGATAGATTGCTCACCAACTCTTTAAGATCTGTAACAGGTAGCGATTCAATGTCACGAACATACGACACCTTCTTGAAACGCCGTGTAGATTCTTTCTCCTGAGTCAGATAAGTGAGATATTCTCCCGAAATCGGTTTGCCGTTTACATCATTGCCAGTAATCGAGGCCACAGTTCTCGGCCACGTAACATAACGTGCTATCCCAAGGTCAATCCACTCCTTGTCAACGGGAGTTTTGCCCTCGGCCTTAAGGCGGCGTTCCTCTGTATCGCCAACTTCGTTATTCGTAACCATAATACAACGGCGGTTGCCGCCATCTTCTGCATTCAGCAGATTCACTGCATGAAGCGTCGTGCCAGACCCCGCAAAAAAGTCCACAATCAACGCATTCGGCTTGTTGGCGACAAAGAACCGCAGAGTATCGTGTACGGCGTAAAGGGATTTGGGATAGTCAAAACGGTTCGTTATAAATTTTGACAAAAGTTGAGTTCCCTTATAAGTTGCGTCATGTGACTGAATATTCCATTGCGAGCCTGGCACAAAAGCTCTTGTATATCCCTGAGTTTGTACTATTACTGTCCCAGAGACCTCATCTCGTCCTAATAAGGTAACTTCTTCATTTATTATTTTATTGATACTTCCTCTCTTTAGATAAGAAACGGGAATATTTGTTTCTTTGAACTTGCCAATTTTGACATAACCATCGGATAATCGGTCTCTTAATTCAGCATTACTTAATTGCCAATTACCCTCTGTTCCATCATCTTTAATCGGCCAAAGTATCAGTTTGTCCTTATCTAATTCTAATCGTTTAGAAGGATGCTGCGACAAAGGAAGAGGTTCACCGACTTCGAGAATTCTATTTCCTTCTTTGTTAAAAAATATTGGATAGAACAGATTTTCTCGATCAATTCGCAAATCATTTGTTCCACTCCGTCTAAGTTGAGACCATACAATTCCTTTAGATGCGGCACTCTCGCCCTTGCCGAATTGCCATTCAGAATGCAAAACAAGTGGAGTTACACATGATTTTCCAAATTGAACAATGAAAATGAATTCGTTAACTCGATAAAAGGAATTCCCTCTGGCAACCCCTTTCTGAGCTATATTAGAACTCACCATTTGAATATTTGCATTCGAGAACATTTCCTCTAATAGTGCGCCGAGATGCACATACTCCTTTTCATCAATGGTGACGATTAGGACAGAATCTGCCGGATTGAGCAGTTTCTTTGCGAGCAAAAGGCGTTTCTTCATCATCGAAAGCCATTTACTGTGGCGATAGGCATCATTGCTGTCTACATAATCGTTGTTGTATTTCCAATCGCGGGCACCAGTGTTGTAGGGAGGGTCAATATATATACAATCGACCTTGCCGGGATATAGATACGTAAGAAGTTGAAGCGCATGGTAATTGTCAGCCTCAATTATTTCATGCCACAATGGAGAATCAGGCGCGGTGGAGATTTTGTCGATTGATTGAAGATAAGGATAAATTGGATCACCAAAATCAGCAAACGGCATAAGCTTGTCTACAGCGATATGATTCGAAGCCTTGGCATCAAGTTCGGAGTACGAAACCAATTCATCTACGGCTATATTCTCTGTGTGTTCAGGTTCATCGAGCGACACACATTCAGCAATTCCATTACACAGATTAACAACCTCAAACTTTTCCTTCAGAGGTTCATCTTTGAGCGTGACCTTCTGCCCTCGGCGCACCTCCACTTCATAGAGGAGAGTGGCATCGGGGAAATGCTCCTCAAAGATAAGTCCAAAGCGCTTGTCGTTCTGCAACCGGGCGATTTCCGATTGCAGCTTGAAGCGAAGTTCGGGGTTGGGAATTCTATCTAATAAATGGTCAATAGTTGCCATTGCTAAAATTGGTCTTGTGGTTGTGAAGATTGAAATGTACGGTTTAGAAGACGGGCAATATCTATATTAAGGACATCAGCAATGCGCCGCAGAGTGGGCAAATCAGGTTGCGATGAGTTGGTGCACCATTTTGATACTGTCACCGGGTCGCGACCCACTTGCTCGGCAAGCCATTTACCTGTCTTCCCTTCCTCGGCGAGAACAGCCTTTATGCGATTTATCTTCTCCATATCAAATTTTAATCTCTTAATGTCAAACGCAAAGTTACTAAATTTATTTGATATGTCCACAATTTCATGCCATAAAAACACTTCTTCTATTGCCGAATTATTGCGGCTATTGTTATTATGTACTAACTTGGCATCACATAACCATATAATTGAAGAATTGCAGAGATTACATCTTGAAGCATTTGTGACCATTCTCCGCTATGCAAAACAAGGTTGAAAATGAGAGATGAAATAACATACTCGTGAGTTGAATCCCAGATTAGGAATCTATGTAAACTCTCAGTAGAGAGGTGCAGCCTCCGTGAATCGGTCAGCCGTCTTAGAGAAGTACCCTTCACTTGGAAGAATAGTCTTCTCGGAATTCGTAGCGGTTAAAGTGAACCTACTACCCCCGAAAAGAGCGATTCTTCCGCGCGGTGCTTCGCGGTGCGAAAATAGATTTTTGTGATTGAATAAAAAAAGACAGAAAATCGCCTTACCGTAATGTGCGATAAATCAACTATTTGCAAATCAATATCAGATAACACCAATATTTGTAGAGTTAAAAGCCAAATAAAAAAGGCCAAATAATATGACAAACGCCACCCTGGCGAGGGGGCTCGTCGGGGTGGCGTGGGTGGGATTGGTGGGAACTATTTCAGGGGGAGGCAGGCGATGGGGCAGCTGGGGACGTTTTCATCGGGGATGGGCGGCATGTTGGGGTCGGCTACATACTTGAAGCCGCAGATGCGTGCAGTCAGGATGAGCCATTTGGAGAAGGCGTTCATCTCTTTACGGAGACGGTCGGCGAACTCGTGATTGGGGCGTGTGCCGAGTTTGCGGTCGAAGACAACGGTCTCGACAATCATTGTCATGTCGGGGAGGTTGAGGTGGCCTTCGGAGCGTTCCCATAAGCGGATGAAGATGTTGTGGGTGTCGTCGCGGTAGCTGAGGGTTGCGCCTACGCAGTTCCAGTTGAGAGATACTTCTTCAGGGTCACCGTCGAATACGAGGGCTACATAGTCACGGAGGTCGAGGTAGAAATCGTCGATTCTACGCTCGGTAAGGGTTGAGATGCTTGTCATATAGATGGTTGGGGTTAAAGGATTAAACATGCGATTTGACATTCAGTTACTTGGTTGTCGGCCTCTTCGGGCTGACGGTCGGGGTCGGCTATGTGACGGAAGCCGTTGGCTTTGGCTGCCTCGCCTGTCCATTTGCACAGTGCGAGTGCGTTCTCCATGCTGTCGGCTACAGAGAATACATGGACGATGAGAGTCATGTCGGGTATGCCGAGGTAGCCGTTGGAGCGTTCCCAAAGACGGTATTGGATATTGCAGCCGTTACCGATGAATCGGGCTGTTGCTCCGACACTGTTCCAATCGAGCATCAGCTGGTCGTGGGTTGCACAATAGTTCTTTTCCATGTACATGCAGAAGTCATAGAAGAAGGCCTTGATGCTCTTTTGAGCATCTGCCGAGATGGGGAGGTTTTTCATTTCTTTCATTTTTTGTTGGGGGTGTCCTGAGAATTAAGTTCGTTAATTTCATTGTTAAGGCGGTCGCGTTCAAGAGTCGAGCGGCGGAGTTGCTCCATACGTTGCTCATGCTCGGTGACCATCTTGCGGATGTTACTCACTCTGTCTGGGTCTTGAAACCAGACTTCAATGCTGTCGAGTCCGACACTTGATACGCTGCCATTCATCTGGATGAGACGATATTTAAGGTCGGTGTCGGTGAACTTATCCATGTCATGGCTCTGGATAATAATCCACACACTGAGAAAGATGCTGATGATGAAGCTGGCGACCACGCAAGCGAAACATTTCCATGAGTTGATGTCAAACTTGATAGTCTTCTCAACTTTCTGTACCTTGGGTCCGCCATTGGCGGCGGCAGTATTCGACTTGACAGCCGCCTCCAATTTTGTCATGGTCGTGCCCAACGTACTAAGAGCCTTTGCCGTTTCGGAATCTTTCTTTTCTATTTTGGTTCCGAGGTCAGTGAAGTTTTGAGAATAGTCTTTCGGCTTGGGAATGCCAGACAAATCGGGTTCCGGTGACACAACCTTGAACTGAACTTTTTTGAGGCAGTTGGAAATAATGTCCTCAAAGAACTTGGCGTTATACTCGTTAGTCTGAACCTGTGAGCCATCAGACTGTTTGGCTTGACCTTTCTCAAACGAGAGTTTCAATTCCTCCAAGAACATATAGACGGTGTTGAGGTCGATATTCTTGGGGCTGGCAGTCGCGTTTGAGGAAGAGGTCGGGAGCGCCGGATTCTTACCCGCTTCTCCCTGAGATGTAGTGAAGGTGTTCATTATACAGATCTTCCTTTTTTAGGTTTACGTCGGCGACTTTTGAACCATGTCGTTTCTGTAACCGGTACATTATCGCCGCTTGAATGAAGTTGAAATAAGTTTAGACCGAGGCTGAAATCCTGCGACTCATCTCTGTACTCCTGTTGGGGAGCGTGAGATTGCTGTGGCATCGGCTTCTGACGTTCCGGCTGATGTTGCACTCTTGGCTTGTTGGCTTCCAATGCACGAATCAACTTGGAGTAGCTGCACAACTTATCAATCTTTGAGCCATTGAATGCATACTTACCCATCTTGAACCGGATGCCCTGCACCTTGTTGGTGCTTCCGTTGTTGATGAGGGTGCATTCTACGCCATGGCTCTCAACAGCCGCGATGAAGCTGTTGAAATCTGTATGTCGTGGCAACTCAGCCTTGATGATGTCGAATATCCGGTAACGTGTCTTGTCTGGCTCACGTAAGCGGTTGCGTTTGACTTCCTCTTTGCCGGGTGCTATATACAGCCCTTCACGCTCGGTAATATCCCGACAAACCCGCTGGCTGCGGAAACGCTCGTTGCTGTCGGATACAGTCTTTCCGGAATTGCTGACGCGATTGAAAACGATATGGCAATGCGGATGCTCCCGGTCGTGGTGACGCACAATCAGAAACTGAGTGTCGCGGATGCCCATTCGCTCCAGATACTCCAGCGCAATTTGCCGCATATAGTCATTGCTCATGCGTGGGGCATCATTGGGCGAAAAGCTCAGCACGGTATGCCCGACATTCTTTGTCAGCCTCGGATTCATCTCGGCTTGTGACTCTAAGCTGTGGGTAATGCTGTCAATCGAGTCGAGCATGAGTCCATCGGCGGCGATGATTTCCGCACCTTTTTTGTCATTGAGAACGTATTTAACCGCACCTCGGAATTCCTGTCCTTTCTTCAATTTCGACATCATAGGCCAAAATGTTTGAGGGCATTGTCAAGACGGGAGCAAAGTTCGCGGTTCATCTGAGCTGCAAATGCGTACCCGTCTCGGTTGGCGACGTGTGCCGTCTGGTTGAGATTGTTTTTCATACCGCATACGTCGCGCCGGAATTCGGCAAGTTCGGGTGTCATCCGTTCTTTTACCACGGAGTGGGCAACGCTCTGCCGGATATACTCAGTAGGGGTCAGCCCGGCTTGTCCGGCCTTGGTCAAAAGGTCGAACTTTTCTGCCGTACAGACTTTCAAAGTGAAGCGGTAACGCCTCTTTTCTGTGGCTGATTTAGGAGGTCGGCCACCTTTCCTCTTTGGAGATTTCTCATTTGTCATTTGCGAGAAAATTAGAAGGTAATTCGCCACTGGTGGCGACTGGTTGATAAATAGTTTTAGACCGACGGGATGCAAGTTTAGCCAAGTCGCCGGAGGTGGTCTTCGGCGGGTTTTGGTTGTCCCAAAACACTAACTTGCTCCTGTCACTGTAAAATCCACTGCGAGCCTTCGGCATTACGAAGTACCGATGAGAAAAGCAGAGTCTGAGAAGCAGTCTCAGCCCTGATTCCATACCCTTTTGATACTCGGATGGTGTAGCTCTGCAAGCCATCGGAGTGTCAAATCGAAGGACGTTGCAGTTCCCGCAGTTTCGGCAGTTTCTCAGTTCAAACTGCTGAATCTGTAGATACTGCATGAGGTCAGAGTTTGATATAATTCCCATGCTTCGACTTTTGAAAAAGTTTGCCGTTGAAGTTCTTCAGAAACTCCATGAGCGCACGCTCCGACATGCCGTTTTCCGCAGCCACGGCGATAGCGCTCCCAGTAGTAAATTCCGGAGGTAAGGCGGTGACAATGGCCAACTGCTGTGCGGTGAGCGAAAGCTCTTTGAGAATTGTCTGAACTTTCTTGGTGGATTCCATAAAGTATTCAGCAAGGGTAATGGCTCTCTCAACTGAAATCAGGTCAATGACATCTTTCCCGGCATCATTGCAAGACCATCGTGCCATTTGTATTATCAGGCAGAATCGGATGGCGTATATCTGCAATTTGCAATAGATGCCAACGAGGGTCTCGTTAGGTTCTGTATCGCATTTGTCTGACAAACCATGCTGCCACTCAAAAAGCCTTTCAAGGGCTTCTTCAGCAAAGGGGACGATGACAGGCAAAATATCGTTGTTTTCATCGTAGGCACATTCAATGCACATCAACCGGGAAAGAATATTTTGCCATTCATTGGCGACATCGAATGTTGGTTGTTTCATTGACCATCGGGTTGACAGCTCATGTTTGAGTATCACGAATAGTATGCGGTCGATGAATCCGTTAGCCGAGCGTTCACCTTTGGCAAGTTCTGAAAGGATGCGTTTTTGCATAGTACCGATAACCGAAATAAACGGACGCTTGATGAAGATGGAACTGCGGGAACTCTTGCGGTCGGACATAGTAGGCTTAGCACTGAATACCGAAAGCCAAAACTGCTCCTCAGAGCCGTTGTTGTAGCGGTTGAAGTTTTTGACCCATGCTGAAAGCTCGTCTGAAAGAAGACACAGACCACGGCGATTTTGAGAATGAATGAGACTCAGACCCTCCGGCGTTATATCGGAAACCAAGAAGCGGCGGCGGATAGGTTCACGGAGGCAGACATCAATACCTTTTTCTGCACGTTCCTTCCGGCTCATCTCCAATTGGTCCTGATATTCCAGATACTGTTTCTCATAAATTCTGTTTTGCTCGTAGTCATGCTCCACAAACGGTCGCATAGCGAAACTCAACGGATGACTCTTGTTGGCTCCGGGTCTGCCGATTAGTGCCATATACAGAATAGCGCTTTCGTCCCAACCCTCTTTCATCCTCGCCAGATGAGTGTTGCCCACCGCGACTGAAACCGCAACCAGCATCGCAGCTCCGACATAGTCGATAGGAAACCCATAGCAATCGTTTACCTCCCTGATGATTTTCTGAATTTTTGAAGGAAAGATGCTGATGGGGAAACCGCTGCCGGTCAGATTGACGCTGAGGTCAATGGCTTTGTCAAGAATGAGCTGAGGTTTAGATTTCTCACTCATAGGCGACAGGATTTGTTTCTACCTCCGGGACGAAGACCCTTGTTCATCTCGGCTACCATCTCGTCATAGGCTTGCGCTTGTGATTTCGGCTTGCCCGATGCCATATAATCGAGCAGCTCGCTTCGGATAAAGCGCCAGCCTTTGCCGCCGGGACTCTTGTAAGCCGGGACAACGCCGTTTCGCGCCTTTTTATAAAGAGTGTTCTTACACTCTCCAAGCAATGCGCACGCCTCTTTAGTGGATATAAAATCAGGCGTGACTTTTTGGGGTGGGGAGAGCGCGTTGCGCAACTCCCTCAGTTCACCGAGCAGGCTTGTTACCAACGCGGTCAGATAAGTTACCGCTTCGGGCAACTTATCAAAGCTGATGGATGTTTCCATAAATTTACAACCGAACCCTTGGGAAAACGGCACGCCGACATGGCATATCCGTGTCAAGGATTCGGTTGCAAAATTACAGGGAGAAATAAGGGAGAACAATAGGGTCTGAACCAACTCTAAAGCGTCTCCAAAACGTCTCTGAAGCTATAAATCAGTACTTTTCTCCGGAGAAATTGAGCGGAGATGGTTTGGAGATGGCTACTCAATAACATGAACCAGACAAATCCGGGAACTCTGTAATCCCGTCCAAATCATCGTCTAAGTTGTCATCATAATCCTCTTCACGGAATTTGGCGGCAGACGCATAAGCTTTGTCATCATCTGTCATCCTTCCCGATTTCGAGTCTTTGGATGGGCTTGCATTTGGCGGCTGTGGAGTTTGACTTGATTGCTGCTGCCTGTATCTTTCCTCTGCCTTTTCTCGACGGTCGGCTTGAGCTTCGAACTTCTTTTGTTTCTGCTCTTCCTCAAGCTGCTTAGTCAATTCACGCTGATTCCTCTGCTTCTCTCGTTCCAACCGATTGCGATAGTTAGGACTGAATTCTTTATTTATTTTGATAATGCCTTTGTCTGCGTCCAGGGTCAGTTTCCCTTTGATTGTCTTTAATTGGAGATCATCAAAATGGTCATGGAATGTGCTTTGCAGGAAGTAAGCTGCCTGAGGTCCACTCTTGCTAAAGAGTTGTTGCATATTCCAGCCATAGTGATACAGGTCTGTTTTGGTAATAGGAGAATGAGTTTCCACTTTTTTGTGGACTGTCTCACTTGCAGATAATACCGACCATGTCTTATTACCGGCTCTCTGAAACTTCGATAACCGGCTTATGAGTATCTCCAGATTTTCTTTGGTCATATATGGACCAAGTACTTCGATAGTGTATAGACACGCCTCTTGGAATGTCCGTTGTAATCCTGCTTCAATCTCGTTAGCAGCATTGGCGGCAACATTCGATAGGTCAAGCATATTTTCGTTGATAGTCTTGACTAATTCCTCTTTATCGTCAGATGCCTTCTCTGCCTTGACTGCCAAAATCTCGGTCAACAGCATTCTTGCATCCTCTCTTGTGAGAGGTTGACTCTCGGTCGTTGGCTGTTCAATTTCTGAGTTTTTGTTCTCATTCGTTGAAGTGTCCAGACTTGTAGCGGTCCGCGGAGTTATTCCGCGTTTCTTCCAACTCTTCTTGACAAAGAAGTCCGTGAGTTCCTTTATCCCTTCATGGATAAGGAAATAAACTCCGATACAACTTGCCAATACCATGAAAAAGAAGAAATTGGCGTTTAAGTCAGTGTGACCTTCACTGACAATCTTGTTTCTCACCGCAAACGCAAAGAAGAGACTCATCAGAGCTACGAAGAATAGCATCAGCGGATTGTGGCCTTTAATCAGGTCTTTCATTCGATTTTTATAATTCTTAAATTGTGCTGAATTTTGTAAACAAGAATAAAACACGGAGTTATCGACGATTGTTCGTGATCTGATATGTTAAAATGCCACCCTGCATTTCTGCAAGATGGCATTTTTCGAGAGAACTGAATGGATAGTGACTATTTGAGCGTGATGGCATTTGAGGCTTCGCGCTTCTTCTCGCCGACCACTTCGGCATAAATCTGAGTCGTTCTGACGCTACGGTGAGTAAGCATCTTTGACACGACATATACATCAATACCCAATGAGATAAGGATAGTGGCGAATGAATGGCGTAGGCAGTGGAATGACAACTTCTTTGTTATCCCTGCTGACTTTACCCAATTCTTGAAAGCGTGTTGGGCCATTGAACGTTTGAAGCCCTTGAAAACAAGACCGTCACCTCGTTCACCACAATATTGCAGTGCTTCTTCACTGATAGGGAGTGTGGCCTCGGTTTCTGTTTTCTCAGTGCAGAGTCTGATGCAGTGACCGCCATCGGGACTACGCTCGATATTCTCCCATTTGAGCTGAAGAAGGTCGCTGAGACGTAAGCCGGTGAATAGACCGAACATAGAGGCTCGCTTCAAAACTGGTATGTCACATTGAGAGTTTGCGAGAATTTTCATCTCCTCCAATGTGATATACTCCTTCTTGACCTCCTGCCATTTGAGTCCATCAAGGAAATCGTTGACGTTTTCAAGCAGAAGTTTCTCCTTGTAAGCCATTTTCAACAGGCAACGGAACGTTGACCAATACCCGGCGGCAGAGTTAGCCGACAGTGGTATCTTCTTTTCCGGGTGGCGCAGTGAGTGGGCTATGAGAAGATAGTCACGGAAGTCCTCGCACAGGCTCACGGTAACATCACCGAAAGTGCATTGACCTCCGGTGAAGTTCTTGAAATGGAGATATACACTCATCCATTTGTCATACTTGCTCTTGGCTTTCTTCGCGAAGTAGGCAATAAAATCCTGCTTCTGCTTTGTCTTGTCGAGAAAACCAAACTGTTCATTTATCAGACTCTGGTATCGGATGCAACGGATAGCCTCGGCCTTTTCCTCCATTTCCTGATTGAAACGGCGTTGCATTTCATTGGTGGGGTTCGCAAAGATGACGATGCCGAGAGTCTCGCGGCGTGTCATCTTGTTGGTGTGCGGATTGCGTATCGCCGGGTAATAGTCCAGATACAGCGATAGCTTTCCTCCGGCGTATGGACGCTTGCGGAGGAATACTTTGGTACATGTATTCATCTGTGTGGGGGGATTAAATTTTGACACAAAGTAAGCATGAGAAATTAGGGAGAACAATAGAGTCCGGATGCTCTCCGATGTATCTCCAAATCGTCTCCATTGGCTATATCTCCGGGGATTTCAAGAGATTATCCAATTCACTCCGGAGAATATGAGTGTACTTACCCTTCTTCACACGGGTAATGTTGTGATACTTCAGATAGTGGTGCAGCTGGTCACGTGTCAGCCCATATTTCTCCATCGCCTCAGGGTAGGTATAATACTCCGGTTCTTTCGGCTCGGCTATGCCTTTGGCTAAATCGAAATGATATTTGGAATAGAATGTAGCTGCACCGACTTTCTTCTTGGGGATGGCCTCCTTTGACACCAAACAGTATATTGCCGATAATGACATTCCATATCGCGCCTGAATCTCAGCTGCGGTGTACCACTCAGATATTTCATCACTGGGTTGTTGTTTTGCGAAGTAAGCATCAACATGCTTCCGGCTCCAAAGGGTCTTGCCTCTTTGCTGAGTCTTCGGCCAGTTTTCGCGCTTGGCTATCTCATAGAGTCCCGAATTGGATATGCCATACTTCTCCTGCACGTCCTTCGAGGTGTAGAATTCGGTTATGGGTTCTGACTTTTTCTTTGGACGCTTCAGATATTTATGTCCATCCTCAAAAAGACTGTCAACATCCTTTCTGCGTATGAGAGTTTTGCCTTTGAATTGTACTGTCGTTATTGCATTGTCTGCAAAATAACGATAGATTGTTGCTCGGCTTATTCCTAACAACTGGCATAGTTGAGTAGGAGAAAGAAATTCCAATTTCTCAATCTCCGTCACTTCATCAGAGGATTTTACATACTCAATCTTGAAAGCTTCAAGTTTCTGTTGTCGTTTACGCTCCTTATATGCGAGTCCAGAGCATCGGTGGCTGCAATACTCCGTCGATGTTTTTCGGGCGACAAACTCTTTGCCACACCATCCGCATCTTTTGATGATTTCAATATTACTGCTCATATTTCACATTATTGGTGGTTATTTCGCCAGTTATTTCGCCGAAAGTGTCTCATCGCGTCTCACCGTGTCTCATCGTGTCTCAAAAGTCCAAGACCTTTCTGAGGTAAAAGTAAGACTGGCCGACTTGATACAAATCGGGTACAAAAAAGCAGGTGAAAAGGGGTGAAAAGTGTTTTTATTGAGCAGTAAGCACGAAAAAAGTCGCCCGATAACGAGCGACTTTTCAATAGTTTATGCCATTTATCACCAAATGGTGACAATCATCTATTTGCCGATGCAAAACCGTGAGAATATGGTTTGGAGTATGTCGGGGGTGGAGATGGCGCCCGTGATAGCGCCGAGATGGGAGATGCATTCGCGGAGGTCTTGGGCCACGAGGTCGCCGGGTAGGTTGAGTTCGAGAGCGTCGATCGTTCTTCCGGCGGCTTCGGAGGCATCTTTCAGGGCTTTGTAGTGGCGTGCGTTAGTAACAAGCGTGTCGCCGCATGCGCCGTTGGCGAATAGCCGTGCGGCGGCGGCGCAGATGGCATTGCGCAGCTCGTCGATGCCTTTGCCGGTGCGGGCGCTGGTGGCTATCACGGCTGATGCCCGTGTGTCACCAAAGGCCGGAACTGCGGCAATGTCGCATTTGTTGGCAGCTATTATAAGGGTTGCCTCCGGATTTTCTTCCATGGCGCGTTTTACGTCGTCCCATGGTGTGCGCCCCATGTCTGCCGAATCGGTTACGAGCAGTACGATGGCTGCTTCGCGCAGTTCGCGCAGCGAACGTTCGATGCCGAGCGATTCCACCACGTCGGAGGTGTGGCGGAATCCTGCCGTGTCTTTTAGCCTGAAAGTGTAGTCGCCTATAGATATGACATCTTCCACCACATCCCTTGTTGTGCCGTGCACATCACTCACAATTGCCCTGTCGTCGTGGCTGAGGGCGTTGAGCAGGGATGATTTTCCGGCATTTGTGGCGCCGACTATGGCTACGGGCACTCCATCCCTTATGGCTGCTCCGGCGGAGAATCCTGCTGCAAGGCGTGCCGTGGCTGTGCGCACGGCCACGGCGAGTTCAATCAGCTTTTTGCGGGAGGCGAATTCCACGTCCTCCTCGCTGAAATCGAGTTCGAGTTCGAGCAGCGCCGCGAGTTCGAGCAGTTGGCCACGCATGTCCTCGATGCGTTTCGAGAAGTCGCCACGCATCTGGCGGAGCGCTACTCGCTGGGCGGCGCGTGAGCCTGACGCTATTATGTCGGCCACGGCTTCGGTCTGTGCCAGGTCCATGCGCCCTGAGGCGAATGCCCGCCTCGAGAATTCGCCCGGTTCCGCTATCCTTGCTCCTGCACCTATGAGTGCCATTATTAGTTCTTGCTGCACCCATTTTGAGCCATGCACGCTCAGTTCCACCACATCCTCTCCCGTGAAAGAGCGCGGCGCGCGGAACACCGTGGCCACGGCCTGGTCGAGTTCCTCGCCGCGGGTGTCTGTCACGCTTCCTACGAGGCATGTGTTTGCGGCGGCTTCGGTGATGGGGCGTTTGCCCATCCATATCCGTTGCGCCGTTTCAAGGGCCTTGGGGCCGCTTATGCGCGCCACGGCTATGCCGCCTGTGCCCGGCGGCGTGGATATGGCGCATATGGTGTCGTCCGGCATTGTCATTTCAGTGTTTGCCATTTTGGGTAGGAGTTTTCTTTTTCAACTGCTGTTTCTATGTCGTCGGGCAATGCCGAGAAGAAGTCCATGCCTGTTATTTCTTCCACTTCGTCTATGCTCATGGCGTGTGTGTGCACGCCGCCTCGCACCTTGCTGTTAGGCATTACGAATCCGATGCCCCTCGGCGGGTTGACATACGGCGCAAGCACCACCTTGAAGAACCTTTCCGGCACGGCCACGCGGTTTTTTCCTATATGCAGCGGCATGCGGTCGGTGAGCACCGGTCCGGCTATTATCACTATGGCGCTGTCGCGCATGGCCCATGCGCGGCAGTTCTCTTCCAGGGTGCTCCATGCCCCGCTGTTCATGCTTGCTGCCTGTGGGCATATGTTTGTGAGATAGTTGGACGCACGCATGGCTTCCGCGCTCCATTTCATGTCGGCTGCAGGAGCCATGTGGCCGCGTGTGTAGCCCGACTTCCTGTAGTCGTATAGGGTAGGGCAACCTTCGACATTCTTGTCCTCGAAGAAATTTTTCAGACGCGGTTCGCTGCCCTTGCATTCGTCGGCGGTCAGCTCCCACACCACATAGTTGGGAACATGGCGCTCGGCATTGAAGTTCACGGTGAATCCCGGATAGGCCACTATCTGCTGTGGCACTCCCTCGGGCATTTTCACTTCCTCCAGCGAACCCGACAGTTTCAATCCGCCCGGAGCCGACAGCTCGACTTCGTGCGAGTTTCCTTTCCAGTGGTTCAGCCAGTAGTACATCCCCCAGCACGCCACGGCGGCGAAAAGCAGCCCGAGGATGTCGCGTGCCAGTGCGCGCCGCTGTCTCCGGCGTCTGCGCCGGGCGCTGCGCCGCAGGTATGTGTGGTTGCGTTTCGTGGCCATTTCAGCAAATTCCCATATCCAATTTATTTCTGCAAATTTAGACAAATTCTCGCGGATTTTGCCTAAATTTGTGCCGAAAGCGGTCTCATGCCGCACAAATTACCTCTTACTATGTCTGGTTCCAAGGAAATTTCCGAAATGATAGAACGGCGCATCGCGTCGATTGATTTGCCGTCGAGGCCGGCCGGCCTTTACGAGCCCGTGCGGTATGCTCTTGAAGGAGGCGGCAAGCGTCTGCGTCCTTTGCTGGCGGTGCAGGCCTGCCTTGCGTGCGGAGGCACTGCCGACGAAGCCATGCCTGCCGCGCTTGCCCTTGAAATGTTCCATAACTTCACTCTTGTGCACGATGATATAATGGACCGTTCCGACATGCGCCGCGGGCGTCCGAGCGCCGCAGCCCGCTTCGGAAGCAACCAGGCCATACTCAGCGGCGATGCCATGCTCACGCTTGCATCTTGCCTCGTGTCGCAAGTGCCTGCGCGGGTGGTCGCTGAAGTGACGGCGGTTTTCAACGACATGGCTCTCCGTGTTTATGAGGGACAGCAGCTCGACACCGAATTCGAGACACGTAAAAACGTCACTACCGACGAATATTTTGAAATGATAGGCCTCAAGACCGGAGCGCTGCTTTCCGCCGCATGCCGCATCGGGGCCATAATCGGCGACGCCGACCCCGCCACGGCCGATGCGCTTGCCGAATACGGAATGGAACTCGGTCTGGCGTTCCAGCTGCGCGACGACTGGCTTGATACGTTCGGCGACCCCGCCACATTCGGAAAACCCATAGGCGGCGACATTGTCAATGAAAAAGAGACATGGATGCTCATCACTGCCCGGCGCGAGAGCCACGGCGAACTTGACTCCATTCTTGCCGAAGATCTTGAGCCGCAGGAAAAAATACGTCAGGTGACGCGGCTTTACGAGCGTTTGCGCGTCGGCGAGCGTTGCGACGCTGCGGCTGCCGAGCACCATGCTCTTGCGGTTGCGGCTCTTGACCGCGCGCAATTCTCAGACGAGTCCCTGAAGCGGTTCTTTGTCGACGTGGTAGACCGCATGGCCTCACGCAACATATGATTATGAGGCTTTTCGATACGCACACACATCTTTATCTGCCTGATTTCGACGGCGATGGAGGAGGCTGCTCAGCCGTGCACCGTGCGCTTGACGCAGGGGTGGAGGCTATGCTGATGCCCAATGTCGATTGCACCACTGTTGCTCCGTTGCGCGAGCTGTGCTCGGCGTTTCCCGGGCGTGTTTTTTCAGCAATGGGCCTGCATCCTACCGAAATCGGCTCTGCGTGGCGCGACGATTTGTCCCGTATCATCGGCTGTTTCCGTCCCGAAGACGTCGCCGTAGGCGAGGTAGGGATGGACTTGTATTGGGACAAGACCTTCCGCGACGAACAGATGCAGGCGCTTGAAGTGCAGGCGCAATATGCCGTGGCGCATGACCTGCCGCTTGTCATCCATTGCCGCGAAGCTCTTCCAGAGACGTTGGAAGTGCTGTCGGGAGTCGACGGCGTGCGCGGGGTAATGCACAGTTTCGGCGGCACTCCGGCCGATGTCGATGCCGTGCGCCGTGCCCTCGGCGACGATTGGTATTTCGGAATAAACGGCATTGTCACATTCAAAAATTGCCGTGTGCATGAATCGCTCGAAGCGATTACGCTCTCGCGTCTGCTGCTTGAGACCGACTCGCCTTATCTTGCTCCCGTTCCGCATCGAGGCAAGCGTAATGAAAGCGCTTATATCGGAGCCGTGAGCGGGTGTGTTGCGTCTGTGTTGGGCTTGGAATCTTCCGAAGTTGCCGAAACGACGTTTCGGAACGCATCTGATTTTTTGAGAATTAAGTTCTGATTTAACATTTTTTAACGGGGGGGGGGTAGAATATCCATCTTTAAACATTAATTTTGCATTGTCAAATGAGAATGCTATAAAAGACACGCACGCAACACTCTTCCCGGATTTTTATTTGACAAATCCCGCCCGGCACTTTCTGCATGGCGGGATTGCCGTTTTTAGGCGATAAATGATTGGGCTGTCTCGAAAACCTTGGCAGGGGCATCCGTGTTATATATGTGCATACGTCATCACATTACATCGCATCACATTATGAAACGGAGTTTTTTAATCATTCTGGCCGCACTTTGCGGCGTACTTGTGTCGTCGGCAAAAAGCAAAGTCGACGAGATGCGCGATTCTGTTGCGGCCAGCACAATGGTTTATGAAATCGGGCATGGCCGATACACGCGTCAGCAGGTCGACAGCATCAACCGCATAATCACCGCATACTATTACGACCAATTCCGCAGCTTTCAGGATCCGGAAGCCCCTTATTTCCTGTTTATGAGCAAAGATTCGCAGCTTGCCATGGGCATTGGTGGCGTAGTGAGAATGAGGGGATGGTACGATATTGGAAACGTCATACCGGCCAACGGTTTTGCCCCGTATCTCATACCAATGTCGGCAGAACGTGTCGACAGCCGGCGTCTCGGCACCACTCCGGCGGGAACAGCCATATTCTTCCGTGTGCTCGGGCGCAATAAGGTGCTTGGCCACTATCAGTTGTATATCGAAGGAAACTTCAACGGCTATGAGAATGTGGGTTTCCGTCTGAAAAAAGCTTATGCCGTAGTGCATGACTTCACCATCGGATATGCCGCCTCCACCTTCGGCGACCCTGCGGCGCAGACTCCAGTGATTGATGCGCAGGGAGCCAACAATAAAATATCCAACACGTCGGTATTGCTCCGCTATATGCGCAGTTTCAAATCCGGCTTCACCGTGGCCGCGTCCGTAGAGACCCCGTCGCCTAAAATAGGAGCCGACGGCACGAATACATCATCTATTGCAAATGCATGCCCCGAAGGCGCCGCGTTCATGCAATATGCATGGGGACCCACGTCGCACGTGCGTCTCAGCGGCGTGGTGCGTTCTCTCGGCTACCGCGACATGCTTGCCGGGCGCAACCATCACACAGCAGGGTGGGGAGTGCTGCTCAGTGCCGTCGGGCATCCGGCCGATTTTTTGACGCTCTATGCCACGCTGAATTACGGACGGGGTACAGCCAGTCTCGGAGGCGATCTGCTTTGCGGCAATTATGATTTGATAGACAACGCCGACGAGCCCGGCACCATGTACGCTCCTGCATCGATGGGCTATCAGCTGGGACTACAGTACAACTTCCGCCACAACCTTTTCACGAGCGTATCATTCAGCCAGTCCCGTCTGTATGCCGATCACCCTGTCGGGGGCAGCGAATACAAGTACGGCCTGTGGGCGGCCATGAACGTGTTTTGGAATCTCACTCCGCGCATACAGACAGGCGTCGAGTTCGACTGGGGGCTGCGTTGCAACTTCGACGGCCATGCCCGTTCGTCGCGACGGATAGGCGCCATGTGCCAGTTCGCTTTTTGACCGCCTGCACACTCTGAGACAAAACAAGGGGAATCCTCCCGGATTCCCCTTGCCTCGTACACATAGTGTTGATATTAATTAAGTGTCTATTCCATATTACTCATGAAAAGAAAGCAATCTCTTGCTGTGTTTTTTATTTCCCGACACAAAATTAATTAAAAATCCAATTACTCGCAAACGCTGATGCCACGGCGGTTTGAACCTTCCATCGTGCCATTTTCAATGTATTCCGCTTACAAATTACAAGTTGCTATTCCTATCCCCGCTAAAGAGAAAAAACAGCATGAAAAGCCGACATTATGTTTCGATTTGAAAAAGTTAAAAACGCTATTAATTTATGTATTTTTTAGAATTATGTTATTAAACATAGCATATTCTTGCTGTTTTAGGTTTTGTTAACTTTGTCGGAGGGCTGAAAAGTACCCTGTCTGTGTCGGCTTTGCAAACGGGTTGCATGTCATAATCATTAACTTTGCGAAAATTACGAATCAAAAACCATATATAATATAATGAAACACATTGCAACTATAATTCTGTGCTCATCCGCATTGCTTATGGCGTGCCGGGGCGGCAACGACGATGCCGAGCTCGGCCATCACCACCATAATCATTCGCATGAGGCGGGACACTCGCACAGCCATGAAGGACATACACATGCCGGCGAGGAAGCGGAGGAAGCTCCCGGCGGCCACGCCGAGGGAGAAATCGTGCTGATGCCGGATATGGCGCAGCGCTTCGGAGTGGAGGTGGACACTTTGGCTGCCGCTCCCATGGTGTCCTCTGTCCGTGCTACGGGGGTGGTGCTTGATGCTGCCGACGGCAGCGCCGTAGTGTCGGCTCCTGCGGCCGGAATCGTGCGTTTTGCCAAGGGAATAAGTCCGGGAGCTGTGGTGCGTGCCGGTTCTACGGTGGCCATGCTGGACACACGCGGCGTGGCCGGAGGCGATGCCAATGCCGCGGCCAAGGCCGCGCTTGATGCCGCGCGCCGCGAGTATGAGCGCCTTGAACCGCTTCACGCCGACCGCCTCGTCACGGACGACGTCTATAATGCAGCCCGTGCCGCCTACGAAAGCGCTCGTGCCGCATATAGCTCGAGTGCCGCCGGAGGGCGTGTGGCGGCTCCCATCACCGGCACGCTTACTTCGCTTTCCGTGGCGCAGGGGCAATATGTGGAAGCGGGAGCGCCTATAGCTGTCATGTCGGCGGCCACGCGTCTGCTGCTCCGTGTCGATGTGCCTGAGCGTCTCCGTAGCCGCATAGCTGCAGCCGATGGCGTGAACATCCGCGTGCCCGGTTCGGAGGAAATCGTGACACTTGCCGCCCGCCGTGTAGCTTCGGCGCCTGCTGTGTCGGCGTCCATGCCGGGTTATGTCCCCGTTTACTTCGAGTTCGACAATGACGGCTCCGTGGCTCCCGGTTCCGCACTCGACGCATGGCTCACATCCGCCGACTCCGGCGAAGCTGTGCTCAGCGTGCCGCGCACAGCCATTGCCGAGCAGCAGGGCGGCTATTTTGTTTATGTCCGCACCGGCGATGAAACATATGAAAAGCTGCCCGTGCGCCTGGGCGCGTCCGATGGTATGCGTGTCGTCATAGCGTCGGGTCTGAAAGGCGGAGAACGCGTTGTCACCCGCGGAGTCACAGCCGTAAGGCTTGCGGAAACTTCGGGAGTGGTGCCTGAAGGACATAGCCACAACCATTAACCGTTACGGATTATGCTCAATAAGATAATACACTGGTCGCTGCACAACCGTCTGGTCGTAGTTGTGCTTGCAGTGGCCGTACTCATAGCTGGAGCCGTGGCTCTGTTCCGGACCGAAGTGGACATTTTTCCGGATTTGAACGCACCCACTGTTGTTGTCATGACAGAGGCTCCCGGCTATGCGCCAGAGGAAGTGGAGATGATGGTGACGTACCCCATCGAAACCGCCGTGAACGGGGCTTCCGGAGTCCGCCGCGTGCGCTCCACGTCCACTACGGGTTTTTCTGTCGTGTGGGTGGAGTTTGACTGGGGCACTGACGTGTACCAGGCCCGCCAGATTGTCACCGAGCGTCTCGGCACAGTGGCCGAGGCGCTACCGTCCGGTGTGGCCAGCCCGGTGCTCGGCCCGCGTTCGTCCATTCTCGGCGAAATGCTGATAGTCGGCCTTACAGCCGACAGCACATCGCTGCTCGAGCTCCGCACATTGGCTGAAAAAGTAATCCGTCCGCGCCTGTTGGCCATGGGCGGCGTGAGCCAGGTGAGCGTGATAGGCGGCGACATGCGCGAATACCGCATTCAGATTCTCCCCGAACGAATGGCTGCCATGGGTGTCACGCTGGCCGAAGTGATGGAAGCCGTCGAAGGGCTGAACGACAATGCCTCGGGCGGAATCGTCAATGATTTCGGCAACGAATATATAATAAAAGGTGCCATGCGCACCACCGACACCGACGAACTTGCCATGGCCGTCGTTAGAGCCGACGCCTCCGGCATCGTTACGCTTGCCGATGTGGCCCGTGTGGAAATTGCCGGCGCACAACCACGCTTCGGCGCCGCATCCGTCGAAGCCAAACCTGCTGTTATCATTACTGTGGCTAAACAGCCCGATGAGGGCACTATAGCGCTTACCGAACGTATAGAGGCCGCACTTGCCGACATGAAGCATACGCTTCCGGCCGATTTGGAAATGACGACAGACATATTCCGCCAGAGCGACTTCATTTCGCGGGCGATAGGCAACCTTCAGAGCTCGCTGCTCGAAGGGGCGTTTTTTGTAGTCGTCGTGCTGTTTTTCTTCCTGATGAACCTGCGCACCACCATCGTGAGCCTTGTAGCGCTTCCTCTGTCCATAATCATAAGCGTGTTGCTGCTCCATTTCATGGGTTTCGGCATAAACACCATGAGCCTCGGTGGTATCGCCATCGCCATCGGATCTTTGGTCGATGATGCCATCGTCGACGTGGAAAACGTCTACAAACGTCTGAGGGAGAATCTCGCGCTTCCTCCCGGCGAGCGAAAGAGCGTGGTCGACGTAGTGTTCCATGCTTCGGCCGAGGTGCGTATGCCCATACTCAATTCCACGCTCATCATAGTGGCGGCGTTCCTGCCGCTTTTCTTCCTGAGCGGTATAGAAGGACGCATGCTCATCCCCCTTGGCGTGGCATTCATCGTGGCTCTCGCCGCGTCTACCATCGTGGCTCTTACGCTTACGCCGGTGCTGTGCGCCTATCTGCTCGGAAATCAGCGCCGGAACTCGTCGCTGTCGCACGAACCCCGCACGGCGGCGTGGCTTAAGCGGGTGTACTCACGCTCGCTTGCCGCCGCGTTGCGCAGGCCTAAGATGGTCGTCGGCTCCGTGGCTGTGCTTTTCATTGCTGCTCTCGCGCTGTTCTTTACCCTCGGCAGAAGTTTCCTGCCCATGTTCAACGAAGGCTCGTTCACAATAAATGTTTCCACACTCCCCGGTATCTCGCTGGAGGAAAGCGACCGTATCGGGCGTGAGGCCGAGCGCATCATAATGAGTGTGCCGGAAATACGCACCGTTGCCCGCAAGACAGGCCGTGCCGAACTCGACGAACACTCCCTCGGCGTGAACGTGAGCGAAATAGAGGCGCCATACAGCCTTGACGAAAGTGGGCGTACGCGCGGCCAGGTGGCTCGCGAGCTGCGCGAAAAACTCAGTGCCATTCCGGGAGTGAATGTGGAGATAGGCCAGCCTATAAGCCACCGTATCGACGCGATGCTGAGCGGTGCGGAAGCGCAGATTGCCATAAAGATATTCGGCGACGACCTCCAGCGTCTCCATTCGCTCGGAAAGGAGTTGCAGGGGCTGGCGCGCACAGTGCCCGGAGTGGTCGATGTCAATGTCGAGCAGCTCGTAGAACGCCCTGAACTCATGATTCGTCCGCGCCGCGAGATGATGGCGCGCATGGGGCTGCGCATGCCCGATTTGAGGCGCGTGGTGGAAGTCGCGCTCGGCGGAGCTGTTGTCTCGCAGGTGTATGACGGCGGTGTGCCCTACGACGTAGTCGTGGTGCTTGACCCGGAATACCGTTCCGACCTGCAGAGCATTTCGGATATGATGATAGACACTCCTGCCGGCCGTGTGCCGCTGAGCGCGGTGGCCGAGGTGCGTTCGGCCACAGGGCCTGGCACTGTTAACCGCGAGAACGTGCAGCGGCGCATAATAATAAGCGCCAATGTGGAGGAGCGCGACCTGCGCAGCGCAGTGGAGGATATTCAGAAACTCGTGGGCGAGAAAATGACCCTTCCGCAGGGCTATGCCATAAGCTACGGCGGACAGTTTGAGAGCGAGGAGCGCGCGTCATCCACCCTTTTGTGGACGTCGCTGCTTGCCCTTCTCGTCATTTTCATGCTGCTTTACGGCGAATTCCACGATGTGCGCCAGTCGCTGCTCATTCTCATCAATATGCCGCTTGCGCTCATCGGGGCAGTGTTTATACTCGTCGTCACAGGCTCCGACCTGAACATCCCCGCCATTATAGGATTCATATCGCTCATGGGTATAGCAACACGCAACGGCATGCTGCTCATAAGCCGCTACAATAATCTGCGCGAGGAGGGCTACAGCGTGGCCGATCGTCTCCGCATAGGCTCTGCCGACCGCCTGCTGCCGATTATCATGACGGCCCTCACCTCGGCGCTCGCGCTCATCCCGCTTGCTGTGAATGCCGATGCGCCCGGCAATGAGATTCAGGCTCCGCTGGCTATCGTGATACTCGGCGGCCTGGCGTCGTCGACGGTTCTCAATGCCTATGTGGTGCCCGTATTGTATTCTATGATAAACCGAAAGAAGAAATGAAAAAAATAATCGTTATAGCGTCAATGGCCTTTGCCGCGTTCACGGCCGGCGCCACATGCCCTATGGACTCGCTTGCGGCAGCTATCGCCGATGCTAATCCGTCTTTCAAGGCTCGTTGCGCCGAACTGAAGGCCGGAAGTGCAGCCGCGCAGGCCGACGGTATGCTTCCCGGCGTCGAAGTGGACGGCGAGCACCTTTGGGGTCGCGGTGGCGACAACCGCTGGGGCTTCGGCATAAGCCAGAGTTTTGACTGGCCGGGCGTGTATGCTGCAAAGCGCCGTGCGCGCCGTGCGGGAGACAATGCATTCTCGCAGCTCGCGGCTTCGGAGCGTGTAGAGCTTACCCTGGAAGCAAAGCTTGCTCTTATCGACCTCGTGGCTGCCCGCCGGAACACCGCGGTCATAGCTGAAATATATAAGAATGTGACCGAACTCACGGCGTTCACGCAAAAAGCGCTTGACCATGGGCAGGCCACCATTCTCGACCTCCGCAAACTTCAGATAGAAGGCCTCGACATGGCGTTGAGGCTCGAACAGGCAGGGCAGGCGCAGTCCGAGGCTGTAGCCCGTCTGCGTGCTATGGGCTACGACGGGGATGTGCCTGAAGATATGGACTATCCTGAAGCCTCAGCAGATTATGCTGCGGCAGAATCCCGGTGGATGTCCTCGCCCGCGGTAAGGGCGTCGCAAAGCGGGGCGGAAGCGGCCACCGAAAGAGCCTCCGCAGCGGCGCGTAGTGCGTTGCCCGGATTCTCGCTCGGCTATCGCCACCAGTTCGAGGGTGGCAACCATTTTAATGGCTTCAGTGTCGGCATCGCGCTTCCGTCGTGGGGAGTGTCGCGTGCCAAAGCCGCCGCCAAGGCCGAAGCGGAGGCCGCGCGCCTTCAGGCAGAGTCGCTGGTGGCTCAGACTGTGGCCGCGTTCGACGACGCGCGCCGTCGGCTCGAAGGGCTTTCCGGCCGTATGAAAGCCTACGACGAAGCCCTGTCGGATGCCGATTACGTGGTGCTTCTGCGCAAATCCCTTGACGGCGGACAGATAAGTACGCTTACTTACATTCAGGAAATCAACTTCTTCCTTGAGGCACGGCTGTCGAGGGAGAATACGGCACGTGACTATCATGCCGCACTCGCCGTTATTAACAAGTATTGATTAACTCTTGTGAAAATAGCATAAAGTTTGAACCCAACGTTGATGTAGGTGTTTTATTGGTAAACAAACCGATAAAACACCTACAAACGTTATGACATACGAACAACCCGCACTCCCCTATGCTGAAAATGCCCTCGAGCCTGTAATCAGCGCTGAAACTATCCGCTACCACTACGGCAAGCACGAAAAGGCATACATCGACAATCTTAACCGCCTGATAAAAGGCACCGAATTTGAGGATTCCGAACTCGAAGACATCATAGAAAAGGCCGACGGCCCGCTCTTCAACAATGCTTCGCAGGCATGGAACCACATCTTTTATTTCTTTACATTCTCGCCCGACGGCTCCCGCGAGCCCGGAGGAGAGTTACGAAAAGCCATAGAGCGTGATTTCGGCTCTTTCGAGAAGTTCAAAGACGCTTTCGTGGAAGCCGGCGCCGGACTTTTCGGCTCCGGATGGGTATGGCTTTCGCGCGACGACGAGGGCAAGCTCCTCATTACGCAAGGACGTAATGCCGGCAATCCTCTGACCGACGGACTGACACCGCTGCTCACATTCGACGTATGGGAACACGCCTACTACATTGACTACAAAAACATGCGTGCCGACTATCTGCGCCGTCTTTGGGACATAGTGGACTGGGACGTGGTCGAATCACGATACTGAACTGATAGCACTCAAAATTAAGCATAATGTGATGAATGGGAAAGGAGGCACTCGTGAGAGCACCTCTTTTTCTTTTGTTATACATGAAAAATAACTTACCTTTGCAGAAAATACCATAGAACTATCCACATGAAATACGGACACTTCGACGACAAGGCGCGCGAATACGTGATTACGGAGCCGCGCACCCCGTGGCCCTGGATAAATTATCTCGGCAACAAAGATTTCTTCTCGCTTATCAGCAATACGGCCGGAGGCTACAGTTTCTATAAAGACGCCAAATTCCGGAGGCTCACCCGCTACCGCTACAACGGGGTGCCCATGGATGCCGGAGGCCGTTATTTCTATATCAACGACGAGGGCACGGTCTGGAATCCCGGTTGGAAGCCATCCAAGACCCCTCTTGATTCGTACGAGTGCCGCCATGGCATGAATTATACAGTGATAAAAGGCGAAAAGAACGGGCTGGAAGCCAAGGCCCTTTTCTTTGTGCCGCTCGGCGAGCATGCGGAAGTGACGAAGCTCACACTCACCAATAAAACCGCCCGCGCGAAGTCCTTCAAATTGTTTTCTTTCATGGAGTGGTGTCTGTGGAATGCCGCCACCGACATGGAGAACTTCCAACGCAATTTCTCCACCGGCGAGGTCGAAGTCGAAGGCTCGGTCATATACCATAAGACAGAGTATAAGGAGCGCCGCAACCATTATGCGTTCTACTCCGTCAATGTGCCTGTGCAGGGCTTTGACACCGACCGCGAGACATTCATAGGCCTGTATAACGGCTTTGACGAGCCTGACGCTGTGCTCGAAGGCCGCGCGCGCAACTCTGTGGCGCATGGATGGTCGCCGGTAGCGTCCCATTATCTTGAAATCACTCTCCAGCCCGGCGAGAGCCGCGATCTTGTGTTCCTGCTCGGATATGTTGAGAATCCTCAGGATGAGAAATGGGAAAGCAAAGGCGTCATAAACAAGACTCGCGCCCGCGAGATGATGTCGCGTTTCGACACGGCCGCCAAGGTGGACGCCGCGTTCGAGGCGTTGCGCCGGTATTGGGACGACCTTCTCGACCGTTTTGTGGTGAGCAGCGGCGACGAACGCCTCGACCGCATGGTGAACATCTGGAATCAGTATCAGTGCATGATTACGTTCTGTTTCTCGCGCTCGGCGTCGTTCTTTGAAAGCGGCATCGGACGCGGCATGGGCTTCCGCGACTCCAACCAGGACCTCGTGGGCTTTGTGCACCAGATTCCGGAGCGCGCACGCGAGCGCATCATCGACATTGCGTCCACGCAGTTTGCCGACGGCAGCTGCTACCACCAGTACCAGCCGCTTACAAAGCGCGGCAACAACGACATCGGCGGCGGCTTCAACGACGACCCCATGTGGCTCATATTCGGCACCGTGGCCTATATAAAGGAAAGCGGTGATTTCTCGATTCTCGATGAGCCGGTTCCTTTCGACAATCAGCCGGGTTCGGAGGTTAGCCTCATGGAGCATCTGCGTGTGAGTTTCAGCCATGTTGTGGACAATCTCGGACCGCACGGCTTGCCTCTCATAGGTCGTGCCGACTGGAACGACTGTCTCAACCTCAACTGCTTCTCGCAGGACCCCAATGAGTCGTTCCAGACCACGGAGAACAAGACCGAAGGCAGCAAGGCCGAGTCGCTGATGATAGCCGGCCAGTTTGTGGTTTACGGCCGCGACTATGTGGAGCTCTGCCGCCACATGGGGATGGATGTCGAGGCCGACCGTGCTCAGAAGCATGTCGATGACATGGTGGAGGCCGTAAAACGCCACGGATGGGACGGCGACTGGTTCCTGCGTGCCTACGATTACTATGGCCGTCCAGTCGGGTCGCACACCAACAAGGAAGGGCAGATATTCATCGAAAGCCAGGGCTGGTGCACAATGGCCGGAATCGGACTTGCCGACGGCCTCGTGGAGCGCTCGCTCGACAGCGTGAAGGAGCGCCTCGACTGCGAGCACGGCATAGTGCTGAACAATCCTGCATTCACGGAGTATGTGATGGAGTATGGCGAAATATCCACATATCCGGCGGGATATAAGGAGAATGCCGGAATTTTTGCGCACAACAACCCGTGGGTGATTATCGGCGAAACCGTTCTCGGACGCGGCGACCGCGCGTGGGATTATTATCGTAAGATATGCCCTGCCTACCTTGAAGAAAAGAGCGACCTGCACAAAGTGGAGCCATACGTATACTGCCAGATGACGGCAGGCAAAGATGCCGCCCGTCCCGGCGAGGCTAAAAACTCATGGCTTACGGGTACTGCCGCCTGGAACTGGTACGCCGTCACGCAGTTCATTTTCGGAATAAGGCCCGGCTACGGCGGCCTGCTTGTCGACCCTTGTGTCCCTGCCGGATGGGACGGTTTCGAGGTCAAGCGCAAATTCCGTGGTGCCGACTATCGCATCGTGGTGAAGAATCCGTCGCATGTGAGCAAAGGCGTGTGCGGGATTTTGCTCAACGGTGTGCCGGTGGAAGGACCGGTTGTTCCTGCGCAGCCTGCCGGCAGCGAAAACGTTGTGGAAGTGACAATGGGCTGACGCCTGAAACTATCTGACTATTTTTGAAAACGGCTACGGGGTACCATTCGCCCCGTAGCCGTTTTAGCGATTTTTACACATCAGAAACGCGCGCAATTGCAGTCTGTCCCGGCTTCTACTTGTCGAGCAGGGTGCCGAGTGCATCCACCCGTTCCTCGAATGCGTCTATGGCTTGCGTCTGTTCGCGCGTAAGGCCGTAAATATTTAGGCCGCAGCCGCTGTGGGTGCAGTATTGAGCTTCGGCCGCATTGACGTGGCCGGCCGGACACACATAGCGCAGTTCACGTCGCAGCAGTCCGCGCCCGTCGGCCATCTCGCCTTCTTCCGGGAGGTTTCGCAGAAGCCGGAGCAGCGCGCGCATGTCCTCGAGGTCGTCATGGCCGTAGTCCGGCTGGAAGGCGTTCAGCAGTTCTGCGGCCATAGCAGCCTCGCCACGGGCCACCAGTCCCGATATTGCGGGAGCGTCGAACAATTCGCAGTCCTCCACTATCTTTCGTGTTGCCTCGGGCGCGCTTACGGTGTCGTCATATACTACTTCTATGGCATAGGCACGCGGCACGGCCTGCAAGTATCTTGGAAATTCCTTTAGGGCAATGCGGTTGGGGGAGCGGCGTTGCTCCTCCGGGAGCACTGCGCTCACTAAAAATTTGCGGTACAGCCCTTCGCCTATGCCCGTCAGCGCGTGTTCGATGATGAAATCCCAGTTGGCTTGCGACGGAAACACTTCCGGCTGTGCAAGAAGTTCGGCATATTTACGGCGCAACAATTCAGTCCGTAAATCTTCGGCACTCACCCGGTTTTCGGTTTCAGGGGTTAAAGAATTTATAAAGTCCATGTTGTCGAACACCTTCTAAAATGTCATTTTATATTGCAAATATACGACTAAATTCATATATCATGCGATTTTAACCGTCAGGTATTTGTTTTTTTGCCATACTCTGTCTATATTTGCAAGCGTTCATGCTGCTTTCCTTAAACTATACCTTACCATGATTCAATCCGACAGCAACCCGATAGTTCCGCAGTTTGTGGTGCGCAACTACGATGTCTCTCCGGTCCCGGTGTATGTCGACACCGCTGTGTCTTTTTTCTTCGTGCTGCTTGACGGTGAAATTTCTGTCGCTTACGACAGCGTCCCGGCGCTAACGGTGCGGCCGGGTGACTCGCTCATGGTCATGCGCCACAGCTGCTATCGCATGACGGTAGTCAAGCCGTCGGTGGGGTTGCGAATTATCCACACTGACTATTTCGCAGAAAGTTGCCACAGGGCTTTCGGAAATCTTGCCGATTATCTGCCGCGCGGCTTCGAATATGTGTTCAGGGCATTGCCGTGCACGCCTGCCATAATTCATTTTCTGCGTTGTGTACACGACGTTATTGCCGATGGAAAGGCCACGCCGCGCATGCATTCACAATGGAGCGGCCTGTTCACCGACATGGTTGCGGCGTACTATACCGGGGCGCAGGTGGCCGGTTTTCTTTACCCGCTCATGAGCGACGATTATGATTTTCGCAACCTCGTAATCGAGCATAGCCTTCATGTCGGCGATTTGAATGAACTGGCCGATATATGCCGCATGTCGCTCAGCACATTCAAGCGGCGTTTCAAACGCACGTTCCATTCTCCGGCCCATTCGTGGATAGCCGCACGTAAAGCCCATTTCATATACAGCGAGATAATAAACACGAAAAAGACTTTTGTGCAAATCGCAGGGCAGTTCAACATATCGTCAAGCGCATATCTCACCGCTTTCTGCAAACAGCATTTCGGCATCACGCCGCAGGAGATACGCCGTCGGAGCAATATGTCTGTAGCAGCGGTCGGGCGTAATGATTCTCAATAGCCGCTTTCTTCGATAAGCTCTTTCACTCCGCGGAATGTGAGCCGGTGGAGCGGACTTATGCCGTGCGAGGCCAATGCCGCGCGGTGTGCCGCCGTGGGATAGCCTTTGTTCTCGTCCCATCCGTAAGCGGGGTAGTCGGAAGCGGCGGCTTCCATGTAATCGTCGCGTGCGGTCTTGGCCAGAACCGAAGCTGCGGCGATATTTGCGTAACGGCCGTCGCCCCCTACCACGGTGGTGTGTTCGATTTGTCCGTAAGGGCGGAATCGGTTGCCGTCCACTGCCACATGTCCCGGACGCACGCTTAGGGCGTCCAGTGCGCGATGCATGGCAAGTATGGACGCGTTAAGGATGTTGATGCTGTCGATTTCACGTGCTGTAGCCCATGCTACCGCCCATGCCACTGCCGCATCTTTTATGAGAGGCACGAGTTCACGCCTGCGGGCGTCGCTCAGCTGCTTGGAGTCGTTGAGCCATGGATGGGTGAATCCGTCGGGAAGAATCACTGCCGCAGCATAGACCGGCCCGGCAAGGCATCCCCGGCCGGCTTCGTCGCAGCCAGCTTCGAAACATCCGCCGCGCAGGCAGGCTGGTAGGGGATTGTGTGCTTTGCGGCTCATATTACTATTTCGAAGTTCATTATCGTTTCCACGAGATAGAGCGAGCGCACCGCGTCGCGCGGCAGCTCGATGTCGTCGTAGTCGGGGTTGTCGCTGTGCAGCACTATCATGGACGGGTCGTTATGGCGGCGCACGTATTTTATCATGCGGTATTCGTCGAGCACTACGACGTATATCTGTCCCCATAGTATCGGGGCAGTGTCGCTCACGGGGCGTATCGACACCCAGCTGCCGTCGGCGAGCCGGGGCGACATGGAGTTGCCTCTTACGCGGACTATGGGGCATTCTACGTTTATGCCGGGAAGGTCGCAGAAGCCGATTATGCGTTCTTTTGTGAACTCGCGGCTCAGGTTGGCGCTGCCGGCGCTTACGTTTATATCATATACGGGTGCGCCGTGGCGGCGGCCGTCGTGTCGTGGCGTGTTTTCGTCGGCCTGTAGCTCGCGGGCGTGTATGTCGCGCGGAAACGGCACTCCGCACCCGTCGGTAAGCCATGGTTTTGACACTCCGAGATTCACTACCACGCGGTTGATGAATGTGTCCGACACGGGGGTGTGTCCGGTCAGCAGCCGCGACAGGTTGGAAGGGTCCACGCCGATGCGGTCGGCGAATCCGGCCTGGGTGAGCCGCGACAGCTTGATGAGGTAGCGCAGGCGGTCGGTTACGGAAGCCGTGGGAGCGGGCAGGGTGAGGGAATCGAGTATCTTGTTCATCGTTGTCAATTTGTATTTGCAAAGATACAATAATTATTTGCAAAAACCAAAAAAGGTTTTATGCAATTTTCAAGGAATGATGCATGGACGTAATAGTCTGTTACTGTGGGTGCTGTAGCTTCGGCAATGACTTTGCTATGTCATTCGGGCATTATGTGGCGCAAATGATGTATAAAGGCTTTGCAGCTGTCCTTAACTTTGCATCATAATCAAAAAGCAAAAAACATGTCTCTGTTCGACCTCAATAAAGATTGGCATCGTCCCAGCGTATGGGGCGGCGACGACGATGATACATTCTACCGGTGGACTCGTCGTCCGTCCACATCCAAGCCTTCGGCATCCACAGCCCCTCGTGCCGAGAAGCCGAAGCCTGAGCCTGAGCCCGCGCCTGAGCCTGAGCCGGAAAAAGAGGTTGAGGCGGAGGAAGGTACTCAAGCTGTCGAGGCCGCGGTGCAGGGCGTGGATTTAGCGTTTGACATGTCCGTGAAGCGCGTAAAAACTGAAATTACCTCCTCTCGGCAAAGCTACGGACAAAAAATAGCCCGTGGCCGCAAGAGGCTACGGGCTGCGATAAGAGCCGGACCGGTCAGTGGTTGAAAAACATTCTTTTCAGAACGAGTACATTGACATCGAGGGTATTAAACACGCTCTTACAATGGCGACAACGCGCCGGTGGTGGAATCCATTATGTACCCTGCCACGCGTACGTCGGCCGCCATGAGCGGGTGGCGCGATATGAGGTCGACGGTCTCGCGCACGGCTTCGTCTGTGTCGTCGAAGCCGTGAAGCCAGCTGTCGAGGTCGATACCGCAGTGGCGCATCAGCGATATGTGTTCGTCGCTTATGCCTCGTTCGCGCATAAGTTCGAGCATCTTAGCCGCGTTCATGCCCTGCACTCCGCAGCCTGTGTGCCCCACGACCATTATTTCGTTCACTCCGAGTTCGTATACGGCCACGAGCAGGGAGCGCATAGTCGAGTCGAACGGGTTTGTAATCGTGCCTCCTGCGTTCTTGATTATTTTCACATCGCCGTTACGCACCCCGAGTGCAGCAGGCAGCAGTTCCACAAGGCGTGTGTCCATGCATGTCACTATGGCTATGCGTTTGTCGGGGTATTTTGATGTGACAAATTTTTCATAGCCTTTCGTTTCCACAAATTCGGCATTGTGTTTCAGGATTTCGTCTATCATGATGTTGCGGTCTATATGGTTGTTGCGCTTGCCGCTCCCCAGTTGCCACGGTCGAGGTTGCGGTAGTTCACGGCTTCGCGCATATGGTGCGGGGCTATGTCGGCTGCGCCGTCAAGGTCGGCTATAGTGCGTGCCACTTTCAGGATGCGGTCGTAGGCGCGGGCGCTCATGTCGAATTTTTTCATGGCCTGTTCGAGCACTCCTCGCGAGGCGGCGTCGAGAGCGCACCATTGCTGCATGAGCCGAGGCGTCATCTGGGCGTTGCAGTGCACTCCGGGTGTGTCGGCGAATCTTCGGGCCTGCACTGCCCGGGCCTGTACCACGCGTTCGCGGATGGCCGCGCTGCTTTCTCCGGCCGAGGGTTCGGAGAGCCGTTCGAAGGGCACGGGCAGTATTTCCACCTGTATGTCTATTCGGTCGAGCAGCGGCCCGGATATGCGTCCGAGATATTTGCTCACTTGTCCGGGCTGGCATGTGCAGGGTTTAGTCGGGTGATTGTAGTAGCCGCACGGACATGGATTCATCGACGCAACCAGCATGAATCCCGCAGGATAGTCCACACGGTAGCGTGCGCGCGACACGCTTATGATGCGGTCTTCGAGAGGTTGCCGCATCACTTCGAGCACCGAGCGGCTGAATTCCGGAAACTCGTCGAGGAATAATATGCCGTTGTGCGCCAGCGATATTTCGCCCGGCACGGGGTTGGAGCCTCCGCCCACGAGCGCTACAGGCGATATTGTGTGGTGGGGCGAGCGGAACGGGCGGCGTGTGAGCAGGCGTGCGCCGCTTTTAAGGCGTCCGGCCACGGAGTGTATCTTTGTGGTTTCGAGAGCCTCGGCCAGGGTCAGAGGCGGCATGATGGAGGGCAGGCGCTTAGCCATCATGGACTTGCCGGAGCCGGGAGGGCCTACGAGCAGTATGTTGTGGCCGCCTGCGCATGCCACCTCGAATGCGCGTTTCACATTCTCCTGTCCCTTGACGTCGGAAAAGTCTACATCGGTGCATCCGGCCTCGCGTGCGAATTCCTTGCGTGTGTCCACTATGGTTGGCTCTATGGCGGCTGCTCCCGAGACAAAGTCGAGCACCTGTGAGAGCGTGTCCACGCCGTACACCTCGAGATTGTTCACAACGGCGGCTTCGGTGGCGTTGGCCTGTGGCAGTATCATGCCTTTGAACCCTGCGGCACGGGCGGCTATGGCCATGGGCAATGCTCCGCGCACGGGAAGCACCGAGCCGTCAAGCGAGAGTTCGCCCATAATCATGTAGCGGTCGAGTCCGGGAGCTGTGATTTTTTCTGCTCCGGCCATGAGGGCTACGGCGATGGGCAGGTCGTAGGCGGCTCCCTCTTTGCGCACATCGGCCGGGGACAGGTTTATGACTACGTTGTGGCGTGGCAGCTCGCGTCCGCTGTTGAGCAATGCCAGACGCACACGCTCCTGGCTCTCTTTCACGGCGGTGTCCGGCAGTCCTACTATGCGGTATTCATATCCGCGGCCTACGGCCACCTCCACCGTGATGATGATGGCGTCGATGCCCTGCACAGCGGCTCCGTAGGTTTTGACAAGCATGGCCCGGGTGTCTTTAATGGTTCTCGCTCTGTGTGGCTGCCTGTTCCAGCGCGCATGCCAGCTGGTCGGGGCACGACGTGGGTTTTGCGCCGCACTTGATGCCGCGCAGGCGTTCGGCCACACGACGTGCGTCCTCGCCTTCGACGAGTGCGCCGATGCCTTGCAGGTTGCCGTGGCATCCGCCCGTGAAACGGACGTTGTGCAGGCGGTTGTCACTGTCGATGTCGAATTCTATAAGGCGGCTGCAAGTGCCTGTCGTGCTGTATTCGAAATGCATGGTGTGTCGGTGATGAAAGGCGATGGATAAAAAACATGAACGGCGCGTGCCTGTGTGATGGCACGCGCCGTATAGTGCCCGAAGCGGGACTCGAACCCGCACAGCTGCAATAGCCAAGGGATTTTAAGTCCCTCGTGTCTACCATTCCACCATTCGGGCAGCAGCCGCAAAGTTAGCAATTATTTGCGGTTTCTGCAAGTAGATTCAGCCTTACTTCTTCTCGTAGGCGTAGATGTCGACGAGGCGTACGTTGAAGCGCAGGGCGGAGTAGGGCTTGATGAGGCTGTTTACGTAGGTTTCGCCATAAGCCATGTTGTAGGGACAGAGTATTTCTGCGCTGTCGCCCACGTTCATGGTCTCGAACGCGGCAGTCCATCCTTTGATCACTTCGTTTAGCTTGAAGCGCATTATGCCGGGGCCGTAGACAGTCTGGCTCAGCGACGAGTCGAAGCGTTCGCCTTCGCAGTTGAACCCTTGGTATATCACGTCGATGGTGCTGGTGGAGAGCGGAGGCCAATCGGGACGGTTGTCGGTGTTCGGTGTGTCGAAGCGGTGCAGGAGCACATAAGCCCCGCTGTACCACGAAGGCGTCACCACTTCGTAGTAGGGCGTGCCGTCGGGGTTTTTGCGTGCCTGCTGCTGTTCGAGCCATGTGATGTTGGTCTGACGCCAGTCGGCGTATTCTTCCCACGTTGTCTTGGCCTCGTCTTCTCTGCAGCTCGCTGCGGCAAGCATTGCGGCTACACCGATGGCGAATATGAGGATTTTTTTCATTTCTTAGGCAAAGTCTTAAAACTGCACTTTAGGAGCCGATTGCGCGGCGGCATCGGCCTGGAACTGGGGTTTGGCGCTGAAGCCGAAAAGTCCTGCCACGATATTGCGGGGGAAGCGTCGCAGCGACACATTGTAGTCTTTCACCACTTCCGTGTAGCGTCCGCGCTCGGTGGCTATGCGGTTCTCCGTGCCTTCGAGCTGAGTCTGCAGGTCTTTGAAGTTTTCGTTGGCCTTGAGGTCGGGGTATGCTTCGCGCACGGCGTTTACGTAGATGCTGAGGGCGCGGTTGAGCTGGCTCTGTGCGGCGTTGTAGCTGTCGAATGCCTGAGCGTTGCCGGCGGCTACGGAGTTTTGCAGGCTGTCGGCGGCATTGTATGCATCGCTGAGGCCGGCGCGTGCGCGTGTCACGCTCTCCAGTGTGTTGCTTTCGTGTGCGGCGTAGCCTTTGACGGTCTCTACGAGGTTGGGTATGAGGTCGAGGCGACGTTGGTATTGTACTTCTACTTTCGCCCATGCTGCGTCGACTTCCTGTTCGAGGGTCACGAGCCCGTTGTAGGTGCTGCATCCTCCGCCGAGGATTACGGCCAACAGCACCACTACGATGCCTATGCCGAGGAATTTTTTGTTCATAATATTATAGTTGATGAGGGTGAGAGGGGGTTATGCGAGTTTGCGGAGCAGGGTATTGAGGCTTACGCGGTCGTGGATGAGGCGGTGCAGGTCGGCCACGGCTACACGCTGCTGCTGCATGCTGTCGCGCTCGCGCAGCGTCACGGTGCCGTCTTCGAGAGTCTGATGGTCTACGGTGATGCAGAAAGGTGTGCCGATGGCGTCCTGACGGCGGTAGCGCTTGCCGATGCTGTCTTTTTCGTCGTAGTGGGTGGCGAAGTCGAATTTCAGGTCGTTCACGATTTCGCGTGCTTTTTCAGGAAGTCCGTCTTTTTTCACGAGCGGCATTACTGCGCATTTCACCGGAGCGAGCGCTTCGGGCAGGTGGAGCACCACGCGTGTGTCGCCGCCTTCAAGCTGCTGTTCCTCGTAGCTTGAGCAGAGCACGCTGAGGAACATGCGGTCTACGCCGATGGATGTCTCGATGACGTAGGGGGTGTAGCTTTCGTTGCGTTCAGGGTCGAAGTACTGGATTTTTTTGCCTGAGAATTTTTCGTGCTGCGACAGGTCGAAGTCGGTGCGCGAGTGGATGCCTTCCACTTCCTTGAATCCGAAGGGCATGCGGAATTCTATGTCGGTGGCGGCGTTGGCGTAATGGGCGAGTTTCTCGTGGTCGTGGTAGCGGTACTTGTCGTCGCCGAGACCGAGTGCCTTGTGCCAGCGCAGACGTTGCTCTTTCCAGTAGGCGAAATATTCCATTTCGCGGCCGGGCTGCACGAAGAACTGCATTTCCATCTGCTCAAATTCGCGCATGCGGAAGATGAACTGGCGTGCCACGATTTCGTTGCGGAAGGCTTTGCCTATCTGCGCGATGCCGAACGGCAGGCGCATGCGGCCTGTCTTCTGCACGTTGAGGTAGTTGACGAATATGCCCTGGGCGGTTTCGGGGCGCAGGTACACAGCCATGGCGCCGTCGGCCGTGGAACCCATTTCGGTTTTGAACATGAGGTTGAACTGGCGAACTTCCGTCCAGTTGCGTGTGCCGCTGATGGGGCACACGATTTCTTCGTCGACGATAATCTGGCGGAGTTCTTCGAGGTTTCCGGCGTTCATGGCCTCGGCGAAGCGCTCGTGCAGGGCGTTGCGCTTGGCAGCTGTTTCAGCCACGCGGCCGTTGGTCTGCAGGAACATGGTTTCGTCGAAACTTTCGCCGAAACGCTTGCGCGCTTTGGCCACTTCCTTGTTTATCTTCTCGTCGTATTTCGCTATCTGTTCCTCGATGAGCACGTCGGCGCGGTAGCGCTTTTTGCTGTCGCGGTTGTCAATCAGGGGGTCGTTGAAGGCGTCAACGTGGCCCGAGGCTTTCCATATGGTGGGGTGCATGAAGATGGCGGAGTCGATGCCCACGATGTTCTCGTGCAGCAGAGTCATGGCCTCCCACCAATAGCGTTTTATGTTGTTTTTGAGTTCTACGCCGTTCTGGCCGTAGTCATACACGGCCGAAAGGCCGTCGTATATTTCAGAGCTTTGAAACACAAAACCGTATTCCTTGGCATGGGAAACGATTTTCTTGAACACGTCGTCTTGCTGTGCCATTATTTCGTATTTGGATGAATATTCAAGGCACAAAGGTAGTAAAATTTTGCCACAGAGACTTTAGGGTTTATCTGAAATTTTCTAAAATAGTTCGCTGATGCGGTGCCGCTATACTATTCGGACACGCCTTGTGGGGTCTGTAGCGGCCATAAAATACAAGAGAAATGCAAAATGCGTGATTTATGAGGCGTAAAAATTTTGCCGCTTGGCAAAAAAACACTAAATTTGCAGGCCATTACGAATATAGCGCCCTACCAGCGCAAATTCATAAATCCGCTCAAAACTATACAATAATATGAAAAAGGACATTCATCCCTCCAACTACCGCGAAGTTGTGTTCAAAGATATGTCTAACGACGAAATCTTCATCACCCGCTCGACTGTGGCTTCACGCGAAACCATCACTGTAGACGGCGTTGAATACCCCTTGGTGAAACTTGAAATCACCAGCGCTTCGCATCCCTTCTTCACCGGCAAGCAGAAGCTCGTCGACACCGCAGGCCGCGTGGACAAGTTCATGAGCCGCTACGGCAACCGCAACAAGAAGTAAGCAGCACCTCTGAGTGCCTGACGCATAAAGCGCCGCTTTCGGAATCCCCGGAAGCGGCGCTTGCGTTGTCGGCGTATTTGTGTCAGTCGAGTTTGTGGATTACGAGGCCGGAGCGCAGTTTTGGCTCGAACCATGTGGTTTTGGGCGGCATTATGTTGCCGGTGTCGGCTATGCGCATGAGCTGCTCCATCGACACCGGGAACAGAGCGAGCGCCACGGCCATCTCGCCGCTGTCCACGCGGCGTTTCAGTTCGCCGAGACCGCGGATTCCGCCCACGAAGTCGATGCGTTTGTCGCTGCGCAGGTCGGTGATGCCGAGTATGTCGCGCAGTATGAGGTCGCTTGACACGGTCACGTCAAGCGAGCCGATGGGGTCGTTGTCGTCGTAAGTGCCGGTGCGTGCGGTGAGCGAGTACCACCGGTCTTCGAGGTATAGCGAGAAGTTGTGCAGGCATGCCGGGGTGTATGGTTCTGTGCCCATGTCGTGTACTTCGAAGCTGTGGCCGAGGCGTTCCAGGAACTCCTCTGGCGACAGGCCGTTGAGGTCTTTTACCACGCGGTTGTAGTCTATGATTTTAAGGTGCGATGCCGGGAAGGCTACAGCGAGGAAGTAGTTGTACTCCTCGTCGCCGCGGTGCTGCGGATTGAGTCTGGCTTTCTCGTTGCCCACGAGGGCTGCGGCGGCAGTGCGGTGGTGGCCGTCGGCGATATACAGCTCCGGAATTTTATCGAAAGCTTCCGTGATGGCGCTTATTGTGGCGTCGTCGTCCACTACCCAGAAAGTGTGGCCGAATCCGTCGGCCGCGACGAAATCGTATTCCGGCTCTGCGGCTGTCACTTCGGCTATTATTCTGTCGATGGTCTTATTGTCGGGGAAGGCGAAAAATACCGGCTCGATGTTGGCGTTCTGTATGCGCACGTGTTTCATGCGGTCTTCCTCTTTGTCGCGGCGGGTGAGCTCATGTTTTTTAATGCGGCCTTCCATGTAGTCGGCCACATTTGCCGCCACTACGATGCCATATTGCGTGCGGCCGTCCATGGTCTGCGCATATATGTAGTAATGCTCTTTGTCGTCCTGTACGAGCCATCCTTCGCGCTGGAAGGCGTTGAAGTTCTCGACTGCCCTTTCGTACACTTCCGGGGCGTGCTCGTCTTTGCCGGGTTCGAAGTCTATTTCCGGCTTGATGATGTGGTAGAGCGATTTCGGATTGCCTTCGGCTTCCGAGCGGGCTTCCTCGCCGTTTAGAACATCGTAGGGGCGCGAAGCCACTTCGGTGACAAATTCTTTTGGAGGACGTACGCCTCTGAACGGTTTGACTTTTGCCATATGGATTTTGGTTTTATGGTATAACGCATAAGGGGTGCGTTCGGCATATCGCCGAAGCAAATTTAACTACATTGTCCGACCCCCGCAAGTTTTTGCCGCAAAAAAAAAGCAGCATCCGGGATGCGGTGTGCATTCCGGATGCTGCTTATATGCTTGAGTGTGGGGTCGTCTTACTTAAGAGCGTCTTTAACGGCGTCGTTGGGCACCATCTTTTCTTCAAAGACGTAGGCACCTGTCTTGGGCGACTTCACCATTTTGATGACCTTGCTATAGGTACGGCCTTCACCTTTCTGAAGTGAGGCGACGGTTTTCTTTGCCATATCGTGGGGTTATTATTTTATTTCTTTGTGAACGGTTACGCGCTTAAGGATGGGATTGTATTTCTTAAGCTCGAGTCTCTCGGTGGTGTTCTTGCGGTTTTTGGTGGTGATGTAGCGCGATGTGCCGGGCATGCCGCTTGCCTTATGTTCGGTGCATTCGAGGATAACCTGAACGCGATTGCCTTTTGCTTTCTTTGCCATAGTTAGAATCCGATAACTTTAATATCCTTGTCTGTTAAGTAGCCTTTTTCGGCAGCCTGCATCATGGCGGCGTTGAGGCCGAGCTTGTTGATGGTGCGGAGGCCGGCGGCGCTGACGGTGAGCGTAATCCAGATGCCCTGTTCCACCCAGTAGAACTTCTTGCTGAAGAGGTTGACGTTGAATTTGCGCTTTGTGCGGCGCTTCGAGTGCGAGACGTTGTTGCCGGTGAGCGCCTTCTTGCCCGTGATTTGACAAATCTTTGACATGGCTGTTGTGGTTTATCTTTTTTCGTTTTCCTTTTATAGAAGCAGTTGTGGCCGCCATCTCAGTTCTCATATCGCAGCAGAGCGCATCATTCTCTGCGGCTTTTTAGGAGGAGCCACAAATCAGAGTGCAAAGTAACTCATTTTTCGGCAAACTACCAAATATTTCCGAAAATTTGTTGTTTTTTTCAATGCGTTTTTTCGCCGAGACGGCGGTTCATGAAAACATCGCGGCAAAAATGTGGCGTCCGAGGCTTTGCGAGGGGTCGTAGGGCGACGGCACCAGCAGCAATGCCGCCGCTATGGCCGCGAGCAGCACGAATGTCACGGCTATGCCGAGCCGCACGACGGGTCGGGGTATTTCTTCAAGCATCCCGGAGATTCGGGGCGAGTGTTTTTCTTGTGATTGCGGGTCCATGTCAGTCGCCGAGTTCGAGTTGGTTTTTTACAAGACGGTAGTATGCGCCGCGGGCTTCAGTCAGAGAGGCGTGTGTTCCGCTTTCCACCACTTTCCCGCCTTCGAGCACGATTATGTTGTCGGCATTTCGTACGGTCGAAAGCCTGTGGGCCACCACCACGACGGTGCGTCCGCGATAAAATTCCGCGAGGTTTTCGACTATGCAGCGTTCGTTGCCGGCGTCGAGGGCGTTGGTGGCCTCGTCAAGAAATATGAAGTCGGGGTTGCGGTAGACGGCGCGCGCTATGAGTATGCGTTGCTTTTGCCCTTGGCTGAGGCCGTTGCCTTCGGCTCCTATTTTGGTGTCGTATTGCAGGGGCAGTCCCGTGATGTAGTCGTGGATGTTGGCTATGCGTGCGGCTTCGTGCAGGCGGGTTCGGTCTATCTCATTGTCGTCGGCTGCGATGTTGCGCGCTATCGACTCTGAAAAGATGACGCCGTCCTGCATTACGACGCCGCATTGTCGCCGCCACCACTTCAGGCTGTATCGGCTCAGGTCGCTGCCTGCCACTGAAACAGATCCTCCGCTCGGCGGGTAATATCCCAACAGGATCTTTATAAGCGTGGATTTTCCGCAGCCCGAGGCTCCGACTATCGCCGTGACTTTGCCCTGCGGTATGGTCAGGTTGATGTCGCGCAGCACGTGTTTCAGGGCGTGGGGGTCGTATTTGAAGTCGAGGTGCTTGATTTCTATGGATTTTTCCGATTCGAAGCGGGTGAGTTTTCCAGTGTCGGCCTCCTCGTCGCGTCCGAGGTGCACTTCGTTTATGCGTTCGAGGGATATTTTCACATCCTGAAGCGAATAGACGAATGCCATCAGCTGCTCCACGGGCGAATTGAGCTGGCCTATTATGTACTGCACGGCAAGCATGGCGCCGAGTGTGATTTCGCCGTTGATTACGGCTGCGGCCGCCATGACGGTGATGAGTATGTTCTTGACTTCGTTGATGAATATCGCGCCCGCCTCTTCGGACTGCCCCAATTTGAGGATTTTCATCTGCACGGCGAAAAGGTCGGCCTGCACGTCCTCCCATTCCCACCGACGGCGGCGTTCGCAGTCCTGAAGCTTTATTTCCTGCATCGAGGTGAGGAACTGGAAGGTTTTGTTCTGATTCTCCGACTGCCTCTCGAACAGTTCGTAGTCGAGCACTTTGCGGCGTCGCAGGAAAAACGTAATCCACAGACCGTACACCGCGCTTCCTGCCATGAACACCCCGAATATAGCCGCGTCGTAAAACGCGAGCACGATGCCGAAAATCAAGAAATTCAGCACGGAAAACGACACGCCGAGAACCTGCGTGGTGAGGAATGTCTGCACACGGGCGTGATCGGCTATGCGCTGCATGAGGTCGCCCGTGAGTTTGCGGTCGAAGTACGACATGGGCAGCCTTAGCAGTTTTATGAAAAAATCGCTCACGAGCGAGATGTTGACGCGCATGGAAATGTGCAGCAGCAGCCAGCGGCGAATGAAGTCGGTGGCGGTGCGTCCCAATACTATCATCAGTTCTCCTGCGAGTATCAGCCATATTATGCCGATGTCCTGCTTCTTGATTCCTACATCGACAATGGCTTGCGTGAGAAACGGCATTATGAGCTGCAATACCGAGCCTACGGCAAGGCCGAGCAGAATGTTGGTGAAATGCCGTTTGTATTTGGCCATGTAGCCGAGTATAAAGCGCAGGGTGCGTTTTTTTTGCCGCCGCTTTTCCCTGTTTTTGAAAAAATCGGGTGTGGGCTGCAGGAGCATCGCAATGCCTTTGCCGCTTTCGTTGCCGGCCCATCGGGATGCAAATTCGCTGCGGGAATATCTGACGTGTCCCACACCCGGGTCGGCTACAAAGAAGTGTTTTCCGTTTTTCGACACCTTGCAGAGCACCACAAAATGGTTCTGATTCCAGTGCAGTATGCAGGGTAGAGGCATTTCCGACAGCCTGTCCACGGACATCTTGGCCGTAGCGTTTTCCAGCCCCAGCCCGGTGGCGGTTTCCGATATGGCCAACAGCGACACGCCGTCGCGGCTCGACGGACACAGGCGTTCGATTTCGTCGATTCCGATGTCGTAGCCGTAGTGCCGGCACAGCATGGCGAGGCATGCCGTGCCGCACTGCATTGCGTCTTTCTGTCGCACGAAGGCGTTTTTCATCTGGGCTTATTTGAGAATTTGCGATTGTGCGCCTGTCGGGATGTCCGTGTCGATATTCGTACTTACTTTTTTCTTGCCGTAGGAGAAAGAATATGTGGCCGAGAATATGAAGCGGCTGTGTAATATCGGCGACATATCGAATGATACGCTGTGAAAATAGGGCGTGTCAATTTCTCTCTTGCCGGATTCATAGGACCGGCTGAAAATGTTGATTGCTACTGCCGATAGGTTGAGATTACCGTTGCCCCAGCCTATTTGCAGATAGTAAAATGCGGGTGTGTCGGTCCTTCCATGCTTTGAAATGCTTTTTTGCCGACATAGGAAAAAGGCGGACGCGTAGAAATTAGAAATCGTATATTTGGCCCCCGCATTTAAACGACATTCAGTGCCCGAAGCGGTAAACGGTCCGTGGATACTCCTGCTTGAAGCCTCTGCCGTGGCATTGATGTTGAGTGAGTTGTTGAAAAGATAGGAGTTGAGATGAACTCCGTACGTCCAATAGTTGGTGTTGCCCCCGTTGACCCATTTACATACCATTATGTCGCGTCCTTGATACGAATCCGGCAAGTAGTCCCGGCATAGTGTGTTGGCAGAGTGTTCGTAGACTCCAAATGCTGTGGCGGAAAACTGCCTGATTGGCATGAAATTATATATCATGTGTACTCTCAGTACTGGTGACGTCTTTAAATCCGGATTTCCTGCAATTGCGTTTATCTGATCACTGATTTGCATGTATGCGGTCTTGTTCGATTGAGGTATCGTATTTCTGTAGAATTCGCTTGATAATTGCAGTCTGTTCTTGGAGTTGAACAGATAGCTGCCGTTTATGTAGTATTTCGGTGAATGGCGTGTTTCTTTTGCTTTGTTGATAACCTGTTGCTCCATATAATACGTTAAAGAGGGGTAGAACGAAAATTTGCCGAACTCCAGATTTGCCTGTAACCGTATGCCGCCACTATATTCGCGTCCTGTCTGTAGTGATGGAGTGGTGCCTCCGTATTCGATATCGTTGCTTGCAATTTCACCGAATACGTTGGCCGAAAAAGAATGGCGTCCGAAAGATTTACGCAGGCCGGCGTTTATGAGTCCATACCATGCTTTTTCGTCCACGAGATTTATTATATCGGTGGCGTTTTCAACAACATACCTGTTGTCTCCTTTGTTCCGTGCATAAGATAGCTTCGGAGTCACGTTGAGCGACAGGTTATCGGGTAGGTAAAAGTTGTAGCTGCCGCTCCACACGAAAGAAGTGCCGGATGTGTTTTCTTTTGAAGTGCTGATTCCCGATTGGTAGAGCGGAGTATTGAATTTTTCTGAAACTGTGGATTGGCGGAGAGGGCGCTTGTCGTAGTCTAATTTTACAATGTTTGAAATTACGCTTTTTTTAGATTCGTATATTGCCCTGAAGAATACCGAAGTGGTATTGTTTTTGTCTATTGAGCTTTCCGTAATGCGCTCTGTTTCTACGTTTTGATTGGGGAATAGGTAGGTGGAATGCACCTCGTTTCCGTCATGGATGTTGTGTTCGTAGCGAAAATCAACACCGACATCGTAAACCATCCGCTTGTATGCAAATTTGGTAAAAGCGCTATAATCGCCTTCGTTGTAGATGGTGTATTGGCTGCCGTCGAGTTTTGTGTAGCCGCCGAACTCATATTTTTCCATCACGAAATTCACAACATGTTTTGCGCCGCCGAAGCGCGGGTCGGATGGGAAATCGTAAACCTCGACGCGCTTTACGTCCTCGGCGCGAATGTTGCGCACATCGGTGCGCGATGCGGGCATGAAGTCGATGAAAGTCGACACGGCTTCGCCGCCGATTGTGCTTATCGTGCCTTCGAGAGCCGATACGTTCAGAGTGGATATGCCTATGTTCTGAAGCAGCGATGTGCCGTCGGACGATATTTTTTTGTTTTGGCCGGTGGGGATGTATGTTTCTTTTTCGGTGGACATAAACCTGGTGTCGGCAGTGACGGTGATGTTTTTAAGCATCGTGGCGTCTCTGACGTAAAATGCCGGAATGTAGATGGTGGTTGTGTCGGGTTTCCTTTCACGCCTTCGCGGTAAATGTCGCCCTGAAGGTCGTATGTCACCATTATCTCTCGATTGTCCGGAAGTTCCTTGAACAGGAATGTGCTGTCGGCTTCGTTCAGTATGGGCGATGCAATTGTAGAGTGGTCGGAGGCGTCTATGATATTTGGTGCGAACTTTATGGTTTTAGCTCCCGTTTCGTCCACGCGGAAAACCACAGCCATGTCATAGGCCGAGGCGTACGATGCGCAACCGACAGCAACAGCTGCAATAAATAAGCGTTTCATAGTATTTTTCATGTTGCTTTCTTTTCTTCTATGTATGTCGCAAATATAATGTTATGTTTTTGTAAAAACAAGAAAAAGTAATATTTTTTTCAGAAAAATGATGCTTTTTGAACTATTTTTGAAAAAATCTTGATTTTTGCGGCAAAATGTGCGTTTTAGGGCAGAAGCGTGACTTAAAAAGGGCATAAAGTTGAGCCTGTCAAAAAAGTAAGAGCCGCAGCTACGCAGCTCTGCCTTTCTGACGGGACATAAAACCCACGGGCTGCGACCGCGATGCGGCCATTGTCCGTGGCTACCGCTTAGACTTGCCGCCACGCGGCTGCTTGGCGCTATGCGCCCCCCCCTGTAGCGCCGGAAAATTTAATGCGGAACGATACTCCAGAATTGCCTACATCGCAAAACTATCCATAAAAAGGAATGGGCGCGTAGCGCTCGGCAGCCGCGTTAGCGGCAACTCTCGATTGTAGCCACGGGCAATGGCCGCGTCAGCGGTCGCAGCCCGTGGGTTTTCGAAGTGAAGAAAGGCGGAGCTGCGTAGCTGCGGCTCTTACTGTGCATACCATTCAAGAAGTGGGATGAATTATTACACCTTATGTTGCAGTTTTTTGGTAATTTTGTACGTCTATAAAAGAATGAAATGAACACAGAGAGTTATTTGGTAATCAATTCGTCTAAAAAAGAAAAAATAGTATCCTTTGTCTGGCAACATCTGTTGCTGCTATGTTCCTTGTTTGTAATGACTTTCGGAGTTGCGCTCTGCGTACGCTCCAATTTGGGGAGCAGCGTGATTTCATCCATCCCTTTGGCTATGACTCTTGCCGGCGAGGCCGGTAAAGCCCCGGGGTGGACTATCGGCGATTACACGAATGTCATGAATGTCGTGCTGGTGTTCGGTCAGATGCTTATATTGCGCAGCCGGTTTGAAAAAATGCAGCTCTTTCAGCTGATAATAGGTTTTTTGTTCGGTTTTCTGCTGGATGTGAACATGCGCATAACCGCTTCTGTCGTCTGCGATTCCTTGCTTTTAAAGGCGGTGGCTCAGACGGCAGGCTGTCTGGTGTTGGGCATAGGGATAGCGTTTGAAGTGAGGTGCGGCTCTGTGACGATGCCGGGCGAAGGCTTTCCGGCCGCTATCAGCCGGGCCTGTGGCGCCAAGTTTGCAAAAGCCAAAATATGTGTCGACGTATCGCTGGTGGCAGTGGCAGTTGTGCTGGGGTATGTGTATTTCGGGGAATGGCAATGGAATGTCGTAGGCCCGGGCACGCTTTTTGCCATGTTTTTCGTGGGGATGATTGTGCGTTTTCTCGATGGCCGCCTGGGGTGGTTTGACGGGCTGCTGCACTATCGTCCCGGATTCCGCCGCTATCTGTTCGGACTGGCGCGGTACGTCCACTCTATGGCCAACAAATGACACTGCCGGCATAATTCGTTTAATTGGCTGGTTCGGAAATTATTGTTACCTTTGCATTGCTATGGATAACTATATTGTATCGGCCCGGAAATACCGTCCGTCGACGTTTGCGAGCGTGGTGGGGCAACAGGCGCTCACGGCCACGCTGAAAAACGCCATCGCCACCGACCGCCTTGCGCATGCCTACCTGTTCTGCGGGTCGCGCGGCGTGGGCAAAACATCGTGCGCGCGCATTTTTGCCAAGACTATAAACTGCACCAACCGCACGCCCGACGGCGAGGCATGCAATGAATGCGATTCGTGCCGGGAGTTCAACCAAAATCGGTCGTTCAACATAATAGAACTCGACGCGGCGAGCAACAACGGCGTGGACGACATGCGCTCGCTCACGGAGCAGGTGATGGTGCCGCCGACAGAGGGGCGCTACCGTGTGTTCATAGTCGACGAGGTGCACATGCTTTCCACGCAGGCTTTCAACGCGTTTCTGAAAACGCTGGAGGAGCCGCCGGCTCATGCCATTTTCATCCTTGCCACGACCGAGAAGCATAAGATAATCCCTACGATACTCTCCCGCTGCCAGATATTCGATTTCAACCGCATCACCGTGGCCGACATGGTGGAGCATCTTGCCTATGTGGCCCGTAGCGAGGGCGTGAAGGCGGAGACGGCTGCGCTGGGTGTGATAGCGCGCAAGGCCGACGGCGCGATGCGCGACGCTCTGTCGATATTCGACCAGGTGGCGGCTTCGTCGCGCGGCGACATAACCTACCGCAGCACCATAGAGAACCTGAATGTGCTCGACCATGCGTATTATTCGCGCCTTATAGACTGCTTTGCCGCAGGCGATGTGGCGCAGTCGCTGCTGGTGTACAAGGAGGTGCGCGACAAGGGCTTCGATTCGCAGTTTTTTGTGAACGGGCTCGCCCAGTATGTGCGTGACCTGATGGTGGCCGCCGATCCGGCCACACGCCTGCTGCTCGAGGCCGACGAGCAGGTGCGCGACGAAATGGCCGCAGTGGCGTCAAAGTGCACGCCGCAATTTATATACAACGCTCTCGACCTGCTCAACGATGCCGACCTGAACTACCGCCAGTCGAGCAACAAGCAGCTCCTGGTGGAGCTTACGCTCATAAAACTGTGCCAAAGATTCAGCCCCTCGCCTGAAAAGAGCGCCGCAGCCGGCGGTGGCGAGGGGCGTCTGAAAGCTCTTGCTCCCGCCGCAGCGGCACCTGTGGCCAATTCGGCTCCGACTCCAGTGGCGCAGAGCGTGCAGCCCGCACAGACGGCTTCCGCGCGTGTGTCTCCTGCCACGGCTGCGAAACCGGCCGTGGCGCACGGTGCGGCGCCTCAGCCGGCACCGGCGGCTCCCGCCTCCCCGCGAAGGGTGGCGCCCCCGAGTCTGTCGCTGCATGCACAGCCTGCATTGGCGTCTGCTCCGGCCGCCGCACCGAAAGAGAAGCGTACGGCGCCTTACACGGCCGATGCTGTGGAGAACTTCTGGCGGAGCTACATACAGCAGAATCCGGGAGCGCGCATTGTGTGCGCGTCGATGGCGGCATCCGTGCCTGCGCAGATAGAGGGCGACCGCTGGCTTATGACGCTGGCGAGCGCGGCGCAGCTTGATGTGATGACGGAAGCGATGCCCATAGTAATAGACTATATGCGCTCGCGCCTGATGAACGACAATTTCAGCGTGGAGCTGAGAGTGGACGAGGGCGAACCGTCGCCGGAGGTGTGGAACCGTTCGGAGCTGTTGAGCCATATGGCCGACGACTCCGAGAATTTCCGCGAGTTTGTGAAAGAGTTCAAGCTGACACTGGATTGAGGCGGAGGACATGTACAAGAGGGTGACGATAAAAATAGGAAGCAATGTGCTGACGAGGCGCGACGGCACTCTCGACTTCACGCGCATGAGTGCGCTCGTCGACCAGGTGGCGTCGCTGCGCGATGCGGGCATGGAAGTGGTGCTGGTGTCGTCGGGGGCGGTGGCCTCAGGCCGCGGAGAGTTGCGCGACAGCGTGGACGCGGCAGGGCTCGACGCCGTGTCGGCAAGGCAGCTTTTCAGCGCCGTGGGGCAGGCCAAGCTCATAAACCGCTATTTCGAACTGTTCCGCGACCATCGGATGGTGTGCGGGCAGGTGCTGGCCACTAAAGAGAACCTTGCCACCCGCCGCCATTACCTTAACCAGCAGCACTGCGTGGAGGTGATGCTGCGCAGCGGGGTGGTGCCTGTGGTGAATGAGAACGACACTGTGAGCGTGAGCGAGCTGATGTTCACCGACAACGACGAGCTGTCGGGGCTTATGGCCACGATGACGGACGCCGACGCACTTGTGATTCTCAGCAATATAGACGGCATATACAGCGGTGACCCGGCCAATCCGGCATCGCAGGTGATAGAAAGAATCGAACCTGACATGGATGTGTCGGGATGCATATGCAGCGGCCGTTCGTCGCTCGGACGCGGCGGCATGACCACCAAATACCGCATAGCGCGCAAGGTGGCTGCCGAAGGCATAGCCGTGATGATAGCCAACGGCAAGCGCGAGGGGGTGCTGACGGACCTGCTGCTCGACGGGAGCGAGGCGCGTCCGCCGCATACGCTTTTCGTGCCTTCCGGAAAGAGGCCGAGCAGTCTGCGCAAATGGATAGCACACAGCGACTCTTTCGCCAAGGGCGCGTTGCTTGTGGACGAAGGCGCCGCCAGGGCCATCCGTGCCGGCGGCGCGTCGCTGCTGGCCGTCGGACTTGTGGGCGTGGAGGGGGATTTCGAGCGCGACGACATTGTGCGCGTGGCCGCTCCCGACGGCGGCGTGGTGGCATGGGGGCGTTGCGCTTATTCTTCGGCAGAGGCGCAGGCCGCGGCCGGCCGCGCTGGGCAAAGCCCTTTGATTCATGCCGATTACATGTATGTAGACGAAACCGACATTTTCCGGGACGTATGACACCGGGCTTGTCCTGACAAAAAACACATGATGAAACAGATATTCAACGATTCACGAAGGGCTGCCGGCTCTTTGCTCTCAATGACGGCAGAACATGTAAACGATATTCTTATTGCCCTGGCCGACGATGTGGAGGCCGCAAGCGCGGCGCTCCTCGCCGCCAATGCCGCCGACCTCGCGCGCATGGACGCCGAGAATCCGAAGCGCGACAGGCTGGCGCTGACGCCGCAACGCATAGCTGAGATAGCTTCGGGCATACGTGCGGTGGCCGCACTTCCGTCGCCAGTAGGCAATGTGCTGGACCGGCGCACACGTCCCAACGGCATGACTATCACGAAAGTGAGCGTGCCTTTCGGCGTGATAGGCGTCATATATGAGGCGCGTCCGAATGTGACTTTCGACGTTTTCGCGCTATGCCTCAAGGCCGGCAGCGCCGTACTGCTCAAAGGCGGCCGTGAGGCGGCTGAGACAAACCGCGCGGCAATAGCCATAATACGCGGCACTATGGAGGCGGCAGGCGTGAACCCGGACGCGGCCATTCTGCTGCCCGACGGGCGCGAAGCCACGGCCGCACTGCTGTCGGCGCGCGATTATGTGGACCTTATAATACCGCGCGGCAGCCGCAGCCTCATCGACTATGTGCGCGACAATGCGCGAGTGCCTGTCATCGAGACCGGCGCCGGCGTGTGCCACACGTATTTCCACAATTCCGGCGACATAGCCACTGCGCGCGATGTGGTGTGCAACGCCAAGACACGGCGGGTGAGCGTGTGCAACGCTCTGGACTGCCTCGTCGTGGACCGTTCGCGTCTTTCGGTGCTGCCGGCGCTGTGCTATTCGCTTGCAGAGCACGGGGTGCATATATACGCCGACGATGAGGCATATGAGGCGTTGGACGGGGCCTACCCGTATCTGCACAAGGCTGCGGCGGACGATTTCGGCCGTGAGTGGCTTGATTATAAAATGAGCATTGCCACGGTGGAGGGTATCGACGAAGCCATAGATTTCATAGGACGCAACGGGTCGAAGCACAGCGAATGCATAGTGGCTGAAAACAGGGAGGCTATAGAGCGCTTCCAGCGCGATGTTGACGCCGCCTGCGTGTATGCGAACGTGTCGACGGCGTTCACCGACGGCGCCCAGTTCGGTTTCGGCGCGGAAATAGGTATCAGCACTCAGAAACTTCATGCGCGCGGGCCTATGGCGCTCCCCGAAATCGTGACATATAAATACGTAATCACAGGCTCCGGCCAGACGCGACCGTAGGCTGCATATGGATGTTGCCAAACTGAAAGGGCACGGTGCCATGACGGGCGCCGAGTTCATGTGGGGCGTGAGCGCTCCGTTGGGTAAGGTGTTGCTTGCGGGCGGCATCTCGCCGCTGCTGCTCACCGAATGCCGCACGATAGGTGCGGCTGCGCTGTTCTGGGGGCTTTCGCTGTGCCTCAAACCCGAGCATGTGGCTCCCAAAGACCTGCTGATGATGTTTTTCGCTTCGCTGCTGGGGGTGGTTTTCAACCAGGGCATGTTTCTTTTCGGCCTCAGCCATACATCGCCGATAAACGCGTCGATTATAACCACGTGCATGCCCGTGGTGACGATGGTGCTGGCGGCTGTGTTTCTGCGAGAACCTGTGACGAAACTGAAAGTGGGCGGCGTGTTTGTGAGCGCCATAGGTGCGTTGATTCTAATTGTGGGAGGCACTGCCGCCACGAGTGCCGGCTCGGCAGCTGGCGATGTGATGGTGGTGCTCGCTCAGATGAGTTTCAGCTGCTATCTTGTGTTCTTCAAGCGCCTTACGTCGAAATACAGCCCTGTGACTCTGATGAAATGGATGTTTACGTATGCCTCGATATGCATCGTGCCGTTTTCCTACAGTGAGTTTGCGGCCACAGAGTGGGCGACGCTGCCTGCCGAGGTGCTCTGGGGCACGGCGGCATTCGTGGTCGGCCCTACTTTCATAAGCTATCTTCTTTTGCCTGTGGGGCAGAAAAATCTGCGGCCGACCGTGACGGCGATGTACAATTACGTGCAGCCTATAGTAGCGTCGGCGGTGGCTGTGTGGGCCGGTATGGATGGGTTTACAATTGCCAAGGCCGTAGCCGTGGTGCTTGTGTTTGCGGGAGTGTTTTTCGTGAGCAAGAGCAAAAGCCGCATGGAGATGCAGCGCGAAGCGCGCATCGGGAAAGCATAGCCGATATTGGCGGTTTTTAATGAAGTTCACCCCAAAAGTTTTGTGTATGACTTTTGGGGTGAACTTTATGCATTACATGTCGTAGCGGTTGTATATCTCGGTGGCAAGGCTTCGTGCGCGTGCACGCAATGCCGGGTTGGCTGCTGCATCGTCGCCGAGGTCGGGAATGACGACTTGTGTGCCGGGGCTGATTCGGTTGGGATGGTTGAGCCTGTCGGTGTTGGCTTCGTAGATGAATACCCAATAGTCTTTGCGGCCGTAATGGTCGCGTGCTATAGTGGTCAGGTAGCGGGAGGGGCTTACGGTGTCGTAGACCGGTGCTTTTTCCTGCTCCGGCTGCTCCGGGGGTATGTGTGTCGTGTCGGATGGCACCGAGTCGGCAATTGTATCAGTGTCGGACGCGACGGCGGTGTTGACAGGGATTTCCTGACGAGTGAGTTCCACGATGGTGGTGGCTGCATCGGCATTTTCATATGCGCGATAGCCGCCTAAGCAATATCCTGCGCCGAATCCGGCCACAAGTGCGATAAGGGCAGCCACCCACGGCCATGCGCTGCGGCGCACTACATAGATTACTTCCGGCTCGGCTGGCATGGATGTTGCCATTGCCGTATTTTCTGCCTGTGTGTCTTCTTCGGTTTCCTCCTGGACGATGTCTTCGGCGTCTTCTGCCGATGGTTCCGCAGGTTCTTGCGCGGTGGATTCCGGAATTTCCGTCTCCGTGATTTCCTCTTGGATCGGCGCCTGCCGGCCGGGTGTGGCGGGCATGTCTTCTTCCGGCAGGATGTTGTCCGATACGCTGTCGGGGAGTTCTATTGCCGAAAAAAGAGAGAACGGGGCGTTGACGGCCGCAGCGAGTTCGGCATCGGGGGTGAATTTTATTTCAGAACTCCCGCGACTGAATGTGCCTACGCCTTTGATGGTGACGCTGTGGCTGCCGGAGGCGAATGCCGCCTCCGCTCCTGAAAAGAGTTCCAAAATGAAGCGTACGGCCGTGTCGACCGGCACACCTGCGGCTTCTGCCGTCTTTGCGGCTATCTCGGGGAGTGTGACGATGCTATTCATTGCTCGGCAATAGTTTGCGAAGTTTGCTGCTGGGGATGAAATTCACGGCTATATGTGGCGGCAACAGTGTGCGGCGTCCACTTTCCGCATCGGTTTCGACGCGTTCTTCGTGTTTGACGGGAGTGAAACTGCCGAATCCGGGGATGGCGACGGATTCGAGCATGGAAAGGCGTTCGCGCAACGCTGCTGCAAACGCTTCGGCGAGAGCAGCGCCTTGCGCTGGGTCGCATCCGGCAGCTGCAGCTGCCTTTGATGTGATGTCGTCTGTATCGGCCATCATGTATCAGATGATGAGCATGGCATCGCCGTAGGCACCGAAGCGGTAGTGCTCTTTTACGGCTTCCGAATAGGCATGCATCACGTGGTCATAGTCTCCGAAAGCGGCCACCATCATAAGCATTGTGGAGTAGGGGAGGTGGAAGTTGCTCACAAGCGAGGTCGCCACGGTGAAATCGTAGGGAGGGAATATGAACTTGTTTGTCCAGCCGTCGTAGGGCTGCAGGTGGCCACCCATGCTCACTGCAGTGGCCATGCCACGCAGCACGCTTGTGCCTACGGCGCATACTTGCTTTTCTGCGTCTTTTGCGGCATTCACGGTGTCGACAAGCTGGGGCGATACTACGAGCTGCTCAGAGTCCATGCGGTGTTTGGTGAGGTCTTCCACGTCGATTTCGCGGAAGTTGCCAAGGCCGCTGTGCTCGGTCAGGAATGTCTGCTTGACGCCTTTTATTTCAAGGCGTTTGAGCAGTTCGCGCGAGAAGTGTGTGCCTGCTGCGGGGGCTACTACGGCTCCTTCGTTGCGAGCGAATATGCACTGGTAGCGCTCGGCATCCTCCTCGGTGGCTTCACGCTTGATGTATTCGGGCAGAGGTGTGTGGCCGAGTGCGTAAAGGTCGCGCTTGAATGTGTCGCGCGGGCCGTCGTAGAGGAAACGCAGCGTGCGTCCGCGTGAGGTGGTGTTGTCAATCACTTCCGCAACCATCGATTCGTCGTCGCCGAAATACAGCTTGTTGCCTATGCGTATTTTTCGTGCGGGCTCCACGAGTACGTCCCAGAGCTTTATGTCGGCATTGAGTTCGCGCAGCAGGAACACTTCAATCCTTGCGCCTGTTTTCTCCTTGTTGCCGTAAAGCAGGGCCGGGAACACTTTGGTGTCGTTGAACACCATTACGTCGCCGTCGTTGAAGTAGTTCAGTATGTCTTTGAACAAGCGGTGCTCTATCTCGCCGGTGCGCCGGTGGAGCACCATCATGCGCGACTCGTCGCGGTTTGCTGCAGGATGTTGTGCTATGAGTTCATCGGGCAGGCGGTATTTGAATTGCGAAAGCTTCATATATGTCTATACTTATACTTGTGTTTTGTTAAAAAGACAGAGGGGGGGATGGGGCGTTCAGGCTTTGCGCTCGCCGTCGTACCATTCCGGGTATTCGACGGGAACGTTGGCGATGACATCGGCTGCCTGCTGCACGCTCAGGCAATCGTCGATGCGTACGTTGCCCACGCGGGTGCGGCGCAGAGCCGAGAGGTGGGCGCCGGAGCCGAGCGCCTGCCCGATGTCGCGCGCGAGGGCGCGGATGTATGTTCCTTTGCTGCACACCACGCGCACGCGGATGCTTGCCGGGTCGAAGTCGAGCAGTTCTATCTCGTCGATTACGAGGGTGCGCGGTTTCAGTTCTACGGCCTGTCCGGCTCGTGCGCTTTTGTACGCGCGTCGGCCGTCGACTTTGCAGGCGGAGTAGGCCGGCGGCACCTGCTGGATGGTGCCGGTGAAGCTGCGCAGCACATTGTCTACCGCTTCGCGTGTTATGTGCGCTGTCGGGTAGGTGGCGTCGATTTCGGTTTCGAGGTCGAAACTGGGAGTGGTGGCGCCGAGCGCAATCGTGGCTATGTACTCCTTGATTCCGGCCTGAAGCTCGTCGATACGTTTGGTGGCGCGTCCGGTGCACACTATCATGACTCCGGTGGCCAGCGGGTCGAGTGTGCCTGCATGGCCCACTTTTAGCTTACGTATGCCGAGGCGGCGCGTGAGCGCTCCGCGCACGCGCTTCACAGCGTCGAACGAGGTCCAACCCAACGGCTTGTCAATGCACAATATTTCTCCTGAAAGGAAATCCATCAGAATGATGTTGCGATACAGATTATGCCTACGATGAGGCAGTAGGCCGCGAACCACACGAGTTTACCGCGTTTTACAATGTTGAGCATCCATTTGCAGGCGATGCAGCCGACTATGAAGGACGCGAGGAAACCGACGAGCATTGGCAGCCAGCCTATTTCGCCGTTGGCGACTGCTGCGGCCTCTCCTCCAATCATTTTTTTAACGTCGAGCAGTGCTTCGCCCATTATTGGGATGATGACCATCAGGAATGAGAAACGTGCCACTTCTTCGCGGCGGTCGCCAAGCAGGATGCCTGTGGCGATGGTGGTGCCGGAGCGCGACAGGCCGGGAAGTACGGCCACGGCCTGGGAACAGCCAATGATGAACGCGTCAAGCATGCTTATGCTGTGCGCGCCGGGTGTGCCGGGTCTGCGCATGTCCTGCGGGCGGGTGCGGGTGAAGTAGGCGAACGAAAGCAATGCGGCTGTGACGCAGAGGCATATGCCTACGATGCCAAGCCCCTTGCCGAAAAATCCTTCTATGAAATCCTTGAAAAACAATCCTACGATAGCTACAGGAATGCAGCTTACGAGAATCTTGAGCACGTAGTTGAAATTGTCGTCACGGCGGAATGTGAAGAACGACACGCAGAGCGGTTTGAACTCATGCCACAGCACGACTATGGTGCTGAGCACAGTGGCTACGTGGAGCATCACGTCGAATTCGAGGCTCTCCGCTCCCGACAATTCGAGTCCAAGAAGGTCGCGGCATATTTCAAGGTGTCCGCTTGAGCTGATGGGCAGATATTCGGCAAGACCCTGAACTATGCCCATTATGAGTGCGCTAAGCCAATCCATTATTTTTCAGTTTTGCGTGGTTTTATAATTATCGCCACGGCCATGGCTACGAATCCTATGAAAGCAAGCGCAGGCCCTACGACTATACGTCGCGTGCTGAATATGTCGGGGTTGAACTCGGTTTCGGTGGTAGCTCCGCCGAGCATGAGCGCGAAGCCGGCAATTATGAGCAGTGCGGCCACGCACATTGCTATGAAGTTGATGCGCAGCAGCGGCTTGTCGCTTTCGCTCTCGCGCATTATGGCATCGTTTTTCTTGTTGGATTCCATATTTTATTTAAGAGGAATGAATGTCGTTAATTCATGTAGTAGTCATCTACGTCGGAGCGCAGATAGCGGTTGGTGGCGAATGCCGAAGCCAAAAGGCATATGATGATGCCGATGGCTGCCAACAGCGCGTACACTATGGCGCTTGTACGCCAGTCGAGCACTCCGGCCAATGCGGCATCGCTGCGCATTGCATATGCCTGTGCCACTGCAAGTACGGCCGATGCGGCTATTGATGCTACGAGGCCTGTGGCCGCTCCCGCTTTGAGGAAAGGCCGACGTATGAATGCTCCGGTGGCGCCTACAAGGCGCATCGTGTGGATTACGAAACGGCGAGAGTACACGGCAAGGCTCACTGTGTTGTTTATCAGGACAAACGATATTGCCAGCAAAGCGGCCGCCACGGCCAGCATTATCCATGTCAGACGGGAAATGTTGCGGTTCACGCTGTCGATAACGCCGGTGTCGGTGAGCACGTCCTCCACGCCTTTTGCAGAACCGACAGACAGCGCTATGGACGCGATGCTGTCGCTGTGGGCCCACTGGGGTCTTACTTTTACGTCAAATTCCGCGCCGTAAGGGTTTTCGTCGACGAGGGCCATTATGTCTTCACCAATTATCTCGGACTCCTGCGCGAGAATTTCGTCGGGGCTTGCATATACGAAAGACTCTACGTAGGCTGCTTTGGCGAGCCTTTTTTTCATGTTGTTTATTTCGTCGGCGCCCATGCCACGCTCCATCTTTATGGTGAACCCCATGTTGCGCCGCACGTTGTCTGTGGCTTTGCGCGCGGCGCTTGTCATAAGCGCGGCCACACCGAGCAGGACGAGCACGAGTGCCACGCTCACCACGGACGTGATGCGTGAGCCGAGTATGCTTATGTGTTGTGACCTTTTTTTCGCCATTTATAGCAGACGGGGGTGCTGAAAACTGAAAAATCATGCAAAATTAATGATTTTTCGCCCCGTTGTCAATACTTAAACAGCCCTTTTTTGCCGCGATACCGTAAAAAGATAAGAAATTTGTAATTTTGCAGTGCCTTTCCGTGCAATTGCGGTAAATATTAAACTATTGGAGTGTACGGGATGTTACTATATAAATTCAATATATATGAGCAGCATGTTCGATCTTCTGATGGAGCTTCCGCTATTCAGAGGTGTCAGCCATGACACGATGAAGAATATCGTCGGCATGGCCAAGTTCCATTTCCTAAAATATCCGGAGGGTGCCGTGGTGGTTAAGGAAAACTCTCCGTGCACACATATCACATTCGTAATCAGTGGTTCGGTGCGGCTTACAACCACAAACAACAACGGCCGGATTTCGGTTTCGCAGACACTACGTGCGCCGGATGTCATAGCTCCGGATTTCCTGTTCGGGCGTGCCACGAACTATCCGTGCCGCGCGGTGGCGCTGGAGCCGTCGGGAGTGTTGCAGATCAGCAAGGCCGACTACATAAAGATATTGAATGCCGACCCTGTGTTCATGTTCAATTATCTCAATGTAATATCCATGAATGCCCAGAAAAGCGTGGTGGGGCTGATGTCGCTTACCTCCGGTTCGCTGGAGGAGCGCATTGCATTCTGGGTAATCGCCCTTACGCAGCCTTCGGGCGAGAATATAGCCATAGAGTGCCCGCTACGCAATCTTTGTGCCATATGGGGTGTGCAGCGTTCTGCCCTTGTCGATGCTCTTACAAGGATGAGGGATTACGGGGTGGAGTCGTTCGGCCCGTCGGGCGTGGTGTTCTCGTCGCGGAAAAAATTGCTCGACATGCTGCAGGAACATCCTGAAATGGGAGGCTCCAATGGTGAAAATGTAGATGAAAAAAGTTGAATAACGGCATTTCATAAGATATAAGAGTCTATATTTTAAAAATAGAATTTTTATTTTAAATCAAAGTATTTCAATGATATATGATTTGAAATGCTTTGATTTTATTTATATTTAATTTATATCTACATTGAAATGAGCGGGACTCGGACTAAATTTACAATGTAAATAATTGTTAGGTCTAAGATTCAGGTTCTAATAAGGTTTAAAGAAAAGATTGTAAAAAGGATTTTAAATGGTTTTAGGTATTTAGTGTTAGAGACACACATAATGAAATCCGCTCCGTGAGGAGCGGATTTTATATTTTATTATGCCGTGTTTTTAATCCCGGATGAGTTCCGACAGGCTTCGGCGGGGAAAGGCGTCAATGAAGCTGTCCGGCGTGGCGTTGTATATGGCTGCTCCCTGCTTGTCGGCGAAACGCGCTATTTCGTGATAGCTGCGGAATGCGACTCTGAAGCTTTCCAGAATCTCGTGCAGGAACACGCCTTTGTAGTGTGTGGCCACGCGGGTCTGCTCGCGTTTGTCTTCCGAATAGAAGTGAGGCTGGACGCTTTCGAGTTCGTTGTTCTCGTTCACGCTGAGTGTGCGGAGCCATGAATGGTCGGCGCCGGTAAGGTATATCGAGCGGAACCCGGCTTTCAAGGCGGTCATGATGGCCGGTATGAGCACATTGCGCGGGCGGGGCATGCCGAGTCCGCGGCGGAATGCCGCATGGCACAGCGTGTCGAAGCCTTCGATGCCGACGGCGTTGAAGGTTTCTGTATGCATGCCGGGGGCGAGTGTCAAGGCTTTGTGGCGGAATGTGGCGGGAACGTATAGCGTTATCGGCCATTCCGCTTTGGAGAGATTCTGCCACAATGAGCGGACGTTCTGTTCGTCGGACAGGAAGAAGTGCGGGTCGGCAAGGATGTAAAATGCCGGCTTGAGCATTTGGAATTCCGGTGTGTTGGCGGCGAAATTAACTGCCATCGTATCGGTGTTGCGCAACAGTTCGCTGTATTCGGCTATGGTTTGTCTCAGCGACGGGCCGTTGGCCAAAATCACGATGCTGCCATCGCCGGCTTCATGTTTTTTTATGGTGGCGCGTCGGCTCTGAAGGGCTATTTTCACAAGGCTTTTTGCGGAGGCTCCAAATGCCGATGCCATGGATGCAATTCTGTCGCTTGTCTTCATCTCATGAATTTGTGATGTGGTGGCAGATTATTAGGGCGGCTGTCATGATGATGGTGTACGCAAGTGCCCATATGCCGAATGCGCGCTCGTGGCGGTATTTGACGCATGCGTAGGCGGCGCAAGGCACGAGTAATGGCAGCAGTGGGATGCCATAGCGTGAAATCGTGCCGCCGAACTGGTATGCTGCGGCTATATAAAAGACAACGCCAACGATACCGAATTTCAGAATAGCCCGCGGTGCGCGGTTCTCGCCGAACTGTCGCGCGGCGAAGTAGAGAAGCACGCCGCATACGGCATAACGGGCGAACGACATGTGTGCGTAGGCCATGGCCGGGCCGAACATAAGGTATTTGTCGTATGTCCATGGCAGCGGTATCATGACTTGTATGGCTGTGGTGACGGGAAGCAGAAGTAGCCGTTGCCATGGAGAAATGTTGAAATATCCGCTGAAAAGGTTGTTGTAGGCGCTATGGTGCTCGGCGTGTCCGTCGGTGGAAATGAGGTTGCGCGTGTGGATGTCGGTGTAGGTGCTGATACTTTCGGCGTGGCCGAACAGCTGTAACAGCAGCCATAGCAGGGCGATGCATGCGGCGGCAATTGCCGCCGCATGCATCGCCCTGCAGCTCGCGCCGTGGCGCAGTGCGCGCCACGGCGCGGCGACTATTATGATGGAGATGAGTACGATGAGATAGTTCGGCCGGGCGAATGAAGTCATGAAGGCCGCTGCAATCAAAGCGGCGCATGCGGGCGTGAGACTACGGCTTAGCTCAATGTCGCCCAGCCTCATGGCCGCCCATGCCGAGAGCGCCACGGAAGCGGCCAGCGGCGCGTCCTTTATGAGTATGGTGCCTGAAACCATGAAATAGCACAGGGTGGAGGCTATGACAATCGAGCATGTGGCTATGCTCCGTCTATTGCCCCCGCCAGAGCAGCAGCGTTGCGCTATCGCAGCGGTGAGCACTATAGTGGCAAGGATGCATAATGCGTTGAAAAGTAGTGGGATGCATATGTCTTGGCCTGATATGGCCACTATTATGCCGACGAAACGTCCGTAGCCCTGAGCCGGCCACGGACATGGCATGGCATCGTCGCGGCCGTTGACGACGAGCGCGTTGTTCCACGCGCTCCAGGCGTCGTAGTTCATCAGCACAGGGCGCGACGGGTCGCCGTCGCCCCATACATCTATATAATAGTGGCAATTCAGCGCTATTCCGGAAACAAGCAGCAACGAGGCTGCGAATATCGTCCACGCACCGACGCGACTGCTCCATGGCTGCGACATGTAGGGCAGCACCACGCACACGTAGATGACGGCCCAGCCTGCAACCGTGATGAGGGGTGATGCCCCTGGCATCATAAGCAGGAGTGCTCCCAAGATGCAGAATCCTGCAGGAATGCCATATCGGAGGGCCGGCGCACGCAGTGCGGAGTGGATGGCTTGTTCCGTGGTAGACATGCCGCAAAATTACGGCAAAAATGCGGCTTGTGCAAATTTAACACGCATTAACTCCCTAAAAGTGTAGTATCCGTTAATTTTCGCTAATTTTGTAATTAAAACAAAGCAATCACGCGTGGAAAACAAAGGCCCCATACGCATCGACCTGCAGCAGGTGCTGCGCGACCGTCTCGGTCGGCGCAGCCGTTTTGTGCCGTCTTTTCTTGTGAGGTGGCTTCAGCGTCTTGTGTGTCAAGAGCAGTTGAACGGCCTTCTGGAGCATAATTACCCCCGACGCGGCGCCGATTTCTGCCGCGGAGTATTGTCTGACCTCGATGTGAGTGTGGAGGCGGAGGGGGTGTGCAATCTGCCGGAGCCGTCGCACCGCCGCGTGCTTCTTGTGTGCAATCATCCGCTCGGCGGCCTTGACGGAATGGCTTTGATAGCATGGTTCTCGGATTACTTCGGCACGCAGCTGCAAGTGGTGGTGAACGATCTGCTTATGGCTGTGGAGCCGCTTTCGCCATGTTTCGTGCCCGTGAACAAGCACGGCGCCCAAAGCCGTGGCACGGCTCGCTCTATCGACAGCGCCATGGCGTCGGACGCTCCGGTGCTTATGTTTCCGGCCGGCCTTGTGTCGCGACGCGGCGATGACGGCGTTGTTGCCGACCTGAGCTGGAACAAGATGTTTTTGCGCAAGGCGGTGGAATACCGGCGCGACGTGGTGCCGCTGCACTTCGACGGGCACAACAGCGCCGGATTCTACAAGGCGGCAAGGCGCAGGGTACGGCTCGGCCTGCGTTTCAATCTGGAAATGCTTCTGCTGCCACGCGAGGTGTTCGCCAGCCGAGGCAAACGCTTCACTATAAGATGCGGGCATCCCATCGCATGGCAGGAACTCGGGCCCGCCACAGCCGCCGAGGCGGAGCGGATAAGAAAAATTGTTTACGAACTTGCCTCCGGGCATTGAAACAGCTATGGATAGAATAATCTCGCCAGTAGAGACATCGCTTATTGAGCGTGAACTCACCCCGGAACGCTTTCTCCGCCACACCAACAAGGGCGGCAACCATCTTTATGTGGTGGATGCGCACTGCGCTCCAAACACGATGCGCGAGGTGGGGCGGCTGCGTGAAATAGCATTCCGCACCGCCGGCGGCGGCACGGGGCTGAGTTGCGACATCGACAGTTTCGACACCATGGACCCGCCCTGCCGCCAACTCATAGTGTGGGATCCCGACAGCCGTCAGATTCTCGGCGGATACCGCTATATCTGTGGCTCTGACATCCGCATGGACGCCGGGGGACGTCCGCGCATAGCCACAAGCCATATGTTCAACTTCTCAGAGAAGTTTGTGAAAGACTATCTGCCGCACACCATAGAACTGGGCCGTAGTTTTGTCCGACTCGAATATCAGAGTACGCGTGCGGGCGTGAAGGCCATATATGTTCTCGACAATCTGTGGGACGGTCTCGGCTCTCTCACGGTGATTCATCCCGAGATACGTTATCTTTTCGGAAAGGTGACCATGTATCCGAGCTATACCGCCGAGTGCCGCGACATGATATTGTATTTCCTGCACAAGCACTTTCCCGACCCCGACAAGCTTGTGACCCCCATTCGCCCGCTGCCGGTGAACTACGACACCGACGACATGGCACGGATTTTCACGGGCACATGTTTCAAGGAGGACTACAAGATACTGAATGCCGAGGTGCGCCGGCGCGGCGACAATATTCCGCCTCTCGTGAATGCCTATATGGGGTTGTCGCCTACGATGCGTATGCTCGGGACGGCCGTCAACGACGAATTCGGCGATGTGGAGGAAAGCGGCATATTCTTTGCCATAGACGAGATTTTCGAGGAGAAGAAAGCGCGTCATATATCCACCTATAACGAGCAGTGCGCATTATGATACCACGTGTGATACATTACTGCTGGCTGAGCCATGACCCTATGCCGGCCAAACTATGCGACTGCCTCGACTCGTGGCGTCGCGTGATGCCCGACTACGAGATTCGCCTGTGGGATTTCGAACGCTTTCCTAAAGAGCGGTCGAAATGGGTGAGCGATGCGTTCGACAACCGCAAATACGCTTTCGCGGCCGACTATATCCGAGCTTATGCGCTGTATCATGAGGGTGGCATATACCTCGACTCGGACGTAGAGGCGCTGCGCCCGTTCGACGACCTGCTCGACAAGCCCTATTTCCTATGCCGTGAGTGCGGTTCGGGATGCGTGGAGGCGGCCGTGATGGGGGCTGAAGCGGGGCATCCTCTTTTTGCCGAGCTGCTGCGCTATTACGACAACCGCAGTTTTGTGCGCAAGGACGGTTCGTTCGACACCTTGCCTATGCCGAGAGTGATGGCGGGCGCTGTTGCACGTGCGGGATTCCGAGAGGTGGATGTGCCCGATGCCGCCAGCTATTCCGGTGCGGCGGATGCGCTTAGCATATTGCCGTACGACTATTTCAGCCCTATAAGCATTGAGAACATGGAAATGCGCCGCACCCGGCGCACCTATTGCATCCACCACTTCGCAGGCAGCTGGCGCTCGCCCTGGAAGCGCTTCAAAAAACGTGTCCAGGTACTGATAGGTCCGCGTGCGTCACGTTGGATAATCATCGCGAAGCGGCGTGTGCTTGGCGGCGGTGGTGGCGTATGAGCTGCCATGAGTTGACGCAGTTGTGCCAGGCCACATAGGATGCCGGCCCTACCGATGCAAGAGGATGCAGATAGGCCAGTGCGAGCCATATGGCCAGCACCGTGTTTTTCTGTCCGAGGCTCTGGCCTCCGCTCACTTTGTCGGCAAAACGTGCGCCCACTCTGCGCCCGAGTGCGAACTGCGCAAGGCACACAGCGAGCGCTCCGGCGGCAAGGGTCGCTATCTGCCACAGATGTCCGAAGTCGAAATTTCGGATTATGAAACTTACCGAGCTGCCCACCACGATGAAAAGCGCCACGGCCCACATGTAGAACGACAGCGACTGGTTCTCGGCAAGGAAATCGTGGACGCGTCGACACCCGTAGCGTAGTGCGAGCGCGGTGGCGATGGGGAGCAGCAGCATCGGGAGCACGCTTGTGCAAATCATGCCGAACGATTCGGCAAAGCCCGTTTCGGGATGGCTGCCTACGGCTGCAAGCACCGCGGGGCCGAGCAAGGCCACCACGATGTTGCACAGGAGCGAGTATGTTGCCACATGTGCTATGCTGCCTCCGAGCATGCCTGTGATTACAGGGGCGGCCGTGGCCGTGGGCACGAATACGCAGATAAACACACCCGTGGCCACGGTGCGGCCTAAAGGCATCAACGCCGCAAGCACTATGGCTGCAAACGCCATCTGCACGCCGAGCAGTGTCCATTGGAAGCGCCCGATGCGGAATTGTCGCGGCTCGATGCGGCAGTATGTCACCGTGAGCATGGCGAAAATCAGGTAGGGCGACAGGAATGTCAGCTGCCCTATCCATTTGTAGAAAACCACGCCTCCGAGCATGGCTATGGGCAGCATCCAGTCTTTAATCTTCTGACGCATAATGGAGTCGTTACAGTATGCGCTTGTAAAGGGCAATGAGGTTGGCGAGTGTTGCCTCAGGCGAATGCTTGGCTGCGGCCTCATAGTTATTTTCGGACACAGAACGCAGCATGTCGGGATTGTCGGCATAATTCATGATTGCATCATATAATCCTTGCCTGTCGCCCGGAGCTACCATAATGGCGTTGGTGCCCTCCTCGACAAGTTCCGGAATGCCTCCGACTGGGCAGGTGATGACGGCCATTCCGGCAGCCATGGCTTCGAGGATGCATACCGGCATCCCTTCCGAATGCGACGGCAGCACGAGGACATCACATTCGCTGAGCAACCGCTCCTTTTCTTTGCCGTCCACCCATCCGTGGGTGTGTACGATGTCCTGTAGTCCGTCGCGCTCTATTTGTTTGAGCATGCGGTCGTTCTCCTGTCCTATGCCGCCGATGTCGAGTCTTATGCGCCCCGAAATGTCCTTTTTGTGCATGGCTATGGCGTCGAGCAGTTCGAATATTCCTTTGGCTTCGTAAATGGCGCCGAGGAAAAGCAGCCGCAGAGGTGTGCCGCCATCGTAATATGTATGTCTGCCGGATATGCGTCCGACAGGATTTCCAATCACGTGAACGTTGTCAAGTCCGATTTCTTTCGTTAGATATTCAGCCCATCCCGGCGTGAGCGCCACCACTGCATCGTATCGGCGGAGCAGCCTGTGCACATTGTCGAGTCCCATGCGGGGGAAGCATTGCCTGATGGCTCCGCTGTGGATGTGGAGCACGGTTTTCATGCCGATTACGCCGGCCCATTTGAGATACAGGTTTTTGCGCCACCATGAGCCTTTCATGGCGGTGTGGGCGTGGGCAATGCGGAATCCGCGCATCCGCATGAATGGAAGCGCTGCCATGGCAACGATGAAATTCAGAAGGCCGGGAAGTTTGCCGAACCGGCTTGTCGTGGCATGAAAGGCCACAGGGCCGAACGCATCCATATAGCTGCGTATCACAGATGCGATGCCTCCATGTGCTTTCACGCTCGGGCCTGCGTACAGAACCTTGTCGAGGATGCTGCGGCGGTCGTCTACTCCAATATGTTTTCCGGACTGCATAATTCGATTAGTAGGTTGATGTCGTCAATATTGCTGACTTCCACCGGCGGCTGCACGCGTGGCATGGCGGCTGCGCGGACAATGGCTTCCGCCAATGCCCCGGGGTCGAGACTTACTATCTGCGCATTGCTTTGGCCGTCGATCTGTTCCGAGCCGGAGAATGGGGTGCACACCACAGGCATGCCGAACAGGCGCGCTTCGGCCAACGTGATGCAATAGCCTTCGGAGCGTGATGGCTGCACGTATATGTCGGCGGCGGCCATATAGGGATAGGGGTTGGGTTTCAGCCCCGGAAAGTGCATGCAGTCGTCCACGCCGAGTTTGCCTGCCATTTTCCGGCATTCATCGAGCATGTTGTCGCTGCCAACGAAGTGCCAGTCGAATGCGAAACCTTGTTCTTTAAGTTTTTTTGCTGTCAGCACTGCGATGTCGGGTGCTTTTAACCATGCAACGCGGCCGACGGTGCATATCTGCACCGCTTCCGGTCGTTTCTTTATTTCGTATTCACGGGACAGACGCCGAACTTCGTCGGCGTTGACTATGTTGTGGAACACGCGTGTTTTGTCGGACAGCTCCGGGAATATGTTGTCGAATATAGCTTTGGCGCTGTCGCTTACGATGAAAACACGTTCAAATGCGGGGTATACGAGGCGTGTGGTGCGGCGGTTTATGAAACATTTGCTCACCTCGAAATGTATCCATGAGCATTTCACACGTGCGTCGATGCGTGTGGCCACGTACCAGTCGAGCAGTTCGCTCGGCCCTTGGTATGATACGGCGATGTCGAAACAGCGGTCGATGTCGCGTGCGGCTCCGAGCACGTGCCCATAATAGTGGGTGAGAGTGCCGCGTGCTTTGGCAAGGAGATAGCTGAGCGGGCCGGATATGTCGCGCGCGCAGCGTAGAGGAGCCGACAGCCTCGGCCAGTTCTGCTCTATGCTGCGGAGAGTGTGCACCGGCACATCGGCCGGGATGTCGCCAAGCAGCTCTCCGCTGTGCCGCATGAGCGCTACATGTGGCTCGAAGCGGTCGCGCGGCAGCGTGCGCAGCAATGCGAGCAGCGATTTTTCCACGCCGCCTGTGTTCATGTGGTTGATGCAGAATAGTATGCTTATTTTACCCATGTGCGCAGTCTGTCGGTTATTGAGGTTTTTGCATCGGCAGGTAGAATGAACAGCCATGTAAGGGCGCAAAGCGTGGCGGAAGATGCGGCGAGGCTGGTGGCAAGGCGCAGCCATGTCCCCGGCACCGCACACGCGACAGCATGTGCTGCGGCATACGACACGCATATCATGATTCCCGGCTGAAGTACTCCGCGCCATAAAAAGCGCGCAGGCGAGAATTGTCGCATCTGATGCCGCAGTATGAACGTGTTGACAACGAGTATGGCGAACACGGCCGCAAGGTGCAGCGCGTAGACGGCCGCCGGCCGCCCCGTGTGGCGCAGGAGCAGCCACATGGCCGGCAGTTCGAGCAGGTAGAGGGTGCCGGAAATAAAGCTTATGCGGAACACTCGCCCTGTGGCGTGTATGCCTATGGCCAATACTGTGTTGAGCAGTTCGCCACATGCGGCCATGAGGCATAGGCGGCAGAACGCGGCCGTATAGGGCGGGACGTCCACGAGCCATATGCCGAGCAAGGTGTCCATTTCCACGATGGCGGGCACGATGAGAAGTCCCATGAGCAGGATGGAATAGCGTGCGGCGTTGTTGAGCAGAGAGAGTGTGCGGCCATAGGCACCGGCGGCGTATTCCTTGATGATTTGCGGACGGAATGCCGAAACTACCGTGGATGCGAAAGCGGTGACGGTGGCGCCGACTGTGAGCGTAAGGCCTCCTGCCGCATTGAGCGCCGTGCCTCCGAACCGGTTCAGCACGACTATGGTGCCTTGGACGCGGGATGTGTAGCAGAGGTTGCCGTACACGTCCCATCCGCAGAATGCCAGCATATCGCGCAATATGCCGCGGTCGGAAGCCCGGACTGTGCGGCACTCCGGGAAATGACGCCGGGCGTATGCCGCATACATTGCGGCGACGGCTATAGCGGCGATGGTCATAAGCGCTGCATAGCCTGTAAGGCTGTCGGCTGTGGCGAAAAGGGCTATGCCGAGCGCGGCTCCTAATTTGAGCAGCACATTGACTACGGCTATAGCGGCATAGGCGTCCATGCGCTCGTGCGACATGATGGCGGCAGAGTAGGGAACCTGTATAATTGCGGCCATGGCGGCAACAATAGACAACTGGTATGTGGCATTGGCTGCGGAGATGCGTGACGGGTCGATTACGAGGCGGCTGTTGACATACCACAGGCCCGCGGTTTCGGCAAGCAGCAATACGATGGCGGCCAATGCAATGTGCACTTTCATGGACGATGCGAATGTGCGGTGCAGCCGCCCGGTGTCGCCGCCGCCGAGTTCGTAGCTTATGAAGCGCGAGGTGGCGCTGCTCATCGTGCCGTTGAGGAAACTGAGAATGGTGACTATGCCTCCGACTACGCTGTACACGCCGTAGTCGTCCACACCAAGCCGCTCGAGCACGAGGCGCGAGGTGTAGAGCGAAATCCACACCGTAAGCAGCATGCGCCCGTACAGGTAGAGCGTGTTGCGTGCTATGCGGCGGTCGGAGCTATACATGTGTATCTTTCTGCTTATTCTCAAAAGCTATGAGCTGCTCGGTCTTATCGCAAAGCAGCGGGACTGCAAATGCCACGGCGGGAGTGATGACGCCCATGAATGAAATCAGGCCTTCGAATCCGCCAAGTCCGAACCATACGAATGATATGACGACGGACAGGTAGTATTCGGCATGTCGCAGCCGTCTCACAGCCCACCATGTGTAGAAGTAGAAAAGGACGTGCGCAATAAGGCCTATGTAGCCTATAGTGATAATTATCTGAAGGGCTGTAATCTCAATGTTGGTGGCAACTTCGATAGATTCGCTCTGGTCAAGATAATATTCGTTTTCGACGATGAATTTAGGGTTGTCGGTTACGCTTTTGTCGAGGAATCCGAACCCTCGCCATTCATAGCCGAGGTTGTAGAGCAATTCAAGCTTGGGTATGGCCTGTGCGATTCGTCCCGAACCGAATTCGGCCAGGTCTTCATCGTCTACCGCTTCGGTTACTTCTAAAATCTGGTTGACCGACGAATAGAGTCTTATAGGGGTTACGGTACGATAGTCGTCGTCGACATATGCCATGCTGCCGTCAATGAAATATAGGGCTGTTCCGGCTGCGATGCCTATGAGGGCATACATCATCATGCGCTTTATGCCGCCCTGGAAAAGAAGGAAGACTACGACAAGTCCAGACACGAAAGTAAAGGTCTGTGTGGCGGCAAGTGCGAGGAGAATTATAGCCCATTGCCATAGCGTAATCCTGTATTGGCGGGCGAGCGGAAGAATGAGGAATGTGAGAATGTAAAGCCCCGGAGGATATTTGCGTATGAACGACCCTGAGAATGGCTTCCAGCACAGGCTGTCGAAGGTGGATGTCATGCCGTCCCACAGGTGCGAACGCGGAACGAGCACCCATCCGCACAACACATATGAGTCGATTATGTAGAATGCACACAAAGTCAGGGCATACGGGAATATGGCCCGGACAAAGCTGTCGTAGCTGAATTTATGCCCTGCGAAAAGCGCTATGGGCACAAGGAAATAAATGAATGTGGAATATGCCACCAAAGCACGCATCTGTATGCGCATCGATTCTTCACTTGTCAAAGCCAGCAATGCCATTAGTGCGAAATACATACCCCATGCCGCTATGATAAGACGCAGGCGCTTGTCCTTGCGGAGGATGAGCATGAAGAATATGCCTAAAGCAAAGGCCAACCATCCGGTATGAATGAGTGTGACCTCGGGTACTATTAGTGCGTAACCTCCCAAAAACAGGGTGAGCTGAATCAGGAAATCGTAGCGGTTGTTGACGAAGCTGCGGGCCATGATGAAGACTATCGGCAGGAGCGCCGGATAGAATTTCAGGCCGAGCGCCGACATGGACAGCAGAAAGCCGACTGCCCACGGCCAACTGCCCGGCAGGGCAGTCAGCAATGTCTTTCGGCTTTCGTCGGCCCGGTCGTGGCCGGTGTGTGCTATGGCGGTTTCCGTCATACGTTACGGTGGCAGACTTTTATTTCTCGCCGTAGCCGTAGGTGCGGCGGGCGGGAGTTCCGTTCACGGCTATCGACAGTTTTTTCAGGCGGTGCTGCTCGCGGATTTCGTCGGCGATGTGCATGTCGGATAGAGAAGTATTGCCCACGCGGCACACGAATATGGCTGCATCGGAAATGCGGTCGAGGGCGTAGGTGTCGCTTACGCGTCCTACGGGCGCGGAGTCGACGATGATGTAGTCGTACTCTTTCCGTAGTTCCGTGAACAGGTGGTCGATACGGTGCGATGTGAGCAGTTCGCCGGGGTTGGGCGGAACCGGTCCGGCCGCAATTACGTCAAGGCCGGGCATGTTGGGCTCGTGCACGATTATGTCGCTTACTTTCATGTCGGCGCTTGCCGCGAACTGAGTGAGGCCGAGGCGGGGGGATATGCCGAGGTATTCGGCAAGGCGCGGCTTACGGATGTCCATGCCCACGAGCAGCACGCGCTTGCCGAGCAGGGCGAGCGATGCGGCAAGGTTGATGGCTATGAAGCTCTTGCCGTCGCCGGGTGATGCAGAGGTGACGAGCACCACTTTTTCGTTGGGGGGGGTGAGCACGAACAGCAGGTTGCTGCGCATGAGGCGGAACAGCTCGGCTGTGCTGCTTGTCTCGGCTGAGTCCACTACGAGGTGCTTGCCGGAACGGGATGTGCTGATTTCGCCTATCACGGGCACGTCGGTGATGCGTTCCACTTCCTGGCGTGTCTCGATGCGGCTGCGCAGGATGCGGCGCAGATATAGGGCTACTGGAGGAGCGCAGAGCGACAGCAGAAGGCATATTGCGAGAATGCCTTTCTTGCCGAGGCCGAGAGGCTCGTTGAGAGTGTATGCTTCGTCTACTATGAGGCCTTTGGGGGTGGAGTTGGCGAGCATTATCGCGGTTTCTTCCTGACGCTGCAGCAGGAACAGGTATATTTCCTGTTTTATCTGGCGCTGGCGCTCTTTGTCGATGAATGCGCGTTCCTGGGCAGGCACTGTGCCGAGACGCCCCATGGTGCTGTTGAGTTTGGCGTGCATGTCGCGTGCGGCTCCGGTGGATGTCTCGTAGGCGCGCAGAACGGAGTTGTACACGTTGCCTCGCAAGGCGTCGATCTGGTCGGATAGCTGGCGGAGCGCGATGTTGCCGGGCTTGGCGTTGGCTGCAAGCTGCATGCGGCGCAGCACGAGTTCGTTGAAGCTATGTATGGAATTCTGCAGCCCTTCGTTTTTGATGGACGGAGCCGGGATGAGGTCGTAGGCGTTTTCGGGGTTTTTGATGAAGTCGGCGGTCATTTTAAGGACTTCGGCCTCTACTTCGGCCTCGATGAGCGCTTTTTCGAGCGTGGCTCGTTTCTCGGTCTGATATTTGGCTTCGACGTCGACGCCTATGATGCCCTGCTGCTGCTTGTATTCCTGGATGTCGCGCTCGGTGGAGTTGAGGTCCACGGCGAGCAGCTTCAGGCGGTCGTTAAGGAAGTCGCGCGTCTTTACGGCCTGAAGGTTTTTTTCTTCAATGCCGCGTGCGTTATACTGGCTCACGACCTCGTTGAGAATGTCCTCTCCGTTTCCGGGGTATGGCGTGTTTATGCCCATGCTTATGACGTTGGCGCGCTTGGACGCGATGCTCATGCCGATGTCTTCGGCCATGTCTTCGGCGGCCTTATGGTAGCCCATGAGCACGATGTTTGTCTTGACGTCTTCGTCGGCGGGGTAGCTGTCGGTGGGGCGCACGGTGAAACTACCGTACGGCGTGTCGAACACGTGTGGCAGTTTTACTTCCTGCTTGTTTACTATTTTTTCATCGTCGGCGATGATTGTCACTTTGGCCTGACGCTTGCTGTCAGCTTTTATCTTGAATATCACCGATGTCGTGAGTGTGTCGAACATGGCGGCTGGCGCGTCGACCTCTACGGGATAGTCTTTGAATTCGTGCACCGTGTTGAGGAATCCTTTTCTCACATAGTGGCGACGGTTGAGGTCGAGTGCCTTTACGGCTTTGCGGTAGATGGAGTGTGACGAAAGCACGTAGAATTCGTCGTCGACCGAGCCTTTGGCTCCGAAAATGCTGCCGAGCATGCCCATGTCGCCTCCCATTGCGTTGAGCGGGTTGCTTTCTTCCTGGGCTATGAGGACATTGGCGCGTACGGCGTAGACAGGTTTTTTCACTTTGGCATACAATACGCCGACGCCCATGAAAAATATGAATGAAGCCAAAAACCACGGCCAGTGGCGCAGGTAGTCGTCGATGATGCTTTTTATGTCGATGAATTCTGATTTTTTCTTTGCCATGGCGTGCGTGTTATTTAATTACCAATGCGATGATGAGGGAGGCCAGGACTGAGGATGCGCTCACGATGGTGGAGATGACCGACAGTTTGAATGAGTTGTGCTGGTTGTATTTGGAGTTGGCCTGACGCACGGCGTTCGGCTCCACGTAGATGTAGTCGTTCTGTTGCAGATAGAAATAGGGCGAGGTGAGCAAGTCGGACGAGTTGAGGTTGAGCCTGTGGTATGCCCTTTGGCCGTTTTCCTCGCGCACGAGCAGGATGTTTGAGCGTTCGCCGTATTCGGTGAGGTCGCCGGCGTCGCCGAGGGCGTCGAGCACGCTGTATCGGCTGCGGTTGACACGTATTTTCTTGGGCTGGCGAACTTCTCCGCCCACCACTACTTCAAAGTTGGCTATGCGCACGTTGACGATGGGGTCTTCCACGGTGGCGCTTATTTTCTCCGTGAGCATTTTCTGCAGCTGCTCCACGGTCATGCCTGCCACATGTATGCTGCCGAGCACGGGATAGTTGATGTAGCCTTCGCTGTTGACGATGAATGTCTGGAGCTGCATGGATGTGGCCATGACAGTCAGTGGCGTGGCGTGGGCGCTTTGGGTGAGCACGTTCGTGTCGGAACCGGGGTTGAATGCGGGCAGGTTGAATGCGGCGGCCGCCGACGGGTCGAGGGCGTTGACTGTTATCAGCAGTTCGTCGTCGGGCTTTATGCGGCTGAGGTAGTCGCCTGCCTCCATTGTGCCGTCAGCCACGGGAGGTATGTCGGCGAAATAGGGCAGTACTGTCTTCTGAGAGGAGCAAGAGGCCAGCGAAATCACGCAAAACAGCGCGAGAAGCAGATAGGGACGGTTCATTATATGTTGCATGCAAATTTAACAAATCACTCATTTAATAACGTGGCGAACCTTTAAATATTATGCAGGCTCTATTATTTGTAATTCCGGTGCAAAGGTAGGGCTTATTTTGTGATTTTTGCGTACTTTTGTGTCGTAAAAGAAAACCGGCATTATGTATTTCAGTTTTGACATTTCCCCGGCGGTTTCGGCTTTGCTCGTGTTAACGGCTGCTGCAGTGGCCGTTGCGGTGGTATATACGGCTGTGCAGAGCCGCAGGATTGCACGCGCCCGGCATTTTTGCGACATCGCGGAGTCGGACGACAGCGACATGGTTTATGAACCGGTCAGCGTCGTGGTGTATTCGCAGGATGAGGCGGAGGCGCTCGACAAGCTGCTGAGGGACATCCTGACGCAGGATTATCCTGCCGATATGGAAGTGATAGTCGTGAACGAAGGGGAGAGTTCGGACGTGAGGGACGTGGTGGACATGCTCAAAAACGAGTATCCCGGTCTTTATCTCACTAATACGCCTGACGGCGCACGGAATCTCAGCCGTAAGAAACTTGCCCTTACCCTTGGGGTGAAGGCTGCGCGCCATTCAGTGGTGGTGCACACGGCTATCGGTGCAGAAATACATTCGCCGCGCTGGCTTCGCGGAATGGCCCGGCATTTTTCCCAGGCTTCGCCCGTGGAGGTGGTCATAGGTTATGCTGCGCCATCGGCCGACTCGGATTTCGGGCGCGGCGCTCGTTGCCGCGCTTTCGACGGCGCAGTTCGCGCCGCGAGATGGCTGGGGGCTGCTGTGGCAGGGCATCCTTTCAGGGCTACGGAACTGAATGTGGCATACCGTCGGGAGGCGTTTTTCCGCAACAAAGGATTCTCGCGTTCGCTGAATCTGCATTTCGGCGATGATGATATATTTATCAGTGAAATCGCCAATGGGGAGAACACGGCAGTGGAACTCGGCGGAGAAAGCATATTGGGAGTGCTTGCACATGACTATTCCGCAGAGATGCGCCGTACGGCCATGAGGCATATTTTTACAGAAGGCCATATACGCCGGCGTCCGCGCCTGTGGGCGTCGCTGTCGTCGGTGTGCGTGCCGCTTTCGCTATGTTCGGCCGTGGCAGCTGTAGTGTTGGAAAGCGGAAACTCGTTTGTGCTTTCCGCGTCGGCCGTCATGGAGGTGGTGCTTGCAGCTGGAATCACCTTGGGGTGGCGCCGTGTGCAGGAGGCTACCGGTGTACGCGTGCTGGGTGCGTCGGTGTTCCCGCTTGCGCTGGGTTATCCTTTCCGGCGCGCTCTGTTGGGTGTGCGTGCGCGCTATAGCAAGCAGAAGCGTTATACGTGGGATTAAATGCGTCGGAAGTCATGCGCTTTTTTGCTCTTTCACGAGCCGTGCGCTGAATTCCCACAAAGTGTATATCGGGATGAATACGGCGAACAGTGTGAACGGGTCGCCGGTGGGGGTGATGAGCGCCGCCGCTGTCAGGCACGCCACTATGGCATGGCGGCGGTAACGCCTGAAAAATGAACGGTGCAGCAGTCCGACGCATCCCAGCAGCCATGCAAGCAGTGGCAGTTCGAATACGGCTCCCATCAGCAGCACGACGGTGAAGAAGTTGTCCATATAGCTGTCAAGCGATACCACCGAAGATATGGACGGGCTGAGGCTGTAGTCGGCCAAAAAGCGGAGCGCTATCGGAAATACGAAAAAGTAGCCTGTCGCGGCTCCGAGATAAAACATGCAGTTGCCGAGCACGAACGCGCGGCGCATGCCGCGTTTTTCATGTTCATAGAGTGCAGGAGACACGAATCCCCACAACTGGTATATTATAATTGGAAAAGCTACGATGAATGCGGTCCAGCATGCGGCCGACATGTGTATGAAGAATTGTGATGCGAGTTCTATGCTCACCAGTTCTATGCGCAATGGCCGTGAGGCGTCGGTGGCGCCGGCTGTGTCGAGCAGGCGGTAGAGCCAAAAGTCGGGGCTGCACGGGGCAAGCACCACGTTGTCGAAAATCCATGGCATTGCGACGAATGCGCATACTGCGCACACGGCAACGGTGGCTGCCACACGCACAAGCACACCCCGCAGGTCGTCGAGGTGGTCCCAGAATGTCATTTCGCCGCTCACGCGCTATTTTTCGTTGTCGTTATTCTCCTGGCTGTCGGCGGGTTTGTTGATTTCGCGTTTTGCTTCTTCCACTCCTTGTTTGAAGCTGTGCACGCCTTTACCGAGGCCGCGCATCAGTTCGGGGATTTTCTTGCCTCCGAAAAGCAGAAGGATGGCCAGAAAGATTATAATCCACTCCCATCCGCGCAGGTTTCCTAAAAATAAAGGTAGTATTGTAGATGTGTCCATTTCAAGTAATTTTGTTGGTAAAGTTACGTACTTTTCATGAAAAAGTGAGTAACTTTGCATCCAAAATCCAATCAAATAATAAAATTTCACATGAAAGCTTACGTATTTCCGGGCCAAGGCGCTCAGTTCGTAGGTATGGGCAAAGATCTTTACGACAACAATGCCGCCGCACACGAACTTTTCGAGCAGGCCAACGATATTCTCGGCTTCCGCATCACAGACCTGATGCATGCCGGCACTGACGAGGACCTGCGGCAGACGGCCGTGACCCAGCCTGCTATATTTCTGCATTCTGTGCTGCTGGCAAAGAGCCTCGGCGACGAGTTCCTCCCCGACATGGTGGCCGGACACTCTCTCGGCGAATTTTCTGCTCTTGTCTCGGCCGGAGCCATGAATTTTGCCGACGGCCTGAAGCTTGTCGCCGCACGTGCACACGCCATGCAGCGTGCGTGCGAACTGAAACCCAGCACTATGGCTGCTGTGCTCGCACTTCCCGACGAAACGGTGGAGAGCATCTGTGCGGAAGTGCCCGGTGTGGTGGTGTGCGCCAATTACAACTGCCCCGGACAGCTTGTCATATCCGGTGAAATAGAGGCTATTGACGCTGCATGCGAGCGTCTGCTTGCCGCCGGTGCGAAGCGTGCGTTGAAACTGAAGGTGGGCGGCGCGTTCCATTCGCCTTGCATGGAGCCTGCCCGTGCAGAACTTGCCGAAGCTATAGCCGCTACGGAAATTCACACTCCGGTGTGCCCTGTGTTCCAGAATGTCGACGCTCAGCCCCACACCGACCCTGCCGAAATCAAAGCCAACCTTATCGCACAGCTCACCGCCCCCGTGCGCTGGACGCAGACCGTGCGCAATATGATTGCCGCAGGTGCCACCGAGTTCGTGGAACTCGGCCCGGGCAAGGTGCTTCAGGGCCTTGTCGCTAAAATCGACCGCAACGTGGCCGTGAGCGGCATGCAGTAAGCCGTTTTTTCGACGAATTATAGAAAGGTCCCCTCCGTCTCGGTTTCTTGAGGCGGAGGGGACATCGTTTTTTAGGAGCGGGATGCTCCGTCAGTCTTTGAGTTTGTCGCTTAATCCGTGGGCTTTGTCGGCTAAGTTCTCGAGCACGTTGGCTGCGGCGTCCTTCACCTTGTCGGCTATTCCGGATGTTTTTTCCTTGATGTTTTCGGTGGCCTGCGCAGCCTTGTCGCTGATGGATTCCGTGCCGTTGGCCGCTGCCGATTTTGTTGCCGCCGCTGCTTGTGCGGCCTTTTCTTTGACCGCGTCAACGGCCTGTCCTGCGAGTTTCTGAATATCCATAATTGTGCTGTTTTAATTTTGATGTCGATACACCATAAACAGCGTGTTGTCGGAAAAAGTTCGCTCAGCGCCGGGCGCGCAGATAGAGAATCACGGCCACTATGGAGAATATGAGGTTTGGAATCCACATGGCCACTAACGGGGATGTCAGTCCCGACAGCGCGAATGTCTGCGTGATGGTCATGAATAGTATGTAGCTGAAACTCAGAACCAGTCCGATGCCTATGTTCAGTCCCATGCCGCCCTTTACTTTGCGCGACGAAAGCGTCATGCCTATCACCGTGAGGATAAAGGCCGCGGCAGTCATGGCATAGCGGCGGTGGTATTCCACTTCGAAACTGGCAATGTTGCCCACTCCGCGGCGACGCTGGCCGTCGATGTAGGCCGACAGGTCGGGCGTGGTCATTTTCTCATGGTCGTTTTTGGAGATCAGGAAGTCGCGCGGTTCGAAGGGGATTATGGTGTCGAGGCGCGAGCCTTTTGTGATGTATTCGCGGTTGTCGCGGAAGTCGCGTATCACATAGTCGTTCACGCGCCAGTTGTACAGGGTGTCCCACACGATGCTCTGGGCGGTCATGCGCGAGCGCAGCTGCTTGTTCTCGTCGAAGCTTTCGAGCGAGAATTTCGCTCCGGTCCTGGTTATGTTGTCGTAGCGGCTCATGTAGGCTATCTGCCCCGGCTGCACCATGAGCATTATGTTTGAGCCGTAGTCCACGCGCTTGTTCTTAACATAGGTGTTGGTGTAATTGATTCTCTTTACGTTGGCCGGCGGGATGATGTATGCGTCAAGCACGAATGTGGCGGCGGCTATCACGGCGGCGGCTATGAGATAGGGCCTCATCAGGCGTCCGAAACTCATGCCCGTGGACAGCATCGCTATTATTTCGCTGTTCCCCGCCAGTTTGGATGTGAAAAAAATTACTGCAATGAAAGTGAACAGCGGCGAGAACTGATTGGCAAAATAAGGCAGGAAGTTGACATAATAGTCCATTATCGTGGCCTGCAGTGGCGCTTTAAGGAAAGCGTCGAGCTTTTCGTTCACGTCGAACATGACGACTATGGCCAGCAGCAGCACTATGGCGAAGACATATGTGCCGAGAAATGTGCGTATTATGTATCTGTCAAGAATCTTGAACATGCTGTTTCCTGCGTGTGGTGGTGTTATAGACGGCGTTGCACGCGCTCAAGCATGTCGCGTTTCCATGTCGGGAAGTCTCCGGCGGTGATGTGCTTGCGGGCTTCTCCGACGAGCCATAGATAGAATGCGAGATTGTGTATGGATGCTATCTGCATGGCCAGCAGCTCGTCGGCTATGAACAGATGGCGCACATAGGCTTTGGTGTACACGCGGTCGACTTCGGCGGGGCCGTCTTCCTGCAGGGGCGAGAAATCGTCGGCCCATTTGCGGTTGCGCATGTTCATGGTGCCGTGTGCGGTGAACAGCATCCCGTTTCGGGCGTTTCGGGTGGGCATCACGCAGTCCATCATGTCGACGCCGCGGTCGATGGCTTCGAGTATGTTGGCGGGGGTGCCTACGCCCATCAGATAGCGTGGACGGTCTTTCGGGAGGATGTCGTTCACCACTTCGATCATTTCGTACATCACTTCGGTGGGTTCTCCGACGGCCAGCCCGCCTATGGCATTGCCTTCGGCACCGAGGTCGGCCACATGGAGTGCGGCCTCGCGACGCAGTTCGGGATAGGTGCATCCCTGCACGATGGGGAAGAACGTCTGGCTGTGGCCGTAGAGCGGCTCTGTTTCGCGGAAGTGCTTCCATCCGCGTTCCAGCCAGCGCTTTGTGAGACTGAGGGAACGGCGCGCATAGTTGAAGTCGGCGTCGCCCGGCGTGCATTCGTCAAGGGCCATCATTATGTCCGAACCGATGATGCGCTGTGTGTCCACGACGTTTTCCGGGGTGAACAGGTGGCGAGAACCGTCTATGTGGCTGCGGAAATGCGCTCCTTCCTCCGATAGTTTGCGTCGGTCGCTGAGCGAGAACACCTGGAATCCGCCGCTGTCGGTGAGGATGGGGCGATCCCATCCGTTGAAGCGGTGAAGGCCTCCGGCACGGCGCATTATGTCCATGCCGGGGCGCAGGTAAAGATGGTAGGTGTTGCCGAGTATAATCTGCGCTTTCACCTGTTCGCGCAGTTCGCTCATGTGCACGCCCTTGACGGTGCCCTGAGTGCCCACGGGCATGAAAATCGGCGTTTCAATAGTGCCGTGGCCGGTGGTTATAAGTCCGGCTCTTGCGTCGGAACCGGGACATGTTGCTTGTAGCTGGAAATTCATTTCGCTCTTAATTGTCCTGCAAATTTACGAATAAAAAGCGAAAAGCCGGCTTCTACTCGGGCGTTATCGTGGCTTTTTTGCGTCGGTGGCGCTTTATGGCATCGTTTATAATCCATTGCAACTGCCCGTTGACGGAGCGGAACTCGTCTGCCGCCCATTGTTCTATGGTGGCCATGGTGGCGGCGTCGATGCGCAGCAGGAAGCCTTTGTCGCAGGATGATTTCTTTGCCGGCATTGCGAGTGTGGATTACTGGTACAGCGAGCCGGTGTTGAGTACGGGCTGGGCGGGTTCGTCGGCGCAGAGCACCACGAGCATATTGCTCACCATTGCGGCTTTGCGTTCTGCGTCGAGTTCCACTACTTGCTCGTCTTCAAGTTGTTTGAGGGCCATTCTCACCATGGACACGGCTCCTTCCACTATTTTCTCGCGTGCGGAGATTATGGCTGCCGCCTGTTGCCTGCGCAGCATCACGGCCGCTATTTCGGGCGCGTAGGCGAGGTAGTTGATGCGGGCTTCCACCACTTCGATGCCCGCCATGGCGAGGCGCTCGTTTATCTTTTTCTCAAGCAGGTCGTTGATTTCTTCTCCTCCTCCGCGAAGGGTGATTTCGTCGTGCATCCCGTCTATGTTGTCGTAGGCGAAATGGCCTGTGACCTCGCGGAGGGCGGCGTCGCTCTGTATGCGTACGAAGGCTTCGAGGGCGGCCTTGTGGTTGGCAGAGTTCAGCTGCACGTTGCCGTTGAGGCCTACGGATGCCATGCTCGGCGCATCCACATCGAAGATTGCCTTGTACGTGTCCTTGACTTTCCATACCATCACCATGCCTATCATCACGGGATTGCCTACTTTGTCGTTGACCTTTATCGGCTCGACATCGATGTTGTGCAGCCGCAAAGACACTTTTTTAGCCGTCATGAAGGGGTTTACCCAATAAAAACCCGTGGCAGTGAGCGTTCCCCTGTATTTTCCGAAAAATATCATTACGCGGGCCTGATTGGGCTGCTGGATGAAGAAGCCGCATAAGCAGACGGTCCATAGCAGCGCCAATACGGCTACGGCGAACCCGGGACGGTCGAGCGAGGTGAATGAGATTCCTGCAAGCGCGGGTATGAGCAGCAGAACTACTGCAAGCATTGCAAAACCATTGATTGTAGAGCCTTTGTAGGCGTACTCTCTGTTGTCGTTGTTCGTTTTCATGGCACAAAAAAATGATATTGTTTTGATATTGCAAAGATATGCAATTGCTTTAATGATTGCAAATTTTTCGAAAAGAATTATAGATGTGTTTTCCATGCCATATATGCGACGCGGGCGGCGACATACTCAATGTCGCCGCCCGCGGTCTGTGTCTTGCAATATGCGGTTATTTCAGCGCGGAATAGTCGCGGCTGTAGCGGAGCATCTGGTCGGCGTATCCTTCGCCGTAGCTTACTTTCACGTCGGTGATGCTGTCGCCGTCCATCACGGGTGTGTAGACGGGGTTGACGAATCCGCGGTAGGGGGCGAGGTTGAGGCGCGCGTAGCGGTCGAGAACCTCTTTATGCAGAGCGGGGTCGACCTTTACGGCGTACTGCTCCACGAGGGCGCGGCCGGCTTCGTAGTCGCCGGTGCTGCGGATGCGCTGCACTTCGGCGAGAAGTTCGCCGAACAAACCGCGCAGGGCTTCGTAGTCGTTGATTTGTACGTAGGTCTTGCCGTCGCGGCTGACGAGCTCTATCACGTTGGCGTCCTTGCCGTGCTCGTAGGCCCAGCGGGCTATGAGCGCGCGGTTGCGCATGTGCGCTTCCTCGATGTCTTTGCCGGGTTCGATGCGGTTGAGCTGTGTCATCAGGCCGTTGAGGATGTACTTGTAGTACTCGGCTTTGTATGCGTCGGGATTGTCGAGCAGACCGATTTCGAGCAGTTTCGGGTCGGCAAGATAGTAGAGAGCGAACAGGTCGGCGCGGGTTTCCTCAAGTGTGGAGCCGTGGGCTTTGAGCGCATCGGGGTCGACTCCGGGCATGAGCCGTCCGCTGCCGTGGCCGAGGCATTCGTGCAGGTCGGTGTGAAGGTTGTCGGTGATGAACAGGTAGTCGGCCATGAGCTTGCGGGTTGGTTCGTCGATGACGAATTCCTCATCGAAGCCGCTGCCGTGGTTGGCTGCGTCGTAGGCCTGGGTGATGTTCTCAAGAGTGACGCTCTTGGAGCCGTGGGCGGCGCGTATCCAGTTGGCGTTGGGCAGGTTAATGCCGATGGGTGTGGCGGGATATGCGTCGCCGGCGAGGATGGCTGCTGTGATGACTTTGGCCGATACGCCTTTTACCTCGTCCTTGCGGAATGCGGGGTCGACGGGCGAATTGTCTTCGAACCATTGTGCGTTGGCGCTAAGGGTCTCTGTGCGGCGGCTTGCGGGGATGTTCTTGAAGTTGACGATGCTTTCCCATGAGCCGGTCATGCCGAGCGGGTCGCCGTAGCTTTCGATGAAGCCGTTGATGAAGTCGACTTGCGAAGCGGTGTCTTCGGCCCATGCTATCGAGTAGTCGTCGAATGTCTTAAGCGAGCCTGTGGTGTAGTATTCGATGAGTTTTTCGATAATGTCGCGCTGAGCGTCGTTTTCGGCGTAAGGTTTCGCTTTTTCGAGATTTTCCACGATTTTCTCTATAGCTGCGGAGTAGAGCCCGCCGATTCGGTAGACCTGTTCGGCCACTTTTCCGTTTTCGTCTTTGACGAGGCGGCTGTTGAGTCCGTAGGAAACCGGGGTGGGGTCGGCGCTGTCTTTCAGTGCAGCGTAGTAGGCCTCCACTTCGTCCTGTGTCAGGCCGGGTCCGTAGAAGTTGCATGCCGATGTGGCCACGAGGTCGGCGTTGTCGGCCTGGTTGACGCGCTTGGCGAGGTAGGTCGGGTCGAACACCACTTTCATGAGTTCGGCCTGCTCGTCGGCAGCCACGCCGGTGCGGTTGAGCTGCTCGGCGAAGAACTCTTTTGAGAAAGATGGAGCGAATTTGTCCATCGAATAGTGGTGATGGATGCCGTTGCCGAACCACACCTGCTTCATGTATTGCTCGAAAGCCTTGAAGTCGGCGCTTTCGCGGTCGCCGTTGTATGTGGTGTAGATGTTTTCAAGAGCATGGCGAAGGGGCAGGTTGGCAGAGCAGTTCTGATCCCAAAGTATGTCGCGTCCCCAAAGGGCTGCTTCCGTGAGATAGTAGATGAGGGCTTTCTGATTCACGCTCAGGCTGTCGAAATCGGGCACCTGATAGCGCAGCACTTCGATGTCGGCGAATCGGTCGGCCGTGTAGTCGAATCCGGTGTCGGCGGCCTGCTTGGGCGTGCACGCCCACAAAGCTGTAGCGGTGGCTGCAGCGGCAAGAATGCGTAAGTTTGTCATATCGTTGTCGTTATTCATTGTTATTCAACATAAAGTACGAGCCCTTTCAGGTATTCTCCCTCAGGGTGGTATATGCTCACGGGATGGTCGGCGGGTTGTGTGAGCTGGTGCAGTATGCGCACTCTGCGGCGGCTCTGTGCGGCTGCAGAGAATACTGCTACGCGGAATTGCTCACGGCTCACGGCCTGCGAACAGGAGAATGTGAACAGCACCCCTCCCGGGGCGATTTTTTCGAATGCGCGCGCATTTAGGCGTCGGTAGCCTTGCAGCGCGTTGTGCAGCGCGCTGCGGTGTTTGGCGAATGCCGGCGGGTCAAGCACAATAAGGTCGTATGCGCCGCGCTCCATCGCGTCGAGATGCTTGAACGCATCCTCGGCCACGGCGCGGTGGCGCGTGTCGCCCGGAAAGTTTAGCTCGACGTTGGCTTCTGTAAGTGTCACGGCTTTTGCCGATGAATCTACCGACACTACCTCGGCGGCACCACCGCCGAGGGCGTAGACGGAGAACCCTCCTGTGTAGCAGAACATGTTCAGGACACGCCGTCCGGCCGACAACCGCGCGAGCAGGGCGCGGTTGTCGCGCTGGTCCACGAAAAATCCTGTTTTCTGTCCGCGCAGCCAGTCGATGTGGAATTTAAGTCCGTTTTCCGTGGCCACGTTGCCGCTGTAGGAGCCTATGATATAGTCGTTCTGAGGGTCGAGGCGCGCTTTGTAGGGCAGCGTGGTCTCGCTTTTGTAATAGACGTTGGCGATTCCGGCTCCGGGAAGGCAGGTAAGGGCGCGTGCTATGCAGTCACGCATGAAGTGCATACCCGGGGAGTGTGCCTGTACGACGGCAGTGTCGCCGTACACGTCCACTACGAGTCCGGGGAGGAAGTCGCCCTCGCCGTGTACGAGACGGAATGCCGTGTTGTCGTGGCGTTGCAGGCCGAGCGTGCGCCGCAGGGCGTAGGCTTCCGACAGGCGGCGCGCGAAAAAGTCGTCGTCTATGTCTGTGTCGGCGAAATCAAGCATACGCACGGCGATGCTGCCTATCTGGTAGTGTCCTACGCCTATCATTCGGCCGTCGGCGGCAACTACGCGCACTACGGTGCCTTCGTCTATGTCGCGTGGCATTTCGGTCAGAGCGCCGGAAAACACCCATGGGTGCAGGCGGTCCAGCGAGTCTTCTTTGCCGCGGCGCAGCCGCAGGGTGGGGATTGTGTCGGTGGTCATTTGAGCAGGAATCGGAAAATGTCGTTGGCGTTGGCGTATAGCAGGAGCAGGAAGAGGAAGCCCATGCCTATCATGTTGGCTATCTCAAGGAAGCGCTCGCTTGGCTTGCGGCGTGTCACTATTTCCACGAGCAGGAACAGGGTGTAGCCTCCGTCGAGCGCGGGTATGGGGATTATGTTCATGAAAGCGAGTATCACCGACAGGAATGCGGTAATCTGCCAGAACGAGTACCAGTTCCATTTCTCGGGGAACAGGCTGCCGAGTGTGCCGAAGCCACCGACGCTCTGCGCGCCCTCTTTGCTGAACACGAGGCGAAGCGACGACACGTAGTTGGAAAGCTGCGCCGTGCCCAGCTGCCAGCCGCGCGGAATGGCGCCGAGCAGCGAGTAGCGCACTTCTTCGATGTCGAAAATCTTGTCGGGCATGCGCATCTGTATGCCTATCTTTCCGTATTCGTTCACATCCACTCGGGGCATTGTCTGCTCTTTTCCGTCGCGTACGACAGTCATCGGCACGGCTTTTCCTTTATTGGCGGCCAGCGCGGGGTAGAATTCCGTCATGGAGGGTGTGGTGTCGTTGCCGATTTTTATTATTCTGTCGCCTTCACGCAGGCCGGCATGTATGGCCGGTTCGCCGGGCATGAGTTTCTCGATGTAGACGGGTACTCGCATGGCCATGAACCCGTCGGTGCTGTTCATGAGTTTTTTTATGAGTTCGTCGGGCACGACGATGTCGGTGGTGTCTGTTCCGCGCATCACGGCGACGTGTGCGCCCGGCTGCACCATCTGCCAGCGCTGCGAAGCGTCCATGGCATCGAACGGGCGCCCGTCGAGCGACAACAGACGGTCGCCGTCGCGGAATCCCGCATCGTGCATCTCCGGCGCGAAGTCAAGCCCCTCTGTCATGGCCTGATAAGGCACTACGCGGTCGCCCCAATGAAATGCGATGCCTGCGTATATTATGATTGCGAGGACAAAATTCAGCAAAACGCCTGCCACCATCACGAGCAGACGCTTCCACGCCGCCTTGCTGCGGAACTCCCATGGCTGGGGCTCGGCTGCGAGGTCTTTGCTGCTCTTGGTTTCGTCCACCATGCCGGCGATGTCGCAGTAGCCGCCGAGGGGCAGCCATCCGAGGCCGTATATGGTGTCGCGCCATGTGGGCTTCGCTCCGGGTGCGGCCGGGTGCGGCCGTCCTATCTGTAATGTCTTCCACGCATGCTGCGTTTCTATGCCGTTTTCGTCGCGGGTGTAGCCTATAATCTGAAGCTGTCCTTTGCGCGGATCGTATTTAAGCAGCGAGAACCAAGGGTTGAAGAACAGATAGAAGCGGTTCACCTTTATGCCGAACATGCGGGCGAATATGTAATGGCCGAACTCGTGTACGGTCACGAGTATCACAAGTGCCAGTATTAGCTGTAGTGCTTTGAAAAGAAATGATTCCACTTGTAAGGGTGTGTTTATCGTTTGATGTATTCCCGGGCGATTGTGCGGGCTTCTGTATTGGATGCCACGTAGTCGGCGTAGCCGGGCTCGGCTATGTATGATGCATTGCCGAGTGTGTTGGCGATAGTGTCGTAGATGTCGTAAAAGCCGATTTGCCCGTGCAGATAGGCTGCTACTGCAATTTCGTTGGCAGCGTTTATGACGCACGCGGCATTGCCGCCGCGGCGTATGGCTTCATCGGCCAGAGCAAGGCATGGAAAGCGGCTTGTGTCGGGCTGCTCGAATGTCAGTGTGGCGAGCTGGTCGGTAGTAAGCGGTCGCTCCGCGCCTTCGAGGCGATCGGCGCATCCGAGCGCATATGCGATGGGCAGGCGCATGTCGGGCACGCCGAGCTGCGCTTTTATGGCTCCGTCGGTGAACTCCACCATGGAGTGTATGATGCTTTGCGGATGCACGATGGCAGAAATCCGCTCCGGCTCCATGTCGAAAAGCCAACGGGCTTCGATTATCTCGAACGCTTTGTTCATCATCGTGGCAGAGTCAATGGTGATTTTCGCGCCCATGTCCCAGTTGGGATGCTTGAGTGCGTCCTTGGCTGTGGCTGCAGCGATGCGTTCGCGGCTCCATGTGCGGAACGGTCCTCCGGAAGCGGTGATGATAAGGCGGCGGACTTTGTCGCGCTGCTCGCCGGCGAGACACTGGTACACGGCGGAGTGCTCGGAGTCTACCGGATATACACGCGAGGGTGATTTTTCCAGCAGACGGCGCACATAGTCGCCTGCCACGACGAGGGTTTCTTTGTTGGCGAGCGCGATGTCCTTGCCGGCACGGATGGCACGGATGGTGGGCTCAAGTCCGCTGTAGCCCACTGTGGCCGTCACCACCATTTCCACGCCTGGTTCTTCGGCTGCTTCAGCCAGGGCGCTGGCTCCGGCCGCCGTGCGGATGCCCAATGGCTCGAGAGCGTCGCGCAGTCTGGGCAATGCGCTTTCGTCGGCGATCACGGCAAGGTCGGGCCGGTGGTGGCGCGCCAGTCCGATAAGCTCGTCGACACGGCGTCCGGCAGCGAGCACCGATGCTCTGTAAAGTTCGGGATGCTTGTCCACGATGTCGAGCGTCTGTGTGCCTATCGAGCCGGTGCAACCCAGCACTGCTATGTTTTTCGGTTGATTCACGATTGGTTTCATATTTAACATGCAAAAATACGAAAAAAATCGCTACTTCTGCGAAAATGTTGTAAATCTCAGTAATTTTGCATCCACAATGAATGTAGAAGAATTAAGGGCGTATTGTCTCGGACTGCATGGGGCGGAGGAAAACGCTCCGTGGAGCGAGCCGCGTTATTCGATGATGGTCACATACTCTATAGGCGGCAAATGGTTCTGCATTGCCGACCTTGACAAGAAATTCATCAACATAAAATGCGAGCCGGAGCGGGTGGTGTGCATGCAGGAGCATTATGAAGGGGCCTTCCCTGCATGGCATATGAATAAGCGGCATTGGCTGAGCATACGGCTGGAATCGGATGTTCCTGACGCATTGATATGTGAGCTGCTGTCCGGTGCGTATGTTCTTGTGCTTAACGCGTTGCCTAAGAGGGTCAGAGCTGCTGTTTTGCTGTGATTACGTGCATTTCGCAGGCCGTGCAGTCGAAGTCGAGGCGGTATCGCAGGCCTTTTGCGCATAGGTAGAGCGGCGACGGGAGTTTCGAAGCGGAGGATGTGCGCAGGCATGCCCCTAGCTCGCGCCGCAGACAATAGCGTGTGGTCATGACACGCATTTCTCCGTCCGGGCGCTGCACTTCTGCGGCCAGTTCCGTGACAGTGGCGCCTGCGCTTCTGTAAAACTCTTTGGCGATGCAGTTTGCGATGTTGTCGTGATAGCTTGTCGACACCCCTTTCAGTGCGTCCGTCGAAAGGGCGCAAGGGCGCCGTCGGTCGTACGAGTGGCGGGCGTATTGGGCGCTGTCGAGCAGTGTTATGCATTCGCGGCGTAATGCAGTCAGGGCCGAAGCCGGGACAAAGCGGTCGGCGAGCCGGTCGTCAAGGCTGTCAAGGCGGTAGATGCTTCCGCCGAGGCGGCCGAGGATGCGGCGTCTGGCTTCTGTCTGCGGGCTTTGGGCGCGGTCATGCGGTATTTCTGCACATTTTTCCACCATGTTGCCGCGTTCGTCGCTTATTTCGAGCGCGATGCGGCCTGTTTTGATTTCTCTAAGGGTCATGTGCAAGCCTATCGTGCGGTGTGGAACGGCATTGTCTACGGCATCGGCGTAGGCTTTGTCGGAATTGCGGTAAATGGTGGTGCCCGGTGTCGGGCTGATGTCAGAAGCCGCGGAGAGTCGGCCGCCTTCCGCTTTGTTCAGTCGAAAGCCTGTAAAGCGGTTTTCTGAATCGAAATAGCCGAGGCCGTCGCCGTTGTGAAGCTCGGTGCGGAGTTTTGCCGTGATGTTACGTCCGCGGCATGATATGACCGTACCCACGGCGATGCCTGTATTTTTCGGCGACGCGAGCGAGGCGATGAGGCCGGGCGCTCGGCGCGGAGTGCCGAGGAAATAGGATGTGTAGCCGCGGTTGAACACTTTGTCGAGATGCGGGACGAATCCTGCCTCGCTGTGCCCGAACGACGCGCGGATGTATTTCCCGCCCGATGCTGCCACGAGGCGGTCGAGAGCGGTTGAGTAGGCGGCAACTGTGCTGCGCACATAGGCTGAATCTTTGAGCCGTCCTTCAATCTTGAAAGACGACACGCCGGCGTCGGCCATGTCGCCGAGCAGGTCTATGCGGTTCATGTCGCGCAGCGACAGATAGTGGCGCTCGGGAGCGAGTTCGTGTCCGTCTCTGTCGCAGAGGCGGTATGGCAGGCGGCACATCTGCGGGCATTCTCCCCGGTTGGCGCTTCGCCCTGTGGCCATGAATCCGGCGTGGCAGTCGCCGCTGTAGCTCACGCACAATGCCCCGTGCACGAATGCTTCGAGCGGCACGGATGTGGCTGCGCGCACGGCGCGGATTTCCTCAAGGGTAAGTTCGCGGGCGAGCACTATCTGCGAGAATCCTGCTTTTTCAAGAAAGGCCGCGCGGCCGGGCGTGCGTGTGTCGCATTGTGTGCTGGCGTGCAGGGCTATAGGCGGCAGAGACATGCGCAGATATGCCATGTCCTGCACGATGAATGCGTCTGCGCCTGCGTCGTAGAGTTCTCTTGCGAGCGCTTCGGCGCGTGCTGTTTCATCATCGTATAGAATGGTGTTGAGCGTGACGTATATCCGTGCGCCGAAACGATGTGCGTGTGCCGCCGCGCGCGCTATGTCGTCCACGGAATTGCCGGCAGCCGCGCGTGCTCCGAAGGCAGGTGCGCCCATGTAGACCGCATCGGCACCGCAGTCGACGGCTTCTATGGCTATGTCGGCGGTGCGGGCAGGAGCGAGCAGTTCGAGCTGTGTCGGCTTCATGGCATCGATTCAATGAGGTTGAGCGCGTCGGTGCGATGTGCGTCGGTGCGGGCAGGGTCGTGTGCGTCGCTGTTCACCAGTACGGGCACACCGGCGCGGAACAACTGAGGCCACCATCGTTCGCCCGGGAAGAAGCGTCCGTGGCGTCCGCGTGCTTTGGTGTTTATTTCTGCTATCACGCCGTGCGCCGCCATGCAGTCGATAGTGTCGGCTATATGGCGTGCGTACCATGGCTCGTCTTCGATGCCGGGCTGCATGCTTGACGCGTTGAGGCCTATTTTGTCGAAATGCCCTACGATGTCGAGTCCGCCGGCTTCTATCATGGCCTGTGTCTGCGCGAAAAAACGGTCTACCACATAGCGCAAATCGCCGCAGAACACACTTTCCACATATTGCCGGAAGCGGTCGGCCGGGCCGTCCGTGTCGGCGTATTCGCCGTTTTGCGCCGGCACGAAATGCACGCTGCCTATGACATATTCGAGCCCGTAGCTTTCTACTTCCGGCGAAGATGGTCCCCATTGCGGGCCGAGGTAATCGACCTCCATTCCGGCGTACAGGCTGATAATGCCGGAATATTTATCGCGCAGGCGCATGACTTCCGACATATAGGCATTCATGTCGGAAGCGGCCATATTGCATGGCGACGCTATAGGGACAGGGCCGTGCGGAGAGAATCCGTAATGCGTCAGTCCGGCGGCAATTGCGCCCTGCACCATGGTTTCCATGTCGGCATGCCCGTCGCAGAACTGCGTGTGGCTATGTAGGTTGTATCGTGTGCCGCTTCCGATGGCGGCGAGTATGTCGTGTATTTTTGTCATATTTTTTCCGTTTTCAATCGTGGTGCCATACGGGCGAATGCTGCGGTGCACAAAGCTGTGGCTCCGAGCGAGCAGAGCACGGCATAAGTCCACGGCATGCCGAAGCCTTCCGGCGACGGGGCGAAAAGGATGTAGCACACGCACACTGCGGTCATGAACATGGCTGGAAGCATGGTGATTATGTAAGCTCGTCCGAAACGGTAGAGATAGGCCGAGGCCGCCCACAGGGTGAACACGGCGAGAGTCTGGTTGCACCATGCGAAGTAGCGCCACAGCACGTTGAAATCAATCATCATCACACATGCCGTAAGTGCGAATATGGGTAGCGACACGAGCAGACGGCGTGATATTGGCCGCTGGTCGGCATGCATGAAGTCGGCGGCAATCAGGCGCGCCGAACGCAGAGCCGTGTCGCCGGTGGTTATAGGTGCCGCAACTACGCCGAGTATGGCCAACAGGCCGCCGATAGCGCCCAGGCGGCTTATGGATATGTCGTGCACGAGCGAGCCGGCGCTTCCTCCTCCGGCCATATATTCGCGCAGCCCGTCGTAGCCGCCGGTGAAAGTGATGGCTGCCGCCGCCCAGATAAGGGCCACGAGACCTTCGGCCACCATCGCGCCGTAGAATATGGGGCGTGCAAGGCGTTCGTTTTTAAGACACCGTGCCATCATCGGGCTTTGAGTGGCATGGAATCCGCTTATGGCGCCGCATGCTATGCTGACGAACATCATCGGGAACACCGGATGCGCATCATCTCCGTAGCGGCTCGCGAGTCCGTCGGCAAAGCCGTCCGGAATGCTTTCAGAGCCGAACAGCAGCACAAACAACAGCCCGGCAGCCATGAACAGCAGGGCAAAGCCGAACACAGGATAAATCCGTGCTATCACTTTGTCGACAGGCAGCAGTGTGGCCAGTGCATAGTAAATGAAGATGCAGGCTATCCAGAACGTTGTGTCGAAGATTCCGGGTGTCATGGACGCGAGCAATCCGGCCGGGGTGAGCACGAACACGGCGCCGACAAGGATGAGAAGAACCAAAGAGAACCCGCGCATCAGTTGTTTAATGCCTGTGCCGAGTTCGTGTCCCACCAGTTCGGGCAGAGACTCGCCCCCGGCCCGCACGCTCATCATGGCCGAAATGAAGTCGTGCACTGCGCCTGCGAAAATCGTGCCGAACACAATCCACAGAAAGGCTGCCGGACCGAACATTATCCCCATGATGGCGCCGAATATCGGGCCAAGTCCTGCGATGTTGAGGAACTGTATCAGAAAAACACGCCATGCTGGCAGCGGAACGAAGTCTACGCCGTCGGCCGAAGTGCATGCCGGGGTTTTTCGTGCGGGTTCTATGCCGAATACGCGCTCGGCCACAGCTCCGTATATGACGTAGCCGCCGATGAGGGCAGCCAGGGCGATGATAAACGCCGTCATCGCAAGATGGTTTGGCTCTGCTCGAGGCGTACGACCTTGTTTGCTGCAGTGCGCCGGCGCGCACGGGCTTTGTCGAGTTCGCTCTCCAATCCGCGTATGCGGCGTTCCACGGAGGTATTGCCTGCGCGGTATTTTTCGCGCAGCGATTCGAGGTCGGAGGTAATGGCTGTTATTTCGTCGTCAATGCCCAACAGATTCTCCATGGCGCGGCGTGCCTCGGGGTTTTTGAAGTCGGAAAGCCTATGGTACACATTGCCGTTGCCCATGGCCATAAGGAAGTCGACCTTGTGTCGGTCGTTCTGTCCGTCGCTGCGCGTCATCTCTCCAAGTTGCCGGCGCAATGCGTCGTAATCCTTTCCCGGCTCCTGTGTGGCGGCGATGCTTGTAACCCGTGCCCGGCTTGCGAGGTCGGGTGCGTCAGGCTCGACATTGACGCGCATATCCGACGGGATAAAAGTGTAAATCGTCACTTTTCCTTCAGGGGCGAAGCGGTCGGTGGCCCACCAGCCGGTGCCGGTGGCTTCGTCGATGGCCAGCAGGTAGTCGTTGGCTGGGGAGTTGTAGGGCATGCCTATGTTCTGTGGCTGGAGGTATTCTCCGTCGTCGGTGCGCCTTGTCATGAAAATGTCGTAGCCACCAAGGCTTGCAGGGCTTTTTGCCGCGAAATAGAGCGTCACCCCGTCAGGCATAAGGAACGGAAAGGCGAGAGCCTCGGCCTCGGGATAGATGTCTGCCGGCTCGCTGTTTTCCACGCTCCCGTCGTCGAGTATTCCGGCGCACATCAGCGTTGGCGCTTGCGTGCTGTCGGATACTGCGGTCCAGAACATCTCGCGTCCGGTCTGCGGCATGAATACCATTGTGGCACCTTCAATGCCGGCTTCAGCGCCGGAACAGATGCGGCCGGCTTCGCGAGAAAGCCGGTAATGACGGAAGAATTCGACTGAATCCACAGTGAGGGAGTCTATTATTTCCAGCCGTTCGACACGTTCCATCATGTTGCGCATGGTCAGCACCCGCGCCTGCATTTCATCGAGTTCGTCCGGTATGGTGGCGTTCCGTTTTTTGCGCAATGCGGTCTCCCATTTATCGATATGGGAAGATGCGTCATCGGGACGGTATTCGTTGAGCGCCAATCCGGCAAGTGCTTTCGACGCTTCAGCCACACTGCGGCTTTCAGCGGTTTTCAGCGGGGCGACGGCTTCGTCTGCGCGGCCGAGCGCAATAAGCGTTGCGCCAAGATAGTAGGCGGTGTTGCCGTCGCGGGGCGATTTTTTATGCAAAGCCTGCAGGGCTGTGAGCGCTTCTTCGTATTGTCCGTCGATATACATTTGCTTTGCATTGTCCAGCGGTCCGGCCGTAGCCGTGGCCGACGAGCACAAAGCGAATGCAACGGCATATAGTAGTTTACGCATATCTGAGAGTTTGTATGATAATTTCCGAAAATAATACCGTGTCGTATTTCGGATAAGGACTTGCTTTATCTTGTCGCAAAATTAGCGAAAATATCGCAGAATACGGATTAAAAACGCTATATTTGCACAAATTATTGTCACATGAAAGTATTCTCTGCGCATAAGTGGCGAAGGATTTTCGACAGAACTTGAATTGCATATGGTATCAAACACCAATTGATAATTGATGGAAGAACAAAACCGGACACTGATTCCGCTTTTAGAAGAAAGTATTAAGAACAATTGGGAACGCCCGGCGCTTACAAATTATCGTGGCGTATCCTTCCAATACCGCGACATTGCTCGCAAGATAGCCAAACTTCATATCCTTTACGAAAGCGCCGGACTGAAGCCGGGCGATCGCATAGCATTGTGCGGACGCAACTCCGCACAATGGGGCACGGCGATGATTTCGGTAGTGACCTACGGTTGTGTGGCTGTGCCGATTCTACAGGATTTCAAACCGGATTCGGTGCACCATCTTATAAACCATAGCGAGGCGCGCCTTCTGCTTGCCGACAATTCGATATGGGAGAATCTTGATCCCGAACAGCTGCCTGCTCTCGAGGGTGTGCTTCGCATGGCCGATTTCTCGTTGCTGTTTTCGAGGAGCGATGCGCTTGCCGAGGCCCGCTCGAGGCTCAACGAATTGTTCGGCCGGCGCTATCCCGAACGTTTCACCCCCGACGATGTGCGTTATTGCCGCCGTGATGCTTCAGACCTGATGCTTATCAATTACACGAGCGGGTCGACAGGTTTCAGCAAAGGAGTGGCTCTGCCTCACCGCTCGCTGTGGAGCAATGTGGTGTTCTGCCGCAACAGGGTGGGACGCCTGCATGTAGGTGATCCGATGGTAAGCCTGCTTCCGCTTGCGCATATGTACGGACTGGCCATAGAGCTGTTCTATCCCATATGCATGGGTTGCCATGTGACGTTCCTGACGCGTACGCCGGCACCGCGTATTATAGTGGAGGCTATGTCGGAAATACAGCCGAAACTTATCACTACTGTTCCGCTTGTGCTCGAAAAGATGATACGCACGCGTATCCTTCCGATGCTTGAAAAACGCATAATGCGCGTGCTGCTGCGCGTGCCGGGCATAGACACGCGCCTCATGGCGCGTGTGCGTGCAGCGCTTGTGGGAGCGTTCGGAGGCAAGGTGGAGGAGCTGATAGTGGGGGGAGCGCCGCTCAACCACGAGATAGAGGAGTTTCTTGCGCGTATACATTTTCCGTATGCCAATGTGTATGGCATGACGGAGTGCGGTCCGTTCATATCTTACATGTCTACGCGCGACACGCGCCCCGGCTCGTGCGGCCGGGCTGTCGAACGCATGGAGCTGCGCATCGACTCCCCGCATCCGGCATCGGTGCCCGGAGTGCTATGGGTGCGCGGTGTGAACATGATGGACGGATATTTCAAAAATGAGGAGGCCACGGAGGCTGTGATGCGCGACGGGTGGCTCTGTACAGGCGATATATGTACGCTTGATGACGACGGATTCCTGTTTGTGCGCGGCCGCGACAAAAACATGATTCTCGGCCCGAACGGACAGAATATATATCCCGAGGAGATAGAGGCGAGGCTGAACAACATGCCGTATGTGGCGGAAAGCATTGTGGTGGAGAAAGACGGCCGCCTGGTGGCTCTGGTCTATCCCGATCTGGACGCTGCGCGTGTGCAGGGACTCGGCGACGCCGACCTGCTTGCGGTAATGCGGGAGAATATATCGGCCCTTAATCCCGAACTTCCGAATTACAGCCGTATATCGGACGTGCGCATATATCAGGAAGAATTTGAAAAGACAGCAAAGCGCTCCATAAAGCGTTATCTTTATAAAGCATGAACAAAACGACAGGCGGAAACTTTCAAGTTTCCGCCTGTCGTTTTGCTAATAGGAGTCGTAATTGCTTATTTCACGAGCGCTGCCGTGTCGCGCGCTATCATGAGTTCTTCGTCGGTGGGGACTACTACCACTTTTACCTTGCTGCCGGGAGTGGAGATGACGGCTTCCACACCACGTGCCTTATTGGCTTCTGCATCGATTTCCACGCCCATGAAAGCGAGCGGAGCGCAGACGTCGGCGCGCAGTCCGGTCTGGTTCTCGCCCACGCCGCCTGTGAACACGATGATGTCCACGCCACCCATTTCGGCGGCATAGGCGCCGATGTATTTGGTGATGCGCTGCTCGTACATTTCCAGGCCGAGGCGTGCACGCTCGTTGCCGGCGGCCACGGCGGCTTCGATTTCGCGCATGTCGCTGCTGATTTCCGTGACACCGGCTATGCCGCCCTCTTTGTTTATGATGCGCTGTACATCGGCTGCGCTAAGGTTGTGTTTTGTCATGAGGTATGTGAGAACTCCGGGGTCGATGTCGCCCACGCGTGTGCCCATCATAAGACCTTCGGTAGGCGTAAGACCCATCGAGGTGTCCACGCTCCGGCCGCCGTCGACGGCTGTGATGCTGCCGCCGTTGCCCACATGGCATGTTATGATTTTCACCGAGTGGATGTCCACGCCGAGTATTTCGGCAACGCGTTGCGACACGTAGCGGTGGCTTGTGCCGTGGAAACCGTAGCGGCGCACTCCGTCTTCCTCATAGTATTTGTAGGGGAGGGCATACATGAAACTTTTAGCGGGCATTGTCTGGTGGAAGGCGGTGTCGAACACGCCTACCTGCGGCACGCCCGGCAGAAGGGCTTCCATGGCCTCGATTCCTGTCATGTTGGCAGGGTTGTGGAGCGGAGCGATGTCGTAGCACTGGCGTATCATTTCCTTGACTGCGTTGTCTATGATTACGCTCTTGGCGAATTTTTCTCCTCCGTGCACCACGCGGTGGCCCACGGCGTCGATTTCGCTGTAGCTCTTGATGCAGCCTTCGGTTTTGTCGGTGAGCTGGCGCAGCACGGCTTCGATGGCTCCTTTGTGGTCGGTGAGGCCGAGTTCCACGATGTCTTTGCTGCCGTCGGCGCGTTTGTATTTCAGGAATCCGTCGGCAAGGCCGATTTTTTCCACTCCGCCTTCGGCGAGCACTTTCTCGCCGTCGGTGTCGATGAGTTTGTATTTTACCGAGCTGCTGCCCGAGTTCAGAACAAGTATTTTCATGGCTGTCAAGCGTTTTCTTTAAGGCCTATGGCCTGATTGGCTGTGATGATTATGGTTTTGTAGATGTCTTCCGGGAATGCACCTCGGCTAAGGTCGTTGACAGGAGCGGCAAGGCCTTGGAGCACCGGCCCTACGGCCTGCACTCCGCCGAGACGCTGCACGAGTTTGTAGGCTATGTTGCCGACTTCGAGCGACGGGAATACGAGCACGTTGGCGCGTCCGTTGAGGGAGCTGTTCGGCGCTTTGGTGTTTGCCACGTTGGGCACGATGGCGGCATCGGCCTGCAGCTCGGCGTCGATGATGAGGTCGGGTGCCATTTCATGCGCTATGCGTCCGGCCTCGATTACTTTGTTTACTCGCTCGTGGCGTGCGGAGCCTTTGGTGGAGAACGACAGCAGTGCCACGCGCGGTTCTATTCCGGCGATGTCGCGGGCGGTCTGGGCTGCGCTTACTGCTATCTGGGCGAGCTCGGAGGCGTCCGGATCGGGGACTACGGCGCAGTCGGCGAATACGAGTATGCCGTTTGTGCCGAATTTAAGGCCTTCGGGCAGGAGCATGATGAAAGCCCCGCTCACGACGCTGATGCCCGGCTGTGTCTTGATTACCTGAAAAGCGGCCCGGAGCACGTTGCCTGTCGTGTTCATCGCACCGGCCACCTGGCCGTCGGCATCGCCTGCTTTTACCATGAGGCAGCCGAGATAGAGGGGGTTGGCTGTTGTAAGGCGCGATTCTTCCTCGGTCATGCCCTTGCTGCGGCGCAGTTCGAGCAGCAGGGGGGCGTAGCGGTCGATTACGGCTTCATCGGCGGGGTTGACGATGGTGGCTTTTCCGATGTTGTCAAGTTTCAGTTCCGAGGCCATGTGCATGATCTCGTCGGGAGCGCCGATGAGTATGATTTCAGCAAGACCGTCGCCGAGAATGCGGTCGGCGGCTGTAAGCGTTCGCGGTTCTGTGCCCTCCGGCAACACTATGCGTTGCGGACAGGATTTGGCTTTGGCCGATAGTTTTTCAAATAACGACATTGCTGTGTATTTTTTTGTGAATTTAACTTTTGCAAAATTACACTTTTCGTGCCACAACGCCGCTATAAAAATGTCAAAAAAAAGTGTAGTGAACTTTAAATGTGCTGTTTTGTTGAAAAATAAAGCATCACCAAAAGTTTCAACTTCAACTATGAGCAAGAGAAATAAAAACAAGACAAGCGCATGGGTGGCGATCGGGGCGGTAGTCCTCATAATCCTTCTTCTCGTATGGCTGACATATGCCGACCTTCTCGGGGACACTGATGTGGCGGCTTTTGTGGGTTCTGCGGTGGAGAATATGGCATAGCCGCCCTGCCAAACAAAAAGCGCAACCCTCGCTGCAGCGGGATTGCGCTTTTTGTTTGATTCCTGTGCCGTGAAGCTTATTTCACGCGACGTTCTTTGATGCGTGCTTTCTTACCTGTGAGGTTGCGCAGGTAGTAAAGTTTGGCGCGACGCACTTTGCCGTATTTGTTTACGGTGATGCTGTCGATGAAGGGCGATTCGATGGGGAAGATACGTTCCACGCCGATGTTGTCGCTCATTTTGCGCACGGTGAAGCGCTTTTTGTCACCGTCGCCGGAGATGCGGATTACGACGCCGCGGTACTGCTGGATACGCTCTTTGTTGCCTTCTTTGATACGATAAGCCACGGTGATGGTGTCGCCGGGGCCGAACTGGGGATGCTGTTTGCCGGTGGCAAATGCTTCTTCGGCAATTTTAATCAGGTCCATTGTATTGGTAATTATAATGTTAACATTACTCGCAACATTCGCCGGCTGCTTGTCCAGGCCAGAGGTTGCGAAATTCGCTGCAAAATTAATGCTTTTTGTCTTATTATGCAAGAGGCCGCCGCGTAATTTTGCTGTCATTGCATAAATTACGCGGCGGCTGTGATGCCGTATGGCGGTTTTGTTATTGTTTGTCGCCGCTGTTGATGCCGTAGTTGAAAGGCATGTCGGCGCGCACGTTGTAGTTGCTGCCCATGGCTGCGCAGTTGAACGACAGGTTTATGCCGCGGAAAAGATCCCATGTGCATGTAAGGTTGCTGATGGGGAATTTGGAGTTCGGCGCATTGTCGTGGTAGGGGTCGAACTCCTCGCTGCGGGATATGCGTATCGAGCCGTTGGGCAATGTGGTGTAGGGCATGTCGCGGAATTCTATCACCAGTCCGAGGTTCTCCATCTGGGGGGCGAATACGGCGTTGTGTACCTGTATGGAAGCGAGCTGCTTTTCAGTGTCGATTTTCACGAGGTATATGGGCTTCGCGGACTTGAACGGCTCGGGAACGGTGGAGCTGTCGACGTAGGTGAATCCGGTGCTCCATGCGTCAGGAGTGGTTATGTAGACGATGCAGCTGCCTGTCTGAAGCATCACGGCGCGTTCGTATCCTACCTGCATTTGTCCGTTGAGTTCCGTGAGGTGGTTGATGCTGGCGATTTTCACTTTTGAGAACATGGGGATGGATTCGCTGCTGAAACCTTCCACTTCGGGGCGTATGCCGTCGGATTCCGCTATCATCCAGCCGGTGTTGTTCTGTATCAGTTTTATGTCGGAGAATTTGGCGTTGGGGAGCACGGTGCCGTCGGGTAGCGTGAGATTCTTGACGGTGACGCCCATTGTCAGCTTGGTGTAGTTGTATTCTATCTGTATGCTTGTTTCCTTGCATTGGCTCATAGAGCCGTTGTCGGATATGAACATCAGCGCCTTGTTCAAGGTCTCGGTCTGTGTCTGGTCGTCGTTGCTACTGCTTAAGCATGATGTCATCATCAGTGCTGTTGCCGCGAGGGCGCAGGCGATGGTGGATTTTATATTCATTATATTTTATTGGATTTGATTTTCTGTTTTATTGCAGCGCAAAATTATAGTATTTGTGCTGTATGTGCAATATAAAATACGTTAATGCAGCCAACCTGTCAATAATCTATGGAGTAGCGCAGTGTCACTCCCGCCTGCCATGGTTTGCCTTGCTGGAGGAATGCCTTGCCGACGCTTACGAAGTAGAATGTGTCGTAGTGCGTGTCGGTGATGTTTTCACCCCATAGCCGCAGCGACCAGCGTTCGTCTGTTCCTGCGATGGTGATGTGGGCGCCGAGCGTGGCGTAGAATTTCTGGCGCACGGTGTTGGCGTCGTCCCAGTATATAGGGCCTGCGCCGCGCATGTTTGCCCCGGCAGAGACGGATGTGTCTCCGATGTGTAGCGGCAGCTGCCATTCGGCCGATGCGAAAACCGTGTGTGCCGGTGCGTAGGGCAGGTGCTTGCCGCGGTAGCTCACCCCTCCGCTGGTGTAGGAGCGGAATGTGGCGTTGGTGAATCCGTAGGAGCCTGCAAGGGTCAGTCCTCCGGCCGGCATCCATTGCCCGGACAGCTCTATGCCGCAGCTGTGGGCACGCGCGGCGTTTGTCATGAGGCGGCCTGTGGTGGTTCCGGCGGGGAATGTCGTGAGCTGGCGGTTGCGTGTGTCTATGAAAAACACGGTGGCTTCCGCGCTCCACCGCTTTCCGCTTATGTGTGTGCCGGCTTCGTAGTTCCAGCTTGTCTCGGGGCGGTAGCTCACTACTTCGTCGGGATTGTAGGCCATGCCGAATCCCATGAGCTTCATGAGCTTCTGCTGGAGCACGTCGCTGAACATCTGCAGGTTGAAGCCTCCGGCTTTGTAGCCTTTGGCTATGTTCACGTACACATCGCCGAGGGCGCCTATCCGGTAGCTTAATGCCACTTTGGGCAGCAGTTGGCTGAAATTTTGGCTCATATGGCCTCTTTCGTCAATATTTACAGGGGTGGTCAGATAGTGCTCGGTGCTGCCGTCGGGCAGAACGTGCAGGGTGTGGTAGCCTGTGGAGCATTCGCTGTGCCAGTCGAGCGACACGTGTTCGAAGTCGTAGCGCACGGCGGCCTCTATTGTCCATGGTCCGGTGGTGTAGCGGCTCTCATGGTAGAGTGCGAAGCCGCCGTTGCGGGTGCGGAAGTCGCTGCCAAGGGTGAAGCGCCGTGTGAACCATGAAATGGGGTAGTCGGGGTTGGACTCGTTGCGGTGCTGCTCGATGAGCCGGGCTATGCCCTGGTCTTTGAAATCCACCGGAGCGTCCATCCGCGACGGGCGGAAGAAGCCGAATACACCTCCGAGCCACGAGTATCTGCCGCGCGAGCCACGGGTGAACAGGTCCTGTGTGAATCCCCATTCGCGGCGTTTCTGTGTGAGGGTGAACATATCGTCTGTGGTGAAATCCTGGTCGAGCGTCATGTTGTCGTCGAGATACTGCACAGACGTGAGCGACGTGGCGACTATGCGCCGTCCAGCCCATGATATTGTGAGCCCGTCGGAGAATGTCGAGCGCCGATAGAAACATGTGTCGTTGCGCGCGATGGTTCCGGTGGCGATTTCACGGTAAGGATAGCCGCCCTGTCGCAGAAGGCTTACGGCTGCGGTGTTTGTCAGCGACATGTGCGAGGCCGGGCGCCACGAGGTTTTCCATCGTGCCGAGCCTTGCCGCTCGGTGTCGATTTTGGCTCCGTTGGCGGCGTTTCGCGTGAAGCCGTCGGACGACCGCATGTAGGCGCTTATATTGGTTGCTGCCGTCTGGCCGAGCCTCGTGCGCCACACGGCGCCTGCGCGCCAGCTGTTGCCGCGGCCGTAGCCTGCCATGAGCCGCAGGCGCGGGCCGCTCCATGGAGAGCGGGTGTATATGTTTACCTGCCCGGCCATGGCATTGCGCCCGTTGAGCACGGATTGCGCTCCGCGCCATACCTCCATGCGTTCGATGTCGTCTACGTCGAAATCGTAGCAGTCTTTGTTGAGGAAGGGGACGCCGTCCACCGACATGCCCACTACCGGCTGGTCCATGCGTGAACCGAGGCCGCGCACGTATATGGACGATGTCATGCGCGAGCCGTAGTCGGGCGCGAAGAAGTTCGGGGCTATTTCGCTGAGGCCTTTTGCCGCATTTATTCCGAGGCGGCGAAGCTGCTCGCCTCGTACGAGCGTGACGGCCGCTACGGACGACTCCACGGCGGCGTCCTGCTTTACGCCCATCACCTCGACGGGCCGCAGTGTGCGGTGGCGGGCTGTCGAATCGCCCGGCGATGTTGCCGTTGCCGTAAATGCCGTCACGGCCACAAGCAGCAATGTGATTTTTATGTTCTGCATAATCGGACATCAAAGGTAATGATTTTTTCAAAATTAATCTTAAAGAATCGTACACAAGTATCCTGAACTGAAAAAAATATCGTAAATTTGAAACGAAAAACGAAAAACTCGTAAGAAATGGCGGAATTTATGCATGACAATCCTAAACTTGTCGAGCGCTTGCGCGACCCAGCCACGGTGCGCGAGGCATTCGGCGAAGTCATAGCGCAGTATTCCGAACCGCTTTACCGGCAGATACGCCGCATGGTGCAGAAGCATGACGACGCCAACGACCTTTTGCAGAACACCTTCCTTAAAGCATGGAGCAACATAGAGAATTTTCGTGGCGATGCGCGGCTGGGCACGTGGCTGTACAAGATAGCCGTGAACGAGACTCTTTCGCATCTCGACCGCGAGCGGAAGCGCAAAGGCGTTTCGCTCGACGATCAGGAGGCCTCCCTTATAAACAGCATTGAAGCCGACACAGATATTGACGGCGACATGCTCGCGCTGCGTCTGCGTAAGGCCATAGCCACGCTGCCTGAAAAGCAGCGTCTTGTGTTTAACATGCGGTATTACGACGATATGCCTTACGACGAGATTTCCGCAGTGCTCGGAACGAGCGTGGGTGCGCTCAAGGCATCCTACCACATTGCGGTGAAGAAAGTGGAGCAATTTTTTTCAGACGGTGATTAAACCTTAGCACAGGCGCGATGTCAAATAAGTGATAACAAACTCTCCAGTCATGAAAGAAGACAATGACATACTAAAAACCATCGGTCGTAGCGACGGCATGACTGTGCCTGACGGATATTTCGCCGATTTTGCGGAACGTATGGCCGGACAGCTTCCTCAGCGGCCGGAACTCGCCGCCATGAATGTGGTGGCGCCTCCCGCTTCTCTTTGGGGAAAGTTGAGGCCTTACGTGTACATGGCCGCGATGTTTGCTGGCGTGTGGTGCATGCTCAAGATTTTCACGACTGTGTCAGGTCCGCAGCAGCTTGCGCCCATGGATAAGAATCCTGTCATGGCAAAAGCGTTCGGCAGCGACGAATTTTTCAGCGATTATGTGTTGGACGATGTAAGTTCCAACGACGTGATAGATGACATTATGGACGAGGGCATAGACCTTGACAGCCTGATGTTGGATTTTGAATAGAACAACTTTCAGAGATGAAGAGAATTTCAGCAATATTACTTTCAGTCCTGTGTGCTTTGTCGGCGTTCAATTCAGTAGCTCAGCGTCAGGGAAAGCCGCTCACCGATGAAGACAGGCAGCGCATCCGAAGCGAGATACGCAGCTATAAGCATGAGTTCCTTGCCCGTGAACTTGAAATGTCGCGCGAGCAGCAACGGGAGTTCTTTCCGGTCTACGACGAGATGGACGAAGCTGTGGACCGCATTAATTTCGAAACCCGCGAACTGGAGCGCAAGGTGTCGCAGAAAGCCGATGCCAGCGAAGTGGAGATAGAGGCGGCCGCCCGTGCTGTGTTCTCGCAGAAAAGCGCCGAGGGGGAAGTGGAAAAGCAGTATTTTGACCGCTTCAGACAGATATTGTCCGGAAAGCAGCTTCTGAGACTCCGCAAGGCCGAAAGAAAGTTCACCCAGCGTCTAATGCGTCATCATCGGCGCGCGGCCGGAGCGGAAAAGAAGAATGGCCGTTAGGGGGTTGTCAAAAAACAAAGTCGTAAACAATACAAAGCAAAAGCCGCGATGCATATGCATCGCGGCTTTTGCTTTGTATTTAAAGTGCTTCAGGAGCGTATTTCGATTATGAAACGCGCGCCACGCTTGTAGTCTGGGTCGAGGGTTATGGTGCCGTGCATTTTCGTCACTTTCAGCGAGCAGATGGGAAGCCCGAGGCCGTCGCCCTGTGTGAGGTCGCGGATTTCGGCGAAAGGTCTGAACAGGTTTTCGCTGATTTCTTCCGGTACTCCTGGGCCGTTGTCAGTGACGATGAACTGGTGCACTTTAGCTCCGCGTTTCTTGAACTCGAGGAGGATGCGTCCGCCTTCGGGGGTGTGTATGGCTGCGTTGGAAAGCAGGTGGAGCAGCACTTGCTCGAGCGGTTCGCGGCTGAGTTTTACGTTCACCTTTGCGGCGTCGACGGCGAGTGACACGTCGGGGCGTGTATGGCCTTCGATTCGTTCCATCACTTCCTGGCAGAATGTCTGTGCGTTGCATTCTTCGGTGTCATATCCTTCACCGAGTGTGCTTTCGAGCTCCGAGAGCTCCTGCACGTTGTCAAGGAAGCGGTTCAGTGCTTTGACGGCCGGCAGCGAAGGGTCGAGGGTGTTGACGGTGGGACGCAGTTGTGCGGATATATTTTTGATGAATTTATTTTTGAGGCGGTTGTGTTCGTTCGCCACCTCGATGGTGTGTTTCTGTCTGCGGTTCATCACAATGTAGCGCATCAGCACGATGGATCCGAGCACGAGAGCGGCAGCGAGGATGGCGGCAAGGACACAGAGAGCTACTATTATGTATTGCTTGCCGGATATTGTGCTGTCTTTGGCTTCGATGGTGGCGAGGCTTTCGTCGTATTTCGTCTGCAAAGCGGCCAGTTCGTCGGCAGCAGTTAGAGCCCGCACAGAGTCGTTCCATGCCATGAGTTTGCCATAGGTGCGTGAGGTGAGTTTCGCGTTGTTGCCTTTTATGGCGATGTCTATAAGGGTTTTGTAGCAGTCGCTCACCTTGCCATAGTCTTTCACGGCTTTGTATTTGCCGATGAGTTTGTCGAGGGCGGAGTCGCCCTGCTGTGGCATGCCGAATGTGTAGTAATAATTGGCCTGCGCATAAAGCGCGTCGTTGGCTATGGAGTCGCTGCCTATGGATTTTGCCAGCTGCTCGAGGCGCGACAGTTGTTCTTTTGCTTTAGGCGCGTTTTTCAGCTTCATGTACATCTGCAGGCGTTCACGTCCGATGGTGTAGTGCATGCCGGGCTGCGGAGTACCTGTTTCGGATTCTGCCGCAGTGAGCAGCGCCTCTGCCCCGCGCAGTGCGTCGAAAGCTTCTTTATAGTAGTTTTCGCGGTGATACAGGCTGCTCACTTTTGCGCCGCATTCAACAGCGTTGGGCACGTCTTTGTCACGTGCAAAGGAATTATAGGCCTGCAGGAAATAATAGCGGGCCTTGACGTACTCTTTGTTGTTGAGGAAATTTTGAGCCTGTTTCTTGTATTCGGCTCCGCGTGATTGCGCCACCGACACCTGGCACACGGCCGATACGGCCACGAGTAGGAGTAGGGTCAAGAATCTGTTCATGTGAATATCGGTCGTTATGTGGTTTGTTCGATGATGTGTATCAACATTTTTTTGCAAAGATATTACTTTTTTTTTATGTCGACCAATACTTATTTACGCCAAAAATCGATTAGATGCAAATTTAACACAGAAGAATGGTGTCGGATGGTTGTGAATCAAGTGTCATACAGCTATAAATCAACGGCAACAATATTACGCATAGACGGAAATAGTGGCTGCGGGTTGATGTTCTATGAAACTGAATTATCTATAGCACCGCCGCAGATTCGAGGAACTTATGTGGGGAGTAAAGATGGCCAAAACATCCTGCCTTATTTTCTTTGCTTTGTAATAAAGCAACCTCCTGTGAATCAAACGATTACAGGAGGCTGTCTGTGCGCATGAAGGGACTCGAACCCCCACGTCCTGAGACATCAGATCCTAAGTCTGACGCGGCTACCATTACGCCACATGCGCGGAATTGCGTGCAAAGTTACGACTTTTTGGTGAAAGTGCAACTTTTGCACGCTAAAAATGATTGTTCAACGGCCGAAACTGAGTGTCGTGAAGAAGCGCGATGCGCCGTTTGCAGCAGTGTTGGCGGCAAAACTGAGGGTGATGTATTGGCCGTCGTTGCCCCACCATGTGGCGCGGCGGCCACCTCCGGCAAGCATCTGTACGTTGTACGGGGCGCCGTACACTCCTGTAAGGCTGTTGTACACGGCGTTGTAGCGTCCCATGTTGTAGCCGGGAGTTGAATATACGAACTCCGAGCCGTAGAGTCCGCCGTTGCTGTAATAGAGGTTGGCGGCAGGCCAAGAGTAGTTGAGCATAGGCACGTTGCTGAGGTATACGATGTTGTCGTCGTAACCGCTCACGGTGTATCCGTTGTTGACGAGGGCGTTGATGCTGATGTTCACGGCCGAGCCGAGCGCTATTCCTAAAATGCTGCGGAAAGGACGCCAATGGTGGGGACGCCATGCCGGTGGGGGAGGCGTGGGACGGTAGTGGTGCCAATGGCGTGGCATGTGCGGGCGGTGTGGGCGTCCGTGGTGCACGTTGTGGTAGGGCGGCCGGTGTGTGGGGCGGTGTGCCTGCGGCGGCCGCGGCGGTCGGTGGTTGCTGTGGTATTTGTTGTCGTGGTGTTTATCGTGTTTCTTGAAATCCTTTCCTTTGTCGCCGCGATGTTTGTCGGGGCGTTTTTTTTCGTGCTGCACGCTGTTGTGCTGCTTTTCCGGGTTTCGTCCCCGGGCCATGGCGCAGGGGGCACACATGGCAGCGCTTAGGGCTGCAATTGCCATGATTCGTAAAAATCTCTGCATAATCGTGCGTAATTATAGGATGTGTATATTATAATGATGCCTATTTGGCAAAAAAGTTTAACAAACGGCAAAAAAAATCCGCACTATTTCTGTTTTGCGTGTTTTTTTGTAACTTTGTAGTCCGAATAATTCAAGTGTAAACTATATGGAACATGTGGCACGTTTGCTTGCAGGCAAACTTCTTAAAATCAGCGCTATCAATCTTCAGCCCTACAATTCGTTCATCTGGGCCAACGGCTGGAACGCGCCCATGTACACCGATATGCGCAAGACGCTGTCGTATCCGCCGCTGCGCACATTCATAAAGATTCAGCTCGCACGCCTTATTATGGAACATTTCGGCGAGGCTGACGCTGTGGCCGGTGTGGCTACGGGCGCTATCGCATATTCTGCCATGGTGGCGGACGAACTTGGGCTGCCCTATGCCTATGTGCGCACGACTCCTAAAGATCACGGCCTTGAGAACCTTATTGAAGGCAGTCTGAAACCGGGCGATAAAGTGGTGGTCGTAAACGACTTGATAACGAATGCATCCCGCTCGCTGCTTGTGGCGCAGACATTGCGCGATGCCGGTTGTGAAGTGCTCGGCATAGTGGCTATGCTCGATTTTGAATTTGAATCCGCAGCGGAGCGTTTTGACGAGATGGGAATCCCGTTCAAGGCGCTTAGCACATACGGCGACCTGCTTGCCGTGGCGCTTTCGCAGAAGGTGATAGTGCCGGCCGATGTGGCGGCATTCAATGAGTGGCATGACGACCCGGAGGCATGGACGCCCGGCGACAACGACAACGAATAGGAGGACGTTTGACTGATAAACGCAGCTTCTGAATTATATAACATTTCCGTAGATTACGCTATATGGCTACATATAAAGCAAAACCATCTGTGATAGATAAACCGGCGGCCGAAATCGCCGCCCAGTTTGCCGACCTTACGCGCTTGCAGGGTGCTCTTGACAAACTTCCTGAGGCCGAACGCGCCAAAGTGGGTGATGTCCGTTTTACGGCAGACTCCATTGTGATGCAGACTACGCAGGTGGGGGAGATAAAGTTTGAAGTAAAGGAGCGTACGCCCGAGCGTGTGGCATTCGTGGCCGGAGGCCTTCCGATGCCTATGGTGATAGCTGTAGACATGAAAAGCGTGTCGGACACCTCGACTGAGGTGGAGGCTTCGCTCGATATTGACATTCCTGCCGTGCTCAAACCTATGGTTGGCGGCACGATGCAGAAGGCTGTCGATCAGTTCGGCGTTCTTATAGGCCAGCTCAGCCGGTGAAGGCCCGTATCGCCGCCTTGGCGGCTTGTCTGGCCGGAATGATGTTTTCGTCCTGCCATCATCTTGACGATGACCGCGTGCCGATGATGCCGGTGTGGCTTGCATTCAAATCGCAGGCGGAATGGACTCTTTACGGCACTCCTGCCGCTATGGATGCGCGTCTGTTTGTCAAGCAGAGCCTTATTCCGTCCGATTTTCCGTATACGGCCATCGAGGAGACTGGCTATGGCGGCGTGTGGCTTGTCTGTGATGTCATGGGTGTGCCCAAAGCTTATGATGCAGCATGCCCGGTGGAGGTGAAGCGCGATGTGCGTGTGTTCATCAATGATGAGCATGAGGCGGAATGCCCTGTATGTCACAGCACATTCGATGTGTTTTCGCTGGACGGCCATCCTCTGTCGGGGCGCGCAGCCGAAGAAGGATGGGGATTGCGCCGCTATGGAGTGGGGCCCGGAGGCCGTGGCGAGTTCATGGTTGTGCGTCAGCGCTGACAAGACATTTGTAACTGCAAGAAAAATGATAAACTGCCCCAAAAAGTTAGATAAAAAACTTTCGGGGGCAGTTCGTGTCTAAGCAGTTCTTCCGCTGTTATTCAAAATAATTCTTTATAGCTTGGGGCGTTCGGCTCCTTCGTGGGCCATGAGTTCTGACAGATAGCGGTTTTCGCGGTCGATCAATGTGCTGAGCCAGCGCTCGTAGGCGTCGAGGTCGGCGAGAGGACGGCGTGCCACGCCGCTTTCATCTGCGGCCTGTGCCACAGCACGTGAAACTTTCGGAAGCAGGCGTTTGTCGAATGGCTTCGGAAGAATGTATTTGGGGCCGAATGTCAGAGACTTGTCGGGGTAAAGTTGTTTCAGAGCCTCGGTGGCGGGTTCGTGTGCGATGGCTGCTACCGCACGCGCTGCGGCGAGCTTCATGGCTTCGTTTATTTCCGACGCGTCGCAGTCGAGCGCGCCTCGGAAGATGTATGGGAATCCGAGCACGTTGTTTATCTGATTGGAAAAATCGCTTCGTCCGGTGGCGAATATAAGGTCGGTGCGTGTGGCGAGAGCGAGGTCGTGGTCGATTTCCGGGTCGGGATTTGCAAGCGCGAATACGATGGGCTTCGGTGCCATGGATAGCAGCATTTCTTTTGTCATGACATCTGCCACGGAGAGTCCGAGAAACACGTCAGCGTCTTTTAGGGCCTCGGCGAGTGTGTGCAGGTCTCGTGCGGTGGCAAACTCTTTTTTAGCGCCCGAGAGTCCGGCTCGGTCGGCGCGTATCACGCCACGGCTGTCGCACATCACGATATTCTCGCGTCTTACACCGAGGGCCATGTATAGCCGTGTGCAGGCTATGGCAGCAGCTCCTGCGCCGTTTACCACAAGTTTTATGCTGTCGATTCGTTTTTCCTGAATTTCAAGCGCGTTGAGCAGCGCGGCCGACGATATTATGGCAGTGCCGTGCTGGTCGTCGTGCATGACGGGTATGTCGCACTCCTCGCGCAGCCTGCGCTCTATTTCAAAACATTCCGGGGCTTTGATGTCTTCGAGGTTTATGCCTCCGAAAGTCGGAGTCATGGCTTTTACCGCGGCGATGAATGCTTCGGGGTCGTCGGCGTCAAGTTCAATGTCGAATGCGTCGAGTCCTGCGTATATTTTAAAGAGAAGGGCTTTTCCTTCCATCACGGGCTTTGCCGCCAAAGGACCGATGTTGCCCAGGCCGAGCACGGCTGTGCCGTTGGAAATCACGGCTACGAGATTGGAGCGTCCCGTGTAGCGCCGCACGGCGGCAGGGTTTTCCTTAATCTCTTTGCAGGGGTATGCGACACCGGGCGAGTAGGCGAGCGACAGGTCGGCGGGGTCGGCATAGGGTTTGGTCGGTACTACGGCTATTTTGCCGGGTTGTGGGTGCTGGTGGTAGGAGAGGGCTTTTTCTTTCAGGTTTTCCATTTTTTAGTTGCAAATCATAGTCTATTGTTTAGACAAACTCTTGTAGCCTTTATAACGCAAAAACCATGCCATAAGTTGCTATGTCATAATCAAAAAAACGCCACGAACATGTCGCGGCGTTTTTTTTGCGTATATTTCAGGAATGTTATTCTTCGTTCCAGGTGCAGTCGAGGAAAGTGAATGTTCCGGGGGCTGTCACTTCGAAACGGATGGTTTCGGTGTGGTTGGAGCCGTCGTAGGTGCCGAAAGTGATGGTGTATGTCACCTGCACGCCTTCCATGGGTGCTGCTTCCGGATGGAGCTTGGCAAGAACGCCGGGCATTACTTCCGTCTCGAAGCGTTTCTTCATCAGAGCCACGATTTCAGCGTCGCTCATGCCTGCATAGCCTTCAGGATATTGGGCTGCTGCTTTGTCGGCACGGAGGTCGACGTTGTTCTGGTAGGCTGAAGTGCCCGAGTAGTATTCGTTGTTGCCGAAAGACGTCACATAGCCGAAGCCGCTGGTGATGCTTGTGGAGCCCAGGGGCACGTCGATGTTCTCGTATACCCAGTCGGTGCATGCCTGGTAGTAGGTGGCGCTGAGTTCCTGTCCTTTTCCGCTGGGGAGTACGAGCACTACGCTCGGGTCAGCTTTCCACGAACCGCCCTGGCGCACGAACTGGAGGGTGGTTTCCTCGATGCCGTCGTTCTCGGCCCATTCGGCGCCGTCGAAGATGTACTGGCGTCCTACGTAGGCTTTCACGTCGTTGCAGTTGAACACGATGAACTGCTGGTTGCCAGCCTGCGCATAGGGGAATGTCTGCTTGAGGAAGATGGGCAGGGCATAGTCGGCCTGCGCCTTGGTGAGGTTGCCGTAGGTTTTACCGGTAATCTCATTGCATTGTGCGGCGCTGAGTGCGGTCACATTGTTGGGTTTCGACCAGCGTGTGCCGTTGAAATAGTAGGCCTGTGCCTTGCCTGTGCTTGCAAGTTGAGCAACGCGTGCAGGTGCTGCTGCACCGGTCTTGATGTCGGTCACCACGGTGTTCATGTAGCGTGTGCCTGCCACGGCAATGAAGTAGCCGGTAACGGTCACTTTGGCTCCGTCGGTAAGCATCTCTTTCTGTGCTTCTGTGGAGAAATATGCGCTGCCTTTGGCTTCTTCCGCTCCTTCAACGACAATGTTGATGTTGTTGCCGCTTACGGCCACGGTGCCGGTCATCTGCACGTACATGGCCAGCTCGTTGTCGGCGCGGGTGATGAGTTCATCCATTTTGGAGCCTGTGAGAATTTCGGGGGCGGGGTAGGTATAGGGCTCGCCGTTTTTGTTCACGGTCTCGCTTATCACTTTTGAGCCGTCAAGCTGCCAGCCCTTGTTGTATGAGCTTACGGGAGCTGTCACTTCGATTTCTGCGCCTATGGGGTAGGAGGCGATGTCGATGCCTCCGCCATAATAGGCAAAAACAGAGCCGCTGGCGTCGGTGACGATATAGCCGCGTTCGCATACGCCTGTGATCCATCCGCGTACGGTAACGGTCTGATCCATTTCCAGGCTTCCGAGAACTGCAGTGGGTTCAAAACCGGGGTCGGGCGTGGGCTGGGCGTTGAACACGGGATCGGTTTCGCTCCAGTTGTAGTTCACTACAACGTAGTCTCCGAGTTCGGCATCCGGATATTTTCCGGCCAGCACCGCGGGAATGGCTACTTCGGGAGTATGTGAGGGGGCGAGTGCGTCGGCATAATCTTCCTCGCTGTCCCAGATGGTCTGATAGTCTTCGGTGGTAAGGGTATATGCTTCTGTGGCGTTGAGCTTTTCAAGTTCTTCAGGCAGAGCGTCGGCCACGTTGAACGTGAGTTTTACGGCCGAGCCGTCGCTGAGCGAGAAGTAGGGGAAGCTTGTCGAAGCAAGGAAGGCCGGCATGTAATCGGCAGCCGGAATCTCGTCGGTAAAGCGGTGGAGCTTGCCCACGTTGGCAAGCTGGTCCTTGAGCGCGTCTCCGGCGAGCGCCGCGTTGGTCTTGTTGGCGGCCACGGCGGCATAGTCGGCGGCAGTGAGGGTGTACTCTACGGTCTTTACGTCGGTGTTGTCCGGTGTTTCGAAGCCGTCGAGATAGTCTTCATTCCAGCTGTTGTAGTCGCAAGCTGCGAGAGCGAGCACTGCAGCGCCTGCAATCAGGGATTTAGCTATATGGTTTTTCATTATTATGGACTATTGAGAGGATTAGAAATTGAGACGCAGCTTCATCGAGTAGGTGCGGCCGAAAGAGTAGAACACGAATTCGGCGTTCTCCCATGTGCCGTCCGTGGTGAGCGGGCTTTGGCCGTGGGTGATGTAGTTGTAGTCGAAGAGGTTGTTTACGCTGCCGGAGAGGATGGCGTCGAATCCGCCCATCTTGAAGCGATAGCTTGCATTGAGGTCGGTGGTGTGTCCCCAGGGCATTTTCCAGGGCTGTGCCACGTTGAGGGGCTTGTCGAAGCTGAGAGCGCTGGTGCTCAGGTATTGGTCGGCATAGTTGCGGCTTTCGAATACCCAGTCGGCACCGATGCGCAAGCCGTTGAAAGGCTTGAATGTGACTCCGAGTGCACCTGTGGTCTGAGGCGAGCCGTCCACTTTGATGCCTTTGTAGTTAAGGGTGGATTTGGCGTGGTCTTCGGCATAGATTCCGGAGGCGAGTGTGCCGTCGAGGTTGCCCTTGACTACGGCGAGGGGCTGGCCGATGGAGTTGTAGTAGTAGCCGGTGGCGTCGCTTACCCATTCCCAGTTGCCCAGCGAGAGCATACCGTTGAGTTCGAACCATGTGGCGGGCTTGAAGGTGAAATCGAGTTCCACGCCCATGTGGCGTGCGTCGATGCCCTGGAGGTTGAGCACATAGCGGTCTTCTGTGGCCTGCATTGTACCGGAGCGCATGATGGCGCGGTCGAGCCACTTGGTGTAGTAGGCATTGAGGGTGAGGGCGAAGATGCGGCTGGAGAAGCCGTAGCCTATTTCTGCCGAGAAAGTTTTCTCGTTCACTGCATTTTCGTTGAGTACGTTGCTCGTGTTGTAGGCAGCGAAAGCGTTCTTGAAGAAGGGTGCGCGGGAGATGTAGCCTACATTGAAGAACACGTTGTTGTGGCGGTCGATGTTGTAGTTGGCGCCGCCTTTGATCTGGCCGCCCCAGAAGTTTACTTTCTTCGACTTGGAGTGTTCGTCGTCATAGTAGAAATGGTCGTCGCGCCAGTAGGCGGTGTTGGACACCGCGCCGGAGAGCACGAGGTTGAGTTTCTTGTCGAGCATGGTGTATTCCATCTGTCCGTAGATGCCTTCCTGAAGGGTATAGCCTTTGAAGTCGCGGTACACGATGTCGCCTACGCCGAGGTGTTCGTATTTCCAGTTGGGGTCGGCGGCTGCGGCGTTGTCTTTGGGGTTGACGGACGCGCGGTCAGCGTCGTCCATGTAGTATTCGCCGTCATAGAGGTCGATGATTTCGTTGTTGTGGTCGCCCACATAGTAGCGGAAGTCGACACCGCCGGTGACTGCGAGGCGGTCGCCGTTCTTCATGTCCCAGAATTTCTTGTAGTTCGACACGAGTCCGTACCACTGGTGGCTGTTGTTGCTCTTGCTCATCACCATGTTCGAACCGGTGGTGCTTTCGGCGTTCATGTCCTGAATCGCGCCGTAGTCGAATGTGCCGTCGGGGCGACGGAATTTGGTACTCAGCTGGCCGCTGTTTGCACCGTTCCACCAGTTACGCATTGTGCTTGTGCGTCCCTGGCCGTTATAGCCGTAGCCGGAGGAAATGGAGGCATAGACGGAAGTGGCCCACGACGATGTGTTGTCAATCTGCCACATATGGCGCAGCGTGAACTGCGGCTTGTGGTAGACATTGCGCTTGGACGTGCGTTCGCGGCCTTCGTTGTCGTAGCCGTAGATGGGGTTGTAGCGGTAGGGGCTTTCGTCACCCATGTAATTGCGCACGCCCTGCCATCCTTCCACGGTGAGACCGCCGTAAAGGTTGTCGCGCTGGTCGTGGGTCTGGGGGGCGCCCATGCCGGTGAGGGAGATTTCATGCTTTTCGTTGATGCGCTTCGACACGTTGAAGAACCAGTTGTAGCCGCTGTAGGCTGTGCCCTGGATGTAGCCGTCGCCCCAGCGGTGTGCGCCGAGCACGGTAACGGCCCAGCCGTTCTTCATCACGCCTGTGGAGAGTTTGAAGCCGTACTGGTTCATGCCGTCGTTGCCCATGCCGTACCAAAGGCTGCCGCCACGGTCGACGTCGAGGGTGCGCGTTGTGATTGCGATGGTGCCGCCGATAGAGGGCGTGGAAAGAATGGATGCGCCGAGGCCGCGTTGTGTCTGGATGTTGGATGTGACGTCGCTGAGGCCGGCCCAGTTGCTCCAGTATACGTTGCCGTTCTCCATGTCGTTGACAGGAACGCCGTTCACTGTCACGGCCACCCACTGGCTCTTGAAGCCGCGCATGCGGGTTTCGGCATCGCCGTAGCCGCCGCCCTGCTTGTTGGTATACACGCCGGGAGTGGTCTTAAGGATTTCGGGGAATTCCTGCTGTCCGAGCTTGAGGTCGATAGTGGCCTGGTCCACATTGCTCATGGCCACGGGGGTGACGCGTGTCTTACCGATGGACTGGGTCACGATGACGTCGTTGAGCAGGGTGTTGTCGGTTTCGAGTTTGATTACGCCGAGGTCTTTTGCTACTTTGCGCTCTGCGCTTTTGAAACCGATGTAGCTGATTTTGATGTTCTTGGCGTTGTCAGGGACGCTGAGGGTGAAGTGACCGTCAATGTCGGTGACTGCTGCGGCATTGCTTCCCGGCACCGTTACTGAGGCGCCGATAATCGGCTCGTCCTGATCGTCGACAACTTGGCCGGTGACTTTCACCGCTGCGCTGGCGCTCATGGCTGCCATGCAGGAAATCCAAATTGCACAGGTTAAGAGAAATAGTCTCTTCATACTGAAGTTGCTTGGGATTAAGAAATATGAAAATATATGGTTTATTGTATTTTGCACCGTATTTTCACACGAACTCGTCGCGGCGGCCGTCGGGGTGGGGTGGACTCTCGAGTCCGTCGAGCATTAAATGCGCAGCCTATGCTGCGATGTGCCTCGTCGTCAAGCCTTTGTGTTCGTCGCCAGTCTCGTGGCGGAATTTCTGTTACCTTGTATGCAACAAAGTGTTAGAATTGTACCTGGCGCGCTTTAAAGCGCGGCGGAGGAACGTAAAGTGCCTCCGAATCTGCCGCAAAGGTAGTCATTTTTTTTGATAAATAAAACTTTTTTAACTTAGCGGTATGTTAAAAGCCGTGTCCATGTGTTAACTTTGCGAGTGTTTATGTCTCTTTTGTATTATATATTTTTTTTTTATGGAGAAAATACTCTTGCTTTCCGCGTTGCTATGCGTGCTTTCTGTTCCGTGCCGTGCTCGGACGGTGGTGGTGGACGCCGTTGACGCAACGCCGCTGCCGGCGGCGTCGGTCTTCGATGCCACGGGCAGGATGGTCGCGCTCACCGACGCCGACGGCGCTTTTTCCGCCGCTTTGCCGGCTACTGTGCGCTGCATGGGTTATGAACCGGCCACGCTGGCGGTTGATGCCGATACTTTGCTGATGAGTCCGGCAAGCTATGAGTTGCAGGGCATGACAGTAAACCTCGCCGAACGTGATGTGCTGCGGCTGGTGTGTTATGTGCGCGAGTTCATGGGGATGGCGGCCGACAGCACTACCTCTGTCCTGTATGCAGAATATATGGTGGATTATATACTCCCTGTGCGTAAACTGAAGAAATTCAAGGGGCGTTTCTCGCCACGTGTGCTTGCGAAGCGCAGCGTGATGCGTATGTCGCGCACAGATGCCGCCGACTCTATCGCGGCTGATCCGGAGGGGGCGAACGAATTGTCGTGGCTCCAGCTGGCCTCGATGCCGGCGCCGTCTCCCGACGGCACGTATGAAATGTTGCCCGACAGCGTGCGCGGACGTGCATGCAACTATTCTGTGCCCGGCAAGTATGGGATGCTCAGGGAGTACAGGGTTACGCCGGCGCTTGTCACCGTAAACGTCGATCCTTTGGCCGACAGTAAGGAGCATCGTATGTCGCCATGGTTTTTCAAACTTTTCGGGTTGACTATAGACATCTCCGAACTGACGTCTTCTACAGGGTATGTGCCGCCCGAAAGCGGAGAACTGCGCCCGGAAGACATGGTGATGCGCACATTCTCGATGGAGGCTCTGGCCCGTGGAAAGCTTTTAAAAAAATTGCTTGGATGTAAAAGCGATATGAAGATGAAAGCGTTTTTCGAAATATATCCTGTGGACCGCGAATACCTGACTGCGACGGAAGCACGTGCGGCAGAGAAAGAAAAGCCGGCTGCGCCCGCATTTGAAGTCCCCGACAATGCAGCACCTCTCGACGAAGCCACGCTCAATATGATCGAAGCTGCCCGAAAGTTACGCTAAATTGGGGCATATTGCTATAATTTGCGCGAAAATTGTTAATTTTGCAGTTCGAAAAGATTACGATTGAATGAAAAATATACGCAATTTCTGCATAATAGCGCATATCGACCACGGCAAAAGCACTCTTGCCGACCGCTTGCTTGAATATACCGACACCGTGACCGGCAAGGACATGGAAGCGCAGGTGCTTGACGACATGGATCTTGAACGCGAACGTGGCATCACCATAAAAAGCCATGCCATACAGATGGCATATAAGCTTGGCGGAAAAGATTATACGCTTAATCTGATAGACACTCCGGGGCATGTCGATTTCTCCTACGAGGTGTCGCGCAGCATTGCCGCGTGCGAGGGCGCACTGCTTATAGTGGACGCGTCGCAGGGCATACAGGCACAGACTATATCGAACCTGTACATGGCCATCGACAACAATTTGGAGATAATACCTATAATCAATAAATGCGATCTTGACTCGGCCAACCCCGACGAGGTGGAGGACCAGATAATCGACCTGCTGGGCTGTGAACGCGACGAGATAATCCGTGCCAGCGGCAAAACCGGAATGGGCGTGCCCGAGATTCTGCAAGCCATAGTGGAGCGTGTGCCGGCACCTGTAGGCGACCCCGACGCTCCTCTCCAGGCTTTGATTTTCGACTCGGTGTTCAACCCTTTTCGAGGCATCATCGCATACTTCAAAATCGTCAACGGCACAATACGCAAGGGTGACGACGTGAAATTCGTGGCTACGGGCAAGGAGTATGATGCCGACGAAATCGGCGTGCTCAAACTCGACCTTTCGCCGCGCGACACTCTTTCGGCCGGAAACGTCGGATATATAATTTCAGGTATCAAGACCTCGAGGGAGGTAAAGGTGGGCGATACCATCACCCATCTCAACCGTCCGTGCGAGGCAGCCATCGACGGGTTTGAGGAAGTAAAGCCGATGGTGTTTGCCGGTGTATATCCCATAGAGACCGAAGATTTTGAAAATCTGCGCGCATCGCTCGAAAAGCTTCAGCTCAATGATGCGTCGCTCACGTTTTCCCCCGAGTCGTCTGCCGCCCTCGGGTTCGGATTCCGCTGCGGTTTCCTTGGTCTGCTGCATATGGAGATAATCCAGGAGCGTCTTGGGAGAGAGTTTGACATGGATGTCATCACGACCGTGCCCAACGTGTCGTATCTCGTGCACGACAAAAAAGGCAACGTAACCGAAGTGCACAACCCGTCGGGGCTGCCCGAAGCGACGCTTATCGACTACATCGAGGAGCCATATATTCGCGCCACCATCATAACTACCGCCGATTTCATAGGGCCTATCATGACTCTGTGCCTCGGCAAGCGCGGCGAACTTGTGCGCCAGGAATACATAAGCGGCAACCGCATGGAACTGACGTTTGACATGCCTCTCGGAGAAATAGTCATAGACTTCTACGACAAGCTCAAGAGCATCAGCAAGGGGTATGCGTCGTTCGACTACCATATACAGGATTTCCGCGAAAGCCGACTTGTGAAACTCGACATCCTTCTCAACGGCGAAAGCGTGGATGCGCTTAGCACACTCACGCATGCCGACAATGCGTTGACGTTCGGCCGGCGCATGTGCGAGAAGCTTAAGGAGCTGATTCCTCGCCAGCAGTTCGACATCGCTATCCAGGCTGCCATAGGCGCGAAAATCATAGCACGTGAAACCATTAAGGCCGTCCGCAAGGATGTGACGGCCAAATGCTACGGCGGCGACATATCCCGAAAGCGTAAACTGCTTGAAAAGCAGAAAAAAGGCAAGAAGCGCATGAAACAGATTGGTTCTGTCGAGGTGCCGCAGAAAGCATTCCTTGCCGTACTCAAGCTTGATTGAACAAAAGCGTTTTTTTGCTCTCTGCGAACAGAGCAAAAAACGCTTTCACATTGTTGTATTTTATAGGCGCGGCAGCCTGCCGTGCCATAATCACGTTTATCAACTGTCAACCGAAATGAAGAGTAAAAACCACAGCGCCGACTTGCCGGACTTTGCAGGCCATATATTTTATGCTGCACGTCAGGCTCTGCGGCGTCATGCCAGCGGCGGCAATGTGCTCATTGCCGCCACGGTGCTGGCTCTTGCAATTGCCAATATTCCGGCTGTGAACGGATATTATTTTGAGTTCTGGACGCAGGAAGTGCGTCTGCAGCTCGGAGATTTCAATGTGTTCAGCCATCATGGCGAACCAATGACGCTGCTCGCCTTCATAAACGACGCCCTTATGGCGGTGTTCTTTTTCAGCATAGGGCTGGAGATAAAACGCGAAATCCTCGTTGGTGAGCTCGCCTCGTTCAAGCAGGCCCTTCTCCCCATACTTGCAGCCGTGGGCGGAATGATTGTGCCGGTGTGCATATTCTATGCGTTGAGTGCCGGCACGGATTTTGCCGGAGGCGCGGCCATACCGATGGCCACCGACATAGCGTTCTCTCTCGGTGTGCTGGCCATGCTGGGGTCGCGGGTGCCGGTGTCGCTGAAGATATTCCTTACCACACTTGCCGTGGTGGACGACATCGGCGGAATCATCGTCATTGCGGCTTTCTACAGCACTCACATCGACGTTACGCTGCTGCTCATCGCCGCGGCATTGTTCGTAGTGCTTCTGCTTGGCTCTAACATGCGCATAAAGAGTAAGATATTCTATATAGGAATAGGCGGCGTGATATGGTTCCTGTTTCTTAATTCCGGCATACATCCCACCATTGCCGGCGTGCTGGTGGCGTTCTGCGTGCCGGCCACTCCCGTGTTCGAGCCTAAGAAGTATATCAAGCAGATACACAAAGCTATATCCAATTTCAGAGGCGAGGACGTGGAACTGCTTACACGTAAGTCCATATTGAACAAGGAGCAGATGGACTGGCTGAAAGTGGTGGAATCGGCTTCCGACAAAGTGATTTCCCCGCTTCAGGATCTTGAAGACTCGCTTCACCACATTGTTAATTTCTTCATTGTGCCGCTTTTCGCTTTTGCCAATGCGGGCATATTCCTGCTGGACACCGACCCGGCAAGCGTGTTCGAAGGCATTTCGCTTGCTGTCATAGCCGGTCTTGTTGTCGGCAAGTTCCTCGGCATCTTCACATTCTCGTGGATTACGGTGCGGCTCGGTCTCGCACCTATGCCCGCCCATAGCAATTGGAAGATGATGGCATCTGTGTCGATGCTCGGCGGCATAGGCTTTACGGTGTCTTTATTTATCGCCACGCTCACATTCGCCGGAGGCAACGCCCATATGCTCGACCTGCTTGACCATGCGAAACTCGGCATAGTGGTGGGTTCGCTGCTTGCCGGTGTGCTCGGCTTCCTGGCTATGCACTACACGCTGCCGCGCACAGCGTCGCCGGATGCTGTGGTACCTGCAGAGGATTAATCCTCTGCATATGGCGTTTGTGTGGAAATAAAATGTTATATTTGCGGAGTCATGGCAGAGAAAGGCAACATAGCGAAGCGCATACTGCGTTTTTATGCCGATGGTTTCAGAAATATGACCGTCGGACGCACGCTGTGGGCCATAATCATCGTGAAACTCGTGGTGATTTTCGCTGTGCTGAAAGTCTTTTTCTTTCCCGACATTCTCTCTACCCGCTACGACAACGATGCCGAGCGCGCGGCTGCCGTGCGCTCGGCATTGTCTGCTCCTGAACCAGCCGACAAACGCTAAAACCATTTATAATGAACGATTTAATGACTGTAGTGGACTGGTCGAGGGCGCAATTTGCCCTCACGGCCATGTATCACTGGCTTTTTGTGCCGCTCACTATCGGCCTGTCCGTGATTGTGGGCATCATGGAGACTATCTATTACCGCACAGGCAACGAGCGCTGGAAGGCTCTTACGAAGTTCTGGATGACTCTTTTCGGTATAAACTTCGCCATCGGTGTGGCGACAGGCATTATTCTGGAATTCGAGTTCGGTACAAACTGGTCGAACTACAGCTGGTTCGTGGGCGATATATTCGGCGCTCCGCTTGCCATAGAGGGACTTCTCGCATTTTTCATGGAGGCTACCTTCGTGGCTGTGATGTTCTTCGGTTGGAATAAAGTGAGCCGTGGCTTCCATCTTGCATCGACATGGCTCACGGCTTTGGGTGTGAGCCTTTCTGCTTTATGGATTCTTGTGGCCAACGCTTGGATGCAGAATCCGGTGGGCATGGAGTTCGACCCCGAGCAGATGCGCAATGTGATGAGCGATTTCATGGCGGTGGCGTTCAACGCCGTGGCCATGAACAAATTTTTCCATGCCGTGTTCTCGTCATGGGCTTTGGCTGGCGTATTTGTGGTGGGAGTGAGCAGCTGGCTGCTGTGGCGCCGCAGCAATGTGGCCGCTGCCCGCAGTTCGCTCAAAATAGGAGCATGGTTCGGTCTGGCGGGAATGCTGCTTACGTTCCTTACGGGCGATGGTTCGGCCGTGCAGGTGGCGCGTGTGCAGCCGATGAAACTTGCGGCTATGGAGGGACTCTATGATGGCAAGGTAGGGCAGGAGCTTGTGGGCTTCGGCATACTGAACACCGACAAGCGCCCCGGCGACGACAAGGAGGCCATGCATTTCGAAATTTCGATTCCGAATGGTCTTAGCCTGCTGGCGAACCACGATATAAACAGTTTTGTGCCGGGTATCAACGACTTGATAGAGGGAATAGAAATAACGCCGGCTGGCGATACGCTGCGCACGGTGGGATATGAGGAGCGTATCGCCATCGGCCGCCGTGCCCAAGAGGCGTTGCGTGCGTTCAATAAAGCTCACGCGGCCGGAGACACCGCAGCCATGAATGCCGCACGTGCCGATGTGGCACGTGATTTCCGCTACTTCGGCTACGGCTATTTCGACAGCCCCGAACAGGCTGTGCCCCCGGTGGCTCTCACGTTCTATTCTTTCCGTGTGATGGTGATGCTCGGCTCTTTCCTGCTGCTGGTGCTGGTGGTGATGGCTTTTGCCGCTTCGTTCCGTCCGCGCGTGCTTGAAAACAAATGGGTGCATTATGCCGGAATGGTGTCGCTGCCTTTGGTATGGGTGTGCAGCCAGGCCGGATGGATAGTGGCCGAGGTTGGCCGCCAGCCATGGACTATCCAGGATCTGCTTCCGGTGGGTGCAGGCATCAGCGATGTGCCCGCATCGTCCGTGCAGACTACTTTCTGGATATTTGCAGTGATATTCACGTTGCTGCTTGTGGCAGAAGTCAGCATAATGGTGCGGTTTATCGCCCGCAGTTCGCGCTCCGACATTGAAAAAGACAACATTTAAACTTCCGCAGACATGACAGAACTTGAAATATTGCAGGCCTATTGGTGGCTGCTTATCGCTGTGCTCGGCTCGGCGCTTGTGTTTCTTCTATTTGTACAGGGCGGACAGTCCATGTTGTGGCAGGCTCGCACGCAGACCGAGCGCCAGCTCATGGTCAACTCACTTGGTCGAAAATGGGAACTTACGTTCACCACGCTTGTGGTGTTCGGCGGGGCGTTTTTTGCGTCGTTTCCTCTGTTTTACTCCACGAGTTTCGGCGGAGCCTACTGGCTGTGGATGCTCATTCTTGTAAGCTTCGTCGTGCAGGCCGTGAGCTATGAATACCGTCGTAAGAGCGGAAACGTCTACGGTACACGGGTCTATGATTCGTTGTTGATGTTCAACGGCCTGTTCGGCTGCGTGATGCTTGGCGTGGCGGTGGCCATGATGTTTTTCGGAGCTGAGTTCACCGTGGCTAAAGGCAACATTCTCGACGGTTCGAATCCGGTAATATCCCGGTGGGCGCCAACACACGGCCTCGAGGCCATGGCCGACTGGCGCAATCTGCTGCTCGGCGTGGCTGTGTTTTTTCTTGCGAGGGCACAGGCTGCGATGTATTTTGTGAATAATATATGCGGCGACGGCGCTTTTGCCACACGCATGCGGCGCGCTGCCGGAGTCAATGGGGCTGTGTTCGCGCTGCTTTTCGTGGCCTTCCTGTTGGTGCTCATGTATGCATCCGGTCTCCGTCAGGGAGCAGACGGCATCTTCGTGGCCGAACAGAACATATATCTGCACAATCTTCTCGGCATGTGGTGGGCGGCAGTGCTGCTGCTTGCCGGTGTGGTGATGGCGCTTTATGGCATATTCCGCACAGCGTTCGACAGGCGTTGGCGCGCAGGCATATGGTTCGGCGGCACAGGCACGGCGCTCGTGGTGATGGTGCTGTTTTTCCTTGCCGGCTATCGTTCCACGGCGTATTACCCTTCAGTGCTTGACGCGCAGAGTTCGTTGTCGATAGCCAATTCGTCATCGTCGCTGTTCACGCTTAAAGTCATGAGTTGGGTGTCGGTGCTGGTGCCTTTCGTACTTGCCTATATAGCATATGTATGGCGCAAGATGAATGCCCATCCCCTCACTCCGTCAGAGTTGCATCGCGAGCATCATCAATACTGATGGCCGACCTGTTTCATACCATCGAAGCCCCATCCGAGGCGCAGTACACCGAGAAGCGGAGCAAATTCATAGCATTTGCCTTTCCGGTGCAGACCGCAGCGGAGGCCAAGGAGCATGTGGCGCGGATGCAGAAGCGTTATTATGACGCCCGACATGTGTGCTGGGCCTATATGCTGGGAAGCGCGCGGACGGAATTTCAGAGCAATGACAACGGAGAGCCGAGCGGCACGGCCGGAAAGCCTATCCTCGGCCAGATAAATTCGCTTGGTCTCACCAATGTGCTTGTCATTGTCGTGCGCTATTTCGGAGGTATAAAACTCGGCACTTCCGGCCTAATAGTGGCCTACCGTACGGCGGCCCGAATGGCGTTGGAAGCGGCAGAGGTGGTGGAGCGCCATGATATGGCTGTCATAAGATTCCGTTTTCCTTACGCGGCCATGAATGCGGCGATGAAACTGACAAAAGATTTTGACGTGCAGGTGGTGGAGCGCAATTTCGATAACACGTGCAGTCTTACGCTCAGCATCAATGCCGACTCTGCGCCGATGCTCCGGGCGAGAATTGCCGATATTGACGGCGCCACGTTGTACGACTGATTAGTTTCAATATAACTTTCATATTATAAACAGTATAATGAATAAAACACTCAAAGCAGTTATCATGGGTGCATCAGCAATGCTTGCCGCATCGTCCACGGCTTCCGCTGCCGATGCTCCGCTCATAGAGCGCCCGGACTTCCGTTCGCAGACAGGCGTGTTCGACATTGACGCTCTCGAGGCTCTCGGACGCGTGAGCGCTCCGTGTGTCAGTCCCGATGGAAAAACCGTGCTGTTCGGCATCGCATACGAGAGCCTTGAACAGAACACATCAAACAACGAGCTGTACATCCTCGACCTTTCTCAAAAAGGAGCACAGCCGGTGCGCATCACCACCTCGCCGAAAAGCGAGAGCGGGGCGGTGTGGTTCGATGGCGGACGCCGCATAGCATTCCTCTATCCCGACGCCGACGGCAGCATGCAGATGTGGACAATGAACGCCGACGGCAGCGCCCGCGCCCAGGCCAGCGAACATGCAGGCGGAATCAGCGGTTTCCTGCTTTCGCCTGATGAAAAGAAAGTGGTGGTTATAGGTAATGTGAAATACGCCCGCAATGCCGCCGACATATATCCCGACCTGCCGAAAGCCACCGGACGCGTGGTGGACGACCTTATGTACAAGCATTGGGACGAGTGGGTCACAGAAATTCCGCATCCTTTTGTAGGGTCTTTCGACGGCACTAAGGTGGCCGGACTCAAGGATATTATGGCCGATGAGCCATTTGAAGCCCCTATGAAGCCTTTCGGTGGCGTAGAGTCGTTTGCGTGGCATCCGAACAGCGAGATGCTCGTGTATGTGTCGCGCAAGAAAACCGGCATAGACTATGCGTTGTCCACCAATTCCGACCTTTATCTTTACCATCTTGAGTCGGGCGCCACACGCAACCTTACCGAAGGCATGATGGGCTACGACACTATGCCGGCTTTCTCTCCTGACGGGCACTACCTCGCGTGGCTGTCGATGGAGCGCGACGGCTATGAGAGCGATCGCAACCGCTTGTTCCTTCTTGATTGTTTCACGGCCGAAAAGCGCGAGCTTACGGCTGAATGGGATTACACCATAGACGAGTTCTCATGGGCGCCTGACGGCAAAGACATTTATTTCATAGCTCCCAAGGATGGTGTCGCACCCGTGTTCTCCATAAGCGTAGACAATGCTGAAATACGCCGGCTCACCGATGTCATGGCCGATTTCTCCTCGCTTGCCCCTGCCGGTGCCGGCCGAATCGTGGCGATGAACCACAGTATGCTGCGCCCCAACGAGCTGCAGCTGATTACACTGAAAGGAAAGAAAACCCCTGTGCTGACTGCGCTCACCGACGTGAACGGGCATATATTCTCGCAGTTCGAGATGCCGGCCGTAGAAAAACGTATGGTGCCGACTACCGATGGCAAGCAGATGCTTGTATGGGTGCTTTATCCTCCCAAATTCGATGCTGCGAAGAAATACCCTGCCATATTGTATTGCCAGGGCGGCCCGCAGCAGGCCGTGAGCCAGTTCTGGAGCTACCGGTGGAATCTCGCGCTCATGGCAGCCAACGGCTATGTCGTGATAGCTCCGAACCGTCGCGGACTGCCCGGTTTCGGCACGGAGTGGAACGAACAGATTTCCAAGGACTATCCCGGACAGAACATGAAAGACTACCTTGCCGCTGTCGACAACCTCAAGGCCGAACCATACGTCGATGCATCGCGCATCGGCGCTACGGGTGCGAGCTATGGCGGTTTTTCCGTGTATTGGCTTGCCGGCAACCACGACGGGCGGTTTGCCGCGCTGCTTGCCCATGCAGGCATCTTCAATATGGAGGCGCAATATCTTGAAACCGAGGAGATGTGGTTTGCCAACTGGGACATGGGAGGTGCGTTCTGGGAGAAAGACAATGCCGCCGCGCAGCGCACGTTTGCCAATTCGCCCCACCGCTTTGTCGACCGCTGGACAACGCCTATCATGATTTCGCACGGCGAATACGACTACCGCATCCTCGCGTCGCAGGGCATGGCTGCGTTCAATGCCGCCAAATTGCGTGGCATACCGGCGGAGATGGTGATCTATCCCGACGAGAACCACTGGATTCTCAAGCCTCAGAATGCTGTCATGTGGCAACGTCTGTTTTTCCGTTGGTTCGACAAATGGCTGAAGCCCGAAAAACAATAAAAGCATAGTAGGGAACGGAACTTTACCTGCCTGCGGCATTTGTGCCGCAGGCAGGTTTGTTTTATGCAAACCTTAATTCTGTGAAAGAATTTGCGATAAGCCATTGTCATGTAAGAAAAAAAACGTACCTTTGCAGGCCGATTATGTCCAAATTAAAGCTTCAGTGGCATACGGGCGATGTGCTTTTGGCCAAGCCGCGCCTTGATGCCGCACGTTTAATTAACATCTAATCAAGAAATTAATAAAGTGGATACTTTAAGCTACAAAACCCTTTCACCGAATGCGCAGAGCGTAGAACACCAGTGGGTGGTGATCGACGCAACCGACCAGCCCCTTGGCCGTCTGTGCTCGAAAGTCGCCATTTTGCTCCGCGGCAAGAACAAGCCTACTTATTCTCCCAACGTGGAATGCGGCGACAACGTTATCATCATCAACGCCGACAAGGTGCGCCTTACCGGCAAAAAGATGACCGACCGCATCTACCTCAACTACACCGGCTATCCCGGCGGTCAGCGTGAGCTCACCCCCGAGGTTCTCATGAAAAAGAGCTTCAACAAGCACATCAAGCCCGGCATGCATCCCCTCTTCATCCGTGTGATGAAAGGTATGCTTCCCAAGAATCGTCTTGGCCGCCGCCTCATCGAGAACATGCACGTGTACAACGGTCCTGAGCATCCCCACGCTGCACAGAACCCCGTCGTTTTAGATGTTAACACCCTGAAATAATCGTAAGCATGGAAAATATCAATGCAGTTGGCCGTCGTAAGGCCGCCGTCGCCCGCGTAATCCTTAAAGAAGGCACCGGCGTCATCACTATCAACAAGCGCCCCCTCGAAGTTTATTTCCCGTCTTCGATTCTTCAGTTCATCGTTAAGCAGCCCCTTACCACTCTTGACGCAGCCGAGAAGTACGACATCCATGTCAACCTCGACGGCGGCGGTTACAAGGGTCAGGCAGAAGCACTCCGTCTCGGCATCGCCCGTGCACTTGTGAAAATCAACCCCGACGACAAGTCGGTGCTCCGCAAGGCAGGCTTCATGACTCGCGACGCACGCGCCGTAGAGCGTAAGAAGCCCGGTCAGCCCAAGGCTCGCAAGCGCTTCCAGTTCAGCAAGCGTTAAGATTGTCTTTGCCGCATCATGTGCGGCGTGAAGCAGTCTTGCACTATAATAAGTGTTTAGTATCTAAACCGTGTGGATGGACACGTTCCCTACCGCTCGGTTGCAAATCCCACAAGAACGTAAACCAACCCTATTTAAAAGTATGGCAACACCCACTTTTGAACAACTCCTCGAGGCAGGATGCCATTTCGGCCACCTCAAACGCAAATGGAATCCCGCCATGGCTCCTTATATCTTCATGGAGCGCAATGGTATCCACATCATAGACCTCTATAAGACAGCTGCTAAGCTCGACGAAGCTGCTGCTGCTCTCAAAAACATCGCCAAGCAGGGCAAGAAAGTGCTCTTCGTGGCAACCAAGAAACAGGCCAAACAGGTAGTAGCCGACAAAGCTGCCACCGTCAACATGCCCTATGTCATCGAACGCTGGCCCGGCGGCATGCTCACCAACTTCCCCACCATCCGCAAGGCTGTGAAAAAGATGACTACCATCGACCGCATGGCCAAGGACGGCACATTCGACAACCTTTCGAAGCGCGAGCGTCTGCAGATTTCCCGTCAGCGCGCCAAGTTGGAGAAGACTCTCGGTTCTATCGCCGATCTCAACCGTCTTCCCTCCGCTCTCTTTGTAGTGGACGTGCTTAAAGAACGCATCGCTGTAGCTGAGGCAAACCGTCTCGGTATCCCCGTGTTCGCTATGGTCGACACCAATAGCGACCCCAGCGGCATTGACTTCGTAATCCCCTGCAACGACGATGCATCCAAGAGCATCGAACTCGTTCTCGACACCATCGTGGCCGCTATGGCAGAAGGTCTTGAGGAACGTAAGGTTGAGAAAGTCGATACCGACAAGGATGCTCCCGCTGCCGAAGCAGCTCCCCGCCGTGAGCGTCGCCGTGTGCGCCGCAACGATGCGGAGGCTGAAGTAGCCGAAGCAGCTGTTGAAGCCGCAGCTCCCGCAGCAGAGGAAGTTGCCGAATAAACTCCGACCTGTTACACAATATTTATAAAACCCGCAAAACTTCTACAATATGGCACCATCCATGGCAGATATCACCAAGCTGCGCCACCTCACAAGCGCCGGCCTGATGGACTGCAAAAAAGCTTTGGCCGAAACCAACGGCGACATCGAAGCAGCTGTTGAAATTCTTCGCAAGAAGGGTCAGGCCGTAGCCGCCAAACGCGAGGACCGCGAAGCAGCTGAAGGCTGCGTTCTCGCCAAGCACGACGGAAACTTCGCCGCAGTGCTCGCACTCAAGTGCGAAACCGACTTCGTGGCCAAAAACGCCGGATTCGTGGCTCTCACCCAGGAGATTCTCGACGCAGCCGTGGCAGCACGCTGCAAGAGCCTCGAGGAGGTGACAGCTCTCGAAATCAATGGCCGCACTGTGGCAGATCTCGTTGTCGAAGAAACCGGCAAAACCGGTGAGAAGACCGAAATCGGTGCTTACGAAAGCCTCGAGGCTCCCACCACCATGAGCTATAACCACCTTGGAAACAAGCTTGCTACTATCGTAGGCTTCAACCAGGAAGGTGTGGACTATCAGGTGGGTCGCGACGTGGCTATGCAGGTTGCATCCATGAATCCCGTGGCAGTAAGCCGCGATGCTGTTCCCCAGGCTGTAATCGATGCCGAATACAATGTGGCTATCGAGAAGACTAAGGAAGAGCAGGTGAAGAAGGCCGTTGAAGCAGCCCTTAAAAAGGCCGGCATCAACCCCAACCTCGTGGACAGCGAGGCTCACATCGAAAGCAACATCTCAAAGGGATGGCTCACCGCCGAAGAAGCAGACAAGGCTCGCGAAATAGCCAAGACTGCCGCCGAAGCGAAGGCTGCCAACATGCCCGAGCAGATGATTCAGAACATTGCCAATGGCCGTGTGAATAAGTTCTATAAGGAGTCCGTGCTCATGGAGCAGGAATTCATCAAGGACGGAAACCTCACCATCGCAGCATATCTTGAGCAGACTGCAAAAGGTCTTGCAGCTGTAGCTTTCAAGCGTGTTAACCTCAATCAGGACTAATTATTCCTGAGTAGTTATAACATACTGATAGTCAGGGGTGGCAAGTAATTGCTACCCCTGATTTATTTATGGATATGTTGAAAAAATATGTTTTATAGCATGTTTTTCAAAAACTTTTTGTAACTTTGCAGTGTTATTTAAGTGTAAAAAAGATGAGAGCAAGCGCCGGAGGGCGCACACGATTCACTAATTAAATTTAGGTACAATTATGAACATGATCAAGAAAGCAGTAGAATGGTACTGCATCGCAAGCTCGGCACTTTATAGTGCAGACATGGGTCGCAGTGAGGCATACGACCGCCTCCACAGCATCACCCGCCGTTGGACGCTTTAAGCATCCGATTCCATCCCGTCGGTCGTTGAGACAATGCTCCACCGACGCATTTCTAACCTATACATCACTTTTTAAGATATAGACGCCAATCCCGCAGGGGTGCGGCGTTTTTTATTATATCCCCTTTAAAATTAAAATTAGAAATGGAGAACCGGTTTCGGACCGCAATTATCAGTGTTGTAGGTTAGGGATGCGGATTACTGTTTCTCAAGAACCATTACATAAACGTCTTCTGTGTCTTCCCATTCTCCGTCAACATCCCCCCAATGATGGCTCTATCCGGAATTATAGGGTGAGAATAATAAAAAATGTTATTGGTGGGGCTATAGTAGGTGTAAATTTTCATATTTATCCTCATATTCGTTAACTTTGCAATTGAAACCTTAAATCTTATTGAATGGGACTTAACAAATGTCGCGCTGCTGTTGCCGCGCTCCTGCTGCCGCTTTTAAATGGGGCTGCGTACGGCTTTGCGCCGTCCGATGATAATTTTCCTCCGCCACGGCAGACCGATTATGAGATTCAGACACCGACCTATCTGTCGGACTATTTTATAGAGCCGTCCGGCGATTCCGCAGCTCCGGATTCCGATGGTTTTATACGCCGCTGGATGCTGCTGGAGCCTATATCCAAACCAAATCGTTCCAATGTGGTGTTCACCGACAGCTATCTGAATGAAGTGCTTGATTCGGTCTACTACAAAGGGCGCCTCGAGACCATGCCACGCGACGGCGAGAAGGTGCGTGTGGGCAAAGGACGTCTTGTGTGGCATGCTCTTGACAGTCGTATGTTCAATGTCAAGCTCTACCGCTTTGCCGCCGCTCTTAAAAAACCGGTGTACGGCGTGATATTCGATGCCGTGACGATAATAGACTGTCCGGAGGAGATGCGTGACGTGCGCCTGTCGGTAGGTTCCAATTCCGCATCGAAATGGTGGCTGAACGGCGAGCCGGTGCTCGTATTGTCCGGCGACCGCCGTATGGTGGCCGACGACTGCATGTCGCCGCGTCTGACGCTGCAAAAAGGTCGCAATGTGTTGCGGGGTACCATAATAAACGGCCCCGGAATGAGCGATTTCTGCGTGCGATTCGTTGATGCAGACGGCCGTCCCGTAACTGATTTTTCAACACGAAACCGCTGAATATGAAAAACGGAATTAATATATTGCTTGCAGGCGCCGTAGCGCTTGCGGCAGCTAATGCGGCGGAGGCTCAGACGGGGCGTCCGTTCATCCACGACCCGTCTACAATTGCGTTCTGCGACGGACGCTACTATACGTTCGGCACGGGTGGCGGCGGTCTTATCTCCGACGACGGCTGGACATGGCGCGGCGGAGCGGTGAGGCCCGGCGGAGGCGCCGCTCCGGATGTAATCAAAATAGGCGACCGCTACCTCGTGGCCTACAGCGCTACGGGCGGCGGACTGGGCGGCGGCCATGCAGGCCGTGTGCTCACAATGTGGAACAACACCCTCGATCCCGAATCGCCGGATTTCGCATATACGGCACCTGTAGAGGTGGCCAGCTCGCTCGACGACGAGGACTGCGACGCCATCGACGCCGGTTTGCTGCTGGACCCTACGACCGGGCGTCTGTGGCTCAGCTACGGCACTTATTTCGGATTCATACGCCTTGTGGAACTCGATCCCGCCACCGGCGAACGTGTGGAAGGCAACGAGCCAGTAAACATAGCTATCGACTGCGAGGCGACCGACCTGATATACCGCAACGGCTGGTATTATCTTTTGGGCACGCATGGCACATGCTGCGACGGCGCAAATTCCACGTATAATATAGTGGTGGGGCGCTCACGCAGTGTCACCGGACCTTATCTTGACAACATCGGGCGCGACATGCTCCGTGGCGGCGGCAAGATGCTTCTGTCGGCAGGAAACCGCAAAACCGGTCCCGGACATTTCGGGCGATATATAGAAGACGACGGAGTGGAGAAAATGTCGTTTCATTACGAAGCCGATTTTGACCAGGGCGGCCGTAGTGTGCTCGCCATACTACCGCTGCTTTGGCATGACGACTGGCCGGTTGCCGGCGAGAACTTGCGTGATGGCAGCTATGAGATAGAGTCGCAGCGTCACGGCTATGCGTTGGAGTTGGCTGTCGATTTCGTGCGTATGCCCGCCACTCGCCATCGTTTTTGGGAGGAAGACAACGAGCCGATAGTGCCGATAGAGTCGCAGAAACTCGAAGATGTTGTCGGCGGATGGGGAGAGGGACCCAATGGTGTGCGCCTCGGCGATTACATGTTTCGTCCCCACCAGCGCTGGACGGTCGAGGCTGTTCCCGATGCCGGAGGCTATCTCGGCGCACCTTACTATAAGATAGTCATAGAGGGCACCGACCGCGCTTTGGCCGCCACGGAGGATGCCGAGCTCGAGTGTGTGCCTGCGTTTACCGGTTCGCCGGAGCAGTTGTGGCGTATAGAGCAGCTCACCGACGGCACCTACAGGATTATGCCGAAAAGTGTGCCCGGCCATGATGAAACCGAGCAGCTGGCACTTATCTCCGTGGCCGACAGCACGCCTACGTTGGGCAGGTTCGACATGAATAGTGATAATTCCAAATGGCGTTTCAGAGACAGATAACCAACCATGTTTACACGAAGTATAGTGTTGCTTTCGGCGGCCGCAGTGTTGCTGCCGACTGCCACAGCGCAGAATCCCGTAATACGCGACCAGTTTTCTGCCGACCCGACGGCCCGGGTATTCAACGACCGTATGTACATATATCCGTCGCACGACATCCCCGGCGCGACAGAGAAACTTAAAGAGTGGTTCTGCATGGCGGACTACCATGTGTTTTCATCCGATAATCTCAGCGACTGGACCGACCATGGTGTGATAATCAGTCAGGAACGGGTGCCGTGGGTCGATGCCGGTTCCTACTCGATGTGGGCGCCCGACTGTGTGTTCAAAGACGGCAGATACTATTTCTATTTCCCAGCAGCTCCCAAAGGAGAAGAACGCGGGTTCAGGGTAGGGGTGGCTGTAGCCGACAAGCCGGAGGGGCCTTTTATGCCGATGCGGAAGCCTATCGATGGCATCAATGGTATTGACCCGTGTGTGCTTGTGGACGATGACGGCTCGAGCTATATCTATTGGGCCGGCATGGGGCTGCGCGGAGCGCGCCTTTCCGACGACATGATGACACTGGCTTCCGAACCTGTGCTTATAGACGGCATGCCGGAGGGGTTCAAGGAAGGGCCGTTCGTGTTCAAGCGCGATGGCAAATATTACTTCACTTTCCCATGGGTGCAGGACAAGACTGAGACCCTGGCTTATGCCATGGGCGATTCGCCGCTCGGGCCGTTTGAATTTAAAGGCTTGATTATGGACCAGTGGCCCGACGGCTGCTGGACCAACCACCATTCTATCGTGGAATGGCGCGGACAGTGGTATCTTTTCTATCATCACAACGATTACTCGCCCGATTTCGATAAAAACCGCTCGGTTCGTATTGATACGCTTGCGTTCAATGCCGACGGGACAATATGCAAAGTCGTGCCCACACTCCGCGGAGTAGGGCTCAGCGATGCCCGCAGGCGCATACAGATAGACCGCTACAGCGATATCTCTGCGCGCAATGCCCGGGTGGAGTTTGTCGACCCGGCAAACCGTTTCGAAGGATGGAAGACGGTGATGGCCCGCCGTGGCGCGTGGGTGCGCTACGACCGTGTGGACTTCGGTGAAAAGCCGGTGACACATGTTACGGCGCGTGTGAAATCACCTTCGGGCGGTGTTCTTGAAGTGTACGCCGACACTATTTCCGACGTCGGCCTCATCGCCCGTATGCCACTGCCCCGTGCCGGGCGGTGGTGCGATGTTCAGCTGCCTGTGGAGGCCGGCGCGCCCACTGGCATGCACGACCTTTTCGTGCGTCTTGCTTCGGGCAAAGGTGTGGAGGTGGACTGGCTCGGCTTCGATGGCTTGCCTTGGGAGGAAGGGGCTTTCGATAGCGGCAAATACCGCAACCTTTTCTCCGAGACAGGCCGTAGCGACGAAGAAATAGCCGAAAAGCTCGGCGGGATTTATGAATCTCTTTTCCATGGCCCCGACAAAATCTACTTCGAGGTGGGCGACAGCATGGCCTACATCAGCGACATCAAAAACCACGATGTGCGCACGGAAGGAATGTCGTATGGCATGATGGTGGCTGTGCAGCTCGACAAGAAAGATGTGTTTGACCGTCTGTGGCGCTGGAGCCGCCGCTACATGCAGCACCAGAGCGGCGATCGCGAGGGTTATTTCGCCTGGAGCTGTCGCACCGACGGCACGCGCAATTCCCAAGGCGCGGCATCCGACGGCGAGTTGTATTTCATCACGTCGCTCATATTCGCATCCAACCGTTGGGGCAACGACACCGGCATAGACTATCTCGCCGAAGCCCGGCGCATCGTGGACCAGTCAATGCTGAAAGTGGGCAAGACGCATTCCGCTCCGCTTATAAACGTGGAGAAGAAACTGATTACATTCACTCCCGACAACTTCGGCGGCACGTTCACCGACCCGTCGTATCATGTGCCGGCTTTCTATGAGGTGTGGGCCCGTTATCTCGGCGACGGCCGGAGCGATTTTTGGATGGAATGCGCACGCCGCAGCCGTGAATACCTGCGCTCTTGCGTGCATCCCGAAACAGGCCTGACGCCCGACTACAGCAATTATGACGGCTCTCTTACCGGAAGACGCAGCATTGTAGGCGACGCTTTCCGTTTCGACTCGTGGCGTGTGCCCATGAACATAGCTTTGGACTATTCGTGGGCGTGCGCCGACGGGGAGTGGCAACGCAGCTATGCCGACCGCCTGCAAGGGTTCCTGTACAGCCGCGGAATCGACGATTTTGTGGACCAGTACAACGTGGACGGTACGGAAGTGGAGAAGGTGCTTGATGCAGGAGGCTACCGCCGCCTGCGCCATTCGCTCGGGCTTGTAGCCACATCGGCGGCCGCGTCGCTGGTGTCTACAGGCATGATAGGACGGGAGTTTGTGGACCGGCTGTGGGATGCCCGCCACGAACCGTATGACGACGGATACTTTGACGCCTACTACGATGGACTGCTGCGTCTGTTCGCGTTCATGCACCTGAGCGGAAATTACCGCATAATCCATCCGGAATCGGAATAGCGCAGGGGTATGAAAATATGTTTGCGTAAATTGATTCTTTTAGTTAATTTTGTACGAATTTAGGCGGGTTTTCGAGAACGCCGAAACTAAGGTACAAATATAGCTTTTGAAATGAAGAATATACGCATAGCGTTTGCAGCGCTTACAATTATAGCAGGATTCTCAGCAGCCGATGCGCAGAAAAGCCCTTACGTGGCCGATCTGGGCCGCTATGTGGCGCCTGCCAACAAGGCTGCAGAGCCAGATTCTTATTCATATCTTCCGGACGGTACGGCACTGCGCCTCGCTGCCGACGGCCGCAGCATAGTGCGTGTCGACCTGAGAAGCGGCAAGGACGGAGAACTGCTGCTTGATCTAGGCCATACGCGTGAGACCACGCTGCCGGACATCGAGGGGTTCTCCGTGTCGCCCAACGGAGAGCAGATACTTGTGTGGCGCGATAGCCGTGCCATTTACAGGCGTTCGTTCGAGGCCCGGTACTATGTCTATGAAGTGCGTTCGCGCTTACTGCGTCCGCTCAGTTCGTCGCATGCACTTACACAAAGCCCTGTGTTTTCTCCCGACAGCCGGATGGTTGCGTTTGTGGCAGGAAATAATATTTATATAAAAAAGCTTGACTATAATACAGAGGTTGCCGTCACGACCGACGGGGTGTGTAACGGCATAATCAACGGGGTGCCGGACTGGACCTACGAGGAGGAGTTCACCACAACATGTTCCATGGCGTGGGCGCCCGATGCGCTTACGCTGAGCTATCTGCGATATGACGAAAGCAGTGTGCCGATGTACAGCTTTCCGCTTTACGAAGGCTCATGCGAGCCTCGCAGCGAATATGCCCTGTATCCCGGAAGCTATAGCTACAAGTATCCGGTGGCCGGAGCTGTCAACTCCTCTGTGACGCTTCACAGCTACGACATAGAGACCCGTAAAATCAAAGACATAGCGCTGACTGCTCCTGGCATAGAATATATACCGCGCATCGGTTACGGCGACACGCCCGAGCGACTCGTGGTGGCCACTCTCAACCGCGACCAGAACCGTCTTGAAATATTCGCCGTCAATCCCAAAAGCACTGTAGCCAAGAGCATATACGTGGAGGAAAGCAAAGCGTGGATCTCACCGGAGACATATGAGCGCCTGCATTTCGGAGCCAAGAGCATGGTTGTGCTTTCGTCGCGTTCGGGTTTTGCCCAACTGTATGAATATGCCTATACCGGAGCGGAACTGCGCAGCATCACATCCGGCGATGCCGACGTTACGGATTATTATGGAAGCGACGCGTCCGGCATCCACTACTATCAAGTGGCGTCGCCTACGCCCCTTGACCGCATTGTGTGCTCTGTTGATGCCAAAGGGCGTGTCAGCACCCTGTCGCCCGCCGAAGGCACGTCGTCTATGGCGTTCGACCCCGGGATGTCTATGGCCGTGTTGTGCCACAGCAGCGTGTCTCAGCCGCCCGTATACACTCTTGTCAACGCTTCAGGCAAAACATTGCGTGTCATTGAAGATAATGCCGCTTATGCTTCGATCCATTCTTCCGCTCCGAAAAAAGAGTTTTTCAAGATGGAAACCGAAGGAGGCGTTCAGCTCAACGGTTATATCATAAAGCCTGCCGCCATGCAGCAGGGTAAAAAATACCCTGTCGTGATGTCGCAGTACAGCGGTCCGGGTTCGCAGAGCGTGCTCAACCGCTGGAGCTATGACTGGGAGCAGTATTATGCTACTCAGGGCTATGTGGTAGTGTGTGTCGACGGCCGCGGCACCGGCGGCCGTGGCCGCGCGTTCAGCGATGTGGTGTACCGCCGTCTCGGGCATTATGAGACTATTGACCAGATTGCTGCTGCGCGCTATGCGGCCTCTCTGCCGTTTGTCGACGGGTCGCGCATAGGCATATACGGCTGGAGCTATGGAGGTTATGAGGCGTTGATGTGTGCTTCGGCCGACGCTTCTCCCTTTGCCGCTGCTGTGTCTGTGGCTCCTGTCACCGACTGGAGATATTACGACACGGTGTATGCCGAGCGCTATATGCTCACTCCTCAGCAGAATGCCGATGGATATGCCGCATCTGCACCGCTTTCGCGAGCCGGCAGCCTGGCTTGTCCGCTGCTTATAATGAGCGGCACGGCCGATGATAATGTGCATCTGTTCAATACCATGCAGTACGTGTCGGCCTTGCAGTCGGAAGGTATGATGTGCGACATGTTCCTGTTCCCGAATATGAACCATAGCATCAACGGCTGCAATTCGCGTGCAGTTGTGTATGCCCGCATGCTTGAATTTTTTAATAGTAAACTGAAATGAAGCAGAAGTCTATAGTCGCGGGAGCCCTTCGGACGCTTTTCCGTACCTGGGCCATTTCGGTAGGCCTTATTGCCTTAGTGCTCGGCATCAGCTATCTTGTAAACAAGACGATTATGCCGTTTGTGCTTCTTGTGCTTGCTTATTTCATTTCCGCACTTATGCGTGTTCGTGGCATGCAGAACCGTCAGGTGTGCATGCGCATAGCGTGGGTGGTGCGCACTACATTCGTGATTTCTGCATTTGTGATGTTCACGTTGTTGCTTTCGCATGTAGAGTCGCTGTTCGGCACGCGTTTCAACGCTCCGTACTTCAATCCGCAAATACCTTATGTCACAGGCCTTGTCGTGCTTACGGTCTGCTCTGTCGTATGCATCTACGCATTGTTTATGGGCGTCAGTCTCGGAGTGTGCCGTGCTTGCCGCCGAATGTACGGCGAGTATGAGAACGACAGTCTTGCGTCTTCCCTGTTCAACGACGAGTCGGAGCGGCAGTTGCGTCTGTTGCTTTGGATGTGCATAGGCATGGGAACCACGCAATGGGCATATTTTCTGACATTCTTCATCAACGTCAACTTCAACAGCCCCGACAAATTTTTCTTTAATTTCCTGCCGGTGGCAGTGTATCTTCTGTCCCTCATATTCCTCGCTTCGCGATATTACAGCATAACGGAAGCGTTTCAGTCGTCAGCTTCGGCATCGACAAGAATCAATGGCAATAACGAATTGCGTTTCCTTGTCACAAGCGGCGACAATATGTTGCTGCGCGAACAGGGCGACGGTGAATGGGACACACCCTATAGAGCCGAGATTCCATCACAGTCCAAAGCCGACGACGACAAAGCCAGGCAGAGATTCGAGGCTATGGGAGGTCCGGCTGACGCATCCATACGCTATCTTTACACCAACCGCACCAGCGGCGGCAGCATAATGCTCCATTATGCCGTGTTTGTCCCGGATGAAAGCAAGGAGAAGGCGTTGCGCGGCGGTAAGTGGTGCTCACTTTATGAGGTGGACGGCTTGTTGAATGGCAACAGGCTCTCGCCAATGCTTGCAAACGAGCTTGTGCGCATTCACACCATAACCATGGCCTGGAAGACGTACGACCGCCGTGGTCATCGCCTGTATCCAATAAAGAATTATAAGCCCATATTCCGGCTCCGGGATTTCAAGGAATGGGATGTCGACTTCAATGACCCCGTGTGGTTGCAGATTTCAGTTGAAAATGAAGACCGTCCTTTCTTCCGCGTGCGCAGGGTATGGCGTAAGTTCCTCGACATATTCAACCGGTGATGCCAGCTTTGCCGCTCGTAGTAATCACAGGTCCGACAGCTTCCGGAAAAACGCGTCGCGCAGTGGATGTGGCGCGTGCTCTTGATGCGGAAATCATAAGTGCCGATTCGCGTCAGGTGTACACCGGGATGGATCTCGGCACAGGCAAGGACCTCGACGAGTATGGCGGCGTGCCGTATCATTTAATTGACATTGCTCCGGCAGGCTACAAATACAATCTTTACGAGTTCCTTCGGGATTTTGACTGCGCCGAAAATCGTGTGCGCTCCGCAGGGCGCATACCCGTTTTATGCGGCGGCACCGGGCTGTATGTGGAAAGCGTGCTTCAGGGGATTCATCTTCCGCAGGTGCCGGCCGACTATGCATTGCGAAGCGTTCTTGAGGAAAAGACGCTGGAGGAACTGACTGAAATTCTTGCTTCCATGAAGCGGTTGCACAACAGCACCGACGTTGACAGTCCGAAGCGTGCGATAAGGGCTATAGAAATTGAATGCTATTATCGAGACCACCCTGAAGCGGCGCGTGCGGCAGCGCCCTCGCCGCGTACGGATGCGGTCGTTGTGGGTGTCGATATTCCGCGCGACGAGCGCCGCAGGCGCATCAGCGAGCGCCTGCGCACACGTTTCTCGCAAGGCATGACGGCCGAAGTGGAGCGCCTTATTGCCGAGGGAGTGTCGCCCGACGACCTTATATATTACGGCTTGGAATACAAATATATAACTCTTTTTGTCACAGGCCGCATATCCCGTTCAGAGATGGAGCGCGGGCTTGAAACGGCCATCCATCAGTTTGCCAAACGGCAGATGACGTGGTTCCGCGGCATGGAACGTCGCGGCCATAGCATCAATTGGCTTCCATACGACCTGCCTGCAGAACGTTTTGTTGAAGAAGTAACAGCCCTTGTAAATGCCTATGCGCAGCATTGACATACGTTTTGCCGTGTTATGCGCAATGTCGTGTATTGCATTTGCCATGGATGCACAAATTGCGCCGTTGCCCGAATGCCTGCATACGACAGGCTTTGTAAGCAGGCTGCGGATGCATTGGCGCGTGCGGCCTCTTGGCCATGATGAAGCGCGCTGGGGTGTGGTGTGGAATGTGGCGGACAGTTCCTGCTACGATGGTGCGGAAATGATTCTCCGCGACGCACGCTACACCGATGCATTCGGGCGCGAATCGGCTTGCCTGCGGATTTTCAGTATTCGCGACGGCTTGTTGGCTTCAGAAGATGCTTATGAGTTTTCTCCGGCAGCCTCGATGCGCGACGGCGGAGGCTCTTTGCGCCTCAGTCTTGACCGCGGGGCATCCGAGGCCGTTCTCTCTGCAGGCTTCGGTGAGCCTGAAATATCGGTTCCTGTAGCTATAGTGACTAAGGGTCGGGTAGGGTGCTATTCATTGTCGCCATGCGACACTCTGCGCCATGAATTGTGCGTGGACAGCCTGCCGGAGCCGATATTTACATCCTATAGTATCGACAGTCTTCGCAAACACCTTTCTTTGAGCCGTGACGTGAATGAGGGTGAGTGGGTGTACTACGACCGGGATACCGATCCCGTAAGGCTGTCTGTCGGAGGCGATTACCGCTTTGCCACGATTTCAGACGGGCGCGGTGGCTACGATATAGTGTACATTTCCGGTGCGGTAGAGAACGCAGAGGCATGGCCTCCGATGCGCGTAAAAGGGCGCTTGCTGCCTACGGGATTCATCGGACAGTTCGACCTGGTGTGGTACGACGCTTACGGCGAACCAATGGGTGGCGACTGCTCTGCGCTAATCACCGACGGAATGCTTCTTGAAATACGTTTTCCCCTGTATGGCGGCAATGTTCGTTATCGTCGTGACAGGGTACAATAAAAATAAATAATCATTTAATAATCCATCATAACCATAATAAACCATGAAATATCGACAGCTACTCGCAGCTACGCTCACAGCAGTCTCAATGTCGGCGGCTGCGCAGATGTTGCCTTATCAGAATCCCGAACTGTCTCCTGCCGAACGTGCGGCCGACCTATGTTCGCGCCTTACGCTTGACGAGAAAGTACAGCTTACACTTAGCTCGTCGCCGGCAATCGATCGTCTCGGAATACCGTCCTACGACTGGTGGAGTGAGGCGCTGCACGGCATTGGACGAAACGGCATAGCTACTGTTTTCCCGTCATGCATAGGCATGGCAGCTTCTTTCGACGACGACCTCATAGAACGCGTATTCTCCGCTGTCAGCGACGAGGGCCGCGCAAAAAACACCAAAGCGCGCCACGACGGCACCGTGGGACACTATCGCGGCATCACTTTCTGGACGCCTAATATCAACGTGTTCCGCGACCCTCGATGGGGACGAGGGCAGGAGACCTACGGCGAGGATCCGTACATGAACGGTCGCATGGGCGCGCGGGTGGTGCGCGGACTGCAGGGCGACGGCACTTCGCGCTATTACAAGAGCCTGGCTTGTGCCAAGCATTATGCCGTGCACAGCGGTCCGGAACGTGTGCGCCACAGCTTCGACATCTCCGACCTGCCGGAGCGCGACCTGTGGGAGACCTATCTCCCGGCTTTCCGCACACTCGTGCAGGACGCCGATGTGCGTCAGGTGATGTGTGCCTATCAGCGTTTTGAAGGCAAGGCGTGCTGCGGTTCCGATCGTCTGCTGCAACAGATTCTGCGCGACCGCTGGGGATTCGACGGAGTTGTAGTCAGCGACTGTGGAGCTATCAATGATTTTTACGAGCCCGGGCGTCATGGTGTGGCTGCCGATGCCCCCTCCGCTGCCGCACTGGGAGTGCGCAGCGGAACGGATGTGGAATGCGGCTCGGTGTACCGTTCGCTTGCAGAATCGGTGAGAAAGGGTCTTATAGATGAGGCGGATATTGACCGCAGCGTGTGCCGTATGCTTGAAGGACGCTTTTCCGTGGGCGACATGGACGCGGATTCCCTTGTGGAATGGCGCAGTATCCCGCAGTCGGTCATCGCATGCTACGCCCACAAGAAGCTTGCCCTTCAGATGGCACGTGAGCAAATGGTGCTGCTTAAAAATAACGGTGTGCTTCCGCTTGCCAAAGATTCGCGCGGTCTCATGCTGATGGGACCTAATGCTGCGGACTCTACCATGCAGTGGGGCATCTACTACGGCCAGCCATCTCACACGGTCACCGCACTTGAAGGCATACGTGCCAAAGTGGGCGACGTACCTTATCTGCGCGGTTGCGGCATCACGTCGATGCAGGTGGAGGAGAGTGTGTTCGACCGTCTCCACGACGTATCCGGCCGTCCCGGTATGAAAGCGTGCTACTGGAACAATACGAACCTCGAAGGACCTGTGGCTGCGGAAGCTTCGTATACATCGGCCCTTACACTCAGCACCGGAGGCAACACGGTTTTCGCACCCGGAGTGAATCTTAATAATTTCAGTGTGCGCATGCAAGGCACGCTTGTGGCCGACCGCGACGAAGACATTGAATTTATAGTACGCAACGACGACCGTCTGCGCCTGATAGTGGACGGCGACACGCTGCTTAACGGATGGAATTCCGAACGTCACCGCCATGCATTGCGCAAGTCGCTGACACGCGGCAAGAGCTGCGATGTGGTTCTTGAATACATGCAGTATGCCGAGGACGCTTTGCTGAATTTCGACGTGGTGCGTCGTCGTGACATGAGTGCCGATGAAGTGGTGGACGCTGCCGGCGATGCGGAAGTTGTGGTGTTCGTAGGCGGCATATCTCCAGAGTATGAACGCGAGGAAGCATACGTGCAAGAACCCGGATTCGACAACGGCGACCGCACTTCCATAGAACTGCCCGAGGTGCAGCGCAACCTTTTGAAAGCTCTGCACGAAGCCGGCAAACGCATAGTATATGTGAATTGCAGCGGCAGTGCCGTGGCACTTACGCCCGAAGCAGCGATATGCGACGCAATAGTGCAGGCCTGGTATCCCGGAGAGCAGGGCGGACACGCCCTTGCCGACGTGCTGTTTGGCGATTTCAACCCGCAAGGCAAGCTGCCTGTCACTTTTTATCGCGACGACTCGCAATTGCCCGATTTTGAGGACTACCGAATGGAGGGACGCACATATCGCTATATGCGCACTACGCCGCTGTATCCTTTCGGCCACGGACTCAGCTATACCACTTATTCATACGGCAAGCCTGCATATGCCGACGGACGTGTGAGCGTGGAAGTAAGCAACACCGGCGCTATGGCAGGAACGGAAGTGGTGCAGGTGTACATACGCCGACCCGACGACAAGTCAGGTCCCGAAAAGACTTTGCGCGGATATGCCACGGTGTCGCTTGAACCGGGAGAAAGCCGCATTGTAAACATCGACATGCCGCGTGAATCATTTGAAGTGTGGGACACCGAAAACAGCAGGATGGACGTGTTGCCCGGCAAATACGAACTTATGGTGGGACCGTCGAGCCGTGAAGGCGATCTGCGTGTCATAGATGTGGTTTTATGACATGGCCCAAGTTTGCTCCGTAGCGAAAAAAAACGTAAATTTGCAGTGCGAAAACAATAACTCAACAATAAAGAAATAACAAAATGAGAAAGAACATTGTAGCCGGCAACTGGAAAATGAACACCACGCTGCCCGAAGGCGTGGCTCTTGCCAAGGAAGTGAACGAAGCCCTTAAGGGTGCAAACGCCAAATGCGACGTAATCGTGTGCGTTCCATTCACACACCTTGCTTCCGTGAAGGCTGTAATCGATTCCGAACTCGGTCTCGGCGCTGAAAACTGTGCCGACCATGCTTCGGGCGCATACACCGGCGAGGTGAGCGCAGCCATGGTGGCTTCCACCGGCGCAGGCTATGTGATTCTCGGCCACAGCGAACGTCGCCAGTACTACCGCGAGGATTCTGCCGTGCTTCGTGAAAAACTCGCTCTTGCCCTTGCAAACGGTCTGCGTCCCATTTTCTGCGTAGGCGAAGTACTCGAACAGCGCGAGGACGGCAGCTACAACGACGTTGTGAAAGTGCAGATAGAAGAAGCCCTTTTCCACCTCGGTGCTGAAGATTTCGGCAAAATCATCCTTGCCTACGAACCCGTTTGGGCCATCGGTACCGGCAAAACAGCTACAGCCGAGCAGGCAGAAGACATGCACGCCCACATACGCAGCGTCATAGCTGCGAAATATGGCAATGAGGTTGCCGACAACACCAGCATCCTCTATGGTGGCAGCTGCAAGCCCTCCAATGCACGTGAGATTTTCGCCAAACCTAATGTGGACGGCGGTCTCATCGGCGGTGCTGCTCTTAAGTGCGCCGATTTCATGGGCATCGTAGCCGCTTTCGACTGATTCCGGCTTTATAACTACTAAAACAGGCCGCACTGAATTGAAGTGCGGCCTGTTTTTCTGAGTATGATATATGTAACTATGGCAATTATTCCATCCTCAGCTCAAGCAACAAAATCAATATTTTGCAAAGATAGGCATTTATTTGCTGATGATAAGTTTAGAGGTTGTTTAATAATGTTTGTTAATGACAGGGCCGAAATTTTTCAGACGGATTTATTCCTGTGGCGAAGGAGCATAGCGGGCTATGCGACTGAAGCAAAGGGATAAAGACACTCAAAAATTTCGGAGGGGTTGACAATTCCATTGTTGACAACCTTAACAAAAATTTAAAATTACTTCTGCATGGCGTCTTTTATGTTAACGCACATTTACTCGTCGGTCACAATGGAACCCCATTGCTTCCTCCTCATAAACTGCACCTTAACATAAAATACACCACCCTGTCGTTAACAATGATTATTAAACAACCTCTTATAGTATGCGCATGTGTCGGGGATTCTTCGTATCTTTGCAGACTTGATACAATATAGGAATGAAAAAGTACGTCGTCATATTGCTTTTATCGCTGCTGGCCATGCCTGTGGCGTTATTCTCGCAAGAGTCGGGCATGCCTGCGCTCACAGATTCAATGCATGCAGCCTCGTCATCCATTGTCGAGCGAATCAATAAGTCCGGCCATATGAAGGTGGAACACCCGGCAGCTCTTGATGCCCGGTTGCAGAAAGTGCAGAGCAGCGATAACGTGGACTCAACGGATGAGTATGAGCGTAAGGACACGCAAGGGCGTGTGGGCTATCGTATTCAGGTGTTCGACGATAATAATCCCGGCACTGCCCGCCAAGGGGCAGAGAGCCGCAAGCGCCAGATGGAATCGCGATTCCCCGAGTGGCGCAGTTATGTAGAGTTCAATTCACCTTATTGGCGTGTGAAAGTAGGCGATTTCCGTTCGCGCAGCGAAGTGGAAGCCGCTATAGAGGAGATGCGTCATGCTTTTCCGGGACTGAGTTCTCAGTTGCGGATAGTGCGCGACCGTATTAACATATCTGAATAATCCGTATGATTGAGAATCTTTCCGACGAGGAACGCGTAGAGCGTATCGCCGGACACATCGGTGAGATAATTTCTCTTATTGGCGAAGACGGCACGCGCGAAGGACTCGTGAAGACTCCGATGCGCGCTGCCAAAGCATTGTGGTTTATCACATCCGGCTATCGTGCGAAGGCCGAGGATATGATGCAGCAGGCGTTGTTCACGCACGAGGGTTCGCAGATGATAATAGTCCGTGACATAGAGTTCTATTCATTGTGCGAGCATCACATGCTTCCGTTTTTCGGCACTATTTCAATCGGCTATCTGCCCAGTGGACGCATAATAGGCTTGAGCAAACTCGCCCGTTGTGTGGAAGTGTTTGCCCGTCGTCTTCAGGTGCAGGAACGCCTCACTTCGGAGGTGTGCCGTGCCGTGGCACACGAACTCGGTGCTGAGGGCGTGATGGTGACGTGCCGTGCACGCCATTTGTGCATGCAGATGCGTGGCGTGGAGAAACAAGAGGCAACCACTGTGACAACCCATGCCGAGGGGCGTTTTGCGGACGATGCCGCCCTGCGGGCTGAATTCTTTCAGGCAGTGAGATAGGCGATGCTGTCGGCTGCGTTATATCTTGTAATCGGTCTTGTGCTTATACTGGCCGGTGCGTCGGCTCTTACGGACGGCGCCTCCGCCATAGCGCGCCGCATGGGAGTCAGCGACCTTGTCGTGGGACTGACCGTCGTGAGTTTCGGAACATCTGCTCCGGAACTCACAATAAGCATACTCAGCTCTGCCAACGGTAATGCAGGTCTTGCCATAGGCAATGTGGTAGGAAGCAATATATTCAATATTTGTGCCATAATAGGCGTGACCGCGTTGTTGCGACCGGTACCCGTCGGGCGAGGCCTCATCAGCAACGAGATTCCGCTGGTGGTGCTTTCGTCTCTTGTGTTGCTTGCCATGGGCAGTTCGGTGTGGCTTGACGGAGCTTCGTCGGCAGTGCTGACGCGTGTCGACGGTGTGATTCTATTGATGTTTTTTGCTGTGTTTATGCGCTACGTCTTCGCATCAGCCAAAGACGGCGGCCGAACCGGCGACGAGCGTGATGTCGTCGCATCTGCCATGCCTTTGTGGAAATCGCTTGCCTACACTTTAGGAGGCCTTGCCGCTTTGATTTGGGGTGGAGACAGATTCGTGGACGGAGCATCGGCCATAGCCGGCGGTTTCGGCGTGAGCGAGGCCGTGATAGGGCTTACTATTGTGGCGGCCGGCACCTCGTTGCCGGAATTGGCCACGTCGGTAATGGCGGCATTGAAAGGCCGTACGGGCATGGCTGTAGGCAATGTTATAGGCTCCAACATATTCAATGTATTTATGGTTCTGGGAGCCTCGGCAACTGTACGGGAGCTTCCGTTCGCAGGCATAGGGATGCCTGACCTGTTGCTGCTCTCTGCTGTGAGCCTTCTGTTCTGGCTGAGTGGCAGAATCATCGGTCACAATGTGATTACGCGTGCCGAAGGAGCCGTGTTTGTTGCCGTCTATATCGTCTACATGTGTTTTATTGTCGCTTACGCATGATGCGACGCAGCGGGGCTACAAGCGATGCCGTCAGCAGCACCGCGATGTAGCTTCCGGAAATAAGCGCGTTCATGCTTCCGTCGTCGGCTGCCTCGATGTTTTCAAGGGCATCGTCGCAGTCGTTTTTTGTTTCCGGCAGTTCTGCATCAATTGACGCAAGATTCCGTTTCCATACGATTTTCCCATCGCTCAGATACACTGCTGCTATATCGCCTCGCACAAGTGTTTTCAAGTCGGTGTCGTCGGCGGAGTACACGTCAAATTCAGGCGCGGCAAGCAATTGCCATTCGTGCAGTCCGGCTGTGGAAGTGCCGACAATAGCCGCTGTGGAAGTGTCGTGGCGGCGGGCATATGCTGCAAGTTCGTTGGCAAAGCGTGAGCGGGTGAGGAAATGCTCGCCCGGATCCGGAACCACGAATATCAGTTGAGTGCCTTCGCATTCGAACAAGTCGGCCTCGTCTCCTTCCGTGTCGAATACCGCGAAAGGCGCAGTTTCTTCCTTTGTGTCTTCCGCAAGGCCGATATAGGTCCAGGTGCTGTCGGGCAGTTCGTATTCTGAGAATGTGCGCTGCTGTCCGTTTTTCTCGTAGATGAGAGAAATTGTTTCATTTGTTTCGGCAGGGCACATGGATGTGCCGAGCGGGTAAGGACGGAAATCCGCTACGGGCTGCACGTTGTATCCTACAGCCGACAGGATTAGTGCGTAGAGCACGGTCGATGTCACCACAAGCCATTGGATGGAGTGGTGGAAGACTCCTCGGCAGCGACTGTTGTGCAGGAGCAACCATACACAGCAGGCCGAAATAGCAATGTTTTTCAGGAATGTGGCTGTGTTGCTTACGATTAAAATGTCTCCGAAGCATCCGCAGTCCGACACGGGGTCGGCAATGGCTATATAGGCTGTAAGCGGTAGCATTGCGCACATTATCAAGAAAGCTGCTATGGCCGAACTTCGGCGCAGTACGCCGAACAGCACGCACACGCCCACTGTAAGCTCGAGTGCGCCGAGAGCCACTGCGGCCATAACCACAGGCTCGCGCGGAATAGCGTGCAATCCCCATGCCGAAAAGTATTCAAGCATTTTATAGAGCGTGCCGTAAGGGTCGACGCTTTTGGCCCATCCTCCAAGCATGAAAGCCCCGCCGACTATTGTGCGGCAGAGCCATGTCAGAGAGGGGGTGACGATTCTTTTATATGCGGTCGCTGTCGCAGTCTCCTGATTCGGTGAGTTTGATGATTCCGAAAACGGCATAATTGAGCATGTCCATGTAATTGGCGTCGATACCTTCGCTCACGGTAGTGCGGCCGCCATTGTCTTCAATTTCTTTTGTGCGCTCTATCTTCGTGAGGATGAGGTCGGTGTAGCTGAGCACTCTCATAGAGCGCCATGCTTCGCCGTAATCATGGTTCTTGGCCTGCATGAGTTCGCGTGCGCGCGCGGCCACTTCGTCGTAAAAGGCAAGTGCGTTTTCCGGGCTTATGTCTTTTTTATCAGCGAAGCCGAGTTCGAGCTGGATTATGCCTACTATGGCATAGTTTACTATTGCCATGAATTCCGGAAGGATTCCTTCGCCCACAGCGCTTTCGCCTGTAATCTCAAGCGTGCGTATGCGTTTGGCCTTTATGAAAAGCTGGTCGGTCACGGCCTCGGGCCGCAGTATGCGCCACGACGCTCCGTAGTCGTCGAGTTTGTGGCTGAAAATTTCACGGCAGCGGCTCAGGGCTTCGTCGAATTGCTTGTTGGTGTCGGTCATGGCGGTATCAGTCGTTGGATTGGACTTCGCATTCACACATTTCGTCGTATTCCTCCCATTGCGGGTCGTTTTCGGCGGAAATCTGCAAGGGGAGCAGGGGCAACGGCTCGAGAGCGGCGTTCAGTTTCTTGTTGAATATATTTGTGCTCAGCGTGTAGAATACCCATGTGCGTTCGCCTGCTCCTGTGTATATTCCTGTCATTACAGCCACAGGGTCGGCATCGAGTTGTTTCTGCAAGGCTTCAGTGGCCTGTCCCATGATTTCGGCATCGGCATCGGATGGCATTCCGTTGTCGGCGTAAGGCCACGTTATTGTAACACGTATGGTAAAACGCGGGTTGTTGCGGAATTTCGTTATGTCGCGGCGTCCCGTCACCATAACCATTTGTCCGTCGGGTGCCTCTGCGGGCGATGTCCACCAGTCTTGCATAGTATTTATGTTTTTAAAGAAAAGCGCGGGCATGGTGCTTGCGCGCGGGACGGCGTATAAGCCGGGTTATGTGGGCGGCATGCTTTCCGCATCGCGGAGCTTTGCCGGCCCGTCCGTCATTTATCTGAGCAGTCTACCCCCCGGCATCGGACGAGCAGCCCGATGGAGTCGAAGCTCCCTGCCGGTGTACTTGACCTTGCAACCCGCAAGATGTGCGGCATGCCATATCGCTGTGGCACCCGGTGGGCTCTTACCCCGCCTTTTCACCCTTGCCGTCGACCCGCGAGGGGCCGCATGGGCGGTTGTTTTCTGTCACATTACTCTGCCGTTGCCGACAGCTCCCCGAAGGGAGTGCGGTGCTCTTTGTTGCCCGGACTTTCCTCTCGCGCCTCATTCGTGCGCGAGCGACGAACCCGCTGTCCCGGCGCAGGCACGCGTGCCCGCGCTATGGTTTTTTATACGTAACCGCGGATGATGCCGCGTTTGGCGTTGCGCACAAACAGGATTATTTCATCACGCTCCTTTGTGGCGGGCAGTTCGGCTTCGATGCGTTCCACGGCATCGCTGACGTTGAGTCCCGACAGGTACAGGTAGCGGTAGATTTCCTGAATGTCGCGTATGGTGTCGTTGCTGAAGTTGCGGCGGCGCAGGCCGATGCTGTTGATGCCGGCATAGCTTATAGGCTCGCGTGCGGCCTTCACATAGGGGGGGATGTCTTTGTTGACAAGGGCTCCTCCCTGAATCATCACATGCGGCCCTATGTGGCAGAACTGGTGCACGAGCGTGCCGCCGCCTATTACGGCGAAACTGTCCACCACTACTTCGCCTGCGAGCTGGGTGGCATTGCTGATGATTACGTTGTCGCCCACGGCGCAGTCGTGCGCGACGTGGCTGTAAGCCATGATGAGACAGTTGTTGCCTACGGATGTGCGTCCGCGTGCGGCTGTGCCTCGGTTCACGGTCACGCATTCGCGTATGGTCGTGTTGTCGCCTATTATGGCCAATGTGTCCTCGCCGCGGAATTTGAGGTCCTGCGGGATGGCTCCGATTACGGCACCTGGAAATATGGTGCAGTTACGGCCTATGCGTGCACCTTCAAGAATGGTGACGTTGCTGCAGATGCGCGTGCCTTCGCCGATTTCCACATTGGCGTCGATGGTGACGAACGGGTCTATCACCACGCTCGGTGCAATCTTGGCGGCCGGATGCACGTATGCTAAAGGTTGTTTCATATGAAGTTGAGGAGAGTGGTTTATTATTTATTCTTTATAATCTGGGCCATGAATTCGCATTCGGTGACAATTTTGTCGCCTACGAATGCGCGTCCTTTCATCACAGCCATTCCGCGACGCAGTTCGGTCATGAACGACACGTGGAATATGAGGGTGTCGCCCGGAACCACTTTCTGGCGGAACTTCACGTTGTCTATCTTCATGAAGTAGGTGGAGTAGCGTTCGGGCTCATCTACTGTGCTGAGCACGAGAAGACCGCCGGTCTGTGCCATGGCTTCCACGAGCAGCACTCCGGGCATAACCGGTTCCTGAGGGAAGTGGCCGAGGAAGAACGGCTCGTTGGTGGTGACATTTTTCACGCCGACGATGTAGTTGTCGCCCTTGTCTATGATTTTGTCGACAAGCAGGAAAGGATAGCGGTGGGGCAGGTGTTCGCGTATGCTGTTGTTGTCCATCAGCGGCGCGATGTTGGGGTTGTATACCGGAGCCTGGATGTCCTGACGCTTGATGTCGCGGCGGATGTCCTTTGCCATGCGTGTGTTTATGCCGTGTCCTGGCTTAGTGGCGATTATTTTGCCTTTGAGAGGACGGCCTATGAGTGCTATGTCGCCAATGATGTCGAGCAGCTTGTGGCGGGCGGGTTCGTTGTCATGGGCGAGGGGTTTGGGGTTGATGTAGCCGAAGCCGTCCACTGTGTGGTGCTCTACCCCCATGGTGTCGGCGATTTTGTCGAGACTCTCCTGGCTCAGGGGCGAATCGTATATCACGATGGCATTGTCGAGGTCGCCGCCTTTTATGTAGCCGGCGCGTACGAGAGGCTCGATTTCGCGTACGAACACGAATGTGCGGGCGCCTGCTATCTCGGTCTCGAATTCATTGATGTGTTCCATCGACGCGTACTGGTTGGAGAGCACGGGCGATTCGAAGTTCACTTTCACTTCCACGCTGAATTCGTCGTCGGGGAGAATGAGTATTTTCGATCCGGTGGCTTCGTCGGCAAGTTCTATTTTGTGCTTGACTACGTAGAAATCCTTTTCGGCTTTCTGCTCGGTAAGGCCGGTGGCATTGATGGCCTCAATCCACAGCTTGGAACTGCCGTCAAGGATGGGTACTTCCGGAGCGTTGACGCGAATGAGCGCATTGTCCACGCCCGATGCGTAGAGCGCAGCCATAAGGTGTTCGATGGTGCTCACAGAGATTTCGCCGCGGGCAATGACAGTGCCGCGCTGCGTGCTCACTACATTTTCGGCAAGAGCGTCGATTACGGGCTCGCCTTCAAGGTCGGTGCGTTGGAATTTGTAACCGTGGCCTTCGGGGGCTGGCATCACGGTAGCTTCCACCATGGCGCCTGTGTGCAGTCCTTTGCCTGTGAGGGTGAAAGGTTTGCTGAGGGTGAGTTGCTTCATTGCTGTATGATGTGTTTCTGATTATTCTTTTAAGTCTTGTTCTATCTGCGACATTTTGCGGAAAAGCTCCGGAAGGCGCTTTATGTAGACGGTGTTGCGGGCGAAATCGCCGGCAGACACTGCCGGATAGCCCATCAGACGGCTACCGGACTTCACGTCGTTGGGTATGCCGCTCTGCGCTCCTATCTGCACGTTGTCGCCTACGGATATGTGGCCGGCGAAACCTACCTGGCCGCCCACCATGCAGTGGCTTCCTATTTTTGTGCTGCCTGCCACACCGCTTTGTGCAGCCATCACGGTGTGCTCGCCTATCTGAACATTGTGTGCCACCTGTATCAGGTTGTCGAGCTTGGTGCCCTTTCCGACGCGCGTACATCCCATCGTGGCTCTGTCCACTGTGGTGTTGGCCCCGATTTCCACGTCGTCGGCTATCTCCACGATACCTATTTGCGGAATCTTGTTGTAGGATCCGTCATCGGTGGGCGCGAATCCGAAGCCGTCTGCGCCTATTACTACGCCTGCATGGAGCACGCAACGCGCGCCTATGCGGCAGTTATGGTACACTTTTACTCCAGGATACAGCACGCTGTCGTCGCCTATTATGGCGCCCGGGCCTACATAAGCTTGCGGATATATCTTTACGTTGCGCCCGAGACGCGCACCTTTGCCCACATAGGCGAATGCGCCTATGTAAGCGCCTTCAGGCAGCTCCACGTCTTCTGCCACGAAGCTTGGCTGCTCCACCCCTGTAGGACGTGCGTTCACCACGGCGTCAACCATCTGAAGCAGGCGGGACAGAGTGGCGTAGGGGTCGTCCACGCGTATCAGTGTGGCATTCACGGGATGCTCGGCTACAAAGTCGCGGCGCACAAGCACTATCGACGCGTGTGTGTCGTAGATGTGGTGCGTGTATTTCGGGTTAGCCAAGAACGTGAGCGTGCCGTCTGCGGCTTCCTCTATTTTGGCGAATGTGCTTACGGTGGCGTTTTCGTCGCCATCCACGGTGCCGCCTACGGCGGCGGCTATCTGGCTTGCAGTGAATTTCATTTTTCCAGTTGCTCGAACTAAACAGACTGCTTCGGCAATCTCAAAACTTTTGCAAAGTTGGCAAAAAAAATCCGATTATTGGTTATGGGCGGGGTGAAAAGTGGGATTTATAGCGCGCTTTAGTGCACTTTAGGGCATATTATACGACAAAAGGGCGTCATACGCCCTTTTGTGCCGCTGTCGCGCACGTCGGTCACACCTCGTTGAGGTCGTGTCCCATGCGTTCTTTTTTCGTGTGCATGTAGCGCAGGTTGTAGGGGTTGGGCGCCACTTCTATGGGCACGTTTTCCACTACTTCCAGCCCGTAGCCTTCCAGGCCGATGCGTTTGACGGGGTTGTTGGTGAGCAGGCGCATTTTGCGTATGCCGAGCAGATTCAGTATCTGCGCGCCCACTCCGTAGTCGCGCTCGTCGGCGTTGTGTCCGAGGTGAATGTTGGCCTCCACTGTGTCCAGGCCCTGTTCCTGTAGCTTGTAGGCGCGGATTTTGTCCATAAGGCCTATTCCGCGGCCTTCCTGGTTGAGGTAGACTACGGCGCCGCGGCCTTCTTTCTCTATCATTTCGAGCGCCCGGTGCAGCTGCTCGCCGCAGTCGCATCGTTTCGAACCGAATATGTCGCCGGTGGCGCAGGACGAATGCACGCGCACGAGAGCCGGCTCGTCGGAGCGCAGGTCGCCTTTTATTATTGCGATGTGTTCGAGCCCGTTGCTTTTCTGACGGAACGGGATTAGACGGAAGTGGCCGTAGCATGTGGGCATGTCCACTTCTACGCCTTCTTCCACCAGCTGCTCGTTGGCCATGCGGTAGGCGATAAGGTCGCGGATGCTCACAAGCCGCATGCCCCACTTGTCGGCGTGCTCGCGCAGTTCGGGCAGGCGCATCATGGTGCCGTCGTCGGCCATTATTTCCATAAGGGCTGCGGCGGGGGCAAGACCGGCGAGGCGGGCGAGGTCTACCGCAGCTTCCGTGTGGCCTGCACGGCGCAGCACGCCCTGCTCCTGAGCGTATAAAGGGTTGATGTGGCCCGGGCGACCGAATGTGGAGGGCGTCGACGAAGGGTCGGCGAGGGCGCGTATGGTGGCGCAGCGGTCGGTGGCGCTGACGCCTGTGGTACATCCGTCGAGTTTGTCGACGGTGACGGTGAACGGGGTGCCGAGCACCGATGTGTTGTTTTCCACCTGATGGGGCAGCTCAAGCTCGTGCGCACGGCCAATGGTGATGGGGGCGCACAGCACGCCACGCGCGTTTTTGAGCATGAAGTTCACCTGTTCGGGCGTGATTTTTTCGGCGGCCACTATGATGTCGCCTTCGTTCTCGCGGTCTTCGTCGTCGACTACGATTACCATTTTGCCGGCACGTATGTCGGCAATGGCGTCGGCTATATTGTCAAGCTTTATCTTCTGTTGCATTTTTCGTTGAGAATTTTTCTGTGAGTTGGCGTGTTGTCTCCTCGATGTCGGCGAGCCGGGCAGGGGTGGCGCGGAACGGATAGCGGTTCAGCAGATTTATTACCTGAGGGTCGCGTGAGTTCGACATATAATCAACAAGATTGTTTAGCCCGGCGTTGAGTCCGGACGCTGTTTTCCATGCAAATCTTTGCCTCCATCGCGGGCGTCCGGCCAAGATGGCGCGCACACGCCGTTCTTCGGCGGCTTCCGCTTCCAGCATGGCCAGGGCGTGTTCGGGCTGCACTTCGGTCATCACCATTTCCTTCAGCTCGAGGGCTCGTGGCTGCTCGCGGCCGGTGAGGCGGCGCAGCAGCGCGGCGTAGGCGTCGACGTTGAACACGGCGCTGTCGCCTACGGCTTTATATGTGAAGAATACGCCTAAAGGCAGCAGTACTATGGTGCTGAGCCATATGCCTTCCCACACTTCCGCCTTGCCGTCGCGTGCCATTTTATAGCCGGCGTTGTCGACAATGAAGTAGAAGATAAACAGCAACACGCTCACCACGAGCGGTGTGCCCAGGCCGCCTTTCTTTATTATGGCTCCGAGCGGCGCCCCGATGAAGAAGAATATTATGCAGGCGAACGACAGGGTGAATTTTCGCTGTAGTTCGATGTCGTGGCGTCGCATGAGTTTGGCCTGATCGTTGAGCGCGAGGCTTCGGAATTCGTATTCCTGCCGCTGGCGCTTCGCCATGCTGAGGGCTTGTGTGAGGTAGGTCTTTGCCATGGACGGGGTAGGGGCTGAAAACACCGAGTCGAGGTCGATGTCTTCCGCCCGCAGTCTCTCCCGTGTGTGTGTGTAGGCTCCTCCCGGTATGGCGCGGCGCAGGCCTATGCCCATGACGGGAGCGCGTTTGAGCTCGTCCGCATAGATGCCGCCTACGCTGTCCACCTGCGCGCTGATGCTGTCGATGCTCCGGCGCAGCTGTGATATGTTCTGTCCTATGTACTGGCTGCGCATGCCGCCCTCGTCCATGCGGTTGAAGTTGGCGTCGAAAGCGAAATATATCTGTTTGTCGGAGAAATTTTCCCGCCGGAATGGCATGTACCGTGAGGAGGATGCCCCCATGGAGTTGTCGCGCAGATTCTCGAACATCTCGCCGTTGTACAGATGCAGGAACAGGCGTGTCTTGTCTTCCGTGAAACTGAATTTGCCGCTGTCGGCAAGGATTACACGCGAGTTGTCGAGGCCGTTTGTCACATCGTATATTATCATGTCGTAGAGCATGCCGGTCTCGGGATTTTTGTGCTCCACGTAGAGGTTCATGTTCGGAATCTGGTCGTAGAACGAGCGTTCCGGAATTTCCACCTCGGGCGATTTCTGACGCACGCTGAAAAGCAGTGTCCACATTTTGCTCTGCGCGATGGGCAGAAGGTTGTTTTGGAAAAAGAAGGCTCCGATGCTTATGCACACCATCAGCACTATGAGAGGGCGCATGATTTTGAACAGGGATACCCCGGACGCTTTCATGGCGGTGAGCTCGAATTTTTCGCCGAGGTTGCCGAACGTCATTAGCGAGGCAAGCAGCACTGCCAGCGGGAGCGCAGTAGGCACAAATGTAAGCGCCGCATAGAAAAATAGCTCGCCCAGCACGTCTATCGACAGGCCCTTGCCCACAAGGTCGTCGATTGTACGCCACAAGAACTGCATCAGCACCACGAACAGCGAGATGAAGAATGTCATGGCGAACACCGGCAGGAACCGTTGCAGCATGAATGTGTATAGTCGTTTTATTCTGAACATAGTGGCGCCATGAGCGTGAAAACGCTGCAAAGATACGGATTTTTCATGAATAAACCATTATTTCGAAACTCGCGCCAACAAAGCGCTGACAATGCTTGTTCTAATTATAGTTTCAACTGATTGTTTATGAAAAAGCCCTTGATTTCAGCACCGGTTTTTGTCGCCATTTGTACGGCAAAAACCGGTGCGTGGTTCATTTCTGCAGCGGAGTCGGAAATCTTGGCGGCAGATTGGTATATTCTGGCTTTTTCCATAGTGCGTTGCAGCGGCAAGGTTGCACGCATATCAGTAAGATAGCAGACACAATTTTCTTTTTGCCATAAATTTATCGAGAACGCCCCTGGCCGTGATTGGCCCGGGGCGTTCAGTTCAGCTGTAGCGCTGTTTCAGTTCTTCGAGTTCCATTCCTGCCAGTTCCCATAGGCTCATCGCGTTTTCAAGCGCTTTTGTGGCATTGGCATGGCGCTCGAATATGCCGGGCGTGGTGTTGCCTGCCGAAATCTCGGCTTCTATTGAGGCGATTTCGGATTCCAGGCGTGTAATCTCGTTCTCGGCGTCGTCCACACGCTTTTGGGCTTTCTTAAGCGTCTTTTCGCGTTCGCGCTGTTCGGCATAGCTCAGGCGTGCCGCAGGTTTGTCGGGCGCAGTTTCTTTTGGTTTGTCGGGCGTGTCCTGCTTTTCCGCTTTTGGCCTTGGTACGGGTCGGTTGCGTTCAAGTTCCTGCAGGGAGTCGATGCGTTTTTTCTCCAGGAACTCGTATATGCCGCCAAGACATTCGCGCACACGTCCGCCTCCGAATTCATATACTTTGCTGACCAGCCCGTCGAGAAACTCGCGGTCGTGGCTCACCACTATCACCGTGCCGTCGAAGTCGCGTATGGCCTGCTTGAGTATGTCTTTCGTCTTCATGTCGAGGTGGTTGGTGGGCTCGTCGAGTATAAGCAGGTTGACAGGCTCGAGCAAAAGGCGTATCATTGCGAGACGCGTCTTCTCGCCTCCGCTCAGCACTTTCACTTTCTTGTCGGATGCTTCGCCTCCAAACATGAATGCTCCCAGAATGTCGCGTATTTTAAGGCGTATGTCGCCCACGGCCACTCGGTCGATGGTGTCGAACACGCTGATGTCGCCGTCGAGCAGCTGTGCCTGGTTCTGTGCGAAATATCCTATTTTGACGTTGTGCCCCACTTTTAGGGTGCCCGTGTAGGGGATTTCGTCCATGATGCATTTTACAAGGGTCGACTTTCCCTCGCCGTTTTTTCCCACGAAAGCCACTTTCTCGCCGCGGCGTATCGTGAACGTACATCCGTCGAACACCTGATGGCTTCCATAGGCCTTTCCCACGTCTTCCAGGATGAGCGGAAAATCGCCCGATCGCGGTGCCGGCGGAAAACGCAGGCTGAGCCGCGACGTGTCCACCTCGTCCACCTCTATGCGCTCTATCTTGGCAAGCTGTTTCATGCGGCTCTGCACCTGCACGGCCTTGGTAGCTTTGTAGCGGAAACGTTCTATGAACTGCTCCGTATCGGCTATCTGCTTCTGCTGGTTCTGCCATGCGCGCATCTGCTGCTCGATGCGTTCCTGACGCAGCACCACGAAATGGCTGTAGTTCACGGCATAGTCATAGATTTTGCCTAAGGATATTTCAATGGTGCGGTTAGTCACGTTGTCGATGAACGCGCGGTCGTGGCTCACGAGCACAACCGCTTTCGCTTTTGTGGCGAGGAAGTTTTCAAGCCATTGTATCGACTCGATGTCGAGATGGTTGGTGGGCTCGTCGAGCAGCAGCACGTCGGGGCGCTGCAGCAGCAGTTTGGCAAGTTCTATGCGCATGCGCCATCCGCCCGAAAACTCGGCCGTAGGACGCTCGAAATCGCTGCGTGAAAAGCCGAGACCGATGAGTGTCTTCTCCATTTCCGCCTCGCAGTTGTCGCTTCCGCTCATGTTCAGCTGCTCTGTCAGCATGGTCATGCGGTCGATAAGGTCGTGGTAGGACTGCGATTCGTAGTCGGTGCGTTCGGCGAGTTCGGCGCTCATGGCGTCGAGCTGCTCCTGCATCGAGTCAATGCGAGAGAAAGCCTTGCGCACTTCTTCCTTGACCGTGAGGGTGTCTTCAAGCACCATCTGTTGCGGAAGGTAGCACACGCTCACATCCTGCGGCACAGCTACGGTGCCGGAAGTGGGGCGCTGCAGTCCGGCTATGATTTTGAGCATGGTGCTTTTGCCCGCGCCGTTTTTGCCTACGAGGGCTATCTTGTCGCGCGGGTTTATGACGTAACTTATGTTGTCGAAAAGGGATTTGGCGGAGAACTCCACCGACAGGTTGTTAATTGAAATCATGAGTCACAAGCTTTTCGCCTGCAAAGATACGACAAATATTTGACACGCTCTTATAAGTCGCGTAATGTTGCAGTGGGCGCGTTTCGCATGAATTCCTGAAGATAGACGTAGGCTTCCGCAACCATGCCGTCTTCGCCGCAAAGCATGCTGTCGAGCACGTCGTCGTCCATAAGCAACTGGCGGAAGGCCGGGCCGTCGTAGGCGATTAAGTCGATATAAGCCTGTCCGTCACAACCCATGGCTCCTCCAAGCACAATGCCGGGAGTTTCTTCGCGCGACAATATTTTCGCGCACCAGTCCTCGACGCGGTAACGCAGGTCGAGAAACTCGCGGGAATCCATGTCTTCCGGACGTGTAATCACCAGGAACGTGGCATCTGCTCCACGCGCGGCCAAATCGCAGAAAGTTGACGGGTCTTTCCTGATATAATCACGGCAAAGCGACATGTACCGCGACACTCCGCACACTATGTCTTCTCTAAAAGCACGCTCTCCCTCTGCGGGCTTGCATTCGTAAGCGTTGTATCCGAGCTTCGGCGTGGAATAGTATTCGCCGCCGTGCTTTTCAACTATTTCCTTTATCCGGGCTGAAAGCTCGCATATGGGGTACATGCCGGCGGTGTCCGATGCGGCGTCTACAGAATCTATATAATTGTAAGTGACGCCTTCTCCTACGGTGAGTTCAAGGATTATGTAAAAGGCATTCTTGCTTTTGGCCTCGTCGAGCTCCGCCAGTGCCGGGTGGTGGTAGCGAATCGAGAATGCCCCGCTTTCTTCGTCATACTCCGCCTGCACAAGGAGTTCGGATATGTCGATTTTCTTGTCGTACATGCCGAAAGTGAAAGTGCTGCTGTCGCATCCCTGTTTGCACGGAAACACTTTCCATTTGTCTTTAAGTTCCTCCGGCATGGCTCCAACAAGATACGGATACAGATAATGGCATTCGGTGCCGCTCTCTACTGCGAATGTCAGTTCGAAGTCGCCGCCGATATTATAGTACACATCCTCTCCAAGGATGCCGATTCCTGAATCCATAAGCGCGCCGAGAGCCTCGTGGGCGGCGTGCGGTTCTTTTATGAAACCTTCGATTTCGTCACGGTGTTCCACGAACCATGCCCAGAATTCGCGCACCCGCTTGCTGAACGGATTGTAGATGCCGCATTGCGCTATGAACCACTTGGCATCATCGTCGTCGGGTTCTATCTCAATAGCACGCTTAAAGTACCTGCACGACTCCTCGTATCTGTCAAGGAAGAAATAAGAATATCCCATACGGAAATTCCAATTGGCATTATCACGCCCGTATTCCTCGGTGGCTTCAAGCAGCGGGAGCGCCTTCTCATATTCACGGTTGTTATTATAGGCGCGGGCAAGTTGTCCCTTCAGTTCGTCGGTAAGTTCATCTTCGGGCAATGCAAGCAGCATATCTATAATACGCCCATGTTCGCCGTTGCGGGCAAGGCGTTCCACGGTTTCGAGTATGTCCTGTCGCGATGCGGTGATGCGCCCGGCAAAAGCATTGGCTTCGTCCGCGGCCTCGTCGGCCGATTTTCCGTCGGCCGCCACCAGTGTGAACAGCGTGAACTGATGTTCGGTTATGAGTTGCACCTGCATCACAGGCGCTCCGTCTTCATCGCTTACGTCGGTTGCCATGTAGCGTCCGTTGTGAACTTTGCCCTCACCCACGATGACATCATCGTCTTTGCGGAAAAACTCGGTGTTGCTGTCTGTGCTGTAAGCCGTCACTCGTACTGAGTCGCCGTCCTCGCATCCATCCCAATACCCGATTGTGCCGTTGTCTTCGAACTGCAGGAAACTGCCCGGAAGTCTGAATGTCGCATTGCCGATACGGTAGGAAACCATTCCTCGCCGGAATCCGATGCTATATTCTGCCTCATAATCCTTAACGTCTGACACATCCAACGGCTCCCGTCCGTCAAGACGACATACCTCGGCATATTCTTTCTTCGGGACGGGCAAATCCGAGCCGGACAATATAAGCTCGTCCAGCAGATTTGCGATATTGCCGTTTACTTCCGCGTCTTCCTCGCTACGGTCCGAGGGCATGAAACAGCATCGGCACCATAGAAGATGCATGGCCTCGTGCCATATCAGGCGGTAGCGGTTTGTCGTCGCGTCGCAGCACGGGAAAAACAGACGTGCGAGGCTTTCGATTCCTTTGGAGTTCTTTATGCCCAGAATGCGTGATATGCTGTAGCGGCCGAACGGTGTGACATAGCTTCCGGCCACGTCTTCGGGCACAGGCCATCCGAGGGCGTAATTCACGAGCATGTTTCCATAGTTTTTGCCCGATTTCTCCTCCAACAGGTCCACTACCTTTCCGAGCCACGGCAAAAAATGCTCATGATACATAATGCCGAAGTCACGATGCTCGAAATAATCCGTATCGTCTTCCACGTCAAATGAAATGCCGCATTGCGACGCCACATCATCGAGCAAATCCACGACAAGTTTATGGAATCCCGGTCCGAGAATGTTTGTCTGGCATTCGACATCTGCCTCTATTCCGTAATCAGTATCGTGGCCGCGGACCTCCCATCAGGCCGTTGGGGGCAAAACGGGGGTCGATAGTCTTTGCATCTGCGTCCGATATTACGTCCATACCGCTTTTATGCCCCATCTCTTTGAAAGAAAGGAGCAAATCGACAAATTCCGACGTATTGCAACGTGTTTTGGCAGAAATTCCTATACTCATTTTTCAGATTTCAGATATAAAGTCAATAGCCGGTCTGTAGCGTAGGGAGGCTATCCGTTGTTGACTATGCCGAGCTGCCGGCGCACGCTTTCTTCGTGGATGGTCGCAATGAGCGACCGCACGAAGTCGGGATTGAGACCTGCATCTTCGGCCTGCACGGCACGACGGTCCATAAGGTCGTTGTAGCGTTCGTGCTGCACCACTGCCATGCCTTCGCGCAATTTGTGGCGGCCTATTTCGTCGCTCACGTTCATGCGTTCGACGAGCAAGGCCAGCAGTCTGTCGTCGATGCGGTCTATCTCGCTGCGCAAAGCCATGATGTCGGCCGACGACGGGTCGGGACGTTTGCGCAGTTTCAGGCTACGGAGAAGTTCTTCCAGCTCCTGCGGGGTGAGTTGCTGCCGCGCGTCGCTGAGCGCTACCGACGGGCAGCAGTGGCATTCCACCATAAGGCCGTCGAACCCCATGTCCATGGCCTGCTGGGCTATATGGCCCACCGTCTCACTGCGCCCGGATATGTGGCTCGGGTCGCACAACACCGGAAGGTCGGGCAGGCGCCGGTGCAGCTCTATGGGCACTCGCCATATCGGCGAGTTGCGGTAGTTGTGCTCGCCGTAAGAGCTGAAGCCACGATGCACGGCCATAAGGCGTGTCATTCCGGCTTTGTTGAGGCGCTCAAGCGCACCTATCCACAATTCAAGGTCGGGACTGACGGGGTTCTTTACAAGCACGGGCACATTGCGGCTGCATGCACGCAGGGTGTCGGCCACTTCCTGCATGGCAAAAGGATTGGCCGTGGTGCGGGCGCCTATCCAAAGCACGTCGATGCCGGCTCCGAGAGCCGCATACACATGGGCGGCCGTGGCCACTTCCGTGGCCGATAGCATTCCGCAGCAGCGCGCCGCTTTGACTATCCATTTCAACGCCTGTTCGCCATATCCTTCGAAGCATCCCGGCTTAGTGCGGGGCTTCCAGGCTCCAGCCCGCAGCACGCGTATGCCTGCCTGCTTCAGCGCGATGGCCGTGAACATCATCTGCTCCTCGCTTTCCGCGCTGCAAGGGCCGGCTATGACAACGGGACGCACGTCTTTTTCCGCGAAGTCTATCTTGTCGAGGTCGAGTGTCGGGGCCGCGCTCATTTGCCGTTCTTCTTTTTTTCCGCGTCGCTTCCTACGGGCACTTGCCTGTGAAATGCTTCTTTGAATGAAATCATGGTCTCGGTGCGTGCCAGGCCGAGAGCCTGTATCTGATTCTGGAGTATGGTGAGCAGATGGTCGTTGTTGCGGGCGTAGAGTTTTACGAAGATGTCATATTGCCCTGTGGTGAAATGGCACTCCACCACTTCGGGTATCTTTCTGAGCTCGGAAATCACATTGTTGAATTCAGCCGGTTCGCGCAGGTAAAATCCCACATACGCGCATGTCTCGTAGCCTACGGCCGCAGGGTTTACTATACACTCCGAGCCGAGAATCACACCGGCCGCAGTGAGGCGCTGTATGCGCTGGTGCACGGACGCGCCGCTCACTCCGCATTCGCGGGCTATTTCAAGATAAGGAGTGCGGGCATTGGCCGAGAGCATTCGCAGGATATTCAGGTCGAGTGAGTCGAATTGTTGGCGGTTCATGGCGTATAATCGGCTATTTGGTGTTTATGCTTGCAAAAGTACTATAATTAATGCAATTTTACAAATGATTGTGCCTTATGCAACTTTACTGAAAGCATTTTTTTTAGAGAGCGAATCTGCCCCCGAAAAAAAATGCGTGAATTTGTCATTTTTTTTTCATCGTTTCCGTTCTAAATAATATCTTTGCAGTGTGTTTTGCCGCGTGTGTGCGGCCTCACATCTATAATATACCGAATATAATTCACCTGAAATATGATTTTCAATTTTCGCATTGTTTCCGACGAAGTCGACAATTTTAAGAGAGAAATCAAAATTGATGCGGAGGCGACGTTTCTCGACCTCAAAAATGCCATCTGCGATGCCGTAGGCTATGATAAAAACCAGATGTCGTCGTTCTTCCTTTGCGACCGCAACTGGGAAAAAGAAAAAGAAATAACCCTCGAGGACATGGGCTCGGATTCCGACCAGGACGTATGGCTGATGGAAGATTCCGTGCTCAGCGATTTTATTGACGACGAGGGGCAGAAGATGCTCTTTACTTTCGACTATCTTACAGACCGTAATTTCTTCATAGAGATGCGTGAGCTGATTACCGGCAAAAATCTGAAAGACCCTCTGTGCACGCTTTCTCTCGGCGCTGCCCCCGCGCAGAATGTGGATTTGGATGAGTTCGATGCGAAAATCGACGCGAAAGCGGCAAAAACTGCTGCTGCCGGAATAGACGACCTTGATGCCGAATTTTACGGCAACGATGAGTTCAACCCCGACGAGTTCGAGGCCGCCGGTTTCGATGAAATGACGTTCGACGAGTAAGTCGTTATATACTACATACACACAACGGGCTGCGCTGTAAATTTTGTACGGCGCAGCCCGTTTTTTTCGGCTCTTAAAGAACCCTGTTAGCAGTCTGTGCCAAGTGTGATATATGAAAAAGAAAGCAGCCACACCGATTCCGGTGTGGCTGCTTGTGTGATTCGGGTACGGATTTTACTTCACGATGATTTTTTCAACCTTGTTGCCCTGGCGGCGGATTACGAACTGGCCTGCGGCGGGTTCGTTTACGCGCATGCCCTGGAGGTTGAAGTATTCAACGGGGGCGTTTTCGTTGTCGACGACTACATCGTTGATGCCGGCGTTGTCGTCAAGGCTGAACTGAAGATAGATCTTGCAATCTTTGAATTTGCCGAATATACCGGCATTGGGTGCGTAGGCATACCAGTCGCCTCCCCAGCTTATGGTGCTGCCTGCAAATGAGCCTTCAATGCCGGACAGCTTGCTGTTGATGATGGTGCAGACTGCCACACGGTAATCGCCGGACTGCAGAGATGCATCAAACCAGTAGAAAGTGTCGAGGTAGGTTGTCTTGGTGTCGCGCTCGATGATGATGGGCAGCGGATATGTGGCAGTGATAGCCTGGTTCTTGCTGAAAATGAAATCGTCCAAGGTGACTACTTCTCCGAGGTCATCCGGTTTGCCTTGTTCGTCAGGAACAATATAGGAGTCAAGATGCTTTGCCATGCAATAGGTGACATATTCGCGTACGGTAGGAAGGAAGTTGCCTTTGTCGTCAGTGTCGTATTCGCCGTACTCGGCTTTTGCGTTGTATTCGCTCGGAGCCATTTTGAGATCCTCGAATACGGCATAGCTTGCGCCCGGAAGGCCTTCTACACCATATATGAAAATGTCTTCGGAACTGAGTGTACCATCGGCGTTGAGCTTGATTGTGATGTTGGCGTTGCGGTCTTCCTGGATTGAAGTGCCTACGATTTTGCCGGCATAGAGCCAAAGATCCATGGATTTACCGGGGTAGTCGGGATCTTCAGGCATTTCCAGAAGTTCCTGAGAAGCCAGTGTGATAGTGCCGGCAGCGAAGTCCACGGTGCCTTTCAGTGTAACGTCTACATAACGCATGCCCTGAATCAGCACTTCGTTTTCTTCCTCGCCTGCTGCAATGGTGGTGGTGCTGTTGAGGGTCTGGCCTCCGGTTTCTGAATAGAGATAGAAAGAGTAGTCGTATACGCCGATGAGCTCGCCCATGTTGGTCGCGGCTGCTTTGGCGGGTGCTTTTACAGTAGTGTCGGCGATGCGCTCCACTGCTTTGAACACATCGTTGGTAGCTTTGGCGTTGAAAGCTCTTTCCATTTTGTAGATGGCGGACTGTGTGTTCACGGCGGTTTCGTTCGTCAGAACTCTCGCAGGAGCAGCCGTGGCAGATGCGGCAACGGATGCGGCAAGAATAGCGGTGTAGAGTTTTTTCATGCTTTCTCTTGAATAATGTGAATAAATAATTATAGTTTTGCTTCGTTGTGTAATGTTCATGCTGTTTTTTCGACATCATGACTCCGCAAATTTATTTTATTTTTTTATTTATTCCAAATGTTTTTGATAAAAATATTTTCTTTTTAAAGAATTGGATGCAATGGGCTGAATTTTGGTGTCATTTTGTCATAAAAAGATGCGTCCCGCGCCGGAATAATTCCGGGCGCGGGACGCATTGGCTCATATCGGCGCTATCAGCGTGCCATAGCGAACGATGCTCCGCCCACCATCTGCTGATAAGCGTAGACGCCCTGCTGTGACAACTCCACGGTGTGCATTTCGCCGTCAAGGCCGGGCATGCTCACGTGCGAGTCGTCGACGAATGTGAGGAATTTATGTGTCTCTCCGCCGGCGTTGACGCTCCATGTCTGTTCGTCTGCGTCGAAGTCGAGGCGTACCACGCTGCCGTCGCTTTCGGAGGTGATGGTGTAGCCCTTGCCGTCGCAGTCCACGAGGTAGCGTCCGTCGTTGCCTTCAATCACTTTTGTGCCGGAGGCCACGGGGTTGTTGCCGCTCCAGAATTCGATGCTGTTGAGCACGAGCACGTCGGCCAGGGCGCTCACTTCGTAGACGGGAAGAACCCAAAACGCGAAAAACACGAGTTCGTTGACGAATTTGTTGCCGATCTGTCGGTTCCAGCTGAGAAGCTTGTTGGTGAGCTGGAAACTTCCGATGCAGGAACTGCCGAGGAGCGATGCGCCGAGAAGGCATACTACGGCTACGCTTAGATAGGTCTTTTTCATAAAAAAATGTAATATTAGAGTGGGTGATGATGAATATAAATAGATGAATGATGATGTTTCAGGCTTGTATCTCTCTCCGGGCGCTGTCGTAGAACTCCATGATGTCGCGCACGTATGCTACCGGCTCGGAGCCTCGGCAGTAGCCGTATTTCACTACGGGGTCGTTGTAGTATTCGGGTTTGGATTTCATAAGCAGCGCACGCTCCACATTGCCGTCCCACACTTGAGGATCCATGCCGTACTTGTCGCACAGGCGCATTGCATCGAGCACATGTGCTATGCCCACGTTGTAGCTGCCGACAACGAATTTCAGCCGCTCGCGGTCGTTGGGCACGTATTTCTGCAGCTGTCGGTCGAGGTCGTCGATGAGTTGCGTGGCCACGCGGATGCTTGTCTCGGGGTTGTTGAGCGCCGACACCGGAGTGCGGTAGCCGCGTGCCGTGCGTGGCATTATCTGCATGAGGCCTCGGGCGCCCACCCACGAACGGGCAGTGGGGCGGAAACGGCTTTCGGCCCAGCCCTGTGCGGCCAGCAGCCGCCAGTCCCAGCCTATGCGGCCGGCATAGGTCTTGAACAGGCGGTCGTAGTTGGATATGTAGCCTTTCGAGAAGTCGAAGCGCTCGAAAGTGCGTCCTTTGCTCATTTCGAAGTATCGCTTGAGCAGGTCGTCGTTGTCGCGTTGCGCTCCTGCCGTGGCCAGCCATGAGTCCACGCTGTCGGCCAGCCACGCCCTGTCGGGAGCCACGCCCCACGCCGCCCTTTGCGGGAAACTCACGTCGAGGCTCACGTCAAGGTCGGGGTAATACGTGGCGTTGAGCCGCGCCACGTTGCGGTTTACTATGGTGAGCGGGATTTTGCCGTCGTTCACCATCTGTATGAGATCTTCCTCTATCAGCGAATCGGAATCTACGAGGTGGATGTTTATGCCGCCTCCGAGTTCGTCGTTGAGGTGGTTCAGGCGCTGTTCGTAGCGCGAGCCTTGCTCCACGTATATGTCGCGGCCGGGTAGTTGCGTCACATCCGTTATGGACGCCGCGCCTTTTTCCTTGGGCTGCACGAGCACCTGTGTGGTGAGCATCTCTGGGCCGCAGGCCACCACCCGTCCCTTGAACTGCGAGGTCACTGGCACTTCGCATGCCAGAAGGTCGACCTTTCCGCTGTCGAGCATCGCCACGGCTTCCCTCATGTTGTGTGCCACATGCAGGTCGAGCACCATGCCTTTGGCTTTGGCGAAGTCGCTCACCATGCTGTAGTCGTAGCCCATTGGCTCGTCGCGGTAGATGAAGTAGGAGGTGGGGCTGTAGAGTGTGGCTACGCGCAACGTGTCGGGCAACACCCGGGAGCTGTCGGCGGCATGTCCTCCGCAGGCGGCGATGCCGAGCGCCGTGCCGGCTGCCATTGCTATGTTTATGATGCTGCGCGTAAAATTCATGAAGATTGTAAGAGTGTGTTAAAAAGATATGTCAACCACATTTTAAAACATCAGCCCGAGGCTCTTTGTTTTCCTTCATTCCAGTTTTTCGATTTTGTTCCGATCGCCTACGAGCCATAGTATGTCGCCTTTCGCAAAAGCGAGGTCGGGGTTGGAATCTATGAATTCGTCGCCGCGGTGCACGGCCACGACGACGGCGTCGTAGCTGTCGCGCAGTGATGCGGTGCGCGGGGTGGCTCCTATCAGCGGCGAATGGTCTCCGAGCATCACCGAACACAGGGTGACATCGGTTGCAGGCAGAAGTTCCGGCTCGCGCTCCGCTTCTATGGCCGGCAACACGGCTCGTAGCTGCTCGTCGTTGCCGATGACTCCGAGCACGTCGCCGGGAAATATCCGGGTGCGCCCGTTGGGGATGGGGATTATGCGCTGGTCGCGCTGTATGCTCACCACATTGATGCCGAATCGCTGCCGCAGGTCGCTGTCCATGAGCCTTTCGCCCACAAACGCGCATCCTGTGCCCACGGTCATGAATGCCTGATGCAGGTCGTTCACCACAAGGTTGTTGCGGCCGCTGCGTCGCAGCTCGCGCTCGTTGAGGTTGTCGATGAACTTGTTTTCTATGCGGTCGAGACGCGCACGCAGCCGTCGCGACAGCACGAACACGGCCACCACGGCTACAACGGCCACAAGAGCCACCATGGCGCGGGACGAGAAATTGATGCTGACTGCGTAGGCGGCAAGCATCAAGGCAAGCAGAGCACGGAAAATGCTCATGACTATCGTCGGAATGCGTGCCGAAGCGGCTGATTCGTCGGCCGGCATGCGCACCGGCACGGCAAGCGCGAACAGAAACGGAGCCATGGCGCCGAGGGTGCATACTGCGGTCAGGGTTGCGCCCCATTGGGGGAACATGCCGCATAGAAACGGCAGCAAAAGGCGTCTGCACACGGCTATGATGGCTATGAGCACGAATGCGTAGGCCACCGACGAGGGCAGTGCGCGGCGCAGCATGCGGGCCCAAGCGCCTGGCGTGGCCTGTTCTTTGACGGCGTCCGAACGGTAGCGGTCGATAAGGAAGTTCAGACGCGGCGGCAGTCGGCGTTCCACGGCCTCGTAGGCCGGAGTTGCCATTTTAATGAAGTAGGGTGTGGTGAAGGTGGTAATCACGGACACCGCCACCACGATTGGGTACAGGCTGGGCTGGAGTACTCCGAGACTCATTCCCAATGTAGCTATGATGAAGGCGAATTCTCCGATTTGGGTGAGCGAAAAACCGCTCTGCATCGCTACGCGCAGGGTCTGTCCGGTCACAAGCATGCCGAAGGTGCCGAATACGATCATTCCGACGATTACCACGCCCGATATGATTAATATCGACCCCCAGTATTGGGCGAGAATGGCAGGCTGCACCATCATGCCCACCGATATGAAGAACACGGCGCCGAACAGGTCTTTGACGGGAGTGACGACGTGTTCGATGCGCTCGGCGTAGCTCGTGCCGGCGAGGATACTGCCCATGACGAAGGCGCCGAGGGCAAGGGAGAAGCCGCAGTAGACACTGAATACGGCCATGCCGAGACACAGCCCCATCGACACTACAAGCAGGGTCTCGCTGTTGAGGAATCGGCGCCAAAGGTTGAGCAGCGACGGCAGGACGTACACGCCCACCAGAAACCACATGACGAGGAAAAACAGCAGCTTGCCGACGCTGAACAGCAGATCGGCGCCCTCTACGGCATTGTTGACTGCGATGGACGACAGAATCACCATCATCACCACGGCGAAAAGGTCTTCTACAATGAGCACGGCAAGGACGAGCGACGCGAATTTCTGCTGCCGAAGCCCCATGTCGGTAAATGCCTTTATTATTATTGTGGTGGATGACATGGACAGCATGCCGCCGAGGAAAAGGCTGTTGATGCTGTTCATGCCCATGAATCTGCCGGCTGCATATCCCGCGCACATCATGCCTGCCACGATGATAAGCGCAGTGACCACGGCCGAGCCGCCGGCACTCATCAGTTTCTTGAAACTGAACTCGAGTCCGAGCGAAAAGAGCAGGACCACTATGCCTATCTGCGCCCAGAAGTCGATGTTGGCCTCTGTGGTGACGGACGGCAGATACTCGAAGTGCGGGCTGGCGAGGAAGCCGGCCACAATGTAGCCGAGTACGACTGGCTGTTTTATCCATTTGAACAGCACTGTCACGCCCGCTCCGAGCAGCAGGATGAAAGCAAGGTCGGTGATTAGTCCTTCGACGTTCATTTCTTATGCGAGTCGATGTCTTTGAGAAGTTCGCGCACGGCGGTGCGGAGCTGTTCGTCGCGTCCTGCGGCGATGCCTTCGGGCGTGTTGCGCACCAATACGTCCGGCTCGAGTTCCTGGTTTTCGAGCACGGTGCCGTCGGCCAGACGGTAGCCTATGACGGGGATGCCGAATATCATGGTGGGATCCTGCATGCGCACCCAGTTGACCGACGTCATGGTGCCTGCCACCGGTGCGCCCACGAGGCGTCCGATGCCGCGCTGTCTGTACACCCACGGCGTGCCGTGGGCGTTGCTGTAGCATGCCTCGCTCATCAGCATTATGCTGGGCTTGTTCCAGCGGCGCGAGGGCATGTCGCAGGTGGCCGTGCCGCGTATTTCCTGTGTAAGGTATTTTTCGCCGCTGAGCAACACTTCCACGTCTTCGTGCAGGCGCCCGCCGCCGTTCCAGCGTATGTCCACAACCACGCCTTCACGGTCGTTGTAGCGTCCGAGGAGGTCGCTGTACACGCGTCGGAAGCTGTCGTCATCCATCGATGCGATATGCACATAGCCGAGGCGGCCGCCTGAGAGGCTGTCCACTTCGGCACGGCGTGCGTCCACCCAGCGCTCGTAAAGCAGGTCGGTGAACGCGACTGCGCCGATAGGCAGCACCACTTCGTCCATGGCAGTACCGTCGGGTGTGCTGAAACTTACGAGTGTCTTGCGTCCTGCGATGTCGGCGAGCAGCTCGGAGTAGTCGGTGTCGTGTGTAAGGGTCTTGCCGTTGATGGAATTGATGACGCAGCCTGCGCGCATTTTCGACGAAGCTTTGTCGAAGGGGCCGCCTTTCACGATTTCGTCCACGCGCAGGCCCGGGCCGGCGAAGCTGTAGTTGTAGATGAGTCCGAGCGAAGCGGTCCGGTCGGCGCGGCTGCTTGCGGCGGGGCGGTAGCGTCCGCCGGTGTGGCTTACGTTCAGTTCGCCGAGCCATTCGCTCAGGAGTTCGGCAAAGTCGTAGTTGTTGGAGATGTGCGGCATGAATTTGCGGTAGGCCTCGGTCATGACCGGCCAGTCCACGCCGTGCATGTCGGCGGTGTAGAAGCGTTCGGCCTCCTCGCGTGCGACGTAGTCGAACATATAGGCTCGTTCGGCATCATGGTCGAGGCGTTTTGTGGCCGTGTAGCCCACCGGGGTGAGTTTGGCGCTTTTCGGGTCGAATTTGCGGATGGACGAGCCTATGATGAACATAGTGCCGAGGTCGGGTGTGGCGTCGAAGGACGCGCCGCCGCTTATTTTCTTCACCATCTCCATCGAGCCGTCTTCATCGCGCAGGGCGAGCTGCCAGAGGTTGGCGCCTTCGTCGGCCTGCGTTGTGAAGTAAAGAGTCTCGCCATCGTCGGTGATAATGGCGTCGATTAGGTCGGCCGACATGGGTGTAAGCCTCACGATGCGTTTTTCTATGCCGTCGAGCTCTACATTTATGATTTTTTCGTCATCTTCGGCCTTTTCGTCGTTGCCGGTTTTCTTGCCTTTTTTTGATTTGCGGTCTTTGTCTTTTTCGCCGTCCTTTTTATTGGCTTTATTTTCAAGCTCTTTGCGCAGCTCATAGTCTTCTTCGCTCAGGAGGAATTTGTCGTAGGCGTCGCGGTTGAGGAACACGAGCATGGCATCGTACTGCGAACCCCACGATGCGTGGTTGCGCATGCCGTAGCGTTCGCTGCCGAAAAGGATGGCGTTGCCGTCGAGCGTCCAGCGCATGGTCTCGTCGAAGTAGCCGCTGTTGGTCAGGTTTGTCATGCTGCCGTCGGCCACATTGATTATGGCCACGTCGGAGTAGGGCTCGTGGCGGCGTGCCACCACATCGAGAGCTATCCAGCGCGAGTCGGGGCTCCAGTGGAAACTGAAAGCGCCGTTGCGCTGCGGGTTGGTGCTGCCGTCTGTGAGCTCACGCACGGTGCCCGTTGCCACATCCATTACTGCCAGCCGGGTGCGGTCGAGCACAAAGGCCAGCTTTTTGCCGTCGGGGGAGTAGGACGGGCAGCTGCGTTCGTGGCTGTCGTCCGGGAAAAGGGCTTTTTCGGTAAAGGAGGTCGCGTTGGCGAAATTTCCTTCGGAGTCGGGACGCGCCATTTCTGCCGTATAGATATTGCTACGGCCGTTGCGCTCGGATGCGTACACGAGTTTTTTGCCGTCGGGGCTCCATTGCACATGCTTCTCGGCGGCAGGAGTGTCGGTCACCTGACGTGTGGTGCCGTACTCCACCGACGACACGTACACGTCGCCGCGCCATACGAGTGCCATCTGTTCGCCGTCGGGAGAGGGCGAAGCCTCGGACGCTCCTCGTGAAGCCGACATTTTTTCGATGTCGGGAAGCGACTCGTCCACGAGCCGTATGCTGAGCTTGGTCGGCTCCGAGCCTTCTTTCATGGTGTAAATCTCGCCGTCGTAGGTGAAGCACAGGGTGCCGTCGGAGCCTCGTGAAAGGAAGCGTACGGGGTGTGTGGTGAAATGTGTCAGCTGCGCCACGCTGCCGTCAGAGCCGAGGCTGTACACGTTCATTGTGCCTCCGTTGCGTTCACTCAGGAAATAGTTCCTGCCCGCCGCTCCGGCTGCGGGATTCGTGTCTTCGCCGCGTCGTTCGGTCAGGTTGGTGTGCTGTCCGCTGCGGGTGTCGTAGCGCCATATGTCGCGTGTCACTCCCGATGTGTGGTGCTTGCGCCATTCGTCTTCAAATCCCTTGACATCCTGGTAGAGGAACGACGCGCCATCCGGCTCCCAGCTGACATAGCGGGCCGGGGTTGCGAGCACGCGCGTTGTAGCTCCGCCGTCGGCCGGCACGGCGTACAGCTCCGTCATGCGTGCTTCCGGGAAAAGGGCGCTGCTTGCCGGATCCTGTATGGATGCTGAAAACATCACCTGTTTGCCGTCGGGCGTGAAAGCTTCCGGTATTTCGGAGGCGGAGTTGTATGTGAGCCGCCGTGGCGCTCCGCCTGTGGCGTCCACGATATATACATCCATGTTTCCGTTTCGGTCGGATGCGAATGCTATGCGCGAGCCGTCCGGGCTCCATACGGGGTTGGCCTCGTAGGATGTTCCTGAGGTGAGGCGTGTGGCCGTGCCCCCGTCGGCTGGCACCGTCCACACGTCGCCTTTGTAGCAGAATGCCACGGATTTGCCATCAGGGGATATTTTTACATCGCGCAGCCACAATGGAGTGGTTGTGCCGGCAAATGCCGCGGGAGCGGCAAGCGCTAATATTGCAAGGAATTTTTTCATAATGTGCATTGGGTCTATCAATGCACAAAGATACAATTTTTCGGCGTAAATGCAAAAGAGCCGTCACAATGCCACTTTATGCCTCTCGACGATGTAAAAGCCGCGTGGCAATGAGGATATGCTGTTGACGCCTGCGGCCAGCCTGACACTGACAGAGCGGCCGTCTATGCTCGTGATTTTTACGCATCGTGGTGCTGCTGACACTATGTGGAGCGTGCCGTTGCAGGCGTAGACTCTGAAATTGCCACCGTTCATAGCCTCTGTCAAGCCGCCAGACTCTCCCCATTGCGCCTTAAGCCAGTCTATTTTGGATTCCATGCGGCGGAATGCCTTGGCGGCGTCGGCCTGTTCGTCGTAGTTGCCGTATTCGGGCCATCGCCTGTAGTCGCATTTCGCGGCCTGAGCTATTTCGTCGGCGGTGGCTTCTCCGTCGGCAAGTATCGCAGCGGGGCCGTTATCTCCTAAGAATCGGGCCCACGTGTCCTTGACGGTTTTCACAAATTGCGGGAATGAAGCATACACTGAACCTATCCACACTTGATGGAATTCCGGTGCGTCCCATATGAAGCGGTTGCTGTTGTCGTTGAACAGGGCGCTCCCGAAGTCCCATACGGGTCCGAATTTCCATCGCTCGCTGTCGCCGCGCTGACGTGTGAGGTAGCAGCTGCCGTGGAACGATTCGTAGTCGTTGAGCACTTCCTGCACTATGTAGTATCGTGCGAGCACGTCCACATCCACCAATGCCGAGAAGGCTGTGTAGTCTTTGGCGTCTATGGCGTCCTGTATGCTTTGCATCTGTCCCTGAAGGAACTCGGCCTGCTGCGCCGACAGTGCTTCGGGCGATTTGTAGGTGAACCATACCGGGTAGTCGCCTTCATAGACTGTCACGTGCGGGTCGGAATCGTAATTGTCTATTTCCACAAGCCAGCCTCCGTCCACATCGGATGTGGCGAGGTCGTCCTGTTCTGTTATGTTTACACGGTTTTTGTCCACGCGGATGGTCTCCGTGAGGAAGTACAGGCCGATGTAATCGCCGTTAAGAACCACTTCCACGGGCTTCTGTGCCGGAGTCCATGGCAGTCCGAGGTGGCGAGAAGCGGCGAATCCGAGAGTGTTGCGCATGAACCCTACGCGGTCGTCGGCATGGGCGAGCAGGGCGAAGTGGCGGCTTTTGTCCATGCCGAGGATGGCAGCTTTGTCGGTGAATTTCAGTCGGTAGGGCTTTTTGTCGAATCCTGTCCAGGTGTAGTTGCCGCGTCCGCGTATTTCAAGCGTAAGCGGGGCTTCGGCGTTTCCGATGGCCTCTATGCCTTCCGCACCCATCGGGTCGAGGTAATATGTGCCGTTCAGATAGTCTTCTTTGGAAGTGACGGGCGCCCCGCCTTCGGTGTCGATGAACAGAACCGGCAACGTGCCGGAATATTCCGGCGACGTGTCGCGCACGAAGCGCATGCGCATTCCTGCAAGGTCTACCTGCACCGTGAGCATCCTGTTTTCGGGTGCGGTTATGTTGCCTGCGCTGTTGTGTTCTATGGCTATCCATTCGCCCGTTCCGGCGGTTCCGACAGGCTTTAAGGCGCCGGAGTCGAATTCGGCCCAGCCGTTGCCTTGCGCTCCCGCTCCGGAGGTGGTGCTCATCTTGAAGTCGCGGTCGGATGAAAAGTCGAGAGTGATGTTGTACAGGCCGTCCTCTTTGTCGAAAGACAATGGTGCTTTTGCGTCCCATCCGTTAAAGGGGCCTACGGCGTACATGGCATCTTGGGCGGTCGCGCCGATTGCCGTAGCCGCCATCGCTATAATGGCGGCAAAAATATGGGGCAGTTTCATAAGTGTCGGATTTAAGTAAGTATGATAGGCTGCAAATTTAATGGTTTTCTAATAAAATCTGATAAAATAAAAAAAAGGAATACGTATCTAATTGTTAAAAATGTCAGAACCCGCTGATTGCAATACGTCGTCAGCGGGTTCTAAGTATTAAAGGTTGTTTATCCGTGATTTATTTCGGAGCGCCGTTGTAGACGCTTTCGAGTGTGTATCCCGGCTCTGTGCTGTAATATCCTTTGAGCATTGCAGCCACGGCGGGCTCGGATTTTGCGCCTATGTAGTTGCCTGTGGCGTGGTTGAACAGGCCGAACGCTTCTTTTCCTGTCGATGTGGAGCCGTTGTCCCAGAAGAAAAGGGATATTCCGCGGTCGGTGGCGGCTTTGCACACGTATTCAAGATAGTAGAGACGGAAGCTTTCGTCGCGTGCCGTGGCGCGGGTAGTGGCGCCGAACTCGCCTACGTATACACCGATGCCGGCATCGACATATTTATTGCGCAGGGCTGTGAATGTGTCTGTCACGTTCTGTTCGTCGCCCCAGCTTGCCTTTTTGCCCGGCGCTCCGGTGTGCCCCCATTCGGTGTATTTCGCTTCGATAGCAAATTCGTTGGGGTCGTAGAAATGTACTGCCACGAGCAGGCGGTCGTTTGCAGGATCGGTCGGCAGCACAAGGTTTTCCATTGTGAGAGACGGGTTGGTACAGTAGCCTGGAATGCCGAGGAAACGGGTAGCGTTTTCGCCTCCTGTGGCGCGCACGGCATCGACAAACGTCTGGTTCCATTCGTTGAGGGTGCGGTATTGCTTGCCCCCGTCTTTGCGGTTGTCGCCCCAGCCCCATCCGCCGTCGTGGATTTCGTTGAAGGCCTCGAACATCAGGAATTGGCCTTTGTCGGCGAAGCGTGCAGCGATTTGCGTCCATATCGTGGCGATTTGGGTTTTTATGGCAGTATTTTTGGCTGCATCGGTCGATGCGCCTTTTATGTCGAGCCAATGTGCGGAGTCAGCTCCGTCGTGATGTATGTTGATGATGGCGCGGAGGCCGGCATTTTCGGCATAGCTTACTACCTCGGCCACGCGGTTGAGCCATGCAGCCTCGATGGTGTAGCCTGGTGCGGAACCGAATTTTCCGAGCCATGTCACAGGAATGCGCACCGATTTGATGCCGGCTTCGGCGAGTTTGTAGAACAATTGCTGCGTGGTGGCAGGGTTGCCCCATGCTGTTTCGGATGCCGTGCCGTTGTTGTGGGCGTCGAACTGGTTGCCGAGATTCCATCCAAGGCCGAGTAGTGTTGCATACTCAACGGAACTGTCGGCGTTCGGTATTACAGGCGGTTCCACATTGTCCGGAACTTTGCGTGCTGCCTGTTTTATGGTGGCGTCGGTTTTGAGTTGGCCGGCGGTGAAAGTTATGGACGAACTGCGCTCAGCTCCGTCGTTGGGGGCTATTGTGAAGATGAAAGTGGATATGTCGCCTTCGCGTCCCGACGACTTGCGCGTTACCCATGTCTCTGCCGGATTTGCAGTGGCTACACGGCTCGATTTTATAGTAATGGTGATTTCTCCGCCTGCTTCACCGATATTCTCCGGTGTTATGCATTCTACGCTGAGATACGCTTCGGTGGGGTCCGGGGTAGGAATGGGAGCGGGAGCGGGGTCGTCTTCCGAACATGCCCACAAGGAACCTGCGGCAAGCAGTGCCGCGAATATGTTTCGTGCTATGTGTTTCATTTTTTTGATGGAGCGTTGTTGTATATGTTTTCAAGTGTAATAGTGCTGTCGGTGCGGTTGTAGCTGTCTGTCATTGCCATGGCTGCCGCACGCGTGACGGGGCTGTAGAAACTGCCGGTGGAGCGGTCGAACAGACCGAATGCTTCGTTACCGGTCGTGTTGTAACCGTTGTCCCAATATGTTATTGCTATGCCGCGGTCGGCAGCAGCTCGCCATACATAGGACAGATAATAACGGCGGAAGGCCTCTGCGCGTTCGCCGTCGCGGTTGCCGCAGCCTGCTTCGCCGATATACACCGGCACGCCGTTGTCTATGAATTTCGCTTTCAGGGCGTCGAACGTGTCAGTCACGTTTTTCTCGTCGCCCCATTTCTCGGTGAGTGCCGGGTCTCCTGTGTGTCCCCATTCGGTCATTTTTCCGTTGATGGCAAATGTCACAGGGTCGTAGAAGTGTACGGCCACGAGCAGGCGGTCGGGCACATTGTCGGCAGGAAGGACAAGATTGTCGATGGTGATTTTGGGGTTTGTGCAGTATCCGGGAATGCCGAGGAAACGGGTGGCGTTGTTGCCTCCTGTGGCACGCACGGCATCGACGAATGTCTGCATCCAGCCGTTGTGTGTGGCGTATTGCGCGCCGTTGTCCTTGAGGTTGGCTCCCCAGCCCCATCCGCCGTCGTGGATTTCATTGACGGCCTCGAACATCAGGAAGTCGCCTTTGTCGGCAAAACGGCGTGCTATCTGTGTCCACATGGCGGCAAGCTGTGCGGTCACCTCGGCGTTGCGTACAGAATCGGTTGCTGCTCCCTTTATGTCGAGCCAATGTGCTGAATCTCCGCCGTCGTGATGGATGTTTACGATGGCTTTGAGTCCTGCGTTCTCAGCGTAGTCCACAATTTCGGCAATACGGTTGAGCCATGCGGAGTCTATGCGGTAGTCGGGTGCGGGTCCGAAATGCCCGAGCCATGTCACAGGAATGCGTACGTGGTTGAATCCGGCGGCTGCGACACTGTCGAAAAGCGCTTGCGTGGCAGGTTTGTTGCCCCATGCTGTTTCGGATGCTACGCCGTCTTTATAGGCGTCGAACTGATTGCCGAGATTCCATCCCGCACCCATGGACTGGGCGTACTCCAGCGCTGTGATGCTGTCGGTGGCTTCTGCTTGCTTTTGTTCTTGTTTCCCGGACGTGCATGAATGGAACATGATTCCGAAAACGGCGATTGTAATGTAGAAAATGTGTTTTCTCATGATATTGGTTTTGACGCAAATTTACGCCTAAAAAGGCGTCCGGACAATAGATCGGGCACCTTTTTAGGGGTATTGATTGTTGCAATATTGTTATTTAAGCGTTATTACCGTGATTTCCGGTGTGGCTCCTATGCGCATGGGCAGGCCTACAGTGCCGAGGCCGGTGTTGACATAGAGTTTGTGGCCGGCATTGTCGTCGTACAGGCCTCCCCACTTGGGGTACCTCCATTTGGCCGGCGAGAATCCTGCCACTTCTATCTGCATGGCGTGGGTGTGTCCCGAGAGCGTGAGCGCTATGTTCACGTCGTTGCGTCCGGCTATGCTGTCGGTCCAGTGTGCCGGATTGTGCGACATAAGAATCTTTGGCGAAAGGTCGGCAAGTCCCGGGCATGCTTTGTGCAGGTCGCCATGGGTGCGGAATGGAGGATCGCCTATGTTTTCGACTCCGATTAGTTTTATTTCTCCGAGATTTACAGTGGCGTTGTCAAGTACACGCCAACCCATATCGGCCTGCATGGCGCGCAGACTGTCGGCGTCGGCCCGGTGTGCCTGTTCATCGGGCCAGCGGTAATAGTCGCCGTAGTCGTGGTTGCCCATCACCGAATACACACCCATAGGCGCTTTGAGGCGGGACAAAACTCCTGTGAAGGGGCGAAGTTCGTCGCTGTGTCGGTTCACGAGGTCGCCGGTGAACAATACAGCATCCGGCCTGAGTGCGTTTATCGCGTCTACCGTGCGGCTTACGAAGGTGGTGTCTGTGCCGTAGCTTCCAACATGCCAGTCGCTTATCTGCACCAATTTGATGCCCTGCATGGATGTTGGCAGATTAGGAATCTCGATCTCTATTTTTTTGATGTCAAGGCGAAACCGTTCCTCCGTGGCTCCCCACCACATTGCGGCAAACACCAGCGTGGCGCATACTGTGCCGGCTCCGCTTACGATGCGCCAACGTCTGCCGTGCCATATCATTGGAATTGCGGCTACGATGTCGAACACGGCCGCTACATATTTCGGCATATACACCGTCCAGTAGGCGTATATGGCCCACATCAGACCTAAAAGGAACGAATCGTCGCCTATGCGTTTCGGTACACATATTATCCCTATCCATAACAGCGTAAGCACAACCGACAGAGCGGCATGCGCCTTGCGTAGCCCCGGCCTCTTCTGGAGACGGGAATAAACATAGGCGTCAACAACAATGTTGAGCGCTAACGCCACAAGGGCCAATACAAGCGGAAGACGCATCAGGCGTCGGTTTTGACGCCTTGCGCCCGAAGCTGGTTGACGAGCGGGTTGGCATACATCATAAGCACCATATGGCGCATATAGGCGCGTTCCTCGTCGCTCACGTCAGGAATCTCCACCTTGTCGAGCTGGGCATTTATATAGTTGTCGAAGCGCTGCACGTCGTCTGCCGTATAGCAGTCGGCAAAACGTTCTGTGCCGTGGTATTCGTCATACGCGATATAGTTGCACGGGTAGATATGGTAGCCGCGGTGTATGGCGGTGTCTATCAGGCGGCATGTTTCGCGCACCACTGGGCTTCGCTCGTCAGAGCCGAAAGAGGCGAGTCCTTCGTTGATGCACGGGCCGATGCGGAAATGGATACGTCCTTTGGGGCTCAGCAGACCGGTTTCCATGCTCAGCAGGTCGTCGCGCTTGCTTTTGTGGAAGTGGGGGTCGCGGCGGCGCATCAGGAATTCGCTTGCCTTCAGATAGTCGTTGGGGTCGTATTCGTAGCTTATCGACACCGGCATAAGGTTCACCTCCATGAGTCTTTCGCGCACGGAGCCTTCTCCGGCAAGACCGAGCATTTTTATAAGGCTTTCCTGGGTGAGGTCGTTGCTGTCCTTGGCGCGTCCTTCGCGTTGGGCTATCCACACGGATTCATGGCGCTGCGAGATGGTGTAGTGTATGTAGGCCGACAATTGGCGCGCTGCATTCAGAGCGTCGGTAATCTTCACGTCGCGTTTAACGATGAAACTGCGGTTCAGCTTCACGAGGTCGCTTATCCACTCGTAGATGAGCAGGTTGTTGCCTATGGCCACCTGCGTGACGGGCATGCCTTTGCGTATGAAGCACAGGTTCAGGAACGATGCGTCAAGCACAATGTCGCGGTGGTTGGTAATAAATGTATAGCTGGTGCCGGGCTTTAGGTTCTCGACGCCGTCGAAACTTATTCCTGAGGTGGTACGGGCGGCGAGAAGTTCAAGGAATTTGCCCATGATTCCACGCTGGAAATCGTCTTGAGTGGGCACTTGCAGCAGTTCGCGGCAAAATTCGTCATAGTCGACGTCTGGCATGACATAACGCACTGCATGTTCGAATCCCGGTTCTTTTACAAGATTCCGCATCTTGTCGTGGAACTGTGAGTCGTCGTAGGGAGCTATGTCATGAAACTCTTCGGGTAGTATATGTTCTGAGTCTTTGCTATTCGTCATCATGGTTGCGAATCGATGTCGTTTCGAGCGGCAAAATTACAACAAAATATTCAATTAAACGCTGTGCGAGGCCGAATAGTTGCGCCATCGCTCTATGAGAGCCGTCATGTCGGAGGGTATTTCGGAGTTGAAAAACAGCTCTTTGCCTGTCTCGGGATGTACGAATCCGAGGGTACGGGCGTGCAGTGCCTGTCGCGGACAGGCGGCGAAGCAATTGCTCACGAAAGCATTGTACGATGCAGAGCGGAGCCCGCGCAGGGCAGTGTCGCCGCCGTAGCGTGCATCGTTGAACAGTGTGTGGCCTATGTGACGCATATGCACCCTTATCTGGTGTGTGCGTCCGGTCTCGAGCACGCAGCGCACAACTGACACATGTCCGAGATTCTCGAGCACTTCGTAGTGGGTGACGGCATGCTTGCCGCGCTCGTCGCCCGGCGGATATACGGCCATTTGCAGCCGGTCGCGCTCGTTGCGTCCGATGTTGCCCTCGATTCGGCCTGTCGCAGGGTCAGGCACTCCCCACACCACGGCCACGTATTCCCTGCGCGTGGTTTTGTTGAAAAACTGTCGCCCGAGATGGGTTTTTGCATCGGGTGTTTTGGCCACCACGAGCAGTCCCGACGTGTCTTTGTCTATTCTGTGCACAAGGCCGAGGCGCGGGTCGCTGACATCATAGTCGGGGGTGTCGCGGAAATGCCATGCGAGAGCGTTGACGAGCGTGCCGGAATAGTTGCCGTGTCCCGGATGCACTACAAGTCCGGCCGGTTTGTTGACAACGAGTACCGTTTTGTCTTCGTACACAATGTCGAGCGGAATGTCTTCGGCTATGATTTCAAAGTCGTAGCGCGGGCGGTCCATCACTACGAGCACGGTGTCGAGCGGCTTTACGCGGTAGTTGCTTTTTACAGGTCGGCCGTTCACGACTATGCATCCTGCCTGTGCGGCCTGCTGGATGCGGTTGCGGCTCGACTTCTGAAGCCTGAGCGCCAGAAATTTGTCCACACGCAGCAATTCCTGACCCTTGTCTGCTACGAATCGGAAATGTTCGTATAGCTCACGTCCGTCTCCGAGGTCGACAATGCGAGGCGCTTCGCTGTCGGCGCTTTCTGTGCCGGCAACGGAATAATCCTTGTTTTCGTCCATCAGTCAAAAATTGCGTTGCCGTCTTCGTCTGCAGTGGTGGCGTCTTCGGATTGCAGTTCGGTGTTGTCGTAGGGTACGTCTTCCGTTTGCGGTTTTTCAGGAGCCGAACCCACTTCAAGTGTGACGGTTGCTGTCACCGGGATTTCGCTGTCGACGCGCAACATCTTTCCGTCAGCTTTGGCGGACTCCACGAGGTCAGGATATTGCGACGGCACTGAAACGATTCGTATGCCGGTGATGCCGAGCCCGCGCAGATAGCTTACAGCCTGGCGCGAAGACACGCCGGTGACGGGCATCGTGATGCGTACCATTTTTGGCGAGAACGCCGTTACGGTGACATATACCTGACGTCCGCGCTTAACCACGGCGCCTGCGCGCGGCCAGCTTTCGAGCACTGTGCCGGGGGCTGCGTCCCTGTCGTATACGGAGTCGGAAATCTCTATGCTCAGGCTGCAGTCCCGCAGCAGTTCGGCTGCCGTGGAGTAGGGGAGGTTCTTTACCTGAGGTACCGTTGAGGTGGAGCCGTGATGAGTCCATACGTTCAGGAAAATCATGGCGAACCATACCAGCACCACGGCTGTTGCTGCCATGATTATGATATGGCTGACTATGGGGTGCTTGCTGTAGAAGCGTCTTACGGATGGCTTGTCGTTGTTCATACCGCAAAATTAGTGATTTTTTTTCGGACGTCTCACAAAATTTGCTAATTTTGCGTTTACATATATTTATGATGACAGATATGATGCTACTGAAAAAAATATTATTGTCGCTCGGCATAGTTTTTGCCGGCGTAACGCCTTCTGTGGCGGCAAAAACGTCAGAACCGGATTTTACTTATCCGCGGAAGGTGCTGGCTGATGCATATGCCACGTTAAAGGCTACTGAGGGCCGGGACGATGCCGCGCCCCAAAGGGTGCGTGCTGTTCTCGAAATCTGCACGGCTTCGCAGTCAATCGATCCTGACAGTGCGTTTTCGCTTGTCGACGCAGTGGAGCAGCTTGCCGCGGCGGAGACTGTGAAGCCGGCAAAATCGCTTATGCGGCTGATAGATGCAAAACTTCTATATAGCCTTTATATGCGCCAGAAGTGGGTTTACGACCGAATCGATACCCCGGCTGAGCCGTTGCCTGCCGATATTTCGGAATGGAGCGGCGTGCAGTTCCGCGCGCAGATAGCTGGCAGGGCGAAAGCCGCCATGGCCATGGCCCGGGATGCTGATGTGCCTTTGGCGGAATATTCGGAAGCGGTAAAGGCTGATAACCGTACCCTTATATATTTTCCTATGTTAGCCGATTTTGTGGCTGTAGATGTGGCCGAACTTCTTGACGAAGTGGACATGCCCTCGGCCGCTTCGGAAATAAGGCGCGAACGTCGCGAGGCTTCGTCCAAGGGATCGGCTTCGTACTATTATTGGGAGTTGCAGATATTCCAGGAGTCGACATTGACGCCGCGCTACTCCGAGCGTCTGCTGGAGTATTACGAAGACCATAGCCGTGATGAATACGCGCGAATAATACTTTCCGCCATAGACCCGCCGTATGCGGGCGACGGGAATGCAGCCCATGCGGCTTTCCGGCGTAAACTCATTGAGGAAATTGAAATTTCGCTGGAGCGCTTTCCGTTATATTGGGACAACAATACGCTGCGCAACATGCTGATAAGCCTGCGTCGTCCCGGCGTAGACATAGCCTGCCCGTCGCTCGTTTGTCCGTCGGTTCCGTTTGAAATAAATGCCGATGCGTCTTACGCGGCCACTGCCGGAGCCGAAGTGTACGACGTTACTCCCAAAATGCTCAAGAGACGCAACGGCATAGACTTTGCGGGTCTTAAAGCCTTGGAAACGTTCAGGTTCGAGGCAGTGGACACTCTTGATTCTTTAAAACATACTATGACAGCTGTTCTTGACAAGCCGGGTATGTATGCGGTGGTGCCGACTCTTAACGGTAAAACAGGGAACAAGCGCGGCTATGGTTCATATAAGCTGATTGTATGCACTCCGTATCTGCCTGTCGCATTCACAGGAACGAGCGAGCAGGTTGTCGTCATGGCCGATTATGCCGGCGGTGCGCCGGTGGAGGGTGTGCGTGTGCTTGCCGCCAAATACAACAACGGTTCGCCTGTACCTATGGCAACTACCGACCGTCTCGGAGTAGCGCGGTTCAGGCTACCGGGAAGCGGAGGCTATGAAGTGTCGGCAATTACCCCGGACGGACGTCGTCTTGATTTTGCCGGCAGGGTTGACCTTCGCTCGCCGTGGGCCGGCCAGGAACATCCTCAGCGTCAGTTTAATGTGGCGCTGCTTCCGGCAAGGCCAATATACCATCCCGGCGACACGCTGAAATGGGTTATGATAGCCGACTGCAGCGACGACGGGTTGCGTTCGCGCTCGGCTGCCGCTTCTTTGATGGCCTCTGTTGTGTTGAATGATGCGAATGGCCAGCCGGTAGACACGGCCGAAGTGGTGACGGACCGGTATGGCCGCGCGTTCGGAAGCTTTGTGCTGCCTGACGACGGCGCCCTCACCGGCAACTATAGCCTGCTCGCGAAAATCTCCGGCGATGTGGAAGGCCGTACGTATGTAATGGTAAGCGACTATCGCATGCCCACTTTCGAGATTACCGACACGGATGTGTTGCGAGATGCGCCGACTACAGGGGAAGTTACGCTCAAAGGGCGTGCGTTGACATATTCCGGAATGCCGGTGGCGCGCGCGCAGGTTGTAGCGGAAATCCGCGAGGCTCTGCGTTGGCGTTGGTGGCAACCTGCCCGTAGGCTCGGACGCGTTGTGGCCGAAACCGACGAGGGCGGCCGCTTTTCGCTCGTTGTGCCTGCCGGAATGCTTGAAGAAAACGACGGCCATGATTTCTCCGCATCAATCGTAGCGACTACGGTGGCAGCCGAGACCGCCACCGCCGACATTCCGTTCACAAACGGCCGCCCCTATCTGATTAACATTACAGACGGGCAGTTCATGAACGCGCTTACTGAAACCATTCTGCCTGTATCGGTCTATGATGCCAAAGGAAAGAAAGCCGATATTGAACTTAAATGGAAATTGGAAGAGAAAGGAAGCAACAGGGTTGTGGCGTCAGGCCGGTGCCGCTCGCTCAAGCCTGTGGCCGATCTGGACAGGGTGCGTGGCGGCTATTACCGTCTTGTCGTCGAGCCGGCCGACCCCGCCTTGGCTGAAACGGAAAATTCGGCAGACTATATAGCGGTTTATAACGTGGCATTGAATTCCATGCCTGCCGGGCTCCCGCTTCTTGTCGAAAGCCGCAGCATAACCACGAACGATGCCGGTCGTGCCTCTTTCCGCTATGGCGTGGCGGCCAACGACACCTGGCTTTACGCAGCCTTGTGTGCAGGCAATGAAATAGTGGAAGTGGAGGTGCACAAACGCGAAAAAGGCTTCCGGCACCTGTCTCTCGATTTGCCGTCGGGGGCCGATCGCGGAAAACTTGTGATATTCACGGTGCGCGACGGACGTGTTTTTGCATATAATATTGAGGTGGTGCGCCCCGAGCATCGTACGCTGACAATAACCGGCGACAGTTTCCGCGACCGCCTCGTGCCTGGAAGCGGCGAACGTTGGCGTCTGCATGTGGCTCATGACAGCGGCACGCCTGCAGCCGCAGCAATGGCCGCAACCATGTATAATCATTCGCTTGATGCTCTGCAGCCCATGTCGTGGCCGTCTTCATTCGGCCTTGCTGTGCGTTGGCCTCAGATGTCTTTGAGCCGTCTTGAGTCTCATGAAATAGGAGAATCCATGGAGGCGGATGTGAAATGGTTCAAAACCCAAGATCTTGTGACTCCCAAGCTTAGATTCCTTCCTGAGGCGGGCCATGTCGTGTTGTACGATAAGGTTGTAGTGAGAGGAACTTCAGTAACTGCCGCTCCTCGCATGATGATGAAGTCTGCCGCATCGGCCAATGGTGCGGCCATGGAAGAAATCATGGAACTTAAGGAGGAAGCGGTGGTTATGGACAGCGATACAGGTGCCGGCGCATCCGAGTCGGGTGTGGACTCTCCTTCGGCGGAACGTTTCGATTATCGTGAATCCGATGTGGAGGAAGCCTTCTGGATGCCGCAGCTCACTGCCGACGAAGCAGGAAATGTGGACATTGATTTTGTATTGCCCGATGCCAACGCCACATGGCGCATGATGGCTCTCGCCTGGACTTCCGACATGCAGGCCGGTAAACTTGTCCGCGACTTTGTGGCTGCCAAGCCTGTTATGGTACAACCCAACCTGCCGCGCTTCCTCCGCGAGGGCGACAGCGCGCGCGTGCTTGCCACTGTGTTCAACAACAGCGGGGAAGAGTGCGAAATCAACTCTGTGGTGGAAGTGTTCGACCCTGTCTCGATGAAAACGCTGTTTTCATCCGAAAGCACAGACATAGTTGCCGCCGACGGCTCGACTGTGGTAGCTATAGACATTGTTGCTCCGTATGATGCCACTGCGATAGGCTACCGCGTGCGTAGCGGCAACGCTGCTTTCTCCGACGGAGAACAGGCGCTGATACCTGTCGAATCGGCTCAGTGCGATGTAGTCGAGTCTACAGCGTTCTATCTTAATCCCGGCGATAAACCGTTTCGGTTCCGTGTGCCTTCCGGCAGGGACGTATCTTATACATTGCAGTATTGTCAGAACCCGTCATGGAGCATAATAAAAGCGCTTCCGGGGCTTGTTGAATATGAGCCCACGAGTACTCCCGGAGCAGTGAACTCTCTCTTTGCCGCATGCACCGCACGCGGAATCGTGGAGCGTACGCCTCAGGTGGCAGAAGCCATAAAGGCATGGAAAGGAGATGACATCACATCGCGTCTCGAGCAAAACGACGCCTTGAAGATAGCCGCTTTGCGGGCCACTCCATGGGTGCAGGCTGCGCAGAGCGACAGCGAACGCATGGCACGACTCTCGTTGCTGCTCGATGCCGGACGCATAGAAGACAATGTCAAAGCCTCCATCGGCGTGCTGTCGTCGCTCGCTTGCAGCGACGGAGGCCTGAAATGGGGCAAGTGGAGCGAAGAATCGTCGCATTGGGCGACTATGCTTGCCCTGCACGATCTCGGGTTGCTGCATATGGCCGGCTATCTTCCGCGCGATTCGCGTCTGGAGGCTATTCTGAATAGTGCGCTTGGATATATCGACGTGAAACTCAAGGAATCGTCGGAAGGAAAGGTTTATCCCGACATGTCCTATGCCGTGATGCGCAGCATGTGGAAAGATGTGTCTCCGTCGTTGCACGGGCAGCGCGTTCTGCAGGCCACATTGCAGCATTGCATAAAAAACTGGCGCTCTGCGTCGACGTCGGAGAAAGCCAATATGGCGATATTGCTTGACATATACGGATATGGAAATGTAGCGAAGCAGATACTCGGCTCTGTAGATGAGTTTGCAGTCGCTACGCCTTCGCAGGGCATAAGTTTCCCCTCCGTGGGCAGTATCGGGCAGTATGCGCCCATGCTCATGGCCTACGGACGTATATCCCCGGCATCGCCTCTTATCGACGGCATGCGCCAGTGGCTCATTGTGCGCGAGCAGGCCACATCCGGCCTTGCCGCGTACGATGCCACCCAGCTCGTTGGTGCGTTTGTTAACAGCGGAACCCCGTGGCACACCGACAACCGCCCTGCGTCTGTGACGCTGAGAGGACGCCGTGTCGACCTCGGCAATGCATGCAACTATGGCGGAGAAGCCACGATCGCACTCGGCAGCGAAGCGGCAGGTGCGATGCTCGAAATTGCGCCGATGGCCGATGTGCCGTCCTATGGTGCGCTCATAAGTTCGTACCGAAGCGAGCCTTCGGATGTGAAAGCCGCATCGTGCGAAGCCATATCGGTGGAAAAACGTATTATGGCGGTAGCCGCCGACGGCACTCTCTCTTATGCCGACAATGTTGAGCTCGGACAGCGTGTGCGTGTGCTGCTGACGTTGCATGTGAGCCGCGACATGGAATACGTAACGGTTGTCGACGAGCGTGCAGCTTCTCTCGAACCGCTCGACCAGACTCCCGGATATGTGACAAGCGGGGGAGCGCGTTTTTATCGTGAGAACCGCGATGCCTCCACCCGGATGTTCATCTCCTATCTGCCTAAGGGGACTTATCAGCTGAGCTACGATTGCACAGCCGGCCTGTCGGGCATTTTCTCCGCAGGTCTTGCGACAGTGCAGAGCGCTCTCGCTCCCGCATTGACGGCACACTCCGCCGGAGCCGTGCTCGAAGTGCAGTAAACAGTATATTCCGCGTGTAAGCGAGTCGCCCCGGAGTGCATATCCGAATGCAGTTCCGGGGCGATCTGTGCAATGTATGTAAAAACGTCAAAAAAACGGTAGTTTTGAGCATTTGTCGCAAATTATGCGTAACTTTGCATGTCATGAAAATGAGCACATTTTCCCTCGCAATAAGCAAGCAGGCCGTGGCAGAGATGCCTGCGGTCGTTTTCGACGCTCCGATTATGGTTGTCGATACTCCCGAGCTTCTCGACAAAGCCTTGGCCGATCTCGGAAAGCATACTCTCGTGGGGTTTGACACGGAGACTAAGCCGTCGTTCAAGAAAGGCTGCCTCAACAAGGTGGCCCTTATGCAATTGTCGACAGACACACACAACTACCTCATACGCCTTAACAAGCTTGGCATTCCAGCCCCATTGCGCGAATTTCTTGAAAATCCGGGCATAACCAAAATAGGGCTTTCCGTTCGCGATGACTTCAATGTGATGCGTCGCACGGAACCTGTCGAACCAAAAGGTTTTGTGGAATTGCAGAGCTACGTAAAGCGATTCCACATTTCTGACAGTTCGCTTCAGAAAATTTATGCAATAGTGTTCGGTCAGCGCATCTCGAAGAAGCAACGCCTTACCAATTGGGAAGCGTCGTCGCTCACACCTCAGCAGCAGACCTATGCCGCGCTCGACTCCTGGGCGTGCCTGCACGTTTATAAGCATCTTGAGTCCGGCCGCTTCGATGCCGCGGAATCGCCTTTCCGTGTAGTGCCGGAACTTGAAACCAATCATGACGAAAAATGAAAAAGATAAAGCGCTCTACTCTCATTCCGCTCGTGTTGGCCGTCTACCTCATGGTCATGGCTTCTATAGGCTGGGGCGATTATGCCTCCGGACGCACGTCGGCCTTGTATTATTTCGGCGTAATAGCCATCACGGTTGTTATATTGATACTGCTCCATTTCAGTCTGCGCCGACGGGAACGGTACCGAGAGGAACGGCAGGCGGATATGGACAGAAACAACGACAAATAACAAATACATCATACACAACATATCATGGCAAATAAAGCTCTTTTGATAATCCTTGACGGATGGGGCATCGGCAACCACACACACAGCGATGCCATCTACAGCACTCCGACTCCCTATTGGGATCACCTTTTGGCCACATATCCGCACTCGCAGCTTCATGCCGGAGGCGAAGATGTGGGCTTGCCCGACGGTCAGATGGGCAATTCCGAAGTAGGTCACCTCAATATCGGTGCCGGTCGCGTTGTATATCAGGATTTGGTGAAAATCAACAAATCCATTGCCGACGGCTCGATTCTTGACAACCCCATGGTCAAGAAAGCATTCGAATATGCCAAAACCAATGGCAAACGCATGCACTTCATGGGTCTTACAAGCAACGGCGGTGTGCATTCGTCGCTCGAACACATTTTTGCTCTTTGCGACATCGCCAAGCACTATGGCCTGAGCGACGTGTTCCTGCACTGTTTTATGGACGGCCGTGACACCGACCCCCGCAGCGGCAAAGGATTCATAGAACAGCTGCAGAACCATTGTGCCCAAAGTGCAGGCACTATAGCCAGCATCATAGGACGTTACTACGCAATGGACCGCGACAAACGCTGGGAACGTGTGCGTGTGGCCTACGACCTGCTCGTAAAGGGTGAAGGCAAGCAGGCCGCCGATATGGTAGAGGCCATGCAGCAGAGCTACGACGAAGATATCACCGATGAGTTCATCAAGCCCATCAACAATGCCAATGTGGACGGCACTATACAGGAAGGCGATGTTGTGATATTCTTCAACTATCGCAACGACCGCGCAAAGGAGCTCACTGTGGTGCTTACACAGCACGATATGCCCGAGGAAGGCATGCACACCATCCCCGGTCTGCAATACTATTGCATGACCCCATACGATGCGTCGTTCAAGGGCGTATACATCCTTTTCGACAAGGAAAACGTAGGCAACACGCTCGGCGAATACCTGTCGTCGCTCGGCCGCAAGCAGCTTCACATAGCGGAGACTGAAAAATATGCACATGTGACGTTCTTCTTCAATGGCGGACGTGAGCAGCCTTTCGATGGTGAAGACCGCATCCTCGTGCCTTCGCCTAAAGTGGCCACCTACGACCTTAAGCCCGAAATGAGCGCTCCCGAAGTGAAGGACAAACTCGTGGAGGCCATCAAGGAAGAAAAATATGATTTCATTGTCGTGAACTATGCCAATGGCGACATGGTAGGGCACACCGGTATCTACGAAGCTATACAGAAAGCTGTGGAAACGCTCGACAAGTGCCTGCACGACACCGTTGAAGCGGCTCGCTCGGCAGGCTATGAGGTGATTATCATTGCCGACCACGGCAATGCCGATTTCGCCGAGAATGCCGACGGCACACCCAACACTGCCCATTCGCTCAATCCCGTGCCTTTTGTTTATGTGACTGAGAACAAGCATGCGCATGTGACCGACGGTCGTCTTGCCGATGTGGCGCCTTCGCTTCTGCACATCCTCGGAGAGAAGCAGCCTGCTGAAATGACCGGCCACGACCTTATCGCAGACTAATAAATTGTCCCGTAAAAAATATTGCGACCGACAAACAGCAGAAATGCCGCCTGTCGGTCGCTTTTTTGAAGATATTATGGAATCAAGAGTAAACCGGGCAGTAGAGCGAAAGCACAGCGGGCGTTTCAATTGTGCTCAGGCAGTCGCATGCGCCTACTGCGACATGGCGGGAGCCGATGAGGAGATGATGTATCGGGTCGCGGGGGCTTTCGGTGTCGGCATGGGAAATATGGAGGGCACATGCGGGGCTCTTGTCGGTGCCGGTATTGTGCTCGGTATGGCAATGAACGACAGGGTGGCTTCCATGCAGGCCATGCGGCGCGTCATGACGAAATTCCGGTCACGCAACGGCTCTACATGCTGTAAGGATTTGAAAGGTGTGGAAACTCGCTGCGTGTTGCGTGAGTGCAACGACTGCGTGGCAGATGCCGCGGAGTTTCTTGAAGAAGAACTCGGTTGACGCCGGCTATTAATCAATAGGCAAACAAAAAACTCTGCGCCCGAAAGAGCGCAGAGTTTTTTATCGTTCAATTGAACGGATGGCCTTTTTACATCATGCCGCCCATTCCTCCCATTCCTCCTGCGGGCATGCCTGCGGCGGGAGTTTCTTCCTTGATGTCGGCGATTACGCACTCTGTGGTAAGGAACATGCCGGCAATGCTTGCTGCATTCTCAAGAGCCACGCGGGTCACTTTGGCAGGGTCGATTACACCGGCCGAAAGCAGGTTCTCATAGCTGTCGGTGCGGGCGTTGTAACCGAAGTCGGCGTTGCCTTCGCGCACTTTCTGCACCACTACGGCGCCTTCCACGCCTGCGTTGCGTGCAATCTGGCGGAGGGGTTCTTCGATGGCGCGCTGCACGATGGCTATGCCGGTCTGTTCGTCGTCGTTGTCGCCTTTAAGGCTTTCGAGAGACGCGAGAGCGCGGATGTATGCCACGCCGCCTCCGGGCACTATGCCTTCGGCAATGGCTGCGCGGGTAGCGCTGAGGGCATCGTCCACGCGGTCTTTCTTCTCTTTCATTTCCACTTCGCTGGGTGCGCCTATGTGCAGAACTGCCACGCCTCCTGCGAGTTTGGCAAGACGCTCCTGCAGTTTTTCGCGGTCGTAGTCGCTCGTGGTGGTTTCGATTTGCGCCTTGATTTGTGCCACGCGTTTAGCTATGGCCTCTTGCGAGCCTGCGCCGTTTACGATAGTGGTGTTTTCTTTGTTGATAGTCACCTTTGTGGCTGTGCCGAGGTCCTGCATTGTGGCTGTAGCCAGCTGCATGCCTTTTTCTTCGCTCACTACGGTGCCTCCGGTGAGTATGGCTATGTCCTCAAGCATTTCTTTGCGGCGGTCGCCGAAACCGGGCGCTTTCACTGCACAGATTTTGAGTGAGCCGCGCAGACGGTTGACAACAAGGGTTGCGAGTGCTTCCTGGTCTACATCTTCTGCAATGATGAGCAGCGGACGTCCGCTCTGTGCGCTCTGTTCGAGGATGGGGAGAATATCCTTGAGGTTGCTCACCTTCTTGTCGTAGATGAGAATGAGAGGGCTGTCCATCACGCATTCCATCTTTTCGGGGTCGGTGACGAAATAGGGCGAGATATATCCGCGGTCGAACTGCATGCCTTCCACGATGTCAATGGTGGTTTCGGTACCTTTGGCTTCGTCAACGGTGATTACGCCTTCTTTTTTCACCTTCTTCATGGCTTCGGCGATGAGATGGCCGATGGTTTCGTCGTTGTTGGCCGATACGCGTGCCACATCTTCGATTTTCTTGAAGTCGTCGCCTACTTCCTCGCTCATGTTGCGGATAGCCTCCACTACGGTGGCTACGGCCTTGTCGATACCGCGTTTGAGATCCATGGGGTTGGCTCCGGCGGTCACGTTTTTAAGACCTACTGCGATGATGCTTTGTGCGAGCACGGTTGCGGTAGTGGTGCCGTCGCCTGCGTCGTCGCCGGTCTTGGAAGCCACTTCCTTCACGAGCTGTGCACCCATGTTCTGGAAGGGGTCTTCAAGCTCGACTTCGCGGGCTACGCTCACACCGTCTTTTGTGATGTGGGGGGCACCGAATTTTTTGTCGATAATGACATTGCGTCCTTTGGGACCGAGTGTCACTTTTACGGCGTCGGCAAGAGCGTCGACACCTTTTTTGAGTTCTTCGCGAGCTTTGATATTGAATTCAATTTGTTTAGCCATAGTAGTCTGAAATTTTTTATTTTTCAATTACAGCGAGCACTTCGTTCTGACGCATCACGAGCACTTTCTCGCCATCGATTTCGAGCTCGGTGCCGGCATATTTGCCGTAGTAAACTTCATTTCCTTCTGCAAGTACCATTTCTTCGTCTTTGGTACCGTTGCCCACGGCTACTACGGTGCCTTTGAGGGGTTTCTCCTTGGCGCTGTCGGGGATGATGATGCCGTTGACGGTGGTCTCTTCTGCTGCGGTCGGGCGGATGATGACGCGGTCGGCCAGAGGTTTAAGTTTCATAGTATGTGAGTTTAGTGTTTTATTAGTAATGTTTCTGACATAGTATAATGCACATTCCGTGCCAAATAGCTGAGCTTGGACTTCGGCTGACAAAATGTCGCTTTTCGCAATGCCAATACTATAACAAATCTCGTTACCGATAGTTCACACAGGGCTTTGCGTCATGTCAGCGCTTGCCCAGACGTGGCGTGATGCCTACGAAAAACTCGAAATTTATGCCGGGCATGGGGCGTGAGAGCACAGAAAGATAATCTTCGTTGAACAAATTGTTGACGGCCAGTTTCAGAGACAGCCCGGCAAAACGCAGGTCTATGTTTTTCTCTAACTCTATGTTGCTCATATAGTATGGAGGCAGATGCCCGGTGAGGGTGGCGTCGTTGCTCGACATAGTGTAGCGTTGCGAGTAATGGCACCATTTGTAGAGGAATGACCACCCGCAGTGGCTGACACGCAGCGTGGCCGAAGCGCTTCGCTTCGGCACGTAAGGCAATTGCTTGCCGGGCGACTTGTCGGCGGCCGATACCGGTTCCTCGGCGTTGATTGAGGGGGTCCATGAAAAAGAGGCTCCGGCGTCTATGAGCCATCCTTTTGCCGGGCGAATGCCGAGATCGGCTCTCGTTTCTATCCCATAAGCGTGCACGCTCATGACGTTGCGCGGCGAAAAGAATCCTTTAGGTGTGGGCAGCCACATTATCCAGTCGTCGATGTACGAGTCAAACCATCCTGCGCTTGCACCGATTGTGTAATAGTCTTGACGTCCGGTTTTGAATTCCAGTCCGGCATCGTAGCTGAATCCGTGTTCCGGACGCAGGTCAGGGTTGCCTCCCGGCATAAAATAAAGGTCGTTGAGCGAAGGAAACCGGTAGTTGCGCGCTATCGACGCCCGGGCCGTCAGATTGATGGCCGGCCACAGCATCGCATCGGCGAAGACGGCCGGCATCACAGGTGCCCATTTGCCTCCGTCCACTTCCTGCCTTACAAGCACCGATACGCCTGCCCGCTCTATCGGACGCCATTTAGCCGATGCGGCTGCCGATATTTCCGCGCGTCTGGCGTTGAAGCCTATCGTGCGGCTTTCCGGTGCGGCCGGTGTGCTCAGGCTTTTGTCGTGGCTGCGCACAAAATGCTGGCGTGCGGAGAGGGATATGCTTAAGTTAAGGTTTCGAACGGGAGTGTATTCTCCTTCGGCATGTCCGTACAGGCTGTTGACGTAGCTTCTCGCGCGGGTCATCGCCGTCATGTTTCCTCCTCCGGCGTCGCGGCTGTAGTCGTAGGCTGTCTGAGAGTAGATGTATCCTCCTCGGATGGTGCTTTTCCATTTCTCGGCGAAATGTTCCCATGAAGCCGCGGCGCGCAGGCTTTGCTCGCGTTGCCGGTTGTCGAAGGATGTCTCGTCGCCGTAGTCGGTTGTGAGCATGGGCAGTTCGCGGTCGGAATGCGTGTACCATGCACTCAGTCCCGCGCTGTTGTCGGCGTCGCGGTAATATACTTCCTGGAGTGCGTTGAAATCCTTGAATGCGCCGCTACGGTTCTTTTCGCGCGGATGGTATTGTCCTATTATGTTCTTGTCCTCGTCGTATATGTTCAGTTTCTTGTCGTGGTTGATGTAGCTGTAATCATTGGCCGACGACGAGTAGACCACACGCGTGCTTGCCCTCCAGTGCTCCGTGCCGTAGCTAATACGCATAAACTCGTCGAATGTGCTGAACGACCCGGCTCCCTGCACATACTGCATCTTCAGGCCGTCAGGGTCGACAGGGGCGGTGGCGAGTCGGACAAGACCGCCGAGGCCGCCGCTGCTTTCTGACAGCGACGAACTGCCGTGCAGCATGCTTGCGCGGTCGATGAAATAGGAGGGGATGGTGGAAAAATCTGTCATCCCCAACATGGGGTTCACTATTGGCATGCCGTTCCATGTCACCTGTGTGTGGCTTGCCGACGTGCCGCGGAAAGCCACGGTGGAGAGCGTGGCGCGTCCGTAGCTCTTTACGAATACCGATGAGTTGTAACTCAGCACGTCGGCGATGGAAAGGGCGATGTTTTCTTTCAGTGCCGTGGAGTCGAACGATGTTTTCATTATGCCCGTTTCCTTTAGCGGACGGCGGGCACTCACCACTACTTCGCGAAGTTCGCGCTGTTCGGCAAAGGCATGCGGCGTAGCGGCCAAAACGGCGGCAAAGACGATTAGAGTTTTCATTTCCAACAGAAAGCCCCCGGGGTTATGCCGACGCTGAATACATCTTTTATTTCTCCCTGCGGGCTGTAGCGCCCGATTGATGCCTGTTGCTGATAGTCGATGGCATCGGCTACATACACGTCATTGTCATAGGGACTTACGGTGATGCTGTAAAATTTCCCATATTCCGGCTCGCGCAGGAATGGCAGTTCAGGCAATTGGGCCGACTCCACCGGCATGCGCCATACATGGCGGTTTATCCAGTACAAAGTATCGGCGGTTGCATTTATGGAAAGGGCAGCAGGCGCATCGTCAATATCGAAGCGGAAACGCCGTTCTATCTCGAAGCGCTCTGTGTCTATGCATGCAAGCGACGGACGCTCATGTCCGGCGGGATTACCGTAAAATCCTCCGTCGGTCAGCACCCAGAGCTTGCCGTATTTGTCAAGGGCAATGGAGCGTGGCTGGACACCCACGTCGAGCGTGGCCACAACGCGGTCGGTGCGCGTATCGATTTTTATTATATTCCTTTGATAGCTCCAGCAGTTGCAGTACACATAGTCGCCGGACTGCACCATCTGCTCGGTGGAACCTGATTCAGCCGACATTCCCGGGACAGTTATGTGGCCTGTGGTTTCGTATCTCTGCGGGTCGATGATGAATATGCGGTTGTCCCATAGCTGGGTCACGTAGGCTTTACGGTCGTTTATGAAATGGATATAGCGCGGCGAGGGTAGGTTTTCTATTCGCCCTGTTTCCCTGAAATTGTCAGGGTCGATGGCAAACACCACGTGGCTGCTGTTTACGGCTATCCAGCCCCGTCCGCCGAATATAGCCATTGACTGTGCCACGTCGCCGAGTTTCATGCCGTTGGCACGGTAAAACACTTCGTTTTGCACTTTGCCACCGTCGGGGTCGTAGTAGCTGAGGGTGGCGTTGCCGTATTGGAAGTTGCCCTCGCAGGTGATGAAAAGACCTTTTCCGGAGGCTTTTAGGTCTTCGGAATCGCTATAATCCCACTTCATGCAGCCCGTTAAGGCTGCACAAAGCAGGATTGCAGAAAAGAAGCGTTCTATGCCCATTCAGGCGTTATTTCTTCGGAAAGCGTACGGCCACATCATCGTAGGCGAAGTATGCGGGTACGTTCAGTCCGTATTCGCCGCGGAGGTCTTCACTTCCGTCGATGTTGAATTCCACCTTTACGACTTCCTTGAGGCTGCTGAGTTCGAATTTAGTCCAGTCGCTCACGATTTTCTTGCCTTCGCACAGCTTGAATTCGGCGCGGCCGCTTTCTTTGCCTGCGGCGTCATAGCCGATGGCTATGATTTTAAGCCATGAATCTTCGCCGGCTGCGGGGCAGAATGCATTTCCGTTGCTGAGGGTGGCATAAGTATAGGCGGTGTTGGTGACGTACATGTGGTCTATGGTGCGCGCTACGCCGTCGTTAAAACTGAGTGCGGGGAGCTTGTCCTTGTACGATTCGCCGTCCACATAGCCGTTGTGCACGCAGAAGTTGCTTGAGCCGTTGTGGCCTGCAGCGCCTTCACGGCCGGTTGCTACGGAGAGCTGTTGCATGTAGTCTATGTTCGTGAGGTCGGAAAGGAAATAGTTCGACACGGCATGGCCGCCGTTCCAGTATGCTCCGCCGTCCACTATGCCGCTGCTCAGTTCGGTATTGCCGCCGTCGGTCCATGCGTAGTTTGTGGGATTGTTGTCGTTGTAGAGCAATACGCCGTTGTATTGTACATCGTCTATCAGGTCGCTCCAGTCGGCAATGGTTATGTCGCTGCGGTTGGCAAAACTGTAGGGGCTGAATTTGGCATCCGTGTCCTCAAAAGTGAGTGTGCGCAGCTCGTAGCTGGAGCCGGGCTCATCATTCTCATCGCTACATGCGGTAGAGATAATTGCAAGCGGAAGTAAATAAATGATTTTTTTGAACATAATGTTTTGAGTTTTTTTGTTTTGTCCGCCTGTGGAACGTGCGCACTCAAAACATCCTGCCTTTATATTGCCCCATCCCTCTGCGGCATGTTATGGCTGTGTTTTAATTGCTACCCGTTTATCCTGCAGGCGGCAAATTGTTAATTAATAGTTGCAAGGCAGGTTTTCTGACTTGTCCCTCATGCTTCCGCGCCTTCTCGGGAGAGACTTTCCCAATGGCAGAGTGCGGTGGCATGTGCCCGCGCAAGGCAGGCATAGGGGGGGACTTACAGCAGCAGGTACTGTCGCGGATTCACACCGCGTTCCCTTTCCTTTGCATCGGCAAAGTTAACGATTATTGTGGAATCGTGCAAATATAAGATGATATTATTAGTAAGCTCTAAATCGTTAAACTTGCGGTAAAAAACGTATGTGTCAGTCTATATGCGGCATGTCGAGAAGTGGCACATCCGGAAAATGGCGCTCCATATAGCGGCTTATGAAGCCGAGGGTGTCGTCGGCTATCACGGGGTCGCTGTCGAAATGGCGGTTATAAATTACTGCGGCCAGTTCTATGTTCCGTCGGCTTATGGCTTCAAGAGAGAGCAGGGTGTGGTTGATGGAGCCCAGTCGTCCGTTAGTCACGAGCACGAGCGGCAACCGGCGTGTCGCCACATAGTCTATACTTGTGAAATCGTCGGTTATCGGCACTATCAGTCCGCCGGCGCCTTCGATTAGCACGCAGTCGTAGGCGGACACCAGCCTTTCCGTTGCCTTGTCGATTAAACTGAGGTCTATCTCTTTTCCATCGATTCGGGCGGCCAGTTGGGCGGATGCGGGATAGCTGAATATTATAGGGGCTGTTGTGCCGTCAAGATCTTGTGGCAGGGGCGCTTTGCCGCACAGGCGTCGGTGTGCCTCTATGTCTTCGGAAGTGTCGGTGCATCCGGTCTGAATGAATTTCTGAGTGACGACGCTGCGGTTTTCCGCTTCTATCCTGCATGCAAGCCACGCTGTCGCGTATGTTTTTCCGGCATCGGTGTCTATGCCGCTTATAAAGATGGCACGGTATTGTTTCACGGCTTTTTTCTTAAAAGTATGAACAGCGGTTCGTAAGTTATGGTGTATTGTCCGTTTTCGTCGGGTAGCATGCGTCCTGCAATGCTGCGTGCGTTGCCTCCGCTTCGTGAAATGGCGTTAACTCCTGTCAGGCTTATGTGGCGCAGCGCATCTATCGCAGTGTCGAAGCGGCATTGCATGCTAAGGGTGGAAATCTGCATTATCTCCGCGTCCGGCATTGCGGCCACGGCTTCACGCCATATGTCTGCGCCGCACAAGTGCAGGCCCACTCCCGATGCTTCTGCCGTTTCAGGCATGTTGCCGCGTCCGAAAGTGGATACGGCCAGTATACCTCCGGGGCGCAGGGCTTTGATAGCTCTTTCCACGAAGCGTTCGGGCGAGTTGAACCACTGCATTGTCGATGCTGAGATTATCATGTCGAGGCTTTCAGCGGGTTGTGAGAGCATGGATGTTTCGGCGTCGCAGCATTTGTAGGTGCGGGCGTCGATTCCATGTGGGGCGACGGGTGAGATGTCGTGGTATGTAAGCCGTGCGGATGGCTTCATTGCAGCGATGCGCCGCGACAAAAGACCGGTGCCGCAACCTACCTCGAGAACATCGGCATCTTTGCGCGACAGAATTGCCCGGCTGTCGGTGTCGCACAGCAGGTTGGCCATGTAATCGGCAATCAGTGCCTGAGCCTCGGCATTGGCGTCGTAGGATTCGCTTGCTCTGCCGAAACGTTCGGCAACGAGACTTTTGTCTATGAAATAATTGTCAAGGATGTGCTGGAAATCAGGCAGGTGCGGACTATCGCATTCTACAATGTCCGTCCCGCAAAAAGCCCGACGCTGGTTTTCAGGCGGAAATATGGCATCTCGTGCTGTAAGCAGATAGTGGTCGAAGCGCGGGGAGCATGTGTTGTCTGCGCACCGTTCGCCTATGGCGCGGAGTTCGTGGCGCAGTCCGTCGATGTCGCGCTCGGGACGTCGCGCTTCAAATCCGGCATAAGCTTTTGCACCTCCGCACATGCGTCGCATGAAGCGATCGAGCGAGCGTTCGTCAAGTCCGTCAAGAGTCCGGCTGAATATTTCGTGGGGTATTCCGCACTCATCGTCTACCGGGCGCTGTGTGCCGCCAACGGCTATGCGTGCCGTGACTTTTCCGGCTATTGCGTTATGGCACAATTGAGCTGCCTGCACTCCCATCGACCATGCAAGCACGCACACTTCCTCGTAGCCCTCTGTCCATGACGGGTCGAAATCGAGCGTGCGGTAGTCCCATACGGCCATGATGTCATAGCCGGGACGTTCGAGGCCGAGGAACGGACGCTGATCCATACCCCATCCGGCAAATATGACAATGAGGCGTTTTTCGCCGTTGTGTTGTATGAAAGTATGCTTCATTTCAATCCTTTTTTCAGTGCGTTGATGCAGTCTCTGAGAGGTGAGAGCTGTTCGCGGGTGTAGGAGGCGCATAGCGAGAAGCGCAGGCGGTCGGTTCCGGGAGGCACGGTGGGAGTGCGTATGGGCAGCACATGGAATCCCAGCTTTTCAAGTTCTGCCGATATTGCGAGAGCACGTTCGGGCGAGCCCGCAATCAGCGGAGCTATATGGCTTGGTTCGCCTTCGAGGCCGAGAATGTCGTAAAGCGCATGAGAAAGCTGCGCGAGGCGACTGCGCTCATTGTCCATGCCTTGCATACGTTCGAAAACAAAACGGTTCCATGCCGCGCATATAGGCGGTAGAGCCGTGGAGAATATAAGGCTTCTGGCTTTGTTTACCATGAAGCTTTTCAGCCTTTTATCCATTACTCCGTATGCTCCGCTTCCACCGAGAGCCTTCCCCATAGTGCCCACTACGATGTCTACCTTGCCACCCAATCCCTCCTGTTGCACGAGTCCGAGCCCGCAAGGTCCCGTGGTTCCTACGGCGTGGGCTTCATCCACATACAGCATGGCGCCGGGTGTCGACTCCTTGGCTTCGACGAGAGCATGGAGATCGGCGCGGTCGCCGTCCATGCTGTAGATGCTTTCTGCCACTATCAGCACAGAGCGGAAACCGCCTGCTTTTGTGGCGAGGATGTGGCGCAGATGCGTATAGTCGTTGTGGCGGAAGCGCGCTATCGGCGCTCCGCCGAGGCGCATGCCGTCGATTATGCTCGCATGCACGAGTTTGTCGGCCACTACAAGTGTGTGCTTGTCGGCTGAAAGAGCCGCAATCATGCCGGTGTTTGCATGGTATCCGCTGTTGAAAAGCAGGGTAGGGCGGCCGTATGCATCCGAAATGACTTTTTCGAGACTTTCGAATTCTGTTTGGCGCGAAGCAAGCAGGCGCGAAGCGGATGCCGTCATGGAATAACGGTGCTCGGCGGCTTCGGCAAGAAATTCACAGCGCATGTCGTCGCGCAGCGCAATGCCTAAATAGTCGTTGCCTGAAAGGTCAAGGCATGCGGAGTCTCTGCTGTCAGGCGGTAGCCGGCGCATGTTTCCTTCGGCCTGCAGCCTGGATAAAGTCTCGTCTATGTACATGTCTGTCAGGATGCTTCTTCTTTCACAAGTTCTATCAGTGCCTCGCAGAGACGTTTCAGGCGGGTGTCGTCAATGACATAAGGTGGCATAATGTAGACGTTTCTGCCGAACGGTCTTATCCAAACGCCTTTGTCTACGCATTTACGTTGAAAACGGCCAACGTCTACCGGCTTTTCTGTCTCCACCACTCCTATGCTGCCGAGCACACGTACGTCGGCCACGCCGCGCAGGTTTGACGCGGGGGCGAGCCATTGGCGCATGTTGCTTTCCATTCGTTCCACGACGGAGCCCATGTCCTGTTCGCGCATAATCTGCAGCGATTCGGCTGCTACGGCACATGCAAGCGGATTTGCCATAAACGTTGGGCCGTGCATCATCACCCCGGCCTCCCCGCGCGATATTGTGTCGGCCACTTCTGCGGTTGTCAGCACGGCGCTCATGGTCATGTAGCCTCCGGTTAGTCCCTTGCCCACACACATGATGTCGGGTTGTACGCCGGCATGTTCCCAGGCAAAGCATCGTCCTGTACGCCAGAATCCTGTGGCTATTTCATCGAAGATTACGTATATTCCGCGTTCGCGGCACATGGCTACTGCCTGTCGCAGATATTCGGGATGGTAGAACCACATTCCGCCCGCACCCTGCACGATGGGCTCAAGAATCAGTGCCGCAATTTCCGAGGTGTGCTTGTCAAGTATGTGTCGCAGGGGGATAATGTCGCTTTCATGCCACTCGCCTCCGAAGCGTGAGCGCGGCTGTGGAACGAAAAAGCGCACAGGCAGTGCACTGCCGAATGCCTGATGCATGCCCGTGACCGGGTCGCATACGCTCATGGCGTTCCATGTGTCGCCATGGTAGCCCGAGCGGATGGTCACGAAATTGGTGCGTCTGTGGTCTCCGCTTTTGCTTATGGCTGCCTGTACCGCCATTTTCATGGCCACTTCCACGGCCACGGAGCCGGAATCGGCATAAAATATGTTGTGCATCGTGTCCGGTGCCATTCCGAGCAGCATTTTGCCGAGACGTATGGCCGGTTCGTGCGTAAAACCGCCGAACATCACATGGCTCATGTCGTGCAGCTGGCGCTCTACGGCTGCGTTCAGCCTCGGATGGTTATATCCGTGGCATGCACACCACCACGACGACATGCCGTCGATAAGCTCGGTTCCGTCAGCAAGTTTTATTGTTGCCCCGTGCGCCGAATCCACTTTGTAGGTTGGCAACGGGTCGATGGTCGAAGTATAGGGGTGCCAGAGATGTTCGCGGTCCCACGTGTCATGCAGGATGTTTTCCATTTTCATACTGCAAAATTACACAATTTTGTGTAATACGTGTATAAAACCGGAATGTCTGGTTAATAAAATACGATAGCGTATATTCTGAAAATTATCTGCCACAGCAAGGGCATACTGTTTTTTTGGACTGAATGGTATCATGGCTTTCAGTTCTGTCAGGAAGCCGGAAAGTCACAGGCAGTGTGTATGTGACTTTCACAGGCCGGCCGTTGTTACGGCCGGGATTCCATTCGGGCATCGCTTTCACGACACGGATGGCTTCCTTGTCAAGGGCCGGGTGGCGTCCGCGCAGGACGTGCACATTTTCGATGGCGCCTGTCTTGGTCACAGTGAAATCCACCACTACGCGTCCTTGCGCGCCGTCGGCAATTGCTTCTGCCGGATAGCGGATATTGTCTGCTATCCATTTGTACATGGCTTCTTCTCCGCCTTTGAACTCCGGTTTCAGCTCCACCATTGCGATGTTGTATACTTTCTCCGTCTTCTGCGGATAATCCTCGGCTAAGACTCGTATTGGAGTAGAGAAGAATAAAAATGAGGCGAGTACCGCAATGCTTATTCTGTACATTTTCTCGGGATATAGATTAATCACTGATAATGGAAAGGCGGCTGCGGAATTCCGCAGCCGCCTTAAGTGAATATGGAATTCGAAAGCGAATTCTTACTGGAGTCGGAATGTCACAGGCAGTGTGTATGTGACTTTCACAGGCTGACCGTTATTACGGCCGGGGTTCCATTTGGGCATCGCCTTCACAACACGGAGAGCCTCCTTGTCGAGAGCGGGATGACGTCCGCGGATAACGCGTACTTTTTCGATGCTACCGGTTTTGGAAACCTCGAATTCTACTACCACGCGACCCTGCACGCCGTCCTCGGCTGCTGCTGCGGGATAGTTGATGTGGTCGCTAAGCCACTTGTACATGGCTGCTTCACCACCGGCGAATTCTGGCTTCTGCTCCACCATCGCGATGTTGTAGACTTTTTCTTCTTCAACAGGCTTGGTTTCTGCGATAACCTGCTCTTTTACGGTCACCTTGTTAAGGTCGTTGGTACCTTCGGTAATGTCGATGGTACCGGCCTGAGCTTCATTCTCCATCATTTCCTCCTGGTTCTTCACCTCTTTGTCCTTCTGGAAATCATCGTCCTGGACGATGAGAAGGTCGGTGATGCGCTGCTCGTTGGCAACTTCCTCGGGGGCTATGACTTCTTCGGGTTCCTCGGGAATCTCGAACACCTCTTCTTCTTCGATTTCCTCCTCTTCAGGTTCGTAAGTCACGATTTCCTGTTCGGTGGCCGAAACGAGCTGTTCCTCCTCCGCTTTCGAGAATACGCCTTTCATCATGAGGATGAGAAGGGCGAGTACGACAGCGAGGCATACGAGTACTATGAAGGTCGCTTTGTTGTGGCGGGAGTCGGACGCGCTGCGCAGGGTGTACGCACCGAAGTCCTTATTTTTGCCTTCGAAGACAATGTCGCGCCATTCTTGCGATGAAAGATCTACGTCTTTTGCCATTTTACTTTCATGTTAAAGGGTTAGGATTCGGCCTTTCTTACAAGAGGACGGATGATAGTCTCGCCGGGGTGTGTCTGCTCGTAGTGTTTGAGCAGGACTGTGTCGGTGCGGCTGGGCAGCTCAATGCTATAACGCGAAATCTGGTTGATGTTCATCTCGTCGATAGCGTTGATGAGACCTTCGTAGGTGGTGTTGGGACCGGGTTTGATCACAACTACAGGGCGTGTCTTGAGGGAGTCGGCAGCGTTCTTTTTAGCGAGCTTGTCGAATTCCTCCTTGGTGATTTCCTTGTTTTTCCACTGGTTTTTCAGGTTCTCGTACTCAGCCATCACCTGCTGGTTCTTGCCGCGGAGAATCTTGCGGATGCCCTGTGCCTCGCGGTTCACGTTGCCGATGAACTGTTCCTTGGTAAGGTACTTGGAGGTCTGGAAGAGGGTGTCGGCAATACCTTCGTAATAATAGATATTGTGGATGGTTTTGCCGGTTTCACCGTCAACCTTGGGCTTGTCGCCTTCATACTCGGTGTCGAGAATCAGCGTGATAGCTTCAGACTGCTTGGCCTGGCTCTGCTGTTCTTTCTTCACGTTTTCGTTGGTAGGGAGCACGATTTGCAGAGTCTGCGACTTAATCATGGTCGTACACAGCATGAAGAAAGTAATCAGAAGCATGTTCATATCCACCATGGGGGTAAAGTCCACATGGATAGACATCTTTTTCTGGGCGCCTTTCTTTTTCTTGCCGCCGTCGGATTGTTCTATTTGTGCCATTGGTCTTTACTTTACTGGGTGGGTTCGTCTTCAGATTTGAGAGCCGTCATGAGGCTGAACTTGTTCAGTTTCATGGTCTGGAGATTGTCAAAGACGAGCTGGACGGTGGTGAAGGGGGTGTCCTTGTCGGCTTTGATGGCGATACCTTGTCCTTTGCGCATCAGTGCAGTGTAGAGGTTGCTGATGTTGGCGCGCTGCTCCTCGGTGAGCGAGGGGTCTTCGCGCTGTTCATTGTTGATGCGCTGTGCTACATTGTAGATAGCCTTGAGCCAGATCTGGAAGTCGTTGAGGCGGCCGTCGCGGTTCTTGTTGTCGTTGATGGGTATACCAACGGCAGCGTTTGTGAGGTCGCCCTGCTCCTTGTCGCGCTCGGTCACGCTCATGCTGAGCAGATCGGGCAGATGGGCAAAGGAGGTGCCGAACATGTTTGTCTGGCGGAACGCTGCTTTTTGGGCTGCGTTCAGAGCAATCGGGTTGTTCTTGTGCTGTTCGTTGTAGATGGCTACGGCCTCGTCAAGCATCATGCCGCGAATTTTTTCGCTGGAGAATACGGAGTCGGCGTCGCCGGTGAACGAAATGAAGAGTTTTCCTTCTACAGTGGCGGGGTCTTCGAGTTTGCCGCTCTTGTCGGCGCTTGACACGAGGACGGTGACCAAATTATTCATGGGCACTTTTTCCTCGGACACGGACGACGGAGTGTAGACAATCGTAGGCTCTTTCTGCAGGAAGGTGGAAGTCAACATGAAGAAAGTAAGCAAAAGAACAGTCACGTCACTCATCGCGGTCATGTCGATGAGCGTACTCTTTCTTTTAATTTTTACTTTTCCCATATTTACCTGTTTGAGAGTTTGTTGTTGTTAAACCGGATAAATAGGGGATTAGTGGCTGGCTGCAAAAGTCTGCACGATAGAGAAGCCGATCTCGTCGATGGCGTAGGTGAGAGTATCGATCTTGTTGGTGTAGTAGTTGTAGGAGATAACGGCGAATGCACCGGTTGCGATACCGAAGGCGGTGTTGATAAGAGCCTCGGAGATACCGGTCGAGAGTTCGGTCGAGTCGGGAGCACCGCTCTGTGCGAGAGCCTGGAACGACTTGATCATACCCATTACAGTACCGAGAAGACCCACGAGAGTACCGAGGGTTGTCATCGTAGCTACGATGGGGAGGTTCTGCTGCAGCGAGGGCATTTCGAGAGCGGTAGCTTCTTCAACGGCTTTCTGCAGGTTCAGGATTTTCTGCTCCTTGGTGAGTTCGGTGTTCTTGTCCATTTCCTCGTAGCTCTTGAGGGCTGCTGCTACAACGGCTGCAACGGTGCCCTGCTGCTTTTTGCAGAGTTCCTGGGCGCCCTTGATGTCGTTGGCGGTAAGGCTCTTTTTCACGGAAGCGACAAACTTTGTGATGTTGCCTTTGCCTTTAGCGGCGTTGAGGGCGAAGAAACGTTCAACAGAAAGAACGATAACGGTGAGGAAAAGGGTCTGCAGCACAGGCACGATGAAACCGCCTTTGTAGATGGTGCCCCAGATGTTCTGAGGATGGCCGTCTTCGTCGAAGTGCATGTCGGCACCGAACCAGAAGATGAACAGGCAAACGGCTACCACTGCGCAGGCAATGATTACCCAGATGGCGTTCTTGATGCCGGGAACATTGGATTTCTTGTTGTCAGCAACCTTTGCGGGCTTGGTGGCAACATTGGGCTTTTGAGCTTCCATAGTTGTTTTTGATGGGTTAAAAAAATTGTTTAGTGTATTGATTGAAAGTTGTTTCCTTGTCTCTTGTCGAATGGCCAATGACGTGCGGTATGCCTGATTGGCTTGATGGTTGCCGGTATGCGATTTGAGGTTTGTTCCATTAGGGTATGCATAAAAGCTACGCAAAAGTATAAAGGATTTTTCGCTTTTCAAAATAAAACCGCTTCAAATTTGTGAAAATGGCTGCCTGCTAAAGAATTTTAATAAGATACTATGGCTTTTAGGCAAACTTTTCGCTCTTTCACGAAAACAAAACGCGGCTTATAAGTTTTTTAAGAGTAGATATGAAAAAATAGGGCATATATTAAATATGTATAAAGAAAAGTTGGTAAATTTGCACCATTGAAATCTCACTATATTACATACAATGAAAATAAAGCTTAGCAAAGGCTTGAATCTGCCGATTGCCGGAGCTGTGGACGACGTGACGCCGCATTTTGCCGCTGTCACGCGTGCCGCTGTCGTGCCTTCCGACTATCCCGGGTTTGTGCCCAAGGTCGAAGTGGCGCCCGGCGACGCCGTCAAGGCCGGAGCCGCGCTTATGTTTGACAAGCGGCATCCGGAAGTGAAGCTGGTTTCGCCAGTGGCAGGCAAGGTCGTGGCAGTAGAACGCGGCGAGCGCCGGAAGCTACTTAAAGTTGTTGTGGAAATGTCCGGCGACGAGGCCGAGTCGTTCGACCTCACATGGAATACGCCGCGCGAAGCCGTGGCGTTGCTCGCAAATAGCGGCTTGCTTGCTATGATGCGTACGCGTCCGTATGATGTGGTTCCTGACCCTGAGGTGCTTCCCCGCGATATTTTTGTGACAGCGATTTATTCCGCTCCGCTCGAGTTGCCGTTGTCGGCACGCATAAGAGCGGAAGATAAGCCGCTTCTCGACATGGCTGCGGAGTTCCTTGCCGGAATCACGACAGGCAAAGTGTATCTGTCGCACGACTCCTCGTGGACGTTGGGCGATGTGAGCGGAGCCGAGATGGCCGAGTTTTCCGGCCCGCATCCGGTAGGCAATGCCGGAGTGCAGATTGCAGCCATACGCCCTGTCGATAAAGGCGACACCGTGTGGACGCTTGACATAGAGACACTGCGGCGTATCGGACATCTGCTTGCTCATCGCACATTCGACGCCGGTGCCGTAGTGGGTGTGTGCGGCCCGGCGGTTTCGAGTCCGTATGTGGCGAAAACTGTGGTCGGGGCTGAAATAGCACCGCTGATTTCCGGCCGCGAGGTGTCCGACGGGCGTCACCATCGTGTGATAAGCGGAAATGTGCTTGTCGGTACGGCCATAAAAGACGACGGCTATCTGCGCTACCCTTATCGCCAGATTACGGTCATTGATGAAGGCGACGACATAGACGAATTCATGGGGTGGGCTACGTTCTCCCCGTCGAAGATGAGTTGCAACCGCACTTTCCCGGGGCATTTCCTGAAACGCCTTTTCAAGCCCGATGCCCGCTTGCTCGGCGGCCGCAGGGCTATGATTATGAGCGGAGAGTATGATGCGGTTATGCCGATGGACATTATGTCGGAATATTTGCTTAAGGCCATAATAGCCCGCGACATCGACAATATGGAGCGTCTCGGCATCTACGAGGTGGCTCCGGAAGATTTCGCCCTTGCCGAATATGCCGACACGTCGAAGCTTCCGCTGCAGCACATTGTGCGCGAAGGTCTCGACTATCTGCGCAAAGAACTTGAATGATAACACTTTCATAATAATTTAAAAGTGAACTCCATTAGAAAATTTTTCGACAAGACGCGTCCGGCGTTTGAACCCGGAGGACGTCTGTCGGCTTTGGGCAGTGTATTCGACGGGTTCGAGACATTCATGCTCACGCCCCGCACCACTTCGGGGCCGGGTTCGGTGCATGTCCATGACGCCATCGACTCGAAACGCACCATGATAGTGGTGGTGGCGGCGCTTATGCCCTGCTTCTTTTTCGGAATGTACAATACGGGCTATCAGCATTGGCTCGCGCTCGGGGCCACAGAGTTTCCGTTTGGGCAGCTGATGCTTTACGGTCTGCTCGCAGTGCTTCCGCGTGTGGTTGTGACCTATGCAGTCGGTCTCGGTATAGAATTTGCTTTCGCGCAATGGCGAAAGGAGGAAATTCAGGAAGGTTTCCTCGTGACTGGTATTCTCATACCGATGATATGCCCCATAGAGACTCCGTTGTGGATGCTGGCTGTGGCCACTGCATTCGCCGTGGTTTTTGCCAAAGAAGTGTTCGGCGGCACAGGCTACAATGTTGTTAATGTTGCGCTTGTGGCGCGTGCGTTCCTTTTCTTTGCGTACCCGGCGCAGATGAGCGGCGACAAGGTGTTCGTCGCCACCGGCACGGCATTGGGCTACGGCACTCCAGTGGCCGACGGCTTTACATGCGCTACTCCTCTCGGCCAGATAGCCACGCACAGCGAAGGTGCCCTTGCTCTGACGGGCGTCGACGGCCATGCGCTTACTGCGTGGGACGCTTTTGTGGGACTTATCCCGGGCTCGTTCGGTGAGACATCGATGCTTTGCATCCTCATCGGTGCTGCAATTCTATTGTTCAGCGGTATGGCCAACTGGCGCATTATGCTAAGTGTGTTTGCCGGAGGCCTGCTCATGGGGTGGGTGGCTAACACATTCTCCACGCCATTGTACCCGGCTTCGATGCTTCCGGCGTGGGAACAGCTTCTCTATGGAGGTTTCGGTTTTGCTGCTGTGTTTATGGCCACCGACCCTGTGACGGCTGCGCGCACCGACACTGGCAAGTGGATATACGGATTTCTCATAGGCGTCATAGCTGTGCTCATCCGTGTATATAACAATGGCTATCCCGAGGGTGCCATGCTGGCTGTGCTGCTTATGAATGTTTTCTCCTCGCTTATCGACTGGTGTGTGGTTCAGGCCAACATCCGCCGACGCATGCGCCGTCTAACCGCTAAAACATCCGAATCATGAACAAGCAGGGAAACACCTACACCATAATATATATAATAGTGATGGTGCTCGTCGTCGGAGCAGCGCTCGCTTTCACGGCCATGTCGCTGCGTTCGCGCCAGCAGGCCAATGCCGATGCCGACAAGATGCGTCAGATTTTGGCTTCAGTGCTCGTTACCCCCGAGTCGGGCGATGTGATAGACACCTACGAATCAACTGTGACACGCAGCTTCATTGTCGACGTGCAGGGGCAAGAGATCGGCGGCGACGCTTTTGCCGTCAATATGGCCGAGCAGAGCAAAAAGCCTGCCTTGCAACGTCTGCTTCCGGTGTATGAATGTCGTGTGGGCGGCGGTGAAGTCAAATATGTTCTCCCTGTCTACGGTGCAGGCCTTTGGGGGCCCATATGGGGCTATGTGTCGCTTGATGCTGACGGAACCACCATTTATGGCGCCTATTTCGCGCATCAGGGTGAGACTCCCGGCCTTGGTGCCGAAATTGAAAAAACTGCATTCAGTTCGCAGTTTGAAGGCAAGCACATCTTCAAGGACGGACGATTTTTGCCCGTAGCTGTAGTAAAAGCCGGACAAAAACCTTCTGGCGACGAGGATTACGTGGACGGAATCAGCGGCGGCACCATAACAAGCAAAGGCGTAAGCTCCATGCTCGCCGATTGCCTCGCTCCGTATGAAGCATATCTGTCAACATTAAGACAATAACGCCATGGCAGAAAAAACAAGCAATAAATCGGTACTGTTCAATCCTTTCTCCAAGGATAATCCCGTCGTGGTGCAGATACTCGGCATCTGCTCCGTGCTCGCCGTCACGGCAAAACTCGAACCCGCCATCGTGATGGGGTTGAGCGTCATAGCCGTGTTGGCTTTTTCAAATGTTATAATATCGCTGTTGCGAAACACCATACCCACCAACATACGCATCATCGTGCAGCTCGTCGTTGTGGCCGGACTCGTCGTCATTGTAAGCCAGCTGCTGCAGGCCTACGCCTACGATGTCAGCAAACAGCTGTCGGTGTTTATCGGCTTGATTATAACGAACTGCATATTGATGGGACGCCTTGAGGCCTTCGCTATGGGCAACCGCCCTTGGCCGAGTTTTCTCGACGGCGTGGGCAACGGCATCGGCTACACTGTCATCCTCGTCATTGTCGGCTTTTTCCGCGAACTGCTCGGAAGCGGCACGCTTCTCGGCCATCAGGTTGTGCCGCAATGTTTCTACGAGGCGGGCTACGTCAACAACGGCCTGATGATACTTCCGCCTATGGCTCTCATCGTGGTAGCGTGCATCATATGGGTGCAGCGCTCTGTCAATAAAGACCTTCAAGAAAAGTAAGCTTAGGAAAATATGGAAAATTTCAACATATTCATACGGTCGATTTTTGTCGACAACATGATCTTTGCCTACTTTCTGGGCATGTGCTCCTTCCTGGCGGTGAGCAAAAATGTGAAAACGGCCGTAGGTCTCGGTGTTGCCGTCACTTTCATGCTCGTAATCACGCTCCCGATAAACTATCTGCTTCAGACCTACGTGCTCAGTGCCGGCGCCCTTTCGTGGCTCGGCCCCGAATACGCCGAAGTAGACCTCGGTTTTCTTTCGCTGATAGTGTTTATCGCCGTAATAGCTTCGCTTACGCAACTTGTGGAGATGGCTGTCGAAAAAATCAGTCCGTCGCTTTACGCGTCCCTCGGCATATTTCTGCCGCTCATAGCCGTGAACTGTGCTATCCTTGGCGGCTCGTTGTTCATGCAGCAGCGGGATTTTCCGAGTGTGTGGACTGCCGTCTGCGCCGGCGGAGGGTGGGGGCTCGGGTGGCTGCTTGCCATTGCCGCCATTGCTGCCATACGCGAGCGCCTGGCGCAGTACAGCAATATACCCGCCCCTCTGCGCGGCGTGGGCATCACATTTATAATAACGGCGCTTATGGGTATAGCGTTTATGAGTTTCCTCGGCATTAAAATCTGACCGCACATGACAACAGCATATATATCGACGGCACTTGCTGCCGGAGCGCTCACGGTGGCAAGCGCCGTGGCGGTGTTTCTGCTAATCACGCTTCTGCTCGTGGCCGTGCTGCTCGTGGCCAAGCGTTTTCTCGTGCGCACGGGTGTGGTGCGTATCACTATCAACGACGATAAGACTGTGGAGGGCCTTAGCGGCACCACGTTGCTGTCGTCGCTGGCCAACAGCAACGTGTTCCTGTCTTCGGCATGTGGAGGCAAGGGCAGCTGCGGACAATGCCGCGTGCAGGTCACGGAAGGCGGAGGCGAAATCCTGCCTACGGAGACCGTTCATTTCACACGTAAGGAAATAAAGGACAACTGGCGTCTCGGCTGTCAGGTGAAAGTGAAGGAAGACATGAGCATAAAGGTTTCTGCCAGCGTGCTCGACGTCAAGGAATGGGAGTGCGAAGTCATATCCAACCGCAATGTAGCCACTTTCATAAAGGAATTCATTGTGGCTTTGCCTCCCGGCGAGCACATGAACTTCGTCCCCGGTTCGTATGCGCAGATTAAGATTCCGCCGTTTTCGATGGACTATGACAAGGACATCGACAAGGAACTTATCGGTCCTGAATATCTGCCCGCATGGGAGAAATTCGGATTGTTCTCCCTTAAGTGTGTCAACACGGAGACTACCGTGCGCGCATATTCCATGGCCAACTATCCGGCCGAAGGCGACCGCATAATGCTGACTGTGCGCATAGCCACTCCGCCATTCAAGCCGAAACCCGAAGTAGGCTTCATGGACGTAATGCCGGGTATTGCATCCAGCTACATATTCACTCTCAAACCGGGCGACAAGGTGCGGATGAGCGGTCCCTATGGCGACTTCCATCCCATTTTCGACAGCAAAGCCGAGATGATGTGGATAGGCGGCGGTGCGGGTATGGCTCCTCTGCGCGCGCAGATAATGCATATGACGAAGACTCTCAAGACTACCGACCGCGTGATGAACTACTTCTACGGCGCACGCGCGCTCAATGAAGTGTTCTATCTCGACGATTTCCTGCAGCTCGAAAAAGATTTTCCGAACTTCAGATTCCATCTCGCTCTCGACCGTCCCGACCCGGCAGCCGATGCCGCAGGCGTCAAGTACACTCCGGGATTCGTGCACCAGGTCATATACGACACGTATCTCAAAGATCATCCCGCACCGGAGGACATCGAGTATTACATGTGCGGCCCCGGGCCTATGAGCAATGCGGTCAACGGCATGCTCGACAGCCTCGGAGTGGAGCCTTCAAGCATCCATTACGACAATTTCGGAGGATGAGGCTATGAGCATGCTTACTCCGGCTGAATATGTTTTCGAGATGCCCATAAAGGTGCGCGACTACGAAGTGGACGCTCAGGGCATAGTCAACAACGCCAACTATCAGCATTATCTTGAACACACACGCCACATGTTCTGCGAGCATGCCGGTGTGTCGTTCCGCGACATGCATGCTTCAGGGCTTGACCCCGTGGTGCGGCGTATCGAGATAGATTATCTTCGTCCGCTCGGACTTGGCGATTCCATGGTCAGCAAAATCGCGCTTTACCGCCAGGGACCTTTGTTCGTGTTCCGTCAGGACATTTTCACTCCCGGCGGCGAACCGGTAATCCACGCTATCGTCAACATTGCCTGCCTTGAAGGCGGCCGTCTCACGCGGGGCGAACGTCTTGCCGAAGCATTCAAAGAATATCTGTAGCCACGACATGACTGAACTCTGTGCCCGAATTGCCTTTGGAATGCTGAACGGCATCAACCTTTCCACCGGTCGTGAACTTCTGCGTCGCGCCGGATCGGTGGAAAGTGTGTTCACGCGCAGTGAGGCCGAAATGGCAGCCGTCATGGGGCGCAGCGGAGGCATAGCTGACGGCGAATACCGCCGCGGTGTCGTTGCCAGGGCGGAGAGAGAGGAAGTGTTTGTGGGCGCTTCATCAGTCAGGCCATTGTTCTTTACCGACGATAATTATCCGCAGCGGCTTCTTGACTGCGACGATGCTCCGGCAATGCTGTATGCCATCGGCGACACTCCTCTCGACTCAATGCGCACTGTGGCTATTGTTGGCACGCGGCACAGCACTGCTTATGGACTCGAATTTACCGAGCGGCTGGTTCGCGGACTTGCTGAAATGTATGGCAACGTAGCCATAATCAGCGGTCTGGCCTACGGCATAGATGTGGCGGCCCATAAGGCGGCTTTGCGCGAGGGTCTTCCCACCGTAGGCGTAATGGCCAACGCGCTCAACACCGTTTATCCGGCCGAGCATCGCGACATAGCGGCGCGTATGGTGCGGGCCGGCGGGATGCTGCTATCGGAGTATCCTACATCCGCGCGTATCCACCGCGGTTATTTTCTCGCGCGCAACCGTATAGTGGCAGGCCTCGCCGATGCGGTTGTGGTGGTGGAAAGCGATATTCGTGGAGGAGCAATGGCCACGGCGCGCATAGCGTCGGCTTACGGCCGCGAACTGTTTGCTGTGCCGGGCAGAACCTCCGACGCGTATAGCCGGGGCTGTCTTGACTTGCTCGCCCGCCGTGTGGCTTCGGTGGCGCGCGGAGCCGAGGACATCGGAGACGCTCTTGGCTGGACACCACGCTCGGCCGAGGGCACCCAGCAGGAGCTGCTGCTTGAACTGTCTGCGGGACAGCAGCGCATAGTCGACTATCTTAGGGACAATCCGCAGGCATCTGTCAATGACATGTGTGTGGCACTCGGCATGACATTCGCTTCGCTGAGTTCGGCTCTTTTCGAAATGGAAATGAGCGACGTTGTGATGACTCTCCCCGGAGGCCGCTATGCTGTGCTTGACCATTGAAACCAACAAGCCGCAAATACGTTATATTATCAGAAAATTAACCCTCTTAACCCCCTCTTCTAATAAGACATGGAAAAGAAATTCATACCCGAATCGGAACTTATCATCAACCCCGACGGTTCAGTGTTCCATCTTCATCTGCTTCCTGAGCAGCTCACCGACCGTGTTATACTCGTAGGCGACCCCGGCCGCGTGAACATGGTTGCGGAATTCTTCGACACACGCACGTTCGAAGTGTCAAGCCGTGAGTTCCATACTATAGGCGGCACTTACAAGGGCAAGCCCATAATGTGTCTCAGCCATGGTATCGGACCCGACAACATCGACATCGTTATCAACGAACTCGATGCCCTCGCCAATATCGATTTCAAGACGCGCGAGGTTCGCGAACAGAAGCGTGTGCTCACCCTCGTTCGCATCGGCACCAGCGGTGCCCTGCAGCCGGAACTGAGTCTCGGCACTCCCGTCATTGCCGAGCATTCGATAGGATTCGACGGCGTGCTCAATTACTATGCCGGACGCAATAAGGTGGCAGACCTCGATTTCGAGAAAGCATTCACGCACCATACCGACTGGAATGAGAACTGGGCGAAACCTTATGTGGTGCCTGCAGATCCTGAACTTGTGGCGCAGATAGGCCGCGACGATATGGTGCGGGGCATCACAATATCCGCTGTAGGCTTCTACGGACCCCAAGGCCGCGAGCTGCGTCTCCCGCTTTCAAATCCGGGGCTTAACAGCAGCATCGAAGCCTTTGAATACAACGGCCGCCACGTCACCAACTACGAGATGGAGAGCGCACCCCTTCAGGGACTCGGCAAACTCATGGGGCATCGTGCCATGACCGTATGCTCCATCATAGCAAACCGCTTCAACACAGAAGCCAACCCCAATTATAAGAGCGGCGTGCGCGACCTCGTGGCAACCGTTCTTGAACGCATCTGATGCTTGAACGCATATAAAAAACGTCCTGCCGCTGACCGGCAAGACGTTTTTTATATGTTGTTTTGCTGGTTTTAAAGAGCCAGCACTATTCCGGTGGATAAGGATTTGAAATCGCCGAGAGCCGGAGATGCTCGCAGAACGCTTTGGGGCGAGTAGCGCACATACAGGCCTATGCCCTGAAACAACTCCACGGCTCCGTAAATGTCGACGGAAAAACGGCGAGCAGCCACATCGTTGGTGCTGAAATTTCCTTTGCTGCCATCACTGTTGATCCATCGCGATGAAAGACTTGCGTGCGAGTTCCAGTTAAGGACGGGGCCGAACTGCAGGCACAGGTGGCGAGCATGTGGAATGCGGAATTTTTGAGTGAAAAGAATGGGGAAAGAGAGGCTGAACACTTTCAGGCGCGAGTAGCGTGGCGAAACATCGTCCGGAAAAGGTTCGTAGCCTACCGAGCCGTCATTGCAATGTGTCAGCTGCATGCCCGTCGTGGTACGGAAATTGCGCCAGCTTATGCCTATGCCGGCCGAAATGCTGCTGTGTGTGCTGTTTATGCTGCATCGTATGGCGGCCGCGTTAAGGACGCTTATTTCGTAGGATTTGCCTTGCTCGAAGTCGATTTCGCCGGGCGCTCCGGCGGCGTTGACGAAACCCGCAAGTACGTTGGCTGTAATCACGTCCCAGCTTATGTGTTTATTGCCCCATAATCCTATAAAAGGCTTCCTGAAGTGTTGTTCTGAGCTTATGGTGGCGTTCTCAGGGAAAACTTCGGTGAAAGTGGCTGCGGATGACGAATCTGAGGCTTCTATGCGCAGACCTTCTGCGCTTTCGCTGATTAATACGTCAACTCCGGTGGCATGCAACACCGTGTCAGTGGATGCCGGCATGGCATTAAGCCCTATAGCGGTAAAAATGGAGGATATGGCGGAAATATACTTGAATCGCATTGTGTCATAAATTAAATGTTAAACCTACAGAGACACTCTCGAAGTCCGGACCCCACCCGTTGCGGAAAAGGCTCTGCGGGCAGTAGCGGGCATATATGCCTATGTCGCGGTAGCCTGCGCACAGATAAGCGTCGGTGGTGAGTATTCGTTGGTGAAGGTGCTTGAATGTGTGTTTTTCCTCTATATCGCCCATCGTGTGGGACGACGATGCCCATGCATCAAAGTTGAGGTTGAACCAGGCTCCTGCCGTAAGTCGTACCTTGCTTGTAAGCATGCATGTCAATGTCACCGGCACATGTACACGGAAAATGCGTAGGCGTGAACTGTTGTCGCGGCTGTTCTCCTTGTATGGTACAAACACGAGGTGCTGTCTGTCGGAATCGAAGCCCATGCCACCTACGGCATATTGCACATAGCCGAATCCTAATCCGGCGTCTACGCTGAACGTGCCGAAGCGGTAGCTGCCGTTGAGCACACGGCTCAGGCCTATTTCAAATGAGGCCGACATTGGAGTGTCGCCTGTCGGTATTGATGAGCCGGCATACACCTCGCCTCCCATTATGAAGGCCTTTTTCTTTGTTTTGTGCCCGTTGCCGGGGGAAAGGAATGGCAGGTTGAGTGTCCACGTGCCGCTTTCTGTTCCGTTATCGGAATATTTCGTAGTGTATTCGTAATAATAGGCCGGATCGTCTGCGCTCCCTTCCACCACTGCATGCAGACCCTCCTGCGAGCGTGTGACAGTGATTTCGCGGGCGCCTTTTACTGAAGCGAGCGTGTCGGATGCCTCTTGTGCTGTTGCCGTTGCAGCTATGATGGCTGTCGTGGCCAGTGTGATGAATCTCATTATCATATGGTTTATTTAAGCATTTTCTTCACTTGCTCGAGCGACGCCGAGCCTTCCATGTAGATGACTATTACTTTGTTGCCTCCGGCAGCGAGTTGGTTCAGATAGAAAAGGTAGCGGTTGCTGCCGTCGCGGTCTGGAAGTTCATAGAAGCCGTAATAGAGTCGCTTGTCCTTGAATTGTACCTCTCTGGAGATAGCGTGGGCTCCGTCTTGTTTGACGCTGCGTTCGATGCCTTGGATGTCGGCGGCGTCGGGAGCGGACAGTGTCAGGCTTCGGTACAGGCTTAGTTTATGCCTCTTGATGTCGCCTCCGTTTATTAAGGTTTCCGTGGCGTTCGGGTAATCGTGGAACATTCCGTGGAACAAATGTTCCACGGCCAACCCCTTTTGAGCCAGCGACGGAAACGCCGATGCGAGTATGAGCGTGAGGAGTATTCGGTGTCTCATTTGTTATATCAGTTTAATGTGTTGAAAGCGTTGTTTATGGCTGCGAAATCGTCTTTTATAGAAATATTCACGTTGCTTGCCGCTTCAGCCATTGCGCCGAGGTCGTCGCGCATTATGGCGAGCACGTCGTTGCGGTCGTGGGTGGTGTGGCCTGAGCAATATGCAGTGTAAGTGGCGTTTGTTGTATTCCTCTCAGGTAATATTGTCAATGCTGCGCCGGCAGCGGCAAATACGGCTATGGCGGCAGCCGCGCGCCATAGAGCATGGTGTTTTTTATGCCGGCTCTGAACCCGCTGTGCGATTGACACGCCCATTACGGCGCGTGCTTCGTCTGCCTCCTCGCCGGTAGCCCAAGGTTGGGCGAGCGCTTGCCGGAGTGCCGATTCCTGAGCAAGCGTTGTATCGCCATCGAAGTAGAGTTCGATAAGTCTGTGTAGCTCTTGGTTGTTCATATCTGTCGGGCTTTTCGTTTCTGGTAAAGTTCGCGCACGCGTTTGCGGCTGCGGCTTAGAATCATGCGCACGTTGGCTTCGCTGAGGCCGTGTCGTAGGGCTATGTCTTCGATTTCCCACCCGTCGCGGTCTCGTTCGTATAGTATTTGGCGCTGTTCGTCGGTAAGGGTGCGGTCGATGAGTGCCGTGACATCATTCAGCAGTTCTGTGCGGTCTTCATCCGGAGCTTGTTCTGCCCGTTCTTCGGGTGTTTCGTCGCTGTAGCGTGCGCGGTAGCGCAGCAGGTCGATTCCGGCGTTGTGCACTGTGGCCGTGAGCAGTTTTTCGGCGTGCTCCTCGTCGCGTATTTCGCTTCGCTTGCGCCACAGGCGGAAGAATGCTTCCTGCAGCACGTCGTCGGCATCGTCGGCTGTGCCGGTGAGTTTCCGGGCCGATTGCCGCAGGCGCATGGATATGCGCCTGAATGCTGTGGTGAGTTTGTCTTCTTCCATTGTCGTGGGATTTCGCATTATAGACGTTGCTATTCCCGTTTTGCAACAAATTTCATAAAAAAAAAGTGCATGACAATTGTCATGCACCCGTATTATTTTTGCCTTGTAGGCCCGAAAAGCTTGTTAATCAGATCCGGTCGGTGGAGACGTTGCAGACTGCGTGTGATTTCGAGGCGGTATGTGCGGTCGTACCAGAAAAAATAGCGTCGTTGTGCAAGTTTCTCTTGTGGCGAGCGTGCGGTGTACACCTTCTCAAGGGTGTAAGGGTGGTATCCGGTGTAGTATATTTCCGTGGCCACGGTCATTGGGGTGGGAGTGAAGTCCTGCACCTGCTCGAGATGGAAGTTGAGTTCCTTGGTCTCGGCGGCGAGCATGGCCATGTCCGTCTCGCGGCATCCGGGATGGCTGGAGATGAAGTAGGGGATGAGTTGCTGTTTCAGGCCGTGCGAGCGGTTCACGTTGTCGAAAAGGCGCTTGAAGTCGTGGAATAGGGCGAAAGACGGTTTGCGCATTATGTCAAGCACGGCGTCGGAGGTATGTTCCGGAGCCACTTTCAGGCGTCCGCTCACGTGGTCGGCAATGAGTTCGCGGCAGTACCGGAGGTTTGTAGAGTCGGTGGTACGGTTGCCGGTAGGGTGCATGGCGAGGTCGTAGCGCACACCGCTGCCCACAAAACTTTTACGAACGCCCGGAACCGCGTCTGCGCAGTGGTACACGTCGAGCAGGGCGCTATGGTCGGTGTCAAGATTGGGGCATACTTTAGGATGCAGGCACGACGGACGGCGGCATTTCGCGCAGATGTCTTTGTCGCGTCCGCCCATGGCATACATGTTGGCCGACGGCCCTCCGAGGTCGCTGATATAGCCTTTGAAGTCGGGCATTGCCGCCACCTGTTTTACTTCCTGCATTATCGATTCTTTGCTGCGTGAGGCTATGAACTTGCCCTGATGGGCCGATATAGTGCAGAACGCGCAGCCGCCGAAGCATCCTCGGTGCAGATTCACGCTGTGGCGTATCATTTCGTAGGCCGGAATACGTTTGCCGCGATAGCGGGGATGCGGCAGGCGGGTGAACGGCAAATCGAATGCCGCATCTATTTCTCCATGTTTCATAGCGGGCCACATAGGGTTTACTTTTATGGCTCTGTTGCCGGTAGCCTGCCATATGGCAAGTCCTCCGTCCATGGCATTGCTCTGCTGTTCGATATGGCGAAAGTTGGCAGCCTGGTTTTTGGGGTGCCGCAGGCATTCCTCGTATGAAGCGAGCACGATGCATGTTTCGTCGCTGTTCTGCGGCGTTTCGTCGAGCGGCCGCATTATGGCAGTCTGCCTCAGGTCGGTGATTTCCGCGATTTTTTCTCCGGCATCGAGGCGTCGTGCTATTTCCAGCACGGTGTGTTCGCCCATGCCGTAGCTCAGGATGTCGGCATCGCATTCTGCAAGGATGCCCGGGCGCAGGCGGTCCTGCCAGTAATCGTAGTGGCTTAGGCGCCTCAGCGATGCTTCTATGCCTCCTACCACAATGGGCGTGTCGGGAAACAGATGCCGCAGAATCTGCGAATAAACGATGGTGGGATAGTCGGGACGCATGCCGGCACGGCCGTCGGGAGTGTATGCGTCGTCGCTGCGTTTGCGCCGTGCGGCCGTGTAGTGGTTCACCATAGAGTCCATCGCTCCCGGCGATATGCCGAAAAACAGTCTCGGTGCCCCGAATTTACGGAAGTCGCGCAGGTCGTCCCTCCAGTTGGGCTGCGGCACAATGGCCACTTTATAGCCCGCAGCCTGTAGAGTGCGGCCTATGACGGCGGCGCCGAATGCCGGGTGGTCAACATAGGCGTCGCCCGAAAAAATGACAACGTCCACGCTGTCCCATCCCAAGGCCTGCATTTCCTTTACGGATGTCGGCAGCCAGTCGGTGGGGCGCAAAGAGGCATATTGGGTCGGTGTCTGCGGTCGGTTGGGTTTCTTATCCATGTTGTTTCATGTTTTCGAGGCGTTGCTCCATTTTGATTACGGCGTCGCGCAGACGTGCGGCTTCGATAAAGTCCATGTCTTTGGCTGCTCGCAACATTTCGCTGCGGGTGTGGTTGATATGGCGCTCGAGTTCGTCGTGGCTCATGTAGGCTACTACAGGGTCGGCGGCCACGTTTCCGCTGCCGGTGCCGTATTCGCTTTCGTATGGCAGCGGCGCATTTTCTTTGCGCTTTGCGCGTTCTTTGGCGCTGCCTTTCGCCTGCGTGCGTGCAGTGCGTGCGGGTGCGGTTTCCTCGTCGATGCGTTTGTCGAGCCCGACGATTGTCTGCCGTGCTTTCACGATTGCTTGCGGCGTTATGCCGTTGGCTTCGTTGTAGGCAAGCTGGCGGGTGCGTCGGCTTTCCGTTGCGTCGATGGTGCGCTGCATTGACTGCGTTATGCGGTCGGCATACATTATCACTTCGCCGTTGAGGTTTCGTGCCGCGCGTCCCACGGTCTGCGTGAGCGAGCGGTCGCTGCGCAGAAATCCCTCCTTGTCGGCGTCGAGAATGGCCACGAGGCTCACTTCCGGCAGGTCGAGGCCCTCACGCAGGAGGTTGACACCTATGAGCACGTCGTAGACGCCTGCGCGCAGGTCGTCGAGTATTTTTATGCGGTCGATGGTGTCAACGTCGCTGTGTATATAGGCGGTCTTTACCCCGAGTTTCAGGAAATAGTCGTTGAGTTCTTCGGCCATGCGCTTGGTGAGTGTGGTGACAAGAGTGCGCTCGTCGCGCTCAACACGCAGCTGTATTTCCTCCAGCAGGTTGTCGACTTGTCCGGTGGTGGGGCGCACGCGAATCAGTGGGTCAAGCAGGCCGGTAGGACGTATCACCTGTTCCACTACTATGCCCTCGCAGCGCTGGAGTTCGTAGTCGGCCGGAGTCGCGCTCACATATAGCACCTGCGGTGTCATGGATTCGAATTCCTCGAATTTCAACGGGCGGTTGTCAAGCGCCGCCGGCAGGCGGAAGCCGTATTGCACCAGATTCTCTTTTCGCGATCGGTCGCCGCCGTACATGGCCCGTATCTGAGGCACCGTCACGTGGCTTTCGTCTATGATGGTGAGGAAGTCTTTCGGAAAATAGTCGAGGATGCAGAACGGACGTTCGCCTGGTTGGCGTCCGTCAAAGTAACGCGAGTAATTTTCTATGCCCGTGCAGTATCCAAGCTCCTTTATCATCTCCACATCGTAGGTGGTGCGCTCGTAAAGGCGCTGTGCTTCCAGTTCCTGGCATTCGCGGCGGAAAAATTCCACGCGTTCGCCAAGGTCGAGCTGAATCTGCGCTATGGCCGAAGCCTGGCGTGCGGGCGAAGTCACGAATATATTGGCGGGATAGATTTTGAACCGGTCATGGCTGCCGAGCGATATGTTGTCGAGGGGATGGTAGGTCTGTATGCTTTCTATCTCATCGCCCCAAAACACTATGCGCAGCACTATGTCCTCGTAGGCCAGAAAAATGTCTACGGTATCGCCTTTGACACGGAAACAACCGCGCTTAAGCTCCACCTCGTTGCGGGAGTACAGCGCCCCAACGAGTTTGCGCAGAAAGGCATTCCGTGCCACCTTCTGTCCCACGTATATGTCGATTACGTTCTCATGAAAATCGTCGGGGTTGCCGATGCCGTACAGGCACGACACGCTCGACACCACCACTACGTCGCGGCGTCCGCTGAGCAGGGCCGATGTGGTGGCAAGGCGCAGGCGGTCGAGTTCCTCGTTTATCGCAAGGTCTTTTTCGATGTATTTGTCGGCCGACGGGATGTATGCCTCAGGCTGGTAGTAATCGTAGTAGCTGACGAAATACTGCACGGAATTCTCGGGAAAGAACTGCTTGAACTCGGCATACAGCTGTGCGGCGAGAGTCTTGTTGTGGCTGAGTATGAGCGTGGGTTTCTGAACGCGCTCTATTACGTTAGCCATAGTAAAAGTCTTGCCTGAGCCGGTGACGCCGAGCAGAGTCTGCGCTTCTGCTCCTGCATCGATGGCGCGTGCCAGCTGTTCTATGGCCTGAGGCTGGTCGCCTGTGGGTTTGTATTTGGAATGAAGTTTGAAATCCATAGTATTTATCAACCTACAAAAATACGCAAAAAAGCGCATTCCGGGAATAAGGCGTAGAACTATTTTGCAAATCTTATGTTTACATAGTATAAAAACAACAATTACATCGAAAACAATATGAAAAAGAAATTCTTCTACTTCCTGCTGCTGGCTTTGCCGGCTCTGTGCTTTGTTTCATGCTCGGACGACGGCGAAGATTTGCCCGATGTGGATTTCAGCCTCGAATTCGAAGGAGGAGTGGATGTCGACGGCGCAATATATGTGGTGCGCGGTGAAACTCTTGAGATTAAATCCATCACTGTGACTAACAACGATAAAGACAAATCGGCGCTCATCACATCGGCCACATATTACTGGGACGCATTCCGTATAGGTATTTCTGCGGTTCCTCCCTACGGGTTCAATATCGTGGTTTCTGAAGAGGCACCTCTCGGCCGTCATGAGCTGGCTATAGAATGTCCGGTATATGCAGTGGACAAGAGTCCTGCAGTGGCGAATCTGTTCTATAAAGTGATGGTAGTGGAATCTGCCGATGATATTCCCGGCGATATTGCGGGCGGCGGCTCGGTGGAACCCGAAGTGCGCTTTGCGGATTAAATCACAAGCCAAAACACACGACAAGAGCCGGAAGCATCATGCTTCCGGCTCTTGTCGTGTGTTTACAAAAAAATGCAACCACCCTCCCGAGCAATTGCATCTCTAACCTATGATTCACTTATTGTTATACTATTGCTTTTTGCTATGCTTTATTCACGATGCAAAGATAAGCACGTATTTTGAATTGGAAAAATATTTTTGCACTTTTTGATAATTATAAATATAAATTTAGAACTTATGCTATTTATGTGGACCGGCCTTACAAAAATGCCTTGTAAAAGTAATCTTTTGTGCCAAACAATTATTAACTTTGCGTCACGCAAAGTAGCACTTGCGGGCAATAGCATCTCTGACCGAATAATTCACCACCCTACATTTCCTATTATATATAAGTATGCGTCTTATCATCCAACCCGACTACGAGCGCCTGTCGCTCTGGGCTGCAAACTATGTTGCCGCCCGAATCAATGAATACAAGCCCACAGCAGAGCGTCCTTTCGTGCTCGGCTGCCCCACCGGTTCGTCGCCGCTGGGTCTTTACCGCAACCTTGTGCGGCTGAACAAAGAGGGGAAGGTTTCGTTTCGTCATGTGGTTACATTCAACATGGATGAATACTGCGGCATACCGCGCGACCACTCCGAGAGCTACCACACCTTTATGTGGAACAATTTCTTCAGCCACATCGACATCCTGCCCGAGAATGTGAATATCCTGGATGGTAATGCTGCCGATGTTGCTGCGGAATGCGAGCGTTTTGAATCCAAAATCAAGAGCTACGGCGGCATCGAACTGTTCATGGGTGGCGTCGGTCCTGACGGCCACATCGCGTTCAACGAGCCCGGCTCGTCGCTTACATCGCGCACGCGGCAGAAAACGCTTACGCATGACACCATCATAGCAAACTCGCGCTTCTTCAACAACGATGTAAACCTTGTGCCCAAAACCGCGCTTACCGTGGGAGTGGGCACGGTGATGGACGCCCGCAGCGTGCTCCTGCTCGTCAACGGCCACAACAAGGCTCGCGCGCTGCGCCACGGCGTAGAGGGCGGTGTGTCCCAGATGTGGACCATCTCGGCATTGCAGCTTCATCCCAAAGCCATAATAGTGGCCGACGATGCGGCGTGCGAAGAACTCAAAGTGGGCACCTACCGTTATTTCAAAGATATAGAAGGAGCCAACCTCAATCCCGAAACACAGTTCTGAGAACGTGGGACGTAAGACTCTGACTGTAGCGACGGCATTAATGGCGGCAACTGCATTTGCAGCATTGCCGCCGTCGTTGCGCTTCGGCAACGAGTCGTCCGACACCACTCGAATCAATGCCATACTCATTGACGCCGTGGCGCGCGGTTTCGCATCGCCGCAGGAACGGACAGCCCATATAGCGCGCGGTTTTATCGGCGTGCCTTATCAGGCCCATACTCTTGAAGGAGAGAATGAGATGCTCACAGTAAGGCTCGACTCGCTTGACTGCACCACATTTGTGGAAACTGCTCTCGCGTTGAGCTATACGGCTGCCGAGCGGCGCTCGTCGTGGCGCGACTTCGTGTACAACCTCGAGCGTATACGCTACCGTGGAGGGGTGATGGACGGCTACGGCTCGCGTCTGCACTATATATGCGACTGGGCGCTTGACAATATTCACCGCGGCAATCTTGTCGACGTGACCGACCGCCTGCCTCATTGCCGCCATGTGGTGCGCAGCATCGATTTCATGAGCAGCCACAGGGAGGCATATCCGGCCTTGGCCGATTCTGCCACGTACGCGCGTATCAAGGAGGTGGAGTCGGGCTATCGCAACCACCGTTTTCCATGCGTACGAACTGTGGACTTGCGGAAAAACGATGTGCAGGCGGCATTGCGCACGGGCGATGTCGTGGCTCTTGTCACTAAGAAAAACAATCTTGACGTCACGCATATGGGCATAGTGGTGAAAGACGGCGCTGGAGTGCCGCATCTGCTGCATGCCTCCTCGTCGTCGGGCAAAGTGGAGCTTAGCGGCGTCCCGTTGGCCGATTTCATGAAACGCAACCCCTCGCTGTTGGGCATACGCGTGTTCAGACTTAAGGAGTGATATGTTAAGGGACTCACCGGAAGCCGCGCCTTTAATGGCGCGGCTTTTCATTTAATATATGTTATGTTCGTTTTTATGTCGGCGGCGTGATTATATTAAATTATTGTTTATAATACATAAAATTTGTAAAATAAACTTGCCGGCGTCTATTTTGTTGTTAATTTTGTGAATCAAAAACATATTACCGATGAAAACCAATTTGAGTTCCCAAATCAGTCTGGAACGTATCCCCAAGCGCTATTATGCGCCTCAGGACGAACTTGAACTGGCCGCGTTGCGGCGTGAGGAGAAAATCTATACCCGTATTTTCGAGAATATGACGGATGGCAGCGTTTATCTGGCGCGCCACGTCGTGGAAGTGATAGGCAAGAACATAGCTGCTAAAAACCGCTGTGTGATAGCCCTCGGAGCGGGTCGTTCCACGCATTCAGTGTATGCGCATCTTGTAGAAATGTACGAGCGTGGCGAAGTGTCGTTCGACAGGGTAATCGTGTTCAATATCGGTGAATTTTTCCCTTTGATGCCTGAAGGGCCTTCCACATTGGCACGCCTTCGCGAAGTGTTCCTCGACAAGGTGAATGTCCGTCCGGAAAACATACACACCATAAATCCCGCGGTTACGCGAGAGAATATGTTCGATTATTGCCGCGAATACGAACAGCAGATAGCCGACTGCGGTGGTCTTGATCTTACGCTTTGCGAACTCGGCCCGATGGGCTCGCTCGGATTCAACGAGCCGGGCTCGCTTTCCACGAGTGTATGCCGTCTTGTTTTGCTTTCGCCCGAAACCCGCCACAACATAATGGGCGAATATAAGTGCGACGAGTGCCCCGGCACGGCTATAACCCTCGGTCTTAGCGATATTCTGCATTCCACCCGCGTAATGACCATGGCATGGGGCGAAGACCGCGCCAAAGTCGTGGCCGAAGCCATGGAGGGTCCGGTGAGCGACAATGTGCCCGCCTCCTTCCTGCAGTTGCACAACCATGCCCGAATAGCGCTCGACCTGCAGGCCGCATCCGACCTTACGCGAATTTCGCATCCGTGGAAAGTGACGTCGTGCGAATGGACCGACAAGCTGATACGCCGCGCTATAGTGTGGCTGTGTCAGAAAACAGGCAAGCCGATTCTCAAACTTACCAATAAGGATTACAACGACAACGGCCTCGGCGAACTCGTGGCTCTTTACGGCTCGGCCTACAATGTGAACATAAAAGTGTTCAACGAACTTCAGCATACTATAACCGGATGGCCCGGAGGCAAACCCAACGCCGACGACACCTACCGTCCCGAGCGCGCTCAGCCGTATCCCAAACGTGTGATTATATTCTCGCCCCATCCCGACGATGATGTAATCTCTATGGGCGGAACTTTCAAGCGCCTTGTCGATCAGGGACACGACGTGCATGTGGCCTACGAAACCTCAGGCAACATCGCCGTGGGCGACGAGGATATGCTGCGCTATTTCATGATGATGGACAAGATTGCTCCTATGTTCGGATTCAATGTGGAGCAGTACGAGAAACTTTCGACCGATGTGCGTGATTTCGTTAAGTCGAAGACCTCGGCCGGAGATGTGGACTCCAAGGAAATACGCGAAATTAAGACGATGATACGTCAGGCCGAGGCAACCATCGCCTGCAACTACATAGGCGTGCAGCCCGATCACATCCATTTTCTGCGCCTTCCGTTCTATGAAACGGGCACCATCAAGAAAGGGCAGCTTTCTGAGCGCGACGTCAACATTGTCAAGAACCTGCTCCAGGAAGTGAAGCCGCATCAGATTTTCGTGGCCGGCGACCTTGCCGACCCTCATGGCACACATCGCGTGTGCACCGATGCGGTGCTTGCCGCCATAGACGAGCTCAAAGGACAGAAATGGATGAAGGATTGCCGGATATGGATGTATCGCGGAGCATGGGCCGAGTGGGAAATCGACCATATAGAGATGGCCGTGCCTATCAGTCCCGAAGAACTGCGATTCAAGCGCAACAGCATCCTGAAACATCAGAGCCAGATGGAGAATGCTCCTTTCCTCGGCGATGACGACCGTCTGTTCTGGCAGCGTGCCGAGGATCGCAACCGTGCCACGGCAGCGTTGTACGACTCGCTCGGACTGGCTTCATATGAAGCCATGGAAGCATTCGTGGAGTATCATCCGCTTTGATTCGCCTGCGACTTTTTGTCAGTCGGATTAACAATATTTATGAAAAAATGTCACATTTCGCATGTGGCATTTTTTTTGCTGTTTGTTAGAGTAGAACAATCAAACAACTGAAATATGCAAAAAGGCAAAATAGGTGTAACTACCGAGAATATCTTTCCTGTAATCAAGAAGTTCCTGTACAGCGACCACGAGATTTTTCTGCGTGAGCTTGTAAGCAATGCCGTAGATGCCACACAGAAGCTCCGCACACTGGCCGGATTCGGCGAATTCAAAGGAGAATTGGGCACATTGGATGTGCGCGTGAGCATCGATAAAGAAGCCGGCACACTGACAGTGAGCGACCATGGCATCGGCATGGACGCCGATGACCTTGACAAATACATCAATCAGATAGCCTTCTCCGGAGCGGAAGAGTTCCTGGCCAAATACAAGGACAGCGCCAACAGCATCATAGGCCACTTCGGTCTCGGATTCTATTCGGCGTTCATGGTGGCCAAGAAAGTTGTCATCAACTCTCTGAGCTATAAAGACGGCGCAGAGGCCGTGCGCTGGGAATGCGACGGCTCGCCGGAGTATTCCATGGAGAAGGGCGACCGCTCGGAGCGCGGCACCGATATTGTCCTGTACATCGATGATGAAAGCAAGCAGTTTCTGGAGCAGGCGCGCATAGACGCTCTTTTGAAAAAATATTGCCGTTTCCTGCCCGTGCCGGTAATCAGCGGCAAGGAGGAGGAATGGAAGGAAGGGCGCATGCAGCCTACCGACCGCGACAAGGTGGTGAACGCTACTGCTCCCCTGTGGCTGAAAAAACCTTCCGAACTTTCGGACGAGAACTATCTCAAGTTCTATCATGAGCTTTATCCCGGACAGGACGACCCTATGTTCTGGATTCACCTGAATGTGGATTATCCGTTCACTCTCACCGGTGTGCTTTTCTTCCCCAAGCTGAAAGATAATTTCGAAGTTACGAAAAACCGCATACAGCTGTATTGCAACCAGGTTTTCGTCACGGATTCCGTGGAAGGTGTCGTGCCTGATTTCATGATGTTGCTGCAGGGTGTCATCGACTCCCCCGACATTCCTCTGAATGTGTCCCGCTCATATCTGCAGAGCGACAGCGCGGTAAAGAAGATTTCCGGCTATATCACCAAAAAAGTGTCGGGACGTCTGAGCGAGCTTTTCACTGCCGACCGCGCCGCATTCGAAAAGAAGTGGGACGACATCAAGATATTTATTGAGTACGGCATGCTTTCGGATGAAAAATTCTGTGAGCCTGCCATGAAGTTTGTGCTTTTGCGTGACACCGACGGACATTATTTCACACTGGAGGAATACCGCAAACTGGTGGAAGCCGAACAGACAGACCGCAATGGCGACGTGGTGTATCTCTATGCCACCGACACCGAAGCGCAGCACAACTATATACAGGCGGCTACGTCGCGTGGCTATAGCGTGTTGTTGCTGGACGGGCGTCTTGACGCGCATTTTGTGGGGCTGCTTGAGCAGAAGCAGGAAAAAACACGCCTTGTGCGCGTTGACTCCGGCAGCGTAGACTCTATCATAGACAAAGGCAACAAGAAATCGGTGGGACTCACACCATTGCAGGTCAATGAAATGAGCACGGTTTTCCGCTCGCAGATGCCCGAACTCAAGCATGCCAATGTAATGGTGGAATTCGAGGCGCTCGGAGTCGACGCTCTGCCGGCAATTCTTACCAATAACGAATACATGACGCGAATGAAAGCCATGGCTGCTATGCAGCCCGGAATGGATTTCTATGCGGAGCTGCCTGACAGCTATAACCTTGTGGTGAACACCGAGCATCCTGTCGTGAAACGCATGGTCGAGGAATGTTCGTCGGCTCTTGATGCAAAGGTCGCTCCTTTGGCTGAGCGCATCGACACCGACAATGCCGCCATAGAGGCTCTGCGCAACGATGCTCCTGACGGAAAGTTGTCGCCTGACAATGAACTCCGTGTGTCGGATCTGGAGAAATCGGTGGCCGAGGCTCGCGGAGAGCAGGAAAAACTGGTTGCGGAATATGCGGCGGGCGTGCCCGTGGTGAAACAGCTCATCGACCTCGCGCTGCTTCAGGGCGGCCTGCTGAAAGGCGAAGCGCTCAGCGCATTTGTGCGCCGCAGTGTGGAGATGCTTTAAGAAACATTCATATAGAATTACGATGGGGGCGGCATTTTCGTGCCGCCCCTGTTTTGTCGGTTTACAATAAATGCGCAGTGCGGACGTTATGAAAATATATTATGAGAAGAATCACAGTCGCATTTTTTTTATGGGCTGCCGTGTGGACGGTGTGCGGGCAGCAACTGCCGAAAAGGGAATTTCGCGGTGCATGGCTACACACTGTGTATCAAGACGGATATGCACGCCGCAGCACGGCACAGAACAAGGCATGGCTGCGAGGGCAGCTTGACAGCTTGCGGACTGCGGGAGTCAACGCTGTGGTTTTTCAGGTGAGGCCGCAGGCCGATGCATTCTACGACAGCCGCTACGAGCCGTGGAGCTGCTATCTGACATGCGACGGCAAAGCCCCGAAGCCATACTGGGATCCGCTGGAGTTCATGGTGGGCGAATGCCATGCGCGCGGCATGGAACTCCATGCGTGGCTCAACCCTTACCGCGTGACGGCAGGGGCAAGGCAAGTGCCGCCGGCAGGTCATATCTATCACAAGCACCCGGAGCGTTTTTTACGTTATGACGGCAAAATATATTTCGATCCCGCGCTGGCCGCCAACCGCAGGCACATAGAGAAAGTGGTGGCCGACATTGTGGAACGATACGATGTGGATGGCATACATTTCGACGATTATTTTTATCCGTATCCTGTGAAAGGGAAGGAATTTCCTGACGGCGAATCGTTCAGACGCTACGGCCGTGGCATGAAACGCGACGACTGGCGCCGTGCCAATGTGGACAGCCTTATCGCCGGTGTGCGCAGAGTCATTGACGGAAGCCGTCGCCCGTGGGTGCGTTTCGGCATAAGCCCGTTCGGAATATGGCGCAATGAATCGTCAGATCCTCGGGGGAGTGCCACGTCAGGGCTTGAAAATTATGACGGGCTCTATGCCGACGTGCTTCTGTGGGCGCGCAAGGGATGGGTGGACTATCTTCTGCCTCAGCTTTATTGGGAACTCGAACATAAGGCCGCTGCCTATCGTGTGCTTTTGGACTGGTGGGCCGACAATGCCTGCGGACGCCATATGTACATAGGGCAGGATGTGGAGCGTACGATGAAGGCCGGCGAACTCGGCGAGAAGCTTTCCATGCAGCGGCGCAGGCCTGAAATCGCGGGCATGTGCTGGTGGCCGGGCTATGCGTTGTGCGCCAACCGTGGCGGTGTGGCGGATTCGCTTGCGATGTGCCACCAGAACCATCGGGCGCTCGTGCCTTCATATCCGTGGATAACTTCCGAAGGGCCTTGGCCGGTGGAAAATCTGCGTCTTGACGGAGGGAGACTCGTATGGAACGTTGCGGCTTCAGAGGGTGTTGTGGAGGATGCTGTGCGTTTTGTTGTGTACCGTTTTGATAGCCCCCGTGTCGACATCAACAATTCCGCGGCGATAGTGGAGGTGACGCCACGGACGGAATTTTTGGTTGCCACGCCAGGATATTACGTGGTGACGGCACTCGACAGGGCCAATAACGAATCCGCTCCGTCTCAAATAGTATCATGCCGATGAAAGTGTCTGTTATAGTGCCGGTATACAACGGCGAAGCATATCTGGCGGAATGTCTTGAGAGCATTCTTGCCCAGACACATTCCGATATGGAAATCGTGGTCGTGGACGACGGCAGCACGGACGGTTCCGGCTCTATGGCCGATAATTATGCCGAGACAGATAGCCGTGTGCGTGTGCTGCATTGTACGAACGGCGGCCTTTCCATAGCCCGTAACCGTGGTATAGATGTGGCCACAGGGGATTATGTCTGCTTTGTTGACGCCGACGATGTCCTGCATCCGTCCATGCTGTCTACGCTTTGCTCTATGGCGCTGGAAACAGGTGCGGAAGTGTGTTCGTGCGGTTTTTTGCGGTCGGGATGCTTCAAGCGGAATCCTGAAGGAGAACTGGCTGTGTTCGACGGAGTCAAAGCGGTCGAAAAAATATTGTATCAAGACGATGATGTGACAATGGCGGCTTGGGCGCATTTGTTCGACAGGCGTTTGTTTGACTCGGGGTTGCGTTTTCGAAAAGGTATATTGTACGAAGACCTTGAACTGCTGCATCAGTTGTACTTTATGGCTGACAAGGTGGCTCATACGTCGGCGCGTCTTTATTATTACCGCGACACTCCGGGCAGCATAATCAACACGTGGTCCAAGCGGAGGCTCGATGTACTCGACGTGACGGAAGGCATAGAGCAGGCATACAAAGAGATGCCACGGCTGCTTGCAGCCGCACGCGACCGCCGAATGAGTGCCGCGTTCAATATCCTGCTGCTCAATGCACGCCATGGCCACGACCGAGACTTGGAGCGGCGCTGCATGGCGATAATACGTGAGCGGCGGCTCTCGTCGCTGCTCAACAGACGCGTGCGACCGAAAAATAAATTAGGCATATTGCTTTCCTACATTGGAAAGCGTGCGCTCTATATTATGGCCCGCGTATGAAGAAGGTTCTGACGTTTGACAAGCTTCGTTTTGCCGTAGAATGCCGCAGACTTGAAACCGTAGTGGCTGCATCGGGATTTGTGCCGGATGTGGTTCTCGGCATAGAATCGGGCGGACGTTATGTGGCGGAACTGCTATTTGACGGCGTGGAACATTGCTATGTGTCGCTCCGTCGGCCGGGTACGGCTGCAAAACAGGGTGCTCTGACAAAAGTGCTGCGGCGGATGCCCCGGTTCGTCAACGATGCGTTGCGGCTTGCAGAGTCGTGGGTGCTGTCGCGGCGTACGCCCCGTCCGGCCGGTTTCCATGGCGATTTGCCGGGAGGGCTTGACGGCAAACAAGCCATACTGATAGTGGACGATGCCGTGGACAGCGGTTCGACGATGCTTTCGGTGCGTGACGCTGTTGTGGCCGCATTTCCGCAGGCGCATGTGCGTTGCGCAGCGATAGTGGTCACTACGGACAAGCCGCTTATAGTTCCGGATTATTCCTTGTATCTGAAAAATTTTTTAATACGTTTTCCATGGTCGGCGGACATGAAGAAGTAGTGCCGGTGGTGGTGGTCGACCTTGACGGGACGCTGTTGCGCGGCAATTCCTTCAAGTTGTATGTGCGATGTGGCGCCTGTGCGCTTTTGCGGAAAAGGCGTGTGGGCGGGTTTGTACGCCTGCTGGCTGCTACGTTTTTAAGAAAACTGTCGGTGATTACTCACAACCGCTACAGGGAGATATGCGCTGCTTTGATAGGGTTCGAGAGTGACGCTACGTATAAGATGACGGAATGCGCCGGGATGTCGGAAGCCGTGTTGCATTTTGTCGCCGACAGAAGAAAAGAAGGATGTCAGTGTCTGCTTGCCACGGCGGCGCTTGAAGATTACACGTATGCTTTTTGGGAGGGCGCCAGGGTAGGGTCGGTGCTTAAAGATGGCAGAGTAGTGGTGGACTGTCGCGGCGAGGTGAAGTTGCGGCGTGTGCTTAAAGCATTGGGCGGACGTGTACCTGCCTATGCCCTGTCGGATGACATTGAGGACGAGCCCTTGTTGCGCTACGTGGCCGAGCACGGCGGCCGTGCCGTGCTGGTAAACCCTAATAAGAAGACTTTACGCTTTTTCCGAGAGTTCGAGCCATCGAAGCTCTTTGATGTCGAGCTCCTGTTGGATTGAGGCAAAACGCGCTGATAGCGTCTCTATGTCGTCAATTGTCTCTCCTGATGCGAACAATGCTGCGAGAGAGTCTTTTTCGGCTGTCAGCTGTTCGATTTCCTTTTCGAGGGCCTCAAACTCCTTGCGTTCCTTGAATGTGAGTTTTTCCTTGCGCTCTGTCCGCTGTTTTTCTCCTTTTGGGCGTTCGGATGCATTCGTCGCGGCCGTTTTCGATTGCGTTTTCACCCATGCCCTGTAGTCGGTGTAGTTGCCTGGGAAATCCTTTATACGTCCGTCGCCCTGCATGACGAATATGTGGTCGACAATGTTGTCGAGGAAATAACGGTCGTGGCTTATCACCATTACACAGCCTTCGAAGTCGGCGAGATATTGCTCCAGGATTCCGAGAGTCATGATGTCGAGGTCGTTGGTAGGCTCGTCGAGAATCAGGAAGTTTGGCCGCTGCATTAGCACGATGGCCAGATGGAGACGGCAACGCTCTCCGCCGCTTAGTGTGGCGATGTATTTCTGTTGGTCGGCAGGGTTGAAAAGGAATCGTTGCAGCCATTGCATCGGAGCGAGGCGTGTGTCGCCGCCGCAATCTATTTCCTCGGCCAGTTCTGTTATGGCGTCGATTACTTTCTTGTTGTTGTCGAATGCGATTCCGTCCTGGCTATAATAGCCGAACCGCACGGTCTCGCCTACGTTCCATGTGCCGTTGTCGGCAGGCACAATGCCCTGCAGCATTTTTATGAATGTGCTCTTGCCGACACCGTTGGAGCCTACGATCCCAACTTTTTCTCCACGAGCGAAAGTGTAGGAAAAATCGTTTAGAATCACTTTGTCGCCGAATGCTTTGCTGATGTGCTCGGCCTCGAATATCTTTGAGCCTATGCGGCTTGAGCGCGTGTCGAGGGTGACATCGCGCTCGGCCGCCCTGCCGCGTGCGCGTTCTTTCAGCCCGTAGTACTGCTCGATGCGGTAGCGGGCTTTTCCGGCGCGGGCCTGTGGCTGCCGGTTCATCCAGTCCTGCTCTTTTCGCAGCAGGTTGCGTGCCCGTGCGGCGTCTGCTGCCATGGCTTCGATGCGTTCCTCGCGCCGTCGCAGGAAGTAGTCGTAGTTTCCGTCGTATGCATAGGCTGTGCAGTTGTCAAGCTCGAGAATGCGTGAGCACACACGGTCGAGGAAATAGCGGTCGTGGGTCACCATCAGAAGCGTGAGACGGGAGCGGCGCAGATATTCTTCAAGCCATTCTATCACTTCTATGTCGAGATGGTTCGTAGGCTCGTCGAGCACTACCATGTCGGGGTGCTGCAGAAGGGTACGCACAAGAGCCACGCGTTTCCGCTGGCCGCCCGATAGCCCGGCAAGCGGTGCGTCGTGTTCTGGCAGCATAAGTTGTGTGAGCAGCCGTTCGCATTCCAGTTCGAGTTCTACGGATGCATCGGCATGCTGCATGGCGGCCTCGCGTATGGTGGCGGCAGTGCCGAAATCGGGTGTCTGCTCGAGAAATCCCACTTTAGTTCCGAGCCGCCATGTGACGCTGCCGCTGTCGGGGCTTTCCTGGCCGCATATGATACGCAGCAGAGTGGATTTGCCTGTGCCGTTGCGCGCCACGATGCCTGTTTTGTCGCCTTCTTCCATGCCGAAAGTGACGTCGGCGAAAAGAATGCGGTCGCCGTAGCTTTTTGTGAGATTCTCTATTTGCAGTATGCTGGCCATATATTGAAGCGATTTTGCCACAAAATTACTAAAAAATTAGTAGCTTTGCATTAAATAGCTAAAATGATGTCGATAATAGAATATAAAGATGTTGAGTTGCTGCGCAAGGAGCATGTTGTGCTGAAGCATGTGAGTTTTGATGTGCAGCCCGGCGAGATGGTGTATCTCATTGGCTCTGTAGGGTCGGGCAAGTCGACCTTGCTCAAATCGTTTTACGGCGAGGTGCCTGTAGTGGCCGGGGATGCGCGTGTCTTTGACTACGACCTTACGTCGCTGCGCCGCAAGCAGGTGCCGATGCTGCGCCGCAAAATCGGAATCGTGTTTCAGGATTTCCAGCTACTGATGGAGCGCAACGTGTTTGCCAATCTTGATTTCGTGCTCCGGGCCACAGGGTGGAAGGATGCGGAAGATCGCGAGGAACGCATCGACAAAGTGCTGGAAGAAGTGGGCATGGCCAATAAGAGCTATAAGATGCCCCACGAATTGAGCGGCGGCGAGCAGCAACGTATTGTCATAGCGCGGGCGTTGCTTAACAGCCCTGAACTGATACTTGCCGATGAACCTACCGGAAACCTCGACCCTGCCACAGGAGAGCAGATCATACGCCGGCTTTACGAAATATCCCAAAGCGGCACGGCTGTAGTGGTGGCCACCCATAATCTCGGCCTTATAGATCAGTTTCCGGGAAGGGTGCTGCGCTGCGCGGGCAAAAAAATCGAACAGCAATAAATATCGTATAACAAGAACCTGTTGATATGAAGAATTTCAGAATTTTAATAATTGTAGCATCTTTGTTTTTTTCATCGGCAGTGCATGCGGCAAATCCGCTTGATGCACTCAAGGGGATGATAGGGGCTGTGGTCGGAAACACTGCTGAATCCATACCCGAAGGAACATGGAAGTATGCCGGGCCTGCCGTGACTTTCAAAGGTGACAATGCGTTGAAAAATCTCGGGGGTGCTGCTGCAGGCGCTGCGCTTGAGGCAAAACTGAAAGGGTATTACGACAAGGCCGGGCTTCAGAACATGGTTATGACCGTCGGAGCGGACTCCACTTTCGTGATGAAACTGAAAAAAGCGACCCTGAAAGGTACGATAGTCTATGGACAGAAGGGCACGTGCACGCTCCAGCTTCAGGGCTTGGGCAAGATGGCCGGTGGAAAGTTCAATGCCCAATGGCAGGTGACCGGCAAGTCGCTTTCGCTTACTTTTGATATTTCAAAACTTGTCGACCTTGTAGGAAAAATTGCGGCCGTGAGCGGAAAAAGCAGCCTTTCGGCGTTGTCAAAGATGCTTGAAAGCTACGATGGTGTGTACGCCGGCTTCAGACTTGAAAAGGCTGATTGACGATGCCCCGAAAAAGCCGACATACGGCTGCGCGACTATGGGTTGATGCCCGCTACAGAATGCGTCTTTGGCGATATTCCTATAGTCGTTTCCGTCTTAAGTTCGGAGAGGCTTTGCGAAAGACTTCAGTGGCGCTCTCGGTGCTGTGTGCTGTAGCGTCACTGCTTTGCATAGTCGATTTGCTGCTGTATTTCGGATTCGATCACAACCCGGCGGACAAAGCATTGCTGCACCGCGGGCTTCGTGTAGCGCAGGGCGTGTTTGCCGTCGGTGTGGTTTACGGTCTCGTTTTCGATTTCAGGGCCACGTTGCGCAATTCGCGTCTGCTGAAATGGATAGTGGATGCGGGAGTGCTGCTGTCGTTGCTGCCATGGATTTATCCCCGCCCGGAGAATCCGTGGGTGGAATGGCTTGACACGATATTGTATAGCAATGTGTTTCTGTTCGGTGTCTTGGCTGCGTATTCTGTCGTAACCCTGAGTTTCACGGCCATACGCCTTATGGGCTTCCGCACCAACCCTTCGCTGTTGCTTTCGGTCAGTTTCCTGTTTTTTATTTTAGTAGGGTCGCTTGTGCTGATGCTGCCGAAGTGTACGATGCATCCCATAAGCTATGTGGACTCGCTGTTCGTGAGCACTTCGGCGGTGTGCATTACCGGGCTTACGCCGCTCGACGTGTCGGCCACGTTCACGCCACTCGGGCTACTTGTGCTTTCGGCGCTTATACAGATAGGAGGCTTGGGCGTGCTTACGTTCACGAGTTTCTTCGCGCTGTTTTTCAGCGGTGCGCCGAGCATATACAGCCAGCTTATGCTGCGCGACATGGTGTACAGCCGCAGTTTGAACGCTCTGATTCCGACATTGCTATATGTGCTGGGATTCACGCTCGTTATAGAGGTGGCGGGAGCGATAGCCATTTACATGACCGTGCCTGACGGATTAGGGCTGGATGTTGCCGATAAGGTCGTGTTTTCGGCATTTCTCAGTCTTTCCGCTTTTTGCAATGCCGGTTTCTGCAATATACCGGACGGTATGTCGAACGCGGCCCTCATGGCTGGAAACCAATGGATTTATGTAGTTACGGCCGCAATAGTGCTTGCTGGAGCTGTCGGTTTTCCGATTCTTGTGAATTTCAAGGATGTGCTTCTGCTCCGGCTCAGAAAGATAATCGCCGGGCTGCGTGGACGTCGCCTGGTGTGTCCTGTGCACGTCTACGATCTTAATACGAAACTGGTGCTGATTACCACATTCGCGTTGTTGGTTCTTGGTTCGGTGTCGTTTTTTATATTGGAGTATGACAATACCCTGCGGGGCATGTCTCTCTGGGAGAAATGTGCGCAGAGCCTTTTTAATGCTCTGACGCCCCGTAGTGCGGGATTTGCGTCGGTTAGTCCTGCGGCTTTTTTGCCGGCCACGCTCCTTGTGGTGATGATGCAGATGTGGATAGGCGGTGCGTCGCAGTCGATGGCCGGCGGCATAAAGGTGAACACGCTCGCGGTGGTTCTTTTGAATCTGCGCTCGGTTGTGTACGGCCACGGAGGCGTAGCCGCCTGCCATCGCAGCATAGCGTTGCCGAGCGTGCGCAGAGCCAATGCCGTCATAGTGCTCAGCATGCTTTGCTACTGCATCTATGCTTTTGCGGTTTTGCTTCTCGAGCCGGGGCTCGGAGTGCGAGAAGTGCTGTTCGAGGTGCTGTCGGCTTTGTTCACTGTGGGTTCGTCGCTGGGAATCACCGACCGTCTGGACGACGCTTCCAAAGTGTTGCTGTCCACAGCCATGTTTTTAGGCCGTGTGGGCATACTTTCGCTTCTAATGGGTCTTGTGGGGTCGCGAAAAGATTCGTCGGTGCATTTTCCGCAAGAACCGATAATAATTAATTGAAAAAACACAAAATGCGTTATCTTGTAATAGGTCTCGGAATATACGGCAGCAATCTGGCGCGCGACCTCACGGAGATGGGCCACGAGGTCATCGGTGTGGACGTGAAGCAGAATAACATTGATGAAATAAAAGATTATATATCCACTGTCTATATGATAGACAGCACGGAAGAATCGGCCCTGTCGGTGCTTCCTCTGCGCAATGTCGATGTGGTGATAGTGGCCATCGGCGAGAACTTCGGGGCGAGCGTGCGCACTGTCGCGTTGCTGAAGAAAATGGGGGTGAAATGCCTCTACGCACGCGCTATAGACAAACTGCACGAAGCCATACTGGAAGGTTTCGGCATACAGCGAATCATCACCCCCGAGCAGCGCGCGGCGCGCGACCTTGCCCACGAAATAGAACTCGGTGCCGGCATCCGTTCTCTTGAGGTGGACAAAGACCATTATATCATAAAATTCGAGGCGCCTGACTATTTTGTCGGGCTCGCTTTGGCTGATTTGCGAATGGAGGAGAATTTCAGACTGCATCTTGTGGCCGTCTGCCGCAGAAGTGGCAAAAGCAACATCCTGGGGCTACCCGGCCACGAGTTGGAGGTGGTTTATTCCGCCGATACGCCGGCCGAGGATATAACCTTGTCGGCAGGCGACGTCCTCACCGTGTTCGGGTCCCTACGGGATTTCCGTGCAATGTATCGTCACATATCTTCATGAATTTATGAAAGGATTGTTTTTGCTTTTCTTGGCATTCTTGGCGCTTTCGCTTTCCGGCCGAAACGTAAATCTTGAATTTCTTTCGCCAACGGACCGTTATGCATATGATTTGGCGTCATTTCAAGGCATAAATTCATTGTCGTTCAGGATTGTCACGGACAGTTCAGGAGCGGAATACGATTTGGTGGCCGTGGAGGTTTGGCCTGACAGCGTCGTGGAAAGGCATGTGGGCTTATTGCCTGTCCGGCTGCATACAGACACTATGGAAGTGAATGTTTTTGCCCAGGCATTGGATGCCGAATCGGCAAAAGTCGCAATTCCGGCCTGGGGTGTTATGGACGATATAGTACGGCAGCCCACGTCCCATCATATCCTTATCGAGTGTATCGAGAAAGACAGTTTTTGCACGGATGATGAAATCCCTCTTTTTGCCTACAGCGGTGGCAGGCCGTTCAAGGTCAGTATTGGAGGAGAAATTATGGAAGCTTATCAGTTTTGTGATGTGCGCGACAGCGGCATGCACCCGTCGGCGTGGGGAAAAGAGTTCAATCTTTTGCCATATACGTATTATCTGCTTCGGCCGCGTGGCGTAAAATCCGACAACTGATTTATTCGTCGCCTTGCGAGGGCAACGGGGCGTTGGCGCGATGGTTGCGCGCGGTGAGCAGTGTGCGCTCGAGGCGTTCGCGTTCGAGCTTGGCGGCGCGCAACTGTTGCTGGGTCATGGCATACTGCCATGAGCGCACGAGTGCGGCACGCAAGGCGGGTGTGAGTTTCACTTCGACGGAACCCTTCGTGCCGTCGAGGTGTATTTTCACCGGCGTGCCGTCGGCGGCTTCGAGTGCTTCAAGCAGGTGTGCCACTTCCTCCTGACGGAACGAAGTGAGCTCGGCGCCTTCGCTCACGATGCTGCGTTCGCCGCTGACCGGCTCTACTTGCTGTGTGCCGGCCTGTGTGGTTATTCTTATGGAATTGAGTCCGATTTTTTTGCCTTTGACTACGGCTGCTATGCTGAGATAGCCGTCAGAGTCGAGACGCGGCTGAATGCCGCCGTCGCGTGTCACATCCTGGCGTGCGATGTCTTTTGCCACGCTATAGCCTTCCAGTCCGCGGGGGCCGTCGATATGGACGAAAAGTGCGGCAAGGCTGTCGGCGCGCAATTGTGCCGCAGCCATGTGCTGTTCGGCCGGTCCTATCTGCTGCAGCGAGCGTGCTTCAATGGCGGCTGCACGTGTGGCCATGGCGTTGCGCCGTACGGCGGTCTGTTCGCGGTAGCCGTTGTCGATGGAGTCGAGCAGAGACATTGCATCGTCGTAGCTACCGGCCGCTACGAGTGTTTCGGCCTGTTGGCGCAGTTGTTCGGCGGCAGCCGCGCGGCGTTCGGCTTCGGATGTGCAGGAAGCCGAGGCGAGGGCTGCAAGCAGGGCTATGGCTGTAAGTTTATTTGCTGCGTTGGACATCTTTTATTCCTTTTACTGTTTTGATTTTTTTGATGAGCTGGTTGAGCACGGAGGTGTCGCTTACACCGACCACTACAAAACCTTGGAACAGGCCGTCGTTGCTGTCGATGGAGATGCTGCGCAACGACGAATTCTTCTCTTTGTTGATTATCGAGGTGAGGTTCGTTATTATGCCGAGTTCGTCCTGTCCCACGATGCGCAATGTGGCTGCAAACTGCGAGCCGTTTTTTCCGCTCCAGCGTGTGCGTATGAGGCGGTAGGGGTAGTTGCGGCGTATGTTGTCGGCGTTGGGGCAGTCGTTGCGGTGGATTTTTATGACCCCTTCGGAGGATACGAATCCGAACACGTCGTCGCCGAAAATGGGGTTGCAGCAGCGTGCCATGCGGTAGTTGATGCCTTTGATGTTGTCGCCTATCACGAGGATGTCGCTCGACTGTGATGTGTGCTCCGCATCGGCCAAAGGGTCGGGCATGACGTATTCGCTCGCCGAGATGTGTGTGGAGCCAGATGTGGTGTCGTCAGTGCGGTCGAATGAGGTGTAGAGGTCGATGACATCGTTGACATCGAGTTTCTCATCGGCTATTGCCGTGTAGAAATCAGTTATGTTTTTGTAGCCGGCTTTGACTATGGCACGGGACAGCTGCGGGTCGTCGATGTCGATTTTTCGGTTTTTGAATCGCCGCTGCAGCAGTTCTTTCCCCAGTTCCGCACGGCGTCCGGCAAGTTCTTTGAGAGCCACCCGGATTTTGTTGCGGGCCTTGGATGTGACGGCGATGTTGAGCCAGTCGGTTTTAGGTGTCTGCGACTGTGCAGTGAAAATCTCCACGGTGTCGCCGCTGCGCAAGCGGTATGTGAGACGCTGGTTTTTGCCGTTGACGCGTCCGCCGGTGCAGTGCGAACCCACCGATGAGTGTATGCTGAACGCAAAGTCGAGCAGCGTGGCCCCCATCGGCAGTTTGTAAAGATCGCCTTTGGGAGTGAACACGAACACTTCTTTGTCGTAGACGTCCATGCGCATGTTTTTCATCAGTTCCAATGGCCCGTCGGCGCCGGCTTCAAGGATGTCGCGCACATTGTTCATCCATGTGTCAAGGCCGCCTTCCGATTTGATGCCTTTGTAGCGCCAATGGGCTGCAAGGCCTTTTTCGGCCACGAGGTCCATGCGGCGCGTGCGTATCTGCACTTCCACCCACCTTTCCTCAGGGCCGTATACGGTGATATGCAGCGATTCGTAGCCGTTGCTTTTCGGTATGCTTATCCAGTCTTTCATGCGGGCCGGGTTGGGGCGGTACATGTCGGTGACTATGGAATAGACGAGCCAGCACTGGTTTTTCTCGAGTTCGGGAGGTACGTCGAGTATTATGCGGATGGCAAAAAGGTCGTAGATTTCGTCAAGGTCGTTTTTTTGCTTTTTCATCTTGTTCCATATCGACGATATGGACTTGGTGCGGCCTTTGATTTCAAAATTCAGGCCTTCGGCCTTCAGGCGGCGGCGCACAGGCTCGATGAAGTCGGCGATGTATTTTTCGCGGTGGGTTTTCGTCTGGTTGAGTTTTCGGGCTATACGCGTGAACATCTCGCGGTTGGAGTATTTGAACGCGAGATCTTCGAGCTCGCCTTTTATGGCGTAGAGTCCGAGGCGATGGGCGAGGGGAGCGTAAAGGTAGCTGGCTTCAGCCGCCACATGGCGCACGGCTTCAGCGTCAGGATGGTGGTTTATGGCCTGCATCAGTGCAAGACGGTCCACAATCATTATGATTATGACACGTATGTCGTCGGCGAAAGTAAGGAGAAGTTTGCGGAAATTGTCGGTCTCGACGGCGGCCTTACGGCTATAGAGCGTAGCCACGTTGAGCAGTCCGTCTACCATGTGTGCCACGTCTTCTCCCCAGTCGGCGGATATTTGCGCGCGCTCCACCGCTCCGGTGCGCACGTACTCGTACAGCATCAGTGCGAGCGCCATATTGCGGTCGGGGCTGAGGCGTTCGGCAAGCAGAATGGCTGTGTGCATGTGGCGCAGCACCGGATGCAGCCCGAAGCGGTCGCGGCGTAGGGTGGCTGCGTTGGCCTGCAACAGACGCCTTACGGCAGAGGTGTCGCCGGGTCGTGTCACGGGCTGCATAAGCCTCATCAGCCGGCCGGCGAGAGCAAGTGCTTCGGCGCGTTCGTCGGGCATGAAATCAATAGAATCCATAGCGCTGTATATCTTTTGAGTTCAAAGTTACGAAATCGAGCCAAATAAACAATGTGGCTCGGCTAAAAATTTGCAGTTCAAAAAAAGAATTGTAAATTTGTACTCTGTTTAAGATAACCTCAGACTATACCAACTACACTTATATATAACTACCCAGTTATGGCAGAAAAGAACGAAAAATTGTTTGATCAGTTTCCTGGCGTGAGCTATGAAGAATGGCGTGCCAAAGTCGAGGCCGACCTGAAAGGCGCCGACTTCAACAAGAAGCTGGTCTGGCGCACTAACGAAGGCTTCAACGTGGAGCCCGTCTACCGCGCCGAAGACATCGCCGATTTCAAGACAACCGGCACGCTTCCGGGCGAATATCCCTATGTGCGCGGCACACGTGCCGAGAACGACTGGCTGACCCGTCAGGACGTGGTTGCCGCAAGCGCGGAGGAGGCCAATGCAGTGGCTCTGGATGTGCTCACCAAGGGCGTGACTTCGCTGGGCTTCCGTGTGGAGTCGGCCGAAGACGTCGCTGTGGTGCTGAAAGGCATCGACCTTGCAAAAGTGGAAATCAACATCAACTGCTGTCTGTGCAAGGCCAAGGATGTGGCAAAGGCTCTCGTTGCCTGCATCAAGGCCCAGGGCGTGGAACAATCGTTCCACGGCTCGATAGACTATAATCCTCTGCGCAAGCAGCTTGTCAAAGGCAAGGAAGGAATCGACGCCGAGGCCGTAGTGGCCGACGCCAAAGAACTGCTTGCCATTGTCGCTCCAGTGCCCGCTCTCCGCTGCCTTAACGTGGAAAGCCTGCTGCTCGGCAATTCCGGGGCATACATATATCAGGAGCTCGGCTATGCTCTTGCATGGGGTGCTGCATGGATGACTGCGCTCACCGATGCCGGCTGCACAGCCGACGAAGTGGCCTCGCGCATCAAGTTCAACATGTGCGTGTCCAGCAATTTCTTCATGGAGCTTGCCAAGTTCCGCGCAGCCCGCATGCTTTGGGCGCAGATAGTGGAGCAGTACAAGCCTGCATGCTCCTGCGCGGCAAAAATGATGGTGTGCGCCAAGACTTCGCGATTCAACCAGACTATCTACGACGCACACGTGAACCTGCTGCGCTCGCAGACGGAAACCATGTCGGCCGCATTGGCCGGAGTGGATTCCATCGTCACCACTCCTTTCGACGAGCCTTACAAGACCCCCGACACTTTCTCGGAACGCATCGCCCGCAACCAGCAGTTCCTGCTTAAGGAAGAAAGCCACCTCGACAAGGTGGTTGACCCTGCCGGTGGCAGCTACTATGTGGAGACTCTTACTGTGAACATCGCGGAACAGGCATGGAAACTGTTTCTTGCCACCGAGGAGGAAGGCGGTTTCTTCGCTCTCGCCGGCGAAGGCAAGATACAGGCTGCCGTGAACGAATCATGCGCCAAACGCCACACTGACGTGGCACGCCGCAAGGAAATCCTGCTCGGCACCAACCAGTACCCCAACGTCAACGAGCTTGCCGCAGGCAAGATAGAGAAAAAGGCAGGTTGCTGCTGCAGCGGCGAGCAGAAAGGTGCCAATGCCCTTGCCATGAAGCGTGCGGCTACCGATTTTGAAGCTCTCCGTCTTGCTACGGAGGCATCGGCAAATCGTCCCAAAGTGTTCATGCTCACCATCGGCAACCTTGCCATGCGTCTTGCCCGTGCGCAGTTCTCCACCAATTTCTTCGGCTGCGCCGGCTACGAGATTATCGATAATCTCGGATTCGAGACGGTTGAGGCAGGAGTGGATGCCGCTCTTGAAAAGGGAGCCGATATTGTGGTGCTTTGCTCCAGCGACGACGAGTACGCCACTTTCGCTCCCGAAGCATTCAAGTATCTCGCCGGCCGTGCCGAATTCGTGGTGGCAGGCGCTCCCGCCTGCGCCGAAGAACTCAAGGCTGCCGGTATAGAGCATTTCGTGCACGTGCGCTGCAACGTGCTTGAGACCCTTCAGCAGTTCAATGCCAAACTTCTCAAATAAGGCCCGGATATGAAACCCGATTTTAAGACTATCGATATAACAGCCGACGCTTTCGGCGCCGCACACAAGGCTGCTCCCACGGCCGAAGAATGGCTCACCCCGGAACTTATTCCCGTAAAGCCTGTATACACAAAGGAAGACCTTGAAGGTCTCGAACACCTCAATTACGTAAGCGGTATACCTCCGTTCCTGCGCGGTCCGTACAGCGCGATGTATCCTTTGCGCCCCTGGACCATCCGTCAGTATGCCGGATTCTCCACCGCTGCCGAGTCCAACGCTTTCTACCGCCGCAACCTTGCGGCAGGTCAGAAAGGCCTGTCGGTGGCTTTCGACCTTGCCACGCACCGTGGCTATGACGCAGACCACGCACGTGTGGTAGGCGATGTGGGCAAAGCAGGTGTGAGCATCTGCACGCTCAATGACATGAAAGTGCTTTTCGACGGCATCCCCCTGAACAAGATGTCTGTGTCGATGACTATGAACGGTGCCGTTCTGCCTGTCCTCGCTTTCTATATCAACGCCGGCCTCGAGCAGGGAGCGAAACTGGAGGAGATGGCAGGTACCATTCAGAACGACATCCTTAAGGAGTTCATGGTGCGTAACACCTACATCTATCCGCCGGAATTCTCGATGCGAATCATCGCCGACATTTTCGAGTACACCTCGCAGAACATGCCTAAGTTCAACTCGATTTCCATTTCGGGCTACCACATGCAGGAAGCCGGAGCAACATGCGACATCGAACTGGCCTACACTTTGGCCGACGGTCTCGAGTATCTGCGTGCGGGCGTGAATGCCGGTATGGACATAGACGCTTTCGCTCCGCGTCTGTCGTTCTTCTGGGCTATTGGCATGAACTATTTCATGGAAGTGGCAAAGATGCGCGCAGCCCGCATGCTCTGGGCCAAGATTGTGAAGCAGTTCAACCCCAAGAATCCCAAATCGCTCGCTCTGCGCACCCACTCCCAAACTTCGGGATGGAGCCTTACCGAGCAGGACCCTTTCAACAATGTGGGCCGTACCTGCATCGAGGCAATGGGCGCCGCTCTCGGCCATACCCAGAGCCTCCACACCAACGCTCTCGACGAAGCCATCGCGCTTCCTACCGATTTCTCCGCACGTATCGCGCGCAACACGCAGATCTACATTCAGGAGGAAACCTTAGTCACCAAACAGATCGACCCGTGGGGCGGCAGCTACTATGTGGAAGCCCTCACAAATGAAATCGCTCATCGTGCGTGGGCGCACATCCAGGAAATCGAGGCTCTCGGAGGAATGGCGAAAGCTATCGAAACCGGTCTTCCCAAACTCCGCATCGAGGAAGCCGCCGCACGTGCGCAGGCACGTATCGACAGTGGCCGTCAGACTATCGTAGGTATCAACAAATACCGTCTTGACCACGAAGACCCCATCGACATTCTTGAAATTGACAATACGGAAGTGCGCCGCGAGCAGATTGAACGTCTGAACGAAGTAAAAGGCCACCGCGACGAAGCCAAAGTCAAGGAAGCGCTTGCTGCTATCACCGAATGTGTGCGCACGAAGCAGGGCAACCTGCTCGACCTCGCTGTCAAGGCTGCCGGCCTGCGTGCTACCCTTGGTGAAATTTCCGATGCCTGCGAGGAAGTTGTGGGCCGTTATAAAGCTGTAATCAGAACTATTTCCGGCGTGTACTCAAACGAAACCAAACAAGATCCCGATTTCGTGCGTGCTCAGCAGATGTGCGCCGACTTCGCCAAGCGCGAGGGTCGTCAGCCCCGCATCATGATTGCCAAGATGGGCCAGGACGGCCACGACCGAGGTGCAAAAGTTGTAGCCACGGGCTATGCCGACTGCGGATTCGACGTTGACATGGGTCCGTTGTTCCAGACTCCGGCCGAAGCTGCCCGTCAGGCTGTGGAGAACGATGTGCACATCCTCGGCGTGTCGTCGCTGGCCGCAGGCCACAAGACGCTCATTCCGCAGGTAATCGAGGAACTTAAGAAGCTCGGCCGCGAGGACATCATGGTGACAGCCGGCGGTGTTATTCCCGCTCAGGACTATGACTTCCTTTACAAGGCCGGCGTAGCCGCCATTTTCGGTCCCGGCACGCGTATCCCCGCATCGGCCATAAAGATGCTTGAGATATTGAACGAAAGCGCTGAATAACTCCGGTTTGAATACGGAACAGCCGGAGCCTGATTTAAGGTTCCGGCTGTTTTTACATGCGGTGCGGAACAAGTATTGCTCTTCGTTTGTTATATATGATAGAATAATCAAGAACTTTTTAAAGCTATGACAAAATTCCTTTATTTCGCATTTGCGATTCTGCTTACTGCAGGAGTATGTGCATGCTCCAACGATGACGAACTGCTGAACCCTCTTGAACTCCCTCAGGGTGCTCAGGAGTTTCTTGCACAGCACTTCTCCGATTTTGATGTGAAAAGTGTGGAGAAAAGCGGCAACAACAGCAATACGGAATACAAGGTCGTTTTCACCAACGGCTATGAAGTGGAGTTCGATGCCATAGGAGGATGGACCGACGTAGATGCCCCTGACGGCCGGATGATTCCTGAAGGAATTGCCCCGTCCATTATAGAACAATATGTGTACAACTATTACCCTAACGACGGGATTAATGAAATATCAAGGGACTATCAAGGATATGATGTCGAATTGGTTTCCGGTGTCAATCTTTTATTCTCGCTGGACGGAACTCTTATTGAAACCGATTAGAGATTTGATATGATATTTGATACTTAAAAAGCCCGCGCAGCGGGCTTTTTAAACAGTGGGGCGCTCTATCTGCGCCTTCTGTTGTATTTTATGGTGTGCGTGACTACGCCCCATATTTCGAATCGTTCGTCGGGAGTGACGAGTATGGGGTCGTATGATTCGTTGCTTGGTATGAGCCACACGGCGTCGGGACGTATCTCGATACGTTTCAGAGTGAACTCGCCATTCAGGCAGCATACGGCAAGGTCGCCGTCCATAGGGTCGAGCGAACGGTCTACCACGATAAGGTCGCCGCTGTCAATTCCTTCGCCGCACATCGAGTCGCCATGCACGCGTGCGTAGAATGTGGAGGCCGGATGGCGTACTATCTCGCGGTTAAGGTCGAAGCTGTCGGGTGTGTAGTCCTGAGCCGGAGACGGAAATCCGGCCTGAACTCCGCTTTCCGCCAAAGGCAGAGGGAGGTCGGAAGACAAGTCTGGCTTAATTATGTCGAGTTTTGTTTCTGACGGCATCCTCGATTCAGAAAATTTCCTCCTCGATATTGTAGCGGGGACGGCGTTTTACTTCGACAAATATTTTTCCGATATATTCACCCACAATGCCTATGGACATGAGTATCAGGCTTCCGAGAAACCACACTGACAACATGAGCGAGGACCATCCGGTGACGGTGTGGTGGGTGAGATGCACATAGAGCACCCATAGAGCCACAATGACGTCGATAAGAAGGAGCGACAGCCCCACAAGGAAAATCATCCGCATGGGCTTTGCCGTGAACGACGTGATTCCGTCGATGCTGAGTGCGAGCATTTTTCCGAGCGGATATTTGCTTTCGCCTGCCGTACGCTCGGTGCGCGCATATTCCACCACGGCTGTCCGCAAGCCGATGTCGGGCATTATGCCGCGCAGGTAGAGGTTGCTTTCGCCGTATTGGCTGAGTATGTCGAGTGCGCGGCGGCTCATGAGACGATAGTCAGCGTGGTTGTAGACAGTCTGAAGCCCCATAGCGCTCTGAAAGCGGTAGAAGGTTTGTGCGGATACGCGTTTGAACCACGAGTCGCTGTCGCGTGACGAGCGCACGCCATAGACGATGTCTGTGCCCCGGCTGAACAATTCTATCATTTCGCGCATCATTTCCGGATTGTCCTGCAGGTCGGCGTCGATGGTGATGGCTGCGTCGCAACGCTCGCGCACACTCATCAGTCCGGCGAGCAACGCCGCCTGCTGGCCGCGGTTGTGGGCAAGGGTGATGCCTTTGACGCGCGGGTCGGCTGAATGCAGGGCAGCTATGATGCTGCGCGTGCCGTCGCGGCTGCCGTCGTTGCTGCACATTATGTAGCTGTCGGGCGCGATAATGCCGTCGGCGGCGAAGCGGTCGAGCAGAGCAAGCAGTGTACGTGCGGTGGATGGCAGCACTTCCTGCTCGTTGTAGCAGGGCAGCACAATGGCTATTCGCGGTGGCATGTCTTGGAGGGTTTTGGAGATTGTTTAAAAATAAATGTTACTAAAATCCCTGCCATATACTTACTTGCAAATGGATATGGCAGGGATTTTATGTAATCAATAGTTACGCGCTATGATAACGCGGCGTGCGCTGGGCTTGCCGGTGACCATGCATACACCGGGTTCGTCGGGCTGGCCGAGGGGGATGCAGCGTATGGTGGCTTTGGTTTCTTCTTTGATGCGCTCCTCGGTCTCGGTGGTGCCGTCCCAGTGGCAGAGGAAGAAGCCGCCGCCGTCGATGCGGGCCTTGAAGTCGTCGTAGCTGTCGCATATGTATGTGCGTTCGTCGCGCATCTTGAGGGCTTTGGCGAAGATGTTGTTCTGAATGTCCTCGAGCAGTCCTGCCACATGCTCAGCGATACCGGCCAAAGGCAGGCTTTCTTTTTCGAGAGTGTCGCGGCGCATGAGTTCGACTGTGCCGTTTTCAAGGTCGCGTGCGCCGATGGCGAGGCGTACGGGTACGCCTTTGAGTTCGTAGTCGGCGAATTTGAATCCGGGGCGTTTGTTGTCGGCATCGTCGTACTTGACGCTGACACCGAGTTCCTGCAGGCGCTCTATGACGGGTTTGACGGCCTGTGATATTGCATCGAGTTGCTCGGCATTCTTGAATATAGGCACGATTACGACCTGTATGGGGGCGAGGTGCGGGGGCAGCACGAGGCCGTTGTCATCGCTGTGTGTCATGATGAGCGCTCCCATAAGGCGTGTGGATACGCCCCAGGAGTTGGCCCACACGAGTTCGGGCTTGTTGTCGCGGTTGGCGAATGTGACGTCGAACGCTTTGGCGAAGTTCTGGCCGAGGTTGTGGGATGTGCCGCTCTGCAGCGCTTTGCCGTCCTGCATCATGGCTTCGATGGTATAGGTGTTGAGGGCGCCTGCGAAGCGTTCGTTGGCGCTCTTGACGCCGCGTACTACGGGCATTGCCATGTATTTTTCGGCGAAGTCGGCGTACAGGTTTATCATCTGCACTGTACGTGCTTCGTTTTCCTCGGCGGTGGCATGGGCGCAGTGTCCTTCCTGCCACAGGAATTCGGCTGTGCGCAGGAACATGCGAGTGCGCATTTCCCAACGCATCACGTTGGCCCACTGGTTGCAAAGGATGGGCAGGTCGCGATAGCTGTGAATCCAGTTTTTATATGTGCCCCATATGATGGTTTCGGATGTGGGACGCACGATGAGTTCTTCTTCAAGACGCGCGTCGGGGTCTACGACTACGCCGTTGCCGTTCGGGTCGTTTTTGAGGCGGTAGTGGGTGACTACCGCGCATTCTTTTGCGAAACCCTCCACGTGCTCTGCTTCGCGGCAGAGGAATGATTTGGGGATGAGGAGCGGAAAGTAGGCGTTCTGCACACCGGTCGCTTTGAACATCTTGTCGAGAGTCTGCTGCATTTTTTCCCATATTGCGTAGCCATAGGGTTTGATGACCATGCAGCCGCGCACGGCCGACTGCTCGGCGAGGTCGGCCTTTACCACGAGTTCGTTGTACCACTGCGAGTAGTTTTCGCTGCGTTTGGTGAGACCTTTTAGTTCTATTGCCATTGTGTAATGTATGTGTCGGTTGGTTATATTATCAATAGTGCAAAATTACGTAAAATGCACGAAATATCAAAAATTACATCTTTAGCGTTGACAGCGGCAACCTCTTAAAGTTTAAGTGGCAGCGGAACGATGTAAAATTCGACACGTCGGTTGGCACGTCGTTCGCGCCGGGTGGTGTTGTCGTTGAGCGGCTCGTCTTTTCCGATTCCGTAGATTACGATGTTGGTGTCGTCGTTGTCGGCGAGCTGCCACAACAGGTCGTCGATAGCTCCGGCACGCGCTTCGGTTAACGAGTCGGAATAGGCGTCGTCGCCTGTGTCGTCGGCGTGTACGGCCACGAGCAGTTTATAGCGAGCGGGCTGGGCTACAACTTCGCGCAGCGCTGACAGGCGCTTCATGGCTTCGGGTTTCGGAGTTGTGGAATTGGCGGCAAAAACGGTGTCGCACGGCAGGGTGGCGAGCACTACTTCTCCGTTGCGGAGAGTGGATGTCTTCATGCCGTGGCTTCTGAGGGCCGATGCCAGACGACCGGCTTTATCGGCTATTGTTTTATGCTGCTTGGAAGCAATGACCGGGGTGTTTATGTTGTCTTCAAGGCTCAACTCTGATGGCTCAGCCGTCTGGGCAAAAGCTGCAACGGCGCTTATGAAAAGTGCGGAGAGAGTGTGTGTGAATCTGCTCATAGGTTTCTTAATCGCTTGGTTATATGAGGCTTATTTCATATTCTATTTCTGCCGCCACGAGTGGTGCTATGTGCTCCTGACGTATGATGCTCCCCTTGTCACGTGCGATAAGGGCTGAAGCATGGGCGGCGATGGCTTCGATGTCGTCGTCGGCATCGGTGTCGCAGTCTATGTCGAGGCCGCCATTGTCGTCGTAGTAGTCGAAGATTATATCGATGAGGTTGAGAATCTGGTCGTCGTCATATGCGTCGGCTCCGTCTACACTGGCTCGCATGTGGCGGATAGCGTCGTCTTCGTTGTATTCTTTCATGTCTGTGTGGGGGTTGGGGTGTTATAAATTGAGAAGCTGAGAGGGGACGTCCATGGATATGGTACGCGCTTGGGCATCGACCGCGCATATCCATTCGTCGGCCAACGGCACGAGTGCCGTCCGTCCGTCGGGCTGTCCTATGTGCAGAAGCGTGTTGATAGTCGTAGTGTCTACGACTTCGATTATGCCGAGCGTGTTTCCATAAGGGTCAGTCAGGGTGAATCCGGCAAGGTCGTCGGCATATAGTCCCTCCCCGTCGTCGTCGCACTCGGATGTGTCAGGCAATTCGCGTCGCAGGGCGTATAGCTCATGACCGGTGTATAATGCTGCCTCGTCGGCGGAGTCGACGCCTGCGAGGGTGAGCAGCAATCCGCGCGCTCCCCGAGGACGTTGGGCGGCTATGCGGAAAGGCACGAATATGCCGTCGATACGCATCACCACATGGGATATTTCTTCCGTGTCCACATCGGCGTCAAGCTCGACGGACAGTTCGCCGTGCAGACCGTGGGTCTTTATGGCGGTGCCGATGGGGCATAGTTCACTTGTCAATATCATTTGCGTTTTTTCTTCTTTTTAGTGGAAGGAGGGGCGATGATGTTGAATTCGTGAAGTGGCAGCGTGGATGCATCTACGCGTATGCGTCCGTCACTCATCTCGTACAGGTCGCGGTACACCCTGCTGTTCTCCACTCCTTCAGGGTTGATGGCGAGCAGGAGTTTTTTCATTTGGTTGCCAACGAGCGAGAGCAGTTCGTCGCGTGCTTCGCACTGAGGCATATCGGCAGCGGCAGCAATGGTCAACTCGACAAGACGTCCGTAATGGCGTCGACGGGCGGGGTCGGTGTTGTAATACAACGGGGCAGGTCCTTCGCCTTCGGCCGGAGGCATGGGCATGTCGTACGGCGTGTCGACATCAAGGCGGTAGCCGCTCATGATGATGAGATGGTCCCAGAGTTTGCGGCGGTATTCTTCGGCGGGTCCGGTGGGCGGAAACAGGCGCATCATTGCGGCCACGATGGTCGCGGCGGCGGCGTTGCGTTGCTCCCGGTCTTCAATTTCGAGGCAGCGGTCCACCATGTTCTGAATGTTGCGGCCGTATTCCGGCAATGTGAGTTTCTTAAGATGGTTGTTATATGTAAGCATATGCTATTGTGATGATAATCGGTGGTATGATTCAAGCTCTTCACGAATGAAAGACGCTGATGGCGATTGTGTGGCGGACACTTGTTCGGGAGTGCCGGTGGCTACTATTCGACCGCCGTTTTCGCCGCCTCCGGGACCCATGTCTATGATATGGTCGGCACAGCGGATGACATCGAGGTTGTGTTCGATGACAAGCACTGTGTTGCCGCGGTCTACGAGGCGGTTGAGTATGCCCATGAGCGTGTTTACGTCGTCGAAGTGCAGGCCGGTGGTAGGCTCGTCAAGGATGAAAAGCGTACGCCCCGTGTCTTTTTTCGCAAGCTCGGTGGCGAGTTTTACGCGTTGGTTCTCGCCGCCGCTCAGGGTGCTGGAGGGCTGGCCGAGTTTGATATAGCCAAGGCCGATTTCCTGCAGCACTTTTATTTTTTTCAATATGGTGGGGATGCCTGAGAAAAATTCGACAGCCTGGTTGATGGTCATGTCAAGCACGTCGGCTATGCTCTTGCCTTTATAGCGCACTTCAAGCGTCTCGCGGTTGTAGCGTTTGCCGCCGCAGGCTTCGCACGGGACAAGCACATCGGGCAGGAAGTTCATTTCGATGGTGCGGTATCCGTTGCCGTTGCACACTTCGCAACGTCCTCCGGCCACGTTGAACGAGAACCTTCCGGGCTTATAGCCGCGAATTTTGGCTTCGGGAAGGCCGACGAACAGCGAACGGATGTCCGAGAACACGCCGGTGTATGTGGCCGGATTGGAGCGCGGAGTGCGTCCGAGGGGCGATTGGTCCACGGTGACGACTTTGTCTATATGCTCCATGCCCCGCAGTTCGCGATAGGGGAGCGGTTCCGTCTGTGCGCGGTAGAAATCGCGGCTTAGTATCGGCTGCAATGTGCCTCCGATGAGCGACGATTTGCCCGAGCCGCTTACGCCGCACACGCATGTGAGGGTGCCGAGTGGGATGTCAAGGTCGACATCGCGCAGGTTGTGGCCGGTGCATCCGAGCAGAAGCAGATGTTTGCCGTTGCCTTCGCGGCGCGAGGGCCGCATCTCCACGCGGCGTCGTCCGTTCAGGTAGTCGGCTGTTAGGGAATCCGTGTCCAGTAATTGCTGCGGTGTGCCTTCAAACACGACTTTTCCACCTTTGCGTCCGGCGCCCGGGCCTATGTCTACGATGTAGTCGGCGGCAAGCATGATGTCTTTGTCGTGCTCCACTACGATTATGGAGTTCGAAGCATCGCGCAGGTGGGTCAGTGCCTCGATGAGGCGTCGGTTGTCGCGTTGGTGCAGCCCTATGGATGGTTCGTCAAGGATATAAAGTACGTTGACGAGTTCGGAACCGAGCTGTGTGGCCAGGCGTATTCGCTGGCTTTCTCCGCCGCTGAGTGTGGCTGACGCGCGGTTGAGCTGGATGTAGTCAAGTCCGACTTCTACAAGGAATCGCAGGCGGGTGTTGATTTCTTTGACGATTTCCGTGGCAATGGCGCGGTCGCGCGGCTCCATCCGGTCGAGTACGCCGCAGCTCCATTTGTATAGCCGGCCGATGTCCATGCGTGTGAGCTGGGCTATGTTCATTCCGTCTACAAAGAAGTGCAGTGCTTCACGGTTGAGGCGGTCGCCATGGCATTCCGGACACTCTACCCGCGAGAAGAATCGGCCGCTCCAGCGGTTGGCGGCTGTTCCGGCATCGTCGGTCTGCTGCATTTCGATGTATTTGACGAGGCCTTCGTAGCTTTGAAAATAGTTTGTTGTGCTCATTGTCTCGTTTTTGAGCACAAGACGTTCGTTGGTGCCGTTGAGGATTTCGCGCAAAGTGTCATCTCCGAGCTGACAGACCGGTGTTTTGAGGTCTACTCCGTATTTTTCGCAGATGGCGGAAATCTGCCAGAAAATCATGGTGTTCCGGTATTTTCCGAGTGGAGCTATAGCCCCGTCGTGTATGCTGAGCGAAGGGTCGGGAATCACTTTGTCGCTGTCCACGACGTCGACATAGCCGAGCCCGCTGCAATACGGACATGCACCCTGCGGCGAGTTGAACGAGAAGTTGTGGGGCGCCGGTTCGTGGTAGCTCAGACCTGTTTCCGGGTCCATGAGGCTTTGGCTGTAGTGGGCCACGGAATCGTCGTCAGTGCTGTATATCATCAGTTGCTTGTCGCCGTGCCGCAGGGCACTTTCAACGCTGCCGTCGAGCCTTTGGGCCTCTTTGTCGCTCACGGCAAGACGGTCCACCACGATTTCTACGCTATGGTTCTTGTATCGGTCAAGACGCAGGCCGGGGGTGATTTCCATAAGTTCGCCGTCCACACGTACGTTGATGAACCCTTTTTTACGCAGCTGTTCGAACAGTTCTTTGTAATGACCTTTGCGGTTTCTGACCACAGGAGCGAGGATGTATATTTTCTGTCCGGCATAGCGTTTCAGAATCAGATCCACTATGCGTTCGCGCGTGTAGCGCACCATATCCTTTCCGCTCAGATAGCTGCGTGCATGACCTGCGCGTGCATAAAGAAGGCGCAAAAAATCATATATTTCCGTTGTGGTGCCTATCGTGCTTCGCGGATTTCGGTTTATGGTTTTCTGCTCTATGGCAATGACGGGGCTTAGACCGGTGATTAGGTCGACATCCGGACGCTCGAGTGAGCCGAGCATGTTGCGGGCATAGGCGGAAAACGTTTCTATGTATCTCCGTTGTCCTTCTGCAAATATTGTATCGAATGCAAGAGACGACTTTCCGGAGCCGCTGAGCCCGGTGACGACAGTGAGGGCATTGCGCGGAATGGTGACGTCTATGTTCTTGAGGTTGTGAACCCTTGCGCCTTCCACGTGCAGGCATTCGGCCTCCGGAGACATTGCGTATGGTTGCAGAGTGCTCATTCGCGTACCCAGTTGGAGTTGAATACGGGGCGTTTCTGCTTGGCACGGCTTGTGGATGCGGCCGTGGCCACCTTCACGGTGTAGGTCTTGCCGGACTTATTGGTGAGCTTTCGTGCGCGTATCCACGGGTTGTCGTCGCGCAGCTGGCGGTAGCTTATGCCATGTTCTTTTGCCCACGAAGCCCAGTCTGCGACGGAACCGGATACTTTCACTTCCTTGTATTCCTGAGGAAAATAAAGCTGATGGGTGCGCAATCCGAAGCCGTATGCGGCCGGATTCTCCATGATGAGTTTCATAGCCATGACACGGAACATATACCGCGAGGTTTCGTCGGTGAGGTATAGGTCGAACGCGTTTTCTGCCTGTTGGTTGCTGAGTTCGGAACTGATGCGCGCAGGGCCTCCGTTGTACGATGCGAGAACCGACGACCAGTTGCCGCCGTATTTGCTCAATGAATTTTTAAGATAGCGGCATGCGGCAGCCGTGGCTTTTTCAAGATTGTAGCGCTCGTCCACTTCGTCGCTTACCTCAAGGCCGTATTGACGGGCTGTCGCAGGCATGAACTGCCATATGCCGCCGGCTTTGGCCGGCGAGAGCGCCCGCGGGTTGAGCGAACTCTCCACGCAGGCCAGATAAAGGATGTCCTGCGGCACGCCATTGCTTTTAAGAATCGGGGCCATTATGGGGAAAAGCTTGTTGGCGCGCTTTATTGTGAGCAATGTGTTTCCGTGGGTATATGCCATGGAGGTGAGTTCGCGGTCGAGGCGCTCGTACATGTCGGTGCGGTCGAGGCTTACGTTTTTTCCGCACAGCGTCATTGACGAGGGTATGTCGGGGTTGACGACGCGGGAGAATATTCGGCTCGATGCGGGTTGTTGTGCATGCGTAGCCGGAACAGCCGCTAAAGCTGCGGCAAACAATATTGTATGGATGATTTTTTTCATGATGTCGTTTGTCAGTTTATAGATGCAGATTCTATTATTCGGACGGCGGCACGGAAGAACTCCGTTCTCGTGAACCTATTATGTTTATGTCGCCGCTTAGGTTGTAGTCCTTGCCGTCGGCGCCACGCGCCCGGATTACATAATAATAAACACCCGAACCGACTTTTTTTCCTCCGTGCGTGCCGTCCCAGCCTTGCGAAGGGTGGGTGAGGGTGATTATTTTTGAGCCCCATCTGTTGAATATGTCGCATTTGAAATCGATTATAGACTGGTAGCTCACGCGCCATTCGTCGTTCACTCCGGGGCTTGTGAACGGGGTAAAGGCATTCGGACATACGAGCTTGGACTCTCCGATGCCCACCTCGTAGGTTTCGCCTGTATAGGTGCATGTGCCGTCGGCGTTGGCAGCAGTGAAGCGGACGTATAGGGTGCCGTTCTCGGTAAATGTATAGGAGAATGTTGTCTCATTGTAGCTGTTTTCGAGGATGTCGAACTCAGGCGTGCGCGACATCTGCCATTCATGGTGTACGGCAGCGTCGGTGACATCTGCCGAGAATGTTACTTCGCAGGGAGCAGAACCGCCGAGGCCCGGTGTGCCGGGGTTTTGCTCGTTTTCCACATCGCGGTCGGTCTGTTCTGCGTGCGTGTGTGCATCGACAGCGACGGCCCTGTATTCGCCGCTTGTCGCGCTCTGCTCATCGCCCCAGACTTTCAGAAACCGGTCGCCGCTTACGCTGAAATGCGTGTCGCATAGCGGCGCCGGCACATGGCTTGAAGCTGAGAAAAACGGCAGAGATGCCTGGTGATCGGCTTGTATGTACCGTGCAGATTCCTCATCGTAAACGAGGGTGGGGTAGCTTACGGATATTTCTCTGTCGAGGATCAGTTCGCGTCCGTTTATGCTGTAATAGCGTATAGCGTCGGCTTTGCCGGAAATATGTAGCATCACGTTGTCGCATGCATACTCGCCGTCTATAGGCTGTACTGCATCAAGTTCGAATTCATGGTCGGAATAGTCCACAATCCAATAGCAGTGTTGCCTGCCTGCGTCTTCCACAATTATTCCGCAGTCGCCTTTGCCTAACGTTATTGATGAAGCAGACGCCGACGTTGAAGATTCTATCGGTTCGGCATAGGCCCCACCGGCTGCTCCGAATGTGCTCCATCGCGCAGTGGGGGATGGATAGGACACCGTGGCTCCGGTTGCATCGCGCAAAACGTACACGCTTTTTAGTCCCGAGGAGGCTTCCGGTGTGATTTCGATTACCTTGTCGGAAACGCCTTGGAAATCAAGCGCGTGGGATGTGGCGACGGAGACTGCAAAGAGAATTGCTGTTGCTGTGCGTATGAGTGGAGTCATTGGCGTGGCATCTATAACCATACAAAGTTACTATATTTGTATCAATCATGCAAGTGTGCATGCCTTGGCATCAGAGCATAAGGCTCTTTCTGTATTGTCCGGGCGTCAGACCGGTGTTCTGCCGGAAATAGCGGCCGAAAAACGACTGGTTCGGGAAGTTCAGGCGGTTCGACACTTCCTTCACGCTGTTGTCGGGGTTGGCAAGCAGCGTTTTCGCTTCGGCTATCACGAAACGGGCTATCCATCCGCCGGGAGACATCCCGGATTTTTCGCGTATTATGGTAGCGAAATAGCGTGGGGTGAGATTCATCTCTGAAGCGTAGAAACTGACTTCGCGTTGTTTGCGGAAGTTTTGTGAAAGTACGGACAGGAAGCGTACGAAAACGGTGTCGGCGCGGCTCTGGACGGCGGCGTCGGAGGGGGTGTTCGCGACATATGCATCCATCAGTTCAAACAATAGAATCTGTATGAGGGCCAATGCGATACGTTCGGCAAAGACGGATGCTTCGTTGCGTCGCTGTCTCACGAGGTCCACCATGCGGGTTATACGTCCGAATTGTTCGGCGGTGAGCGATACGTGGGGTTGGGTGCGTATGCGTGCGAGATGCTGCGTGTGGCTTACGGCCTCGAGAGCCTTGAGCACGAGCTCGAAGTCTGCAGCTCCGCCGAAACCCTGAAAATTGGGAGATGACGAGCGGACCGCTTTTTTTGAAAATGCCGGATATATGTAAATATCGCCCGGATGGAGCGTGAATTCTTTGTCGTCAAAAGCAATGGTTATGCTTCCGGCCGTACATAGAACGAATGCGTTTCGGTCCAATTGTAGACCGCTCAGGCGTTCGGCTGCGGAAATGGAATCGATGTCGAAAAGCTCTACTTCGGAAATTTTCATATCTTATGTGCTGAGATAAACTCTGAGAGTACAAAATTAGCAAAAATATCCCAAATGGAGCATTTTCGATATGACAAATTGCACATAAAATCAATTTGGTTAAAAATAGAAAAAGTGCTATTTTTGCGAATCTTTAACAAATATTTTTCTACGAATAGCATATTAACATGAGCGAAAAGACAAAGCGATATTTCCTGTCCGAGGAGGAGATTCCGCGCTATTGGTATAATATATTGGCCGAAATGCCGGTGAAGCCTCTGCCGCCTCTCAATCCTGCGACCCGTGAGCCTCTTAAGCCTGAAGACCTGTATCCGGTTTTTGCCGAGGAGCTTTGCAGGCAGGAGCTGAACAGCAGTGATGCTTGGATAGAAATCCCGGATGAAGTGCGGGAAAAATACAAGTATTACCGTTCGACACCGCTTGTAAGGGCATACGGCCTGGAAGCCGCTCTCGGCACTCCGGCGCATATATACTTTAAAAACGAAAGCGTTAGTCCGATGGGGTCGCACAAGCTTAATTCAGCGCTTGCGCAGGCCTATTATTGCCGGAAGGAGGGCGTGACGAATGTGACAACTGAGACCGGTGCGGGGCAATGGGGCGCGTCTATGGCATATGCCGCACGGCTGTTCGGCCTGGAAGCGGCGGTGTATCAGGTGAAGGTAAGTTACGAGCAAAAGCCTTACCGGCGCAGTATGATGCAGACTTTCGGAGCGCAGGTGACTCCTTCTCCTTCCATGTCGACGCGTGCAGGAAAAGATATTCTCACGGCCAACCCGCATCATCAAGGGTCGCTCGGCACAGCTATTTCTGAAGCGATAGAGCTTGCGCGCACCACTCCGGGGTGCAAATACACTCTTGGCTCGGTGCTCAACCATGTGGCTCTGCATCAGACGGTGATAGGACTTGAGGCTGAAAAGCAGATGGCTTTGGCCGGCGAATATCCCGACATGGTGATAGCATGCTTCGGCGGCGGCTCGAATTTCGGCGGAATCGCATTTCCGTTCATGCGGCATAATCTGAAGGGCGCATCGTCTACGCGTTTCATCGCGGCCGAACCTGCTTCGTGCCCCAAACTGACATGTGGCGAATTCCGCTATGATTTCGGCGACGAAGCCGGATACACCCCGCTTCTTCCGATGTTCACGCTGGGACATGATTTCACTCCGCCGAACGTCCATGCCGGTGGCCTGCGTTATCATGGTGCAGGCGTTATAGTCTCGCAGCTTCTTAAAGACGGGCTGATGGAGGCTGTGGACGTGGAACAGATAGAGTCGTTCGACGCAGGCGTGCTTTTCGCACGTTCCGAGGGGATAATCCCGGCCCCGGAATCGTGCCATGCCATAGCGGCCACTATACGCGAGGCTGCCAAATGCAGGGAGACAGGCGAGGAAAAGGTGATTCTTTTCTGCCTGTCCGGCCACGGCCTTGTCGACATGGCTTCGTACGACAAGTATCTTGCAGGCGACCTTGTGAATTACGCCTATAAAGGCCGGTAGCGTAGTGGGGCTATATCTCGTCGAGTTCCTCGGCGGTGCGTTCGAGCAGACTTGCCGCAAGAGTGTCGGCGCTATGCACTATGGACACCAGGGGGTATAACTTACGAGCCGTATCGTAGCTGCGGGTTTCCTCGAGGCTGTTCATGTTGATGCCCCATGCCCCCATGTGCCAGCGTATGGCCAGCATTTCGTCGTCGTTGAGCGCAAGCCCGGCACATAGCAGCCATATCACGCTTTTTTCGCCGTGCCCCATCGGGAAGTTGCGGTAGCTCACTTTGTATCCTTCGCTGTCAACCCAGTTGCCGAGCTGGTCGCGGCGCTTCTTTACGGTGCGCTTGTATATGTCGGCTTTGCACACGTCGTGGAGCAGCGTGGCTATGATTATGCTCTCGGGTTTGACGTCTCCTGAAAGTGAAGGCTCGAGTGTCTTCATGCTGTCGTATATCGCCATGGCGGCCCGGTACGTGTTCAGCGAATGGCGGACGAGTCCGCCGACGGTGTTGAGATGGTGGCCGGCTGAAGCCGGGGCGTCGAAAAATCCGAGATCTTCAAGGTCGGAGATTACGTAATCCATGCCTTCACGGCCGGTAGATTTGAGCAGGCCGATGAATTCCGCCTTGTCTGCTTTTATGTCGATAGCCATATTTGTTAAATTTAGATGCAAAATTAGTGATTTATCAGAATTGTAGCGTTGCCGCATGTCTTTTTTTGTTAAATTTGCATCACAAACCGATAACCACATTAAAAATATTGAAAATGAACCTGAAATCTATTGCCATTGGTCTGGTGGCGTGTGCGGCAGGCACATCGTATGCGGCAACGTCTTCGACCTCTACAGTGGAGTTGCGCCCTTCGGCCGATGCTCCTGTAATCAATAAAGAAATATACGGACAGTTTGCAGAACATCTCGGCCGTTGCATATACGGCGGCCTGTGGGTGGGCGAGGAATCAGGAATACCCAACACACAGGGCTACCGCACAGATGTGCTGAACGCCCTTCGCGAACTTCATGTGCCGGTATTGCGCTGGCCCGGCGGATGCTTTGCCGATGAATACCATTGGATGGACGGCATTGGCCCTCGCGACAAACGTCCTGTGATGGTAAACAACAACTGGGGCGGAACCGTGGAAGATAACTCATTTGGTACCAATGAATTTTTTAATTTCTGCGAACTGCTGGGCACAGAACCTTATCTGAGCGGAAACGTCGGCAGCGGAAGCGTAGAAGAAATGGCCAAATGGGTGGAATACATCACAGCAGAAAGCGGACCTATGGCAGAACTCCGCAAAAAGAACGGACGTGAAAAGCCTTGGAAACTTAAGTATTTGGGCGTGGGAAATGAAAGCTGGGGTTGCGGCGGCAATTTCACTGCTGAATTCTATGCCAATGTATATCGTCGCTATCAGACTTATTGCCGCGAATTCAACGGCAACAAACTCTACAAAATAGCTTCCGGCGCCAATGCCGGCGACCTGCACTGGACCGAGGTGCTTATGCGCGACGCCATGCAGCATTTCCACGGGCTTTCTCTGCACTATTACAGCGTAGGCAACTGGGCAAGCAAAGGCTCTGCCACAAAGTTTGACGGAAACGACTACTATACCACCCTCGGCATATGCCTTGAAATGGACAACCTGGTGAAGAACCACAGCGCTATAATGGACCGCTTCGATCCCGAAGGCCGCGTGGGTCTTATGGTGGACGAATGGGGCACCTGGTGGGAAGTGGAGCCCGGCACTAATCCCGGCCATCTTTTCCAGCAGAACACGATGCGCGACGCGATGGTGGCTGCGCTTACACTCAACATTTTCCATGAACATGCCGCCCGTGTGCGCATGGCCAACATCGCGCAAATCGCGAATGTGCTCCAGTCGATGGTTCTGACCCGTGATGCTGAAATGGTACTTACTCCCACATATTACTTGTTCAAGATGTATGTGCCTCATCAGGATGCCCGTCTCGTGCCCATGGCTGTTACGACCGAGAGCCGAAGCGTGGAAGGCCGTCAGTCAGTGCCGGAACTTGACGCCACTTGCTCTGAAAAAGATGGCGTGTATACAATATCCCTCACCAATACTTCGCTGGAAAAGGGTAATAAGGTGAGCGTTAATCTCGCCGACCTGAAACTGAAAGTGCAGGGCGCGCAGATTCTTACGGCCGCTTCAGTCAATGACTACAATGACTTCGGGCAGCCCGAAAAAGTCACACTTAAGGAGTTCAAGGGCGCGCGCGTGAACAAAGGCGTTCTCACAGTCGACATGCCTGCCATGTCTATCGTAAGCGTCACTTTGAAATAGAATACGTCACCGGATAATACGGGCATATATTTCTAATAATTCGTCCCGCGGCATACATGCTGCGGGACGTCTTTGCATATGTCGCGAAATATGGCTAAATTTGCGATAAAATAATTGTTTGGATGAACAGAAAGATTGCAGCCCTTTTCGACCTTGACGGTGTGCTTATCGACAGCGAGAGCATATACACGCAGTTTTGGACCCGCATGGATGAACTTTTCCCCACAGGGATTGAGAATTTTGCATATTCGATAAAAGGCACCACTCTGCCGGATATTCTTGACACTCATTTTTCCGATAACGCAGTCCAGGCAGAGGTGCGCAAGTACCTTGAGGAACATGAGCGGAATATGGTGTACAGGATTTTTCCGCACGTTGAGCGCTTTCTGGAGTCGTTACGCGCCGAGGGCATTCCGGCGGCCGTAGTCACGAGCAGCAATGAACAGAAAATGGACGGCCTTTACAGGCAGCTGCCGGGATTTCGTGATTATTTTGACCTTGTGGTGACGGATGCCGATGTGAAACGCTCAAAACCGGATCCGGAGGGGTATATCCTTGCAGCGCAACGTCTCGGTGTGCCGTCGGAATTCTGTGCGGTGTTCGAGGACAGCCGTGCCGGTCTGGAAGCGGCCAGGCGTGCCGGAGGCAAAGTTGTCGCGATGGCGACAACGCTTTTGCCTTGTGATATAGCCGGCTGTGGCGATATTGTACTCGACTCTTTCGAGAATTTCACGCCCGAGAGTTTACGCGGGCTTTTTGAGTAGGTCATGGAGCAGAGGTTCTCATCGGCATTGCTTGAAAACGCTGTCACGGAATTGTCGCGTCTGCCGGGCATAGGACGGAAGACGGCGTTGCGCCTTGCCCTGCACCTGCTGCGCCGCGAGCCGCGCGAAGCTGCGGCTTTAGGGCGAGCCATTATCGATATGCGCGAAGGCATACGCTATTGCCGCGTATGCCATAACATCAGTCAGGACGAAATATGCCCGATATGCTCGTCGATGTCGCGGGACTCGCGCACGGTGTGTGTGGTGGAGAACGTAAAAGACGTGATGAGCATAGAGAACACCGGCGAGTATCATGGTGTATACCATGTGCTCGGAGGATTGATTTCCCCCATTGACGGCATAGGACCGGACGCGCTTGAGATAGCTTCGCTCGTGGAGCGTGTTACAGACGGAGGTGTCGACGAGGTGATTCTCGCCCTCAGTGCCACGATGGAAGGCGATACCACCAACTTTTACATATACAGGCGCCTTTCGCAGTGCGGCGATGTGAGGGTGACCCAGCTTGCGCGCGGTGTGAGCGTGGGCAACGAAATCGAATATACGGACGAAATCACATTGGGGCGCTCGCTGCTTAACCGCACCCCGTTTTCAGACTCTTTTGCCAACTGACACAATGACTCTCTCTGACGGTACTATAACACTGCGGGCTCCCGAACCTTCCGACATCGACAGGCTTTACATATGGGAGAATGATATGTCGCTCTGGCCTTTCGGCTCTGCGGCGACTCCGCTAAGCCGCCATATGTTGAGCGAATACATCGCCGCCTACGACGGGGATATTTTTTCTTCCGGGCAATTGCGATTTGTAATAGAGCTATGTGGAAAAGGGGGTGCTGTGGGCACCATTGACATAACGCATTTCGAACCTCGCGACCGGCATGCACGCATCGGGGTGTTTGTGGAGCCCGCCAGCCGCAGGGCATGCATCGCAAGGCGTGCGATAGCCCTTGTAATGGCTTATGCGCGCGATGTGTTGGGTATGCACATGCTCATGGCTCTCGTGGCGGACGACAATGAGCCGTCGCGACGGCTGTTCGCAACCTCCGGATTCAATTCTTGCGGACGCGTGAGGTCGTATCTGCGCCGGGGGCGAAGTTACCACGACATTATTATCTATCAAGTGTTATTATAATTATGAAAACAGTTATCTCCACCAACGAGGCTCCGGGCGCTATCGGCCCCTACAGCCAGGCTATCGACACAGGCAGCATGCTATTTGCAAGCGGTCAGATTCCTATCAACCCTGCCACGGGAGAAATTCCTGAAGGCATAAAAGCGCAGGCCGCCCAATCTCTGGCCAATGTGAAAGCCATTCTTTCCGCTGCCGGGCTTACGACAGCAAATGTGGTGAAAACCACGGTTTTCCTTGCCGATATGAATGATTTTGCGGCAATGAACGAAGTTTATGCTGAAGTGTTTGAAGCTCCTTATCCTGCCCGCAGCGCTGTGGCTGTGCGCACGCTTCCTAAAAACGTTCTCGTGGAAATCGAAGTGGTGGCTGTGCGTTAAATCAATAATCTAATCAGATGTGTGCCGGAACAAATGTCCGGCACACATCCGGATTTTTTAAATTCATAAATCATGTTGGTCGCTTCTCAAAAACGCAAGGAAAACATCGCGGAATACCTGCTGTACATGTGGCAGGTGGAGGATATAGTGCGTGCATTCAATCTTGATATAGAACGGATTCGGCAAAACATAATCGACCGTGTGCCGGATATTCCGGAGGAGACCCGTGCTGCGATGAGCGAATGGTACGAGTCGCTTATCGACATGATGCGCAGGGAAGAAGTCGTAGAGTCGGGTCATCTGCAGATTAACCGCAACACGTTGGGCGACCTTGCCGACCTTAGCCGGCGTCTGCTTGCCGATTCGCGTTACGCAGACTACAGCAAGGCGTTTTACGACGCGCTGCCTGTGATAGTGGAGTTGCGCTCCCGTTCCGGCGAACATCCGGCCGGCGAAGTGGAAACCTGCTTCAATGCGCTCTACGCAATGCTTCTTATGCGCATGAAAAAACAGGATATAAGCGCTGCCACGACCGATGCCCTTGCCAAAATCACCCGTATGACAGCGTTGCTTGCCGCTTATTACCATAGGGATGAGCGCGGTGAATTGTTCGGGAAAGAGGAAGAATGACAAATTACAAGTATAAGAAATAGATGCATCAGGTGGAGTGAAAAGGGTATTTGTAAAATTTCTGTCGGCATATCTGTCGTTGCTTTTGGCATTCGTGCTTCTTAAGCCAGCTTTCATGCTTGCTTATGCTTCGGTGTACAGCGGTGCGCAGGCACGTTCGCTTGTGGCTGCCATGTGGCATGGGTTGCCCATGGATATGTGTATGGCGGCATATTTTACCATCATACCCGCGTTGCTTGTTTTTGCACGGTGTTTTGTGGACGCACGTCGTACGTTCAGGATTATTGAGAGCGTGTATTATGGTTTTTCGGCTCTTGTCATAGCCGGAATTGCGGCTCTTGATTTAGAATTGTACGGCCATTGGGGATTCCGGCTTGACGCCACGCCTCTGTTTTATTTTATATCGTCGCCTTCATCGGCCATGGCGTCTGCCACGGCAGGCGAGATAGTTGCCGGTGTGGCAACGTGGCTCGTTGGCTCGGCGTCGTTCTACGCGTTGTTTTATTATTTGGCCGTGCGCACTCCCGGGCCTGTGGCCTCGCGTAGCGGCCGTGTGTGGCGCGCTATGCTTTCACTTGTCCTCACAGGTATGCTGTTTTTGCCTATCCGCGGAGGATTCACGGTTTCCACAATGAACTTGAGCCGTGCGTATTTCAGTGAAGATATGCGCCTTAACCATGCGGCCATAAATCCTGCATTCAGTCTGATGTATTCTTTGACGCACCGCGATGACTTTGGCAGCCAGATGCGTTTCTTCAGCGATGAGGATGCGGCAAGCCTTACGGCGGGCATGATAGCTGTGGAATGCGGGACGGACAGCTGCGCGCAGTGGCTGGATACGCAGCGTCCTGATATTTATCTTGTGATTCTTGAAAGTTTTTCGTCGCATCTCATGCCGTCGCTCGGTGGAGAAGACATTGCGCCGAGGCTTGACTCGCTTGCCCGCGAGGGTATATTGTTTGATAACGCATATGCTTCAAGCTTCCGTACAGACCGTGCATTACCTGCCATATTGAGCGCTCTTCCCGCCCAGCCTACGGAGAGCCTGATGAAACATGTGTCAAAGGCAGAAAAACTTCCGTGCATAGCGTCGGAGTTGCGGGATGCAGGATATGAATGCGGCTATTATTATGGTGGGGATGCCAATTTCACCAATATGCTTGCCTATCTGCGTGCCGGAGGTTTTTCCACAGTGGTAAGCGATAAGGATTTTCCGATGTCTATGCGCGCATCTAAATGGGGTGCGCCGGATCATGCCGTGTTTGAACGCGCGCTCAATGATGCACGTACAGCGGGTGCTGCTCCGCGATTCAGTGTGGTTCAGACATCAAGCAGCCATGAGCCGTTCGATGTGCCTTACGAAAATCCCCGTTTTGCACCGGGTCCTAAGCGGGCGTTTGCGTATACGGACAGCTGCCTCGGAGCGTTTGTAGACAGTCTGCGCGTGTTGCCTTCGTGGAAACGGGCTTTGCTTGTTATCGTGCCCGACCATTATGGGTGCTACCCCGACCGCCCCGAGGCTATGGAGCAAAGGCATAGCATACCGATAGTGCTGGCCGGGGGAGCCTTGAGACGCGGTGGAAAAAGAGTGTCGCGTCTGGCATCGCAGACGGATATTGCCGCCACTTTGCTCGGCCAGCTCGGCCTTGACAGCGACAGATTCGTTTTCAGCCGGAATATGGCGGCAGATTCGTGCGGTTCTGATTTCGTTTTTTTCAGCGAGCCCGAGCAGGCTATGATGATAATGCCGGGAGACAGTGCGCTGCTGAATGTGGCCACCTCGTCCGTGCATAGCACGGAGCCGACGTCGGCTCGTATGTGTAAGGCTTATTTGCAACGACTATACAATTATATCGACAGCTTGTGATTATGGATTTTTTCGGTCAGGCCGATACGCAGATTTTTCTGTTTTTCAACGGAATGCACACCGACTATCTTGACAGGTTCATGATGGTGTTCACGGGGCGTTTTGTATGGGTGCCCATGTATGCGGCACTGCTTTATGCCGTGTTGCGCAACTGCACTGCGCGCAAAGCCGTGGCTACGGTGTTTTGCATTGTACTTGCCATCGTGTTGGCCGACCAGTTTTGCGGCCATCTGTTGCGTCCGGCCGTGGGACGGCTTCGCCCGGCGAATCCCGACAACCCGTTGTCGGAACTTGCGGTAATAGTCAACGGCTATCGTGGCGGCACATATGGTTTTCCTTCATGCCACGCTGCAAACTCTTTCGCGCTTGCCGTGTTTACGGCTCTTTTGGTGCGAAGCCGCAGGGTGGCTGCCTTTATTATAATATGGGCTGTCGTTAATTCCTACTCGCGTCTTTATCTTGGTGTCCATTATCCGGGCGACTTGTTCGTGGGGGCGGTATTCGGGAGTATTTTCGGCGCTCTGTGTTTTGGATTGTCTGATATTATCGCTCCCTCTTCGCAATACAGCGACAGGCCTCTGTGGCGCTATCTGCGCACCAGCGATGCGGTGATGCTGGCCGGGATTGCCATCGTGGCCGGAATAGCCGTTTATTCTTTGGTTACATGAAAAAACAGCCGCACGTGGTGTGCGGCTGCAATGTCAGAAGAAGAGGGTGAGAGAAGAATGAATCAATAGTTTTCAGCTTTGCGTTCGAAGTAGCCGATTTCTGCGCCGCACACAGGGCAGCGCTTGGGTGCGTTTTTACCGTTTACTACGAATCCGCATTTGCGGCATTGCCAGTCGACTGGTTCCTCAGACGAGAATTCCATGCCGGTATTCAGTCGCTCGAGAAGACGGAGGTAGCGTTGCTCGTGCATCTGTTCTGCGCGGGCTATGAGTTTGAATGTGTTGGCTATCGTGGGAAACCCTTCCTCCTGTGCCACTTTGGCAAAATTCTCGTAAAGGTCGCTCCACTCCTCGCGTTCGCCGGCAGCCGCTTCTGCAAGGTTTGTCTTGGTGTCTCCCACGACTCCTGCGGGGTAGCCTGCCGTGATTTCAACTATTCCGCCTTCCAGCAGGGAGAAGAACGTGCGTGCGTGTGTCAGTTCCTGCTCAGCGGTTTCAAGGAATATAGCGGCGATCTGTTCATATCCTTCTTCGCGCGCTTTTTCGGCGAAAAGTGTATATCGTGAACGTGCCTGGCTTTCGCCGGCAAAGGAAGCGAGCACGTTGTGCTCGGTGCGGGTGCCTTTAATGCTTTTGTTTTCCATATTGTGCGTGATGTTTGCTTTTACTGGTAATACAACACGCGCATATAGGAAAAAGTTTACAATTCCGCTCAGTGCTATGAAAATTTCTATAGTACTCTGTGGCGGGTAAGATCAGGGCGGTCGATGCGCACTGCTCCTTCAATGTCGGCAGGCGGTTTGTGCGGCTCCGAAACCGTGACGCGGAACAGGTATGGAATCCATCGCCAAAGGCTGATACGCCGCCCGGTTGAGAACGGCTCGAATCCCAGGCTGCCATTTGCCTTTATGGTGATTACGAGTTTACGTTGCTTTCCTTTGGGTCGCGACGGATTGGCTGCCATGGATGCGACATAACGTCCGGGGGTAGGGGTAGTGTGGGCGCTCCCTATCACTGTGCCCGGCATTATAGACATGTCGTCGGCGTTAAGAAGTGTGATGCGGAATTGTCCGGCGGAAGTGGGCGACGGACTCACTTCAAACTCTGCGTTGCTGCCTGTGACGTGCCATTTACCCACTATGGCATCGCTGCTTTGCGCGCTTACGCAAAAAGCGGCAGCGGTGAACATGCACAGCAGGGATAGAACGCGTCGCATCAACGTCCGGCTGGCTTCAGTATGAAAGGCACCGGCTCGCGCATGGCCACGGGCGCCTCTTTTTCGAGTTTGCGCAGGGCATGGATTGCCTGGGCGCCGTCGGTATGCCATGATGCGACTACATAATAGTATGGCTCGGATGTGTTTACTATGGACGCATCCTTGTAGCCGGCGGCATGCAGCCTGCGGCACAGCGAGCGGGCGTTGAAAAGGGTCTTGAACTGTCCGGCCACAACTCCGTATTGCGCAGTCGTGGATGCGACGGCGTTGTTCTCGTCGGGTGTATGGTTGACGTGCATAGTGCGCAACGGCACGCTGTCGGCGTCTGCCACAAGTATGCTGCTTTTTATCTCGCGGCGTACTTTGCCGTATATCGTCGAGTCGAGTGGTGCTCCATCGTCTCGTCCGGCAATGGCTTTTTCGTATGCTGCGCGGTAATTGGCTTCATTGGTGCGGCAACCGGCGAGAGTCATTGCCGCGATTAACAACACGAATATCTTCTTCATAGAGAAATGCTTTTTCCAAGTTCTATCACTTCAAGATTGCGGATGTCGGCTCCATCGATTATGAATCTTACAATGGTGCGCACTTTATGCCATCCCTGGTTGCCTGCCGCGCCGGGATTGATGTATAGCAGGTCGCGGGCAGGGTCGGGCATAACCTTTAGAATGTGGCTGTGGCCTGCGACAAGCAGACGCGGCCGGCCGGCATCAAGCACTTTGGAGAATCCTGGCGAATAGCGCCCGGGATAGCCTGCAATGTGTGTGAGCAGCACATTGACGTCCTCCACGCGGAATCGCTGCATTTCAGGAAGCCGCCGCGCAACATCTCCGTGGTCGATGTTGCCGCGTACGCCACGGAACACCGGAGCGATGCTTTCAAGATGCCGCAGCAGGGCCGCGTCGCCCACATCGCCTGCATGCCACACTTCGTCGCAACCGGCGAAGTGGAGCGCGTAGCGGTCGTCATGGCAGGAGTGGGTGTCGCTGAGTAGCCCTATGCGTTTCATTTAAGCCCTATTTTCTTTGCTATAGCTGCAGGAACGGCTTTTTTGTTGACAAGAATGTTAAGGGTTTTGCCCAAAAAGAAAGGTTCTGATACGTAGATGTATCCGTTGTATTTCTGATTCGTGTCCCAGGAGTTTTTGACTTTGTAATAGCGGTTGCCTTTCTGATCGTGTGCCGTGCCTACAATTTCCATTCCGTGGTCGTCGGTGGTTTCCTGACGGTCGAAATATTCCTGACGTAGCTCTTGTGTGACTTCTATTTCCTCAACCGGACCCGTGAAGTTGTATTTTTCGTTTACGCGGTCCTTGTCGCTAAGTTTCACCCAGCGTGACAACTCGGTACCGCTCATGTCTCCTTCGTCTTTTCCTTTTGGCAGCAGTGCCACTCCGTCGATCCATTTGAAACCACCCTCGCTCACGTCGGCTGCCCATGCCACCGTGTGTCCCGAGGAAAGAGCGTTGTCCACTACAGCCTTTAGCTCGTTGAGCGGTACGTTTGTGTATTGTGCCCAAAGCCAGTTGTCGGGCACTTCAAAGACGAACGCCTCGTAGAAAGGATGGTGCGTGAACGAGGTGAGTGCCACATAATCTTCGGGGTCTATACCGAGAGAGGCCGCGTAGCTTTGCGGCGTGTATTCTTTGCCATTATAGTTGAATGTCTCAGGCAGTTCGCCGAGGTAAGCGTCGAGTATGCCTTCTATGCCTTTGCGCCATGCAGTGCTCAGCTTGCTGTTCGGCTTTTTTATGATTACATCAAGATAGGCTTTCAGCACTCCGTCAAGTTCCTCATGCACGTGCTTGTCTTCACCGTAGTTGAGACCTGAATATACTTCCTCAGGCACGGCTCCGTATCGCTCCCACACATAAGGCACGTCGAGAATGGAGCCTCCGGCTGCGAAATGTGTGCCGCCGTACATGCGCACGTAGCGGTCGGCTTTGTCGGCGTAGCAGTGGCGCACGGTGAACATCTCGGAAAGGTCGAGCGAATCGCCTCCTGCCTTGCGTATCTCGTTTTCGAAGAAAGACGTGCCGGAGAAGCACCAGCATGTTCCGCTTTTGTTCTGGTCTTTTACGGATGTGACGGGTATGCTAATCTCGTCTGTGAATACGAAGCCTTCCACGCTGTCTGTGTTCTCTTGGGCATGGATGCCGGTCGAGCATGCGGCTGCGACGGCCGCGATTAATATTCTTTTCATTTTATGTTGTTTTATTTCTTTTCTATCCATTCGCGCCAGTCGGCAGCAAGGTCGAGGGCAAATTCGAGCATCGTGTCAGTGCCTTGGATGGCAAGCTGAGGGTCGAGGTCGATACGGCAGCCGTCGGACGGAGGCACGCCGTGTTCAGTAAGACGCATTTCGGCATCATAGACCGGGCAGGCCGACATGCGTACGGCCCATCCGCAGGGAAGTTCCGAGGAGTACGGCATTCCGCTGCCTCCGCCGGTGGTGTCGCCTGCTATGCGCACGTTAGGCAGCAGGCGCATTATCGACACAAAGTTGTTGGCGGCGCTGAATGTGCTGCGGTTTGTCAGCAGCACTACCGGGCGAAGCCATCGTACATGGCCTGAAGCTGTGTCGTAATGAAAAGGGTACGGCTCGGAAAAATCGTTGTGTCCCGGACCGGTCTTATGGCTGATGTAGCCTGCAAGAATCCTTCCGTCAAAGAAGCGTGACACCAGTCGTTCGGCCGTAGTCATCATGCCGCCGCCATTGTCACGCACGTCAATGACAATGGAGTTGCATCCCGCATCGGCAAAACTCATGAGAGAGACGTCAAGTGCGCCTTCGGGTATGCCTCCGGACATTGTGCTTACGCGCATATATCCAATGCTGTCGTGGAGCACTTTGTAGCTCAGCGGGCCGGCCTGCGCGTAGTCAAACTCAAGATAGTATTGCTGAATCAGTCTTTCATCAAAGTTCTGTGGGTAGTCGCTCCACCACCGGCGGTAGTAAGAGGTATTGAACGAGGAACTCAGGTTCACGTGTCCGTCGCACAGCTCGTTGAGCATTTGCCCGCACAGGTTGAAGAAATCGGTGGCCTTCATTTCTTCAGGATTTATACGTGCGCGGTAACGCTTGCCGGTCTCTTGCCAGTCTATGCCTTTTTCGTCGAAGAAGCAGTAATGCTCGTCGACAATGGTCCATAATGCGTCGAAGTTGCCTTGCATGCCGCCGTCCCATTCTTCGACGTGATGGCATGACGCAAGCAATGGGAATGCGGCAGACAGGAGCAGGGTGCGTAGCGTTATCTTCATGGGGTCAATATATGGCGGAAATTATCCGGGCATGGCTGTCGATGCCTCGGCTGCGTCCTATCGAAAGCCACTCCGTGGCCACGCCTAATACGAAGCTGTGACTGATGTCGCGGCTTACAATGTTGTTGCATTTCGACGAGAATATGTCGCAGGTGTAGCCTACGCGCAGCACGGTGTTGCCAAGATGCAGGTCGGCTGTGAGCAGGTTGTCGATGCGGAAATAACTACCGGGCCATGCAGCGTGCACGAGGCCGCTGCGGTTGCCGAGGTAAATCTCATAGTAAAGTTCGCCGTAATCCGGAGAGAAAAAAGCCCCTGTAAGAGGCATCCGCGCCTGATAACGGAAGGTGACTGGCAGGCGGCTTATGGTGGTATTGAAGACTGCCGCGCCCGTAGCTCCTATGGTCCATGCGCCTATGGCCTGAGCCGGATTGTTGCCGTTGCGGGTGAGCAGCAGTGCGCCGCCGCCCAATTCGGTATATCCGCCCCAATAGAGACTGAGGCCCGGAACTGAGGCAATGCTGTGGCGACGCATCATTGCCCACGCGAAGCGCAGTTCGAGTCCTGTCATAGTGGCATTGCGGGCAGGGTTCCTTGTGCGGTCTGCCTCGATGTCGATGTCGAGTTGCATCACGGCCCGTTCGGGATTGAAGGCCATTGCCTGCATGCGCTCGTAATGCAGCCGTCCGGTAAGGCCGGTGTAATGCAGCGGTGTCAGGTAGGTGTTGCAGATGTGTGCAGAGCCTATTGCGAGGGTATATGCGCTTACCACAGGCCGGTAAGGACGCAGCGAATCGGGCGATTCTGCCGCTGTGGAGGCAAGCGCGCATATGGATGCGAGTAATATGAGCAGACGACGGCGCATCAGAATAATCGTTGCTGTCCTGTCAGTTCATCGCGCACTTCGTCGTCGGAACTGTCTTCTGCGGCCGGTTCCTCTGCGGCGATGCCTGTTTCGTCCGTTTCTGCCTCTGCAGGTTCTGATTCCGTGAATTTTGGCTCGAGCTCCTCCACTGCTGCGAGAGCATAAGTGGTAAGGCGCTTGCCTCGGGCTTTAAAGCTTTTCACGCCGATGTATTCCTCCGCATCCACTACGGCTGGTTCGCGGAAATCGTCAGGTGCGGCAAAACTGATTCGGAACATTGCTCCTGTTTTGTCGCTCAGGGTTATGAGCGTGGAAGCCTCGTTGTCGCCAAGGAAACGCTGCTTGCGCGGGGACTGTTCGAAGTGGAAGCGTTTGATGTAGGGGTAACCTTGGTCGGCGTCGTTCAGAACGGCAGTCCACACTTGGTCGGGCCTGAATTTCTCAATGTGCAGTATGCCGTCCTCGTAATGGTTTGTAGCTTCGAAGCCTGTGGTGTAGAATTCGCCGTTGTTAAGCACTACGAGCACAAGGTCGTCGCCTTTGAATTCTCCGAGATATTCTCCGCGCCCGTCATAGTTAAGGCGCAGTACGTCGCGGTCGAACCATACGTCGCGTCCGCCGAGCGTGCTCACTCCGCGCTCTTTCAGTGAGAAACGGGCCACTTCGTTTTTGGTTACAAGATTGCCGAGCGACTGCTTGCCTTTGATGGCCAATTGCGAGAAATCCACGTCAATTTGCAGTTTCACGAGCCGGGCTTTGGGTTTCAGCACCACTTTCACCACCTCGGCTTCGCCGTTGGGGTTGGCCGAGAACCATACGACGCGTGTGCCGGGCTGCCCGGGCGTGAGGTTGTATTCGCGGTCGCGCGTCAGTCCGGTCACGGCAAAGCGCTTCATGTAGTATGCGCCGCCGCGTCCGTTCTGGTATATGACGTTGTATATCGTACGTGAATCGTTGCGCTTGAATACATTCACGTGCAGCACGTTTTTGTCGACGAACAGTTTTTCCTGAACCTTCACTACTTTATAGCGGCCGTCTTTGTAGAAAATTATCACTTCGTCGAGCAGAGAACAGTTACAGATAAACTCGTCTTTTTTAAGCGATGTGCCGATGAAGCCTTCCTCGCGGTTGATGTAAAGCTTCTCATTGGCTTCGGCCACGTTGGCTGCAGCTATATTGTCGAAATTGCGCACTATGGTGCGGCGAGGGAAGGCTTCGCCGTATTTATCCTTAAGGTTTTCGTACCATGCTATTGCGTGGTCGGTGAGCCGGTCGAGTTTGTCGGCGGTGTCGGCGATGTCGCTTTGCAGTGCGGCTATGGCTTCGTCGGCTTCGTGCGCGCTGAACCGCAGGATGCGTTTCATTTTTATCTCAAGAAGGCGCAGTATGTCGTCGCGTGTAATCTCACGCACGAATGCGCCTTTGTATGGCTCGAGGCGGGAGTCGATGTGGGCAACGGCCGCATCGATGTCAGGTGCTTGCTCGTATGCCTCGTCCTTGTATATGCGCTGTTCGATGAATATGCGCTCGAGAGAGGCGAAAAGCAGTTGTTCGCGCAACTCGCCGAGACGTATCTCCAGTTCATTGCGCAATATGGCCATGGTAGTGTCCACGCTGTGCCGCAGCACGTCGCTGACACCGAGGAACACAGGCTTATTGTCGCTTATTACACAGCAGTTGGGGGATATGCTGACTTCACAGTCGGTGAAAGCGTAAAGTGCGTCTATGGCCTTGTCGCTTGATGTCCCCGGCTGCAGGTGCACGAGAATAAGTGCCGTTTCGGCAGTGTTGTCGTCGACTTTGCGTATTTTAATCTTGCCTTTTTCAAAGGCTTTCAGTATGCTGTCGATGACGGCTCCGGTGGTGCGTCCGTAAGGGATTTCCGTTATGGCCAGTGTGCGGTTGTCCACTTTCTCGATTTTTGCCCTTACTTTGGCCACACCTCCGCGTCGTCCGTCGTTGTAACGCGACACGTCTATGAAACCGCCGGTGGCGAAATCCGGAAGAAGCTCGAACGGTTCGTTCCGCAGATAAGCAATGGCGGCGTCGAGTATTTCGTTGAAATTATGAGGCAGTATTTTCGACGAGAGCCCGACGGCGATGCCTTCCGCTCCCTGAGCCAGCAGCAGCGGAAACTTAGCCGGCAGCGTGACGGGCTCTTTCTTGCGTCCGTCGTAGCTCAGAGTCCATTCCGTTACTTTGGGATTGTAAAGCACATCGAGGGCGAATGTCGACAGGCGAGCTTCGATGTATCGTCCGGCTGCAGCCGAGGCGCCGGTGAGGATATTGCCCCAGTTTCCTTGCGTTTCCACAAGCAGTTCTTTCTGTCCGAGCTGCACGAGTGCGTCGTTTATGGACTGGTCGCCGTGCGGATGATACTGCATGGTGTTACCCACTATGTTGGCCACTTTGTTGAAGCGCCCGTCGTCGAGGGTCTTCATGGAGTGGAGGATGCGGCGCTGCACGGGTTTAAGTCCGTCGTCGATGTGTGGCACTGCGCGCTCAAGAATCACATATGATGCGTAGTCCAGAAACCAGTTGCGGTACATGCCCTGCAGGCGGTGGCGCACAACATCGGCCGTGGGGTCGAATGTCTTGCTCCCTTGCGTGGGGTCGTTCTGTGATGATTCGTCTATGATTTCGGGGCTGTCAGTGTCGGTCATGTTCAAGGCTCGTGGATGTTCACTACAAAGTTACGGATTTTTTGTAAATAATCCAAAATGAGCACTGAAAACAAAAAAAGCAACTCTGTGGGAGCTGCTTTTTTGTGAGTTTGCGGATGTGGTCAGCTACGCTTGCGTGACAGCCATGAGAATATCCAAAGCAGCACGATTGCGCCAACTACGGAAGTTATGAGACTGCCGATTATGCTGGTGGTGTGGATGCCGAGGACATCGAAAAGCACGCCTCCGAGAATGCCGCCGACGACACCGATTATCAGGTTGAGTACGAGGCCGAAGCCTGAGCCACCCGTGAATTTGCCGGCAAGGAAGCCGGCTGCGCAGCCGATGATTATGAACCAAAGGAATGACATAGGTAATTGAAGTTTTAGTTATGAAAATATGATTATTCTGGTGGAATAGGAGAGTGTATGATGCCGGAAGCGATGTCATAGATTACGGACGTGTTCTGCAGCCCGACAGTGTATTGTGCATTGTCACGCTCAAGACTGTACACTGATTTTAGCACACCGGTTTCTTCAAGGTATGCGTACAGGGGCGGTGGCAACTGGTCGAAAAGCAGCATTTGGGGGATAGTCTCGCCATATCCGGCGATAACCGTCCATTCGTATTCGGAGTTGAATGTGAGTCCCGGACCGTCCTTTATGCGCACGCGGTAGTCGCTTCCGGTTTTGTCGCATGAGGCAAGTTCGGAATTGGGATAGAAGCGGTTTATGAACTCGGCTATTTTCCCGGGCACTTCATTCCATACGTCTCCGTTGCTGCAAGCACAGGATAGAAGAAGTGCGAGTGCTGCATAGAGTGAGTGAATTCGTAGGGTTTTCATTGTGTGTCGGTTAGGCTTTATTAACCAACACACGAAGCGATGCAAGTGTTCACTTGCGCCAGAACGAAGGCGCAAACAGCAGCAGTACCGTGAAGATTTCCAAACGTCCTGTGAGCATGAGGAACGACAGAAGCCATTTTGCAGCGTCGGGGAGCATTTCGTAGGAACCGCCGAAACCGGTGATGCCGGCTCCGAGGCCGGTGTTGCTCATGCATGAGAATGCGGAAAAGAATGCGTCAATGATGGGCACGCCCATCGCTGCCATTGCCGTGCCCCCTATGCTTATGAGAAGCATGTAGATGCACAGGAATGCTATGACTTTTCCCACTATGTCGTCGCTGACGACTTTGCCGTTGACACGCACCGACATTATGGCGTGGGGATATATGCAACGGTAAAGTTCGTTGCGGCAGTTTTTCACCAGGAACAGCAGACGGTCTATTTTCGCTCCTCCGCTTGTGGAGCCGGCGCATGCGCCGAACAGCATCAGCATGAACACGAGGGCGAGCACCAGCGGCCCCCACTGCTCGAAGTTGGATGGCGTGAAACCTGTAGATGTCATTGTGGACACTATCTGGAACAAGGGGTCGATGGTAAGGTCCTCCCATCCTTCGTAAGTGCCTTGTGTGGTTATTCCTATGACGAAAAGAACATACATTACAGCAATTAGCCCCACGTAGGTGCGGAACACGTCGTTGCGTCGCAGTGCGCCGAACTCGCCGCGCAAGCTGCGGTATATGAGCGAGAAATTTACGCCTCCTACGAACATGAATATAGTCAGCACCACTTTTACGTATATGGAATTGAATGCTGCGATGCCTTCGTTGCGTGTGGAATAACCGCCGGTGCTGATGGCTCCGAACGCATGGCACACGCTGTCGAAGAAATTCATGGGGCCGATCCAAAGCAGAGCCACGAGCATTATTGTGAATGCGAAATATATCATCCACAATGCTTTGGCCGTCTGGCTTATGCGCGGTCGGAGTTTGTCATGGGTGATTCCTGTGACTTCGGCATTGAACATGAGCATCCCTCCGGAAGAGTTAAGCATCGGGATTACAGCCAAAGTGAACAGTATTATTCCCATTCCGCCGAGCCATTGCATGGTGGCGCGCCATATGTGTATGCCGTGGCTCATATGTGTGACGTCGAGCAGTACGCTTGCACCGGTGGTGGTGAATCCCGACATAGCCTCGAAAAAGGCGTCGCTTAAGCTGAGCGGCATCTTGCAGAACATGAACGGCAGCATGCCGAATATGGAGAATACGACCCACACCATAGCTGTAAGCAGAAAGCCGTCGCGCTTGCTCATACTGTAGTGAGACGGGCGGATGTGGCGGCTGAGAACAAATCCCGTGGCTCCTGTTCCGGCAGCGGTCAATGCGAATGGCAGCCAGTCGCTTTCCCCGAAATAAAGGCATGTGCCCATGGGGATGAGCATGAACAGGGATTCAATCATCATAAGCCAGCCTGATACGCGTAGCAGCATGGGCAGGTTTATGAGGCTGCGTTTTTTCTTGTGGTACATACGTGCGATGTCAGTTGAAAAGGCGCTCTACTTTGTGGATGGCGCCTTGCAGGAAAAACACCAGCACGCGGTCGCCGGCCTGCATGTGAGTGTTGCCGCTGACGAGCATGCCGCGGCCGTCGCGGATGAGTGCGGCCAGGGTCATGCTGCGCGGAAGACGCAGGTCTTTTACGGGAGCTTCAGTGATGCGTGATTTTGGCTTTACTTCAAGTTCGGCCACTTCGGCGTCGGTGAGAGCGAGACATTTCGATGAAGACTCATCATCGTCAAGCATCAGCTGGAACGTGCTGCTGCTCGCAAGCAGTTTTTTGTTTATCACTTTTCCGATATTCATGCCTTCGGCGAGCGATATGAACTGAAGGTTCTCGACTTCGGCCATTGTGCGCTTTACACCAAGGTCTTTGGCGGCCATGCACGCGAGGATATTGGTTTCTGAACTTTGTGTCAGCGCCACGAATGCGTCGGCTGAGTCAAGCCCTGTTTCGGTCCACATTTCGGGGTCGCAGGCGTCTGCCATTATTATTTCCGCATCGGGGCATTTTGCGGGCAATGCGCGGCAGATGTCGGGGTCGCTTTCTATGATTTTGAATCTGAATTGTTCGTGGCCGAGATTATAAACTCTTATGGCTATTTTTCCGCCGCCCATTATGACTACGCGCTTCACGCGAAAATCCGTCTTGCCTGTGATGCGCCGCAGCGTGTCGGCGTGTTCGCGTGTGAATGTGATGTAGAGAATGTCGCCTTCCTCCATGCGGTCGTCGCCGCGTGGGATTATGCTCTCGTTATGGCGCTTGATGGCGGCTACGTGAAACTCGTGGTTGGTGCTGGCAAACTCTTTCAGTTGCATTCCTATGATGGGCGCTCCGGCGCGAAGACGCACGCCGGCAAGGATTATTTTGCCGTCGTGGAATTCAAACCAGTATCGTGTCCAAGGGTGTTTTAGACCTGTGATGATTTCCTGAGCCGCGAGATATTCCGGATAGATTACACGGTCTACGCCCATCTGCTTCATTGGCTTGCGGTTTTCTGCCGCCATGTATCCGTAATGGCTTATTCGTGCCACGGTGGTGGCTGCTCCGAGGGTTTTGGCTATGGAGCATGCCACGACGTTGCTGGACTCGACCGGCATGACGGCTATGAAAAGGTCGCAGCCGTCGCGCAATGCATTGCGAAGGTTGAGGAAAGAGGTGGGATTGCCGGCCATCGTCATTATATTGTAGCTGGCATCGAGCATTGCCAGTTTGTCGGCGTTTTCGTCTATCAGCAGGATGTCCTGCTCCTCGTTGCTGAGCAGCTTTGCAAGATGCGAGCCTACCTCTCCGGCCCCCGCTATTACTATTTTCATTCTTCGGGATGGAGCTTTAAGGTTTCGGCAATTGCACGCTCGATTCCCGCTGCGTCGGTTCCGCACAAAGCAGCGAGTTCGGAGGGAGATCCTTGTGTAACGAATGCGTCAGGAAGTCCGACCCGACGTACGGGCAGGGTGTAGCCATGGTCGGCGAGCCACTCTACGACAGCCGAACCCATGCCGCCTGAAGCAATACCGTCTTCCACTGTTATCACTGGCAGTCCTTTTTCTGCGACTTCGCGCATTATGGTTTCGTCGAGGGGCTTGGCAAATACCATGTCGTAATGGGCTATGCTGTGGCCGCGTACGGCAAGCGAGTCAATTGCACTTGCTGCCTCGTCGGCAACTGGGCCGATGGTGAGCACGCAAGCTTCGTGGCCGTCGCGCAGACGCTCGCCGCGTCCGATGGCGACGGGTTCCAAGGCGCACTCCCAATTGTCGGTCATGCGTCCTTTTCCGCGCGGGTAGCGGATGGCAATCGGGCCGTGTCCGTCAGCGGCTGCGGTGCACATGAGTTTCCGCAGCCAGTGTTCGTTGCGTGGAGAGGCAATGGTCATGTTGGGGACGCTGCGCAGGTAAGCTATGTCGAAAGCACCATGGTGTGTGGGGCCGTCTTCTCCGACTATGCCTGCACGGTCGATACAGAATGTCACCGGCAGGTTGAGGAGTGCCACGTCGTGTATGATATGGTCGTAGGCCCGCTGCAGGAAGCTGGAATAAATGGCGACGAACGGCTTCATCCCGTCTTTTGCAAGTCCTCCGGCAAATGTGACGGCATGCCCTTCGGATATGCCGACATCGAATACCCGTTCCGGCATTTCTTGCTGCATTATGCTGACGGATGTGCCTGAGGCCATAGCTGCGGTGACGGCCACTATACGCCGGTCGCTGCGTGCAAGGCCGAGCAGGGTGTGACCGAACACGTCCTGATATTTCATGCGTCCGTCTTTTGGCGCTTCTTCTTCGGCGCGCTTTCCTGTGGCAGGATCGAAACATCCGGGTGCATGCCATGCGGCAGGGTTGGCCTCGGCCGGTGCGTAGCCTTTTCCTTTGACGCTGCGCAGATGCAGTATGCGCGGGCCGTCCATGTCCTTTATGTCGTTGAGCACACGCACTATCGTGTTGATGTCGTTGCCGTCGAACGGCCCGAAATAGCGGATGTTCAATCCTTCGAATATGTTCTGGCTGCGTGTGAGCAACGATTTCAGGCTGTTGTTGAACCGCATTATGGCGCCTTTGCCGCGGTCGTCGACGAGATGCATTTTCCGCATTGTGCGGTACGCCTTGTAGCGGAAGTTGTTATATCGTTGCGATGTGTTGAGATGGGCAAAATAGGAGTGCAGCGATCCTACGTTATGGTCGATGCTCATCTCATTGTCGTTGAGGATTATGAGGAGGTTGTTGCTGGTGTTTGCGGCATTATTCAGCCCTTCGAATGCGAGGCCGCCGCTAATGGAGGCGTCGCCGATTACAGCCACTACATTGCGCCGTGGGTTTTCGCCTTTGAGCTGGCTTGCCATTGCCATGCCGAGTGCGGCGGATATGCTGTTGGATGCATGCCCGGCGCTGAATGTGTCGTAATCGCTTTCCGAAGGGTTGGGAAACCCGCTTATGCCTCCGAATTTGCGGTTGCCTTCTGCAAATGCTTCGCGGCGTCCGGTAAGCAGTTTGTGGGGATATGCCTGATGGCCTACGTCCCATACAATGCGGTCGTAAGGAGTGTTGAACACGTAGTGCAATGCCACTGTAAGCTCCACTGCCCCCATGCCGGAAGCGAAATGTCCCGGATTTGTGCTCAGCGAATCTATGAGGAATTTACGGATGTCGGTGCACAAAGCAGGCAGCTGCCCGGGCGTAAGACGTCTTAGGTCGTCGGGCGAGTTTATGGAGGCGAGTATGCTTTTATGTTCGTTGTCTTCCATCGGCATTGGGACTCGAATTCTATTTGTCTTTGAAATATTTACGATAGAGGGGCACGAATATTATGATGCCCGATGCCGCTATTACGAAAGCGGTGTAGAGCGTGAATTTTGGGGTGCCGGCTATAATCAGCGCCACGAGCCCTAACCATAGCAGGAAGAGGAATGCCAGTCCGGCAGCGGTAAATTTGTTCATTCTCATACGATGCAAAATTAGTTATTTTTGGCAATAAAGAAAAATTTTAGTTGCGTTTGTCACAAAACAGCCGTCTGGAGAGTCTTGTAAACGCGAACAGCATAGAACAAATATTCACCGAAAATTTCATGCCTCTGTTATCGGCGCATGTATGCCGTCGTCGGTGCTGTGCGTTGTGGCTATCTACATATCGGGTAAGCACCAGTCATTGGCCGAGCCGGATGCAGGTGGTGAAACGAACGAAAAGCAGGTGCTGGACGAGTTATATATATGTGGCGTAAGTGCGAGGCGAGATAGCCCATTCCGCTTATACCGGGTATTCTAACTGATGCCCATGAAACGCCCTAACAGTCTGTTGCGGAATGAGGCGGTGCCCAGCTGCATGTCGCGCGCCATGTCGTGCAGGCTTGACATCGTGTCCTCGACCATTGCATGTGCGTCTGCATATGCAATGATGTCGGACACGAGTTTATGTGTTCCTTTTTCGAAAGATTCTTTGAAATATATGTATTTTTCGCGTTCGAGGATGTGGCGTAGTGTTTCGAGCATGACGCGCATTACATATTCCGCCCCGGGGTCGAATGATGCGAAATCCTTTATGGCGCGACGTACTAAGGTGATGCGTGATGTGGAACGGCCGTGTTTGCCACGCATCAGTTCCTTGTCGATTCGTGCGATGGTTTTCTCCATGAGTTTGTCCACATCGGGGTCGATGAAGAAATCGAAATACTCGCGCACTTCCTTGCGGGCTGCGTAGGCGTCGAGCACTATTTGTATGATTTGTTCGCGGGTCATTCCCGCGAACTCTTTTTTCAATGCGGCTTTGCTCATGGGTTTGTTCTCTTTTTTAGCCAGCCGAACATTTCTTTGTATGCTTTTTCGCGGGCAGCGGGCGCGGATAGGAACAGGTCGTGCATGCCGTCGGGGATTTCTATCAATTCCACATCCGGTCCAAGTTTCGGGCCGTGTTTTTTCATGTGCTCTATGTTCAGCACTCCGTCGGCACTTTGAAATTGTGGAGTCCATCGGTCTCCATAGGCGGAACTGTCGGAGTGCATGAGCAATACGGGCACTTGTATGCGGCCTTTTCTTACACGTTTCTGCGCCCGGGTGATGGCTCCTATCCAGGATGCCTCTACTTTTCGCGGAACTATTGTTTTCCACCGGGTGTTGAAGTCCCATTCGCCATGTATGCCACGTAGCAGAGACTGCCCGTAAGGCGATTCGCCGCTGCCTTGAGATATTTTCATGCGTGGTGCTATTTTCCCGAGAAATCCGACAAACGGAGTGGCCACCTTACGCATGAAAGCGTTCATGTTCCAGTCAAGGAACGGACTGTTCAGGATGAGTGCCCGGACCATGGTGTCGGGATGCTCCGACATGTAGGCCGAGGATACGAGGCCGCCTGTCGAATGTCCCATCAGCACCACGTCTTTAATGCCGTCGTCGCGCATGGCCGCCATCGCGGAGTCGATGTCAGCGTAATATTCACTGATGTCACGCAGTTCGTACGGCTCCTGCCCGGGCAGTAGCGAACGTCCGTATTTGCGCAGGTCGACCGCATAAAAATGGTAGCAGGAGTCGGCTATGCGTTCGGCTTCTTCGTCTTGAAAAAAATAGTCGTTGTAGCCGTGGATGTACAGCACAGCGGTGCTGTCGCCGCAGTCGGAGCGGTGGCGGATTATCGTGGAACGTACATTTCCGGAATAGTCGTCGGGGTGTGTGACGCTACGCATTTCGAAGCCTTCGCCGAGCACCGAGTCGGGGTGCCATTCGGTTGCTGCTGCGGCAGCCGCTCCACATAGGACTATGAGTAGGGTTGTAAAAAAACGGAAAATACGCATATGCTTTCAGTTTTTAATTGATGCGGCGAGTGCTTCGGCGCAGCGCATGCCGTCTATGGCGGCGCTTACTATGCCTCCGGCATAGCCGGCGCCTTCGCCGCACGGGAACAGGCCGGGGCGGGAGATGTGGGTGAGTGTTTCGGGGTCGCGGGGCACACGTACCGGTGCTGACGTACGCGTCTCCGCGCCTATGAGTGTAGCTTCCGGGGTGAGGAAGCCGCGGGCTTTGCGGCCGAACTCTAAGAAGCCGGCCTGTAGTCTGTACGCTATTGGGCGAGGCAGGAGCAGGTCGATGCGTGCCGGTATAAGCCCCGGAGCATAGCTGCTTGGCGGCAGATTGTACGATGGCTTTGACGCCACGAAATCGGTCATGCGTTGTGCCGGTGCGCGCTGCGTGCATTCCGATGCCTCGAAGAAGCGTTTCTCGATGTCCGCCTGATAGTGCATCATCTTAAGGGCTCCGAAAGAGTCGTAGCTTTCCGGAAGGTCCTCCGGCAGGATTTCCACGACCATGCCGGAATTGGCCCATCGGGTGCCGCGGTTGCTTGGCGACATGCCGTTGACTACCAGTTGTCCCGGTTCGCTTGCTGCAGGAATGATGAATCCCCCCGGGCACATGCAGAAAGAATATACGGCGCGTCCGTCGACTCTCGTAAGCATGGTGTATTCCGCTGCGGGAAGCCAGCGTCCGCGTCCTTGTGGCGAGTGGTATTGTATGCGGTCGATGAGCGCCTGCGGGTGTTCGAGACGAACGCCCACGGCTATCCCCTTGGGCTGGATCTCCACGCCTGAATCATGAAGCATCCGGTATACATCGCGTGCGGAATGTCCGGTGGCAAGGATTATGGGGCCGCGCCATTCGTGGCCGTTATTGTCCTTTATGCCCGTGATGGAGCCTTCCGAATCAGTAATGAGGTTCTCAGCGCGGGTGTTGAAATGGACTTCGCCGCCGCATCGCAGTATGGTGCCGCGGATAGCTTTGATTACTTCAGGCAACTTGTCGGTGCCGATATGCGGATGCACGTCGACTAGAATATCTTCCGGAGCTCCGTGCTGGCACAGCCAGCGGAGAACGGTGTCTACCGGGCCGCGTTTTTTGCTTCGTGTGTACAGCTTGCCATCGGAATAAGCCCCGGCGCCGCCTTCTCCGAAGCAGTAGTTGCTGTCGGGGTCGACTATGCCTTCGCGGCTTATGCGGGCCATGTCGCGTCTCCGCTCGTCCACATCCTTTCCGCGCTCAAGGAGCACTGGCCGCACGCCAAGTTCAATCAGCCGCAGTGCCGCGAACAGACCGGCCGGGCCGGCACCCACTATTATGGCCTGTGCCGTGTCGGGTGTCAATGAGGTGAATGGAGTAGGGGTATATAGCGTGGCGTCGGTGTCGATTTCATCAACGTGCACTGCCAGCGACAGGTTCACCAAGACGTGGCGTCGTCTTGCGTCAATGCTGCGTCGCAATATGTCGACTCGCTTGATGCGGGAGACATCCATGCCGAGTTCCATGGCTGCCGCGCGCGGAAGCGCTTCGGGATTATAGGCTGTTTCAGGCGTTGCCTGCAGGTTTATTCTGTGTAGCATTGTTCGTAAGTTGGTGGCTGTATCGCCGGTTTATTATTATGAGCGTGGTGATGGCAGTGATGAAAGCAAGCATGTCACTTCCGGCCATCGAAGCCCATACGCCATTGATATTGAAAAATCTCGGCAGGAACCACAATAGAGGCAGCAGGAATATCAGTTGTCGCGTCAATGACAGGAATATTGATATTTTGGGTTTGCCGATGCTTTGGAAGTAGTTTTGGATTACGATTTGTATGCCCACCACCGGGTAGCATATAAAATAGATGCGGAATCCGTTTCTGGCGATGTCTATCATGCTTGTGTCTGTGGTGAACAGCGAACTTATTGTGTCGGGAAACAATTCGGTCACGGCCCAGCCTATTGCCGAGATGGCAAAGCCGCAAGCCATGCCGCGTTTGAGCGTGCCTGCAACGCGCGCATGGTTGCCTGCGCCATAGTTGTAGCCCAGTATGGGCTGCATGCCCTGCGTGACGCCGAACACGATCATGACGAAAAACATGGTGGTGCGGTTGATGATTCCGTAAGCGCCTACGGCCGTGTTGCCCATGTCGCCTGCGCAGTCGAGCAGGGATTTATTCAGGAACACAACCACTACACATGCCGTGCAGTTCATGAGGAAAGGCGACATGCCTATGCCGTAGATTCTCTTTATCAGTGCCGGGACGAAGAAACGCTCCTTCCAGTTGATGTGTACGAAGCTTTTGTGGGACAGGAAGTGGGCCATTACCCAAACCAGCGCGCATGTTTGTCCGAGAATAGTGGCTGCCGCGGCTCCTGCTATGCCCCAGTGGAGTTTAAAGATGAAAATGGGTGCAGCCACGATGTTCACACCCACCGAAAGCAGCGCCGACACCATGGCTTTGCGGGGATAGCCGGTAGCACGCATTATATTGTTGAGGCCTATAAAGACATAGCTTATAGGCGTGCCGTAGAGTATCACTTTCATGAACTCGCGGGCATAAGGGATGGTTTCCTCCGTGGCTCCGAACAGATACAGTATGGGGTCAAGGAATATAAGCGTCAGACCGCCGAACACCACGGAGTGAATGATGCAAAGCAGCATCACGTTGTTCACGGTGTCGGTTGCACGCTCCATATTTTTCTGTCCGAGGAATATGGAACTTATGGTGGCGCCGCCTACGGCGACAAGCGTGCAGAATCCGATTACAAGATTCATCAGCGGGAACGTGATGGCAAGGCCGGATATGGCCATTGCTCCTACTCCGCGCCCGATGAATATGCTGTCTATTATGTTGTACAGCGAAGTGACAACACTTGCTATGATGGCGGGAAGTGAGTATTGCAGCAGCAGAGGGCCTATTGGCTTTGTGCCTAATGTGACGGGTGAGGAATTGTTGTTCTGCGAGGGACTCATTATTTATATTTATACAAATCAAAGGCATAAAATGTTTGCGGGCGGCGCAGGCGCCGCCCGCAAACAGCGGTGTCAGAATGCCTTGAAACTCATGTCGAGTCCTTTTACGCTATGGGTAAGGGCTCCGACACTTATGAAGTCGACTCCGGCTTCGCCATATTGCCGCAGCGTATCTATTGTGATGCCGCCGCTGGACTCTATTTCTATTGCCGGGTCTTTCTCGCGGATGAGGCGTACAGCCTCTACGGTGCGTTCGGGAGTGAAGTTGTCAAGCATTATGCGGTCTACTCCGGCTTCAATGGCTTGCATTATCTCCTCAGTGTTGCGCACTTCCTGTTCTATTTTCAAGTCCTTGCCGTTGGCTTCGCAATATGCTTTCGCTGCTGCCACGGCCTGCGGTATGCCACCTGCGAAATCCACGTGGTTGTCCTTGATAAGAATCATGTCGAAAAGACCTATGCGGTGGTTGTGCCCTCCGCCTATTTTTACAGCCATTTTTTCGAGCAGGCGCATGCCGGGTGTTGTCTTGCGGGTGTCAAGCACCTTAGCCGGCAGTCCTTCCAGTTTCTGCTGGTAGCGTGCGGTGGTTGTAGCTATGCCGCTCATGCGCTGCATTATGTTCAGCATTATGCGCTCGGTCTGTAGCAATGAGCGCACGCTGCCGGATACTTCAAAAGCTATGTCGCCCGGACGTACACGGGTGCCGTCGCCGATGTATTCGGTCATTTTAAGCGATGGGTCGAATTTCTCGAACACACGTCGGGCAATCTCAACACCGGCGAGAATTCCTTCCTCTTTTACGATGAGGCGCTGGCGCCCTTTTGCGTCGGCCGGAATTGTACTCAGTGTGGTATGGTCGCCGTCGCCCACGTCTTCGGCAAAAGCCAAAGTGAGCAGGTCGTCGATTAATTCATCGATACTTTTCATGTTTAATCTGATTATTATTGCTACTTTTGTGCAAAAGTACAAAATATTTTTCAATACGCGCATGAAAATACAATTGATGGTCACGGGACGCACCCGCGACACGGCGCTTCGCGAACTCACCGAACGATACACTTCCAGAGTGCAACGCTATGTGCCGTTTGAAATAGTGGAGCTGCCCGATGTCCGCACTACAAAATCGACTACCGAAGCGGCGCAGAAGCAGGCTGAAGGGATGCAGATGCTCAAGGTAGTCCAGCCGGGAGACTTCGTGGTGCTTCTTGATGAGCACGGAAAGCAGATGACGTCGCGCGATTTTGCAGGTTTCATAGACCGAAAAATGTCGAGTCTCCCGCGCAACCTTATATTTGTGGTAGGCGGTCCTTATGGGTTCAGCGACGATGTGCGAAGTCGCGCCGATGGCCTGTTGGGGCTTTCTGCCATGACATTCAGCCACGAAATGGTGCGGCCGTTTTTTGTGGAGCAGATATACCGTGCGATGACAATACTGCGCGGGGAGCCATACCATCATGATTAATATAATTAACGGAATATTATTCGATTAACATTTTTTCACTATAAAATAGGCCTGAAAATTTGCGGGATTCGAAAAACGAGCGTAACTTTGCAGCGCAAATGGCGATTTAGTGTAGTGGCCTAGCACGCCACCCTCTCACGGTGGAGACCAGGGTTCGATTCCCTGATTCGCTACGAAAAGAAGAGTTATCGATACTTTCGGTAACTCTTTTTTTTCGTTTGGAAAATGTTTCATGAAACTATTGGCCGTTCTTCAATTTAGTAGTATCTTTGTAGAAAAATGTATTATTCGGAATGCTTTTCAGGCTTATAAATAAAGTCAGGGACCGGTGGCTTCGAGCGTCGGATTGTCCTGTCAGGCATCTGCTTGGCTATATGGAGTCGCACGGAAAACTCCGCGATGCCCAGTTGGAATCCATCAAGACTTATCTTTTTCTGAAAATAGCCTGTGAGAACAAGCCGTTGTGGAAACTTATGTACGATGGGCAGTTGAACTCTCTTTCAAGGCGTGAATTGGATAAGTTGCAGCTGAAATCGTCAACACGTGATTTCCTGAAATCCCATCCTGAGGCGCAAGCTTTATATGAGTATGCTACGTCGAAAGACGATAAAGGTGTGTTCGCCTCGCAGAAATTGGCAGAGGAAATAGAGAATGCCCCGGCTGTCATAGATTACGAATCAACTATAAAATCATTGTTTTACGGTGTGTCATATACTGATTATCTTTTCAGTTTACCGATGGGCGCCGGCAAAACATGGCTCATGGCCTCCTTTATCTATCTTAATCTGTATTTTGCGGTTACGGAACCGGATAATGCGCTTTTTGCACGAAATTTTATAGTTCTTGCACCTGCGGGTTTGAAAACATCAATAATTCCGAGCTTGAAAAGCATACGTGAGTTCGACCCTACGCTTGTGTTGCCTGAACCCGCAGCTTCGCAGATTCGCCTTAAGCTTAAATTCGAGATACTCGAGGATGACAACTCTGCCAAGGGGAGCAATATCACGAAAAATCCCAATGCTGTCAAAATACAAAGACACCAGCCTTTTGAAACTGCCGAGGGGCTTGTGATTATAGCCAATGCCGAGAAGTTATATGACAGAATAGGCAAATCTTCCGATTATTATCCCGGTTTCGACTTTTTATTATCCGAGAAAGAGCGTACGGAATGGATGAAAGTCCGTTTTGCCAATGAACTGCGTTCCATCATAGCCAAATTGCCCGGCTTGTGCATTATGATTGATGAGGTGCACCATGCGAGCGAACGTCAGTTGCTACGTAAAGTAGTGGAAGAATGGGTGGAGGAGGACACGTTCAATTCCGTTCTCGGTTTTTCCGGAACTCCGTTTCTTTCGTCTGCGGAAAAGGTGGAAATCAGCGACGCTCTGACTTTGAAGAATACCATGCTTGCCAATGTGGTGGTATATTATCCGCTTGTAAAGGCTGTAGGCAATTTTCTGAAATTGCCTGTGATAAAGGCTTCCGACCTTTCTTATGAGGATATTATCAACCATGGGGTGCGCGAGTTTCTGACATTGTACAAGGATGTGTCATATCCTGGAGTGGGGGGTGCAAAGATGGCCATCTATTGTGGAGGTATTGAAAAATTGGAGACGGTGGCGCTTCCGCTTGTGGCATCTATCTGCGACCAATATGGCATCGACCCCAACGAAGCGATATTGAAATATTACCGGGATGGCAATAAAGGCGGCTACAAATGTCCGCCGGATTCGGAGACGCGGTTTATGTCGCTTGATTCGGAAATATCTAAAGTGCGAATCATCCTTCTTGTATTCATAGGAAAGGAAGGCTGGAACTGCAAGAGTCTGACAAGCGTGATTCTTCCCGGAGAAAATTCTTCGCCGAAAAATATGGTTCTTCAGACAAGTTGCCGTTGCCTGCGTGAAGTCGTAAATGCAAAAGAAGAACGTGCATTGATATGGCTGAACAAATTCAATGAAAAAAAACTTGACGAGCAACTCAAAAAAGAGCATCACACTTCTATTTCTGAAATACAAAAAGCGCCGGCAGGCAAAATAATGGTAGAGCGACATTCGCGGCGCGATGTTGTGAATCTGCCCGATTTGTCATATATACAACTTCGTTTTTCTTACAATGCTGTGGAATGCAACGGGCCTGACACGGAAACGCGGTTGAAGGCTGTGCGTCCTGAAGAAATTGTGCGGCGTGTCATAAAACGAAAAAAAATTGGCGGGAAGGAGTATATAGAAGGGCAGAGTAAGGATTTTTCTGACATTGCAGTCGTCGAATTCAACCACTGGCTTAATATAATAAGTAAAGAGAGTTTCGGTTTGATTCCGGTATCGGAATTAAGAAAACATGTGCCGGTTCTGCGCAAACTTTTCGATAAAGTGTCTCTGCGCGATAAAAACGGCCTGTGCGTGCTTAATCCCAATATAAATCAAGAGCGGCTGCGTTCCGACATAAGAAAATGTTTTTCTTCCGAAACAAAGATTTCCTTTAAAAAGGAGGCGCTTGAACGAAGGGTCTCCCTGCTTAAAGAGGATAGTATTGCATTGCCTTATTTTGCGTCTCCGGAGCGGATTTTATGCCCGTCGGAGAAAGAAGTCAGAGAGATTCTCAAGGCTGATTCTCGTCAGGAAATACCCGCTGCTGTGGTTGCTGCCGTAGAGGCGTTACAAGCCCAGGGGCTTGTAGATGATGCAGAGGCGCTGCGTATGCGGTACTCAACTGAAGGTCGACGGATAAACACACGCACTTATCACTATCTTCCGTATTCATTCGACAGTTCTTTTGAAAACTTATACTATCTGAATATATTGCGGGGGATGCTTTATAAATATGAAGATGTAGAGATATATTTCAATGGCGATGATTCGTTGACTGAATTTTACATCGATTGCTATAAATTTGAAAGTGGATATTGGCGCAATATTGGAAGATATTATCCGGATTTTCTAATTTTAAAAAGAGATGAAGCGGAGGAAATCGGGAAAGTCATAATGGTGGAAACAAAAGGAACAGTCTTTGAGGCCGATTTCAAGCCGAAGAAAGATTTTATGCCGGAATTCATTCATGTCAATAATGAGCTTGGAACCACCAGATTCGAATTCCTTTATATACCGGAAACAGACTTGGAGGATAAACGCTATAACGAGACCAAACAAAAAATCGAAAAATTCTTAAACAGCTGAAAAATGGCTATAAAATACGTTCCATATCCCCCTACAGTCCTCCATGGACAGGCTGTGCTTTCCAATTTCGAACGCACTCGCAAACAGTTGTACTATAAGGGCGACACAGATGTTGAAGGACGGATTTCGAGAGGAATGCCGCTTTATGAAGTGAAAAGAAAGGAAATTCATGGAGAGCCTTCCGATAATCTTGTAATACGTGGCGAATGTGTATCGGCATGCGCCTATCTTCGCCAAAACAATATTTCGGTCGATTTGGTGTATATCGATCCGCCTTTCGCAAGCGGCGCGGACTATGCTAAAAAAGTATACCTGCGACGCAACCCTAATGTACAGGGAGCAATAAAGAAGGCAGAAGCCATGCTTGACAACGCTGATATGCAGTTTTTGGAATCTAAAATGTATGGCGACATATGGGACAAGGAACGTTATCTCAACTGGATGTACGAGAATCTTATGGCTATAAAGTCGGTCATGAGTCCTACCGCCTCTATATACGTACATCTTGATTTCCACATTGGACACTATGTCAAGATTCTTATGGATGAGGTGTTCGGAGAAGGATGTTTCCGTAATGAAATCGTGTGGGCTTACCGAATACAAGGAATAAGCAAGGGTGCGTGGCCTAAAAAACATGACACCATATTTTATTACACATTAAACCCCGAAGAAGCCGTTTTTAATCCGGAAAAAGAGACTATAATCTATGAGAAACCATTCATTGATACGGAATGCACCTCTCCTGATATGTCTCGCATTTCAGATAAAGAACGTGATAAGATTTTTGATTCTATTAAAAACAATAGGCCTCTGAAAGACTCCTTGAAAAAAATGTTGTTTAATACATATTCGACGGAAGTTTATGTCAGAGATGTATGGGATTGTGATTCAACGCGCCCATTAATAAGCGGTTCGTCTGAATACGTTAATTATAAGACCCAAAAGCCAGAAGGGTTGCTTGCAAGAATAATAAACGCCAGCAGCAACAAAGGAATGGTTGTGGCGGATTTTTTCGGTGGAAGCGGAGTCGCAGCTGCAGTTGCCTCAAAACTTGGCCGTAAGTTCATACATGTGGATGTGAGCAACAACAGCGTGCAAACGGCCCGTGACCGTCTTGTGAAAAATGGAGTCTCATTTGTGAGCCTTGATGTATTGGACGGAGTGTCGCTGTACAGAAACCCGGTGCAAACGGATGAAATAATTCCTACTCTTATTGAAGGTCTTGTAAGAGATTCATCGTTGGGAGCTGTATGGGCAGGAGTGATTAACGATTCAAAGTTCGGACGCATTCCTGTATACATACCAAAATTGCAGAATGGTGCTGAATCGAGGGTACTCTCTGTTGCCTTCCTGCAGAAACTGTTGTATGAAGAAGTGTCCCGTTTGGCAGGCTCATCCGTGAAAAAAATTATAATCTACTTTATAGACCGTGACTCTCCCGATGTCATTGACGAATGTATCAAGCAGCATAACAATACATTGATTGAAATAGAATTCAGGGATTTGAAAGAGCTGCTTGATAAAATGACGGCAGAAGACGAGGCTCAACTTGAGGTTTCTGAAACCGGCGACGGCTTAATGACAAAATGGACGGTAGGAGTTGTTTCGTTTTTCAGCGACCGCGTGCGGCGTAAAATTGAAGAGTACAACCAAAAAGCGCTCTGCAACCCGAAGAAAACTTATCCTACCATAGCTCTGAGCGACGAGGGGCTCGAATCCATAGAGTGGCTGAGCCTTGACAGTACTACGGCCGATCTGGAGGCCGAGTGGCATTCGGATGCCGAGGTGAAGATAGAGAATGATAACCACATATCGATTAACGGTGTGAAAACCAAAAATATGTGGGACGGGACAATATCTTCACACCAAAGGCCTTTGCGTATAAAAATCAGGAATATATGCGGCGATGAGTCGGTGTTTCCTATAACCTACTAAGAATAGAAGAATAACAGACAATGATTATAAACAGCGCGCGTTTTCTTATAAGCGCACCATCGGAAAGCAAATGCCCGACGGACGACAGGCATGAATATGCATTTATCGGCCGTTCCAATGTGGGCAAGTCTTCGCTAATCAACATGCTTTTGGGGCGTAAGGATTTGGCAAAGACATCGTCTACTCCCGGTAAAACCATGCTGATAAACCATTTCATAGTCAATGACGAATGGGCTTTGGTGGATTTGCCGGGATATGGATATGCCGCACGCAGCAAAGCCGACCGCGCGAAACTCGACAAAATGATAAAGGATTATATCCTGAACCGCCGGCAGATGACCAACCTTTTTCTGCTTGTGGATTCGCGCCATGCACCGCAGCGTATCGACATGGAGTTTATGGACTGGCTTGGGGAGAACGGAGTGCCGTTCAGCCTTGTGTTTACGAAACTCGACAAACTCAGTTCTACTGCTGCCAAGAAAGCAACCGAGGTGTATCTCTCGTCGCTTCTGGAGCGATGGGAGGAGCTTCCTCCTGTGTTCCGCACGTCGAGCGAGGACCGGCGTGGCCGTGATGCTATTCTGGATTATATTGACGAGATGAACAAACTGCCGTTGGAATAAAAACATATAAAACACATCATATCATGCTTCAGATAAGCGAAATTTTCAATGCAGCCGCAGTCTTGAAGGGTGTGGCGCGTAAAACATCACTTATTCCTGCGCCGAAAGTGAATCCTGATGCCGAGGTGTTCCTTAAAACGGAGAATCTACAGCTTACAGGGTCGTTTAAACTGCGTGGGGCGTATTATAAGATTTCGCAGCTCAGCGACCAGGAGAAGACAAAAGGCGTTATCGCATGCTCTGCCGGAAATCATGCGCAGGGTGTTGCTCTCGGCGCGCAGCGCAACGGCATTAATGCCGTGATATGCCTTCCTGCCGGTGCGCCGATTTCAAAAGTGGAGGCCACGCGCAGCTATGGCGCTGAAGTGTGTCTTGTGCCCGGAGTATATGACGACGCGTACGCCCGTGCTATCGAACTGCAGAAAGAGCATGGCTACACATTTGTGCATCCGTTCGACGATCCTAAGGTGATAGCGGGGCAGGGCACAATCGGTCTTGAAGTGCTTGAGCAGATGCCGGATGTGGAAGCCGTGGTAGTGCCTATAGGCGGCGGTGGCCTTATTAGCGGCGTAGCTTTTGCCATCAAGACATTGCGTCCGGAAATCAAAGTCTATGGCGTGCAGTCTTCCGGTGCGCCTTCCATGGCTGCATCTTTGCAGGAAGGCCACATAGCACGGCTCGGCGAGGTAAGTACTATTGCCGACGGCATCGCTGTGAAGGAGCCAGGTGTGAACACATTCGAGATGTGCAACAGATACGTCGACGAAGTTGTGACCGTGAGCGACGATGAAATCGCGGCCGCAATACTCGCACTTATCGAGCAGCAGAAAATTGTTTCGGAAGGTGCGGGTGCAGTCTCCGTTGCTGCGGTGATGTACAATAAGGTGCCTGTAAAAGGAAAGAAAGTGGTGTGCCTTGTGAGCGGCGGCAATATTGATGTGAATACGCTTAGCCGTGTTATCACCCGCGGCCTGTCTAAAAGCGGCCGCAACTACACATTCTCCATAGACCTTGCCGATAAGCCCGGCCAGTTGTCGGGTGTGTGCAACGTGATAGCCGATGCCGGCGGCAACATCATATCCGTCAGCCATGAGCGCATCAACACAAGTGCCGAAATAAACGGCTGTACCATACGCATCGAACTTGAAACCCGCGATACGGCACATATCGCTTCCATCCGCGAGGCTCTTGCCGAAAAGGGCTATAAGGTGTTGAACTGATTTTAGAGGTTGTTTAATAATGCTTGTTAACGACAGGGTGGTGTATTTTATGTTAA